>BFBZ01000449.1_pt1 | contig 40576 bp, 30 predicted proteins | sample 1888401 | NCBI WGS metagenome assembly BFBZ01 (sample SAMD00112614, study PRJDB3348) | symbiont metagenome | host: Chara braunii | reverse complement strand
GGATCGGCGTTCTTGCCCCCATTTTGCGACAACGCGCCTTTGGCGCGTTGCGCAGACCTCAGCGTCGAGAGGCCAGGACCACACGACTTCGCCGTCCGCGCCGATTGCGCTCGTCTGGCGCAGCCGTCACGTCCATCGCAGCCCACCTCCACGTATCGTGACGACGCGTACGTCCCTCTGCATGAGGCGGGATGACGCGAGAGAACCATATTTTCCGATAAAACGAAAGAAGAATATCTTTCCCGGCAGGACTGGACAGGGGTGATGCACCTGAAGATGCGGACCAATTCGTCTTTGACGCGCACGCCGGACCGGTTCGACCATCAGCGGCGCCTCGCCGGCCGACACCCACGCAAAACGAGTGCAGAGCCCGCATGCCGCTTTTGCGATCTTTGCAAAATGTATCTACAAATTGGCGGCGGACATCGCGAACGGCGGGGAACGGGGCTGTCATGACCAAGTCATTGAAGGTGGCGATTGCCGAAGGCCTCCCCCCCCAGACGCTGTTCAAGCTGCGCTCGATCAAGCGCGCGCTGATGGGGCAGCCGCCCCCGGAACGGCCGCAGGCTGCTCCGGAGCCAGAGCCCCAGCCCGAGCCTCAACCGGCCCCCGCGCCGGTCGTCGAAGCGGTGTCGGAGCCGCGGACGCGGCAGACCGAAGCCCTGGAACGGCTCGACGCCCACAAAATCAGCGCACCGTACCTGTTCTTCGACATCGACGACGTCCTTATCCTCCCCGCCAAGGAGATCGCGCGCACGCTGACCTTGAGCGTGATGTACATCAACAGCGCCGACGTCAAAGGCGATATCGCCGAATTCGGCACCATGGGCGGTTTCACCGCACGCACCCTGGCGAACGCGATGGTGTTCGACCCGCGCTATCAGCCGAACCAGCCGCTGCGCAAACTGCGCCTGTTCGACAGCTTCGAGGGCCTGCCGGAAATCACGGCGCAGGTCGACCTCGAGTCGCAGCACGTGAAATCGGGCACCTGGTCGAAGGGCGGCTGCCGGATTCTCAGCGCCGCGGATCTGCGGACCATGGTCGAGGCCATCATCCCGCCCAGCCGGGTCGAGATCTATGAGGGCTGGTTCGCCGACACGGTGAAGCTGCTCCCGGACGACACGCGCTTTGCGCTGATCCATTTCGACGGCGACCTGTATTCGTCAACCATGGACGCGCTGGTGCCGTGCTTCGAACGCGGCTTCATCTCGAAGGGCGCCGTGCTCTGCTTCGACGACTGGAACTGCAACGAGGCCGACCCCGAGGCCGGCGAGCGCAAGGCCTGGGCCGACCTCGTCAGCCGCTTCAATATCGTCGCCAGCCATTCCGGCGACTACTCGATCCAGGGTACCAAGTTCATCATTCATTCCTATCTCGGAATGAAGCCGAGGGCTTGAGCAGCATGCGCTTCGCTTTCATTGCGTCGCGGCCCCGTGCGGTCAGAGGGTGAATGCATGAGTTGTCCCTACACCACGCTGCCCGCGAGCAGCTTCTGGCGTCAGGCCGTTGCCGAGCGCAGCCCATCCGATCTCGATCCTCATCTGACCGCGCGGCTCCGCTTCGGTCCAGATCAGCGCGTCGCCTCGGCCGGCAGTTGCTTCGCGCAGCACATCTCGCGCGCCCTGAAGGAGCGGGGCTACAATTACCATGTCACCGAGCCCGCACCGCCGCATCTCACGCCCGAGCAGGAGGAGCGCTTCGGCTATGGCGTGTTCTCCGCGCGCTACGGCAACGTCTACAGCACCTTGCAACTGCTGCAACTGCTGCAGCGGGCGTTCGGAGCTTTCCAACCGGCCGATCAGTTCTGGACCGACAGCGACGGCTGGGTGTTCGATCTGCTGCGCCCCCGCATCACGCCGCGCGGCTACGTCTCGATGGTCGAGGCCGAAGTCGATCTGAAGCAGCATTTGCAGGCGGTGCGGCGGCTCTTCGAAACCACCGACATCTTCATCTTCACGCTCGGTCTGACCGAGAGCTGGGTGTCCAAGCTCGACGGCACGGTGTATCCGACCTGTCCGGGGTGCGGCAGCGCCGGCGACTTCGACGATGCCAAATACGCGTTCCACAATCTCTCGGTCATGGAGACCACCGGCTATCTTGCCGAGGCGATCAACCTGATGTCGGCAGCCAATCCGCGCCTGCAGATCATCCTGACGGTCTCGCCGGTCCCGCTTGCGGCCACCATGGAGCCGCGCCACGTGCTGCAGGCCACGGCCTATTCCAAGAGCGTGCTGCGCGTCGCCGCGGAGGAGATGGTCCGGCGCTACGACAACGTGCATTACTTCGCATCCTACGAGATCATCACCAATGCGAAGAACGCGGGAGCGTATTTCGCCGACGATGCGCGCTCGGTCACGTCCGAGGGCGTCGCGCGCGCGATGAAGCTGTTCTTCGCGCAGTTCACCGGCGAGGACGCTGGCGCAGAGGTGCGATCCGCACGTGATGACGAACGAATGCAACCGGCGGCTCCTCCGACCGCGCCGCAGATCATCTGCGACGAGGACGAGTTCTACCGCGCACTGGCCGCGAGCCGTAACAACTGAGGACGAGCGGCGGCTGCGGCCGAGCCTGTGATGTGAGGGGAAGTATCAGCGTGGACACCGAGCTCGAAGCGGTTCTGCCGGTCTATATCGTCGGCGACAGCCATTCCCTGCCGTATCGGAACATGGTGTTCCGCGAGCGTTGGACCGGCGCCTGGGTGATGGCCCGCACCAAGTACATCCCCGGCGCCACGGCGCGGGAGTTCTACGATCCCGCCACCGGCGAGTTTCATCCCGACTTCATCGCCTTCCTCGAATATGAAGGCCTGGTGCGCAACGGACGCGCGACGCATCTGTCGATGGACGAGGTCGATTTCGCCATTGCCAAAGCGGTCGGCCAGGCCGTGCGGCCGCCGCTGATCATGATCACCGTCGGCGAGATCGACGTTCGCGGTCCGCTCCTGCAACTCCTCAAGGACACCCACGACTTCGTTCCGCCGTTCGCCACGACGCTGCCTCTGCTCGACAAGCCGCTGGTGCCGTGGGATCTCATCGACGAGGCGATCGAAGCCCGGCTCGGGCCGCTCGTCGCCGGGCTCGATCAGCTGGTCAAAGCCGGCTTCAAGCGCGTCTACGTGCAGAGCGTGGTTCCTCCGACCCGGCAGGAAGCGCGCATCCGCGAACTGCAGAACTACGACTGCCCGGTGTCGGTGCGCACCAAGCTGGTCCAGGCGTTCAACTGGAAGCTGGCGCAGAAGGTGCGTTCGGTGAACCTGTTCATGATCGACCGCTGGTCAGACCTGACGGACGGCGATCTGTTGCGTCCGGAGTTCGATTTCGACGGGGTGCATCTGCCGCCGAAGGGCGCCCGTCTCCTGCTCGAGGCGCTCATCGATCACGCGATCGACAGCCGCGGCCTCGTCGCCAATCATCCGCGATACGAACTGTATTATCGAATGGCGTGCGGCCTGGACCCGTTCCAGCCGACCAAGCCGAACGCAGCATGAGGACAGCATGGCCTTGGGATCGATGATCAGCACCGCCAAGCAGCGGCTCAAGGGCGGCGTCAACCAGGCGCTCGGCGCTCTCGGCTACCGCCTGGTGCGGGCCGACACGCTCGACCGCCTGAATGGACATCTCAGTCCTGACGCAGCCCCCGCAGACAAGAACGGCACGGCGCAGCCGCGCCGGCTGACGCTGCTCCCGGCCGCGAACAGCGCCCCGCCGCTGTGCACGGCCCATGCGCCGAAGTTCGATCCGCACAAGACGCCGAGCCAGCTCGCCGACAAGATCGTCGCGTTCCAGCAGAACGGCGTCACGGTGATCAGCACGAATCCGGAAAAGGCGACCATGTTCCGGGAAACGGAGAGCTTCGATCGCGACGTCAGCAATCGCCACTCGGCGTGGGACTGGGCCGGCAACAGCGTCGCCTCCTACACGCAGGATCTGCAGACCGGGATGCCGTCGGCCGCCCTCGTCGACTATCTGCACGCGCTGTTCAGCGGCGGCGATTTCGATTCCTTCTTCCGCGGTGTGCTCGGCTGCCCGGCCAAGGTCGCCAATGTCCGGCTGGTGCGCTCGAAGCCGCATGTGACCGAGGGCGTCGGCCCCCAGGAATGGCATAGCGACCACTGTCCCGCCGGCGTCATTCGCGGCGTGCTCTATCTCTGCGATGTCGACGAGCAGACCGGTCCCTTCCAGTATCGCGACGCCAATTACCGGGAGCACACGGTTCTGGGCAAGACCGGTGATCTGCTGGTGTTCGACGCAACCCGCCTCATGCATCGCGGCAGCCCGCCGTCGCACAAGACACGCTCCGCGATTGATCTGGTATTCATGCCCCGCATGCCCGACGAGGAGATGACGATCATGGTCGCCGGCATGAACCACTGGCCGGCGGACCCGTTCTTCGTCAAGCTGCCGAAGGAGCGGACCGCAGACGTCCACGACGCGCTGGCCGACGGACGCCGGGCTGCCAGCCTCTATTGACGCATGGCCGCCCGCTTGCACCAGGAATGGAGGCAGGGGCTGGGATGCGCTCGCGCCTCTCATAAGGCGTCAGGCTTGATCATCAGGCCCTGTCCGGTGGGCAGTGCCAGGATCGCAACGCCGCGCTCGGCCGCGAAGGCGTCGAACGCTGCCTTCTGGGCCTCGTAGCGGACAAAGCCGTAATCATCGAGCAGGATCGGAGCGCCAGGCGACAGCTTGTCCCAGAAGTAGTTCGCGGCGGCGATCTCGGGGGCCGCATTGTTCATGTCGATCGAGAGGTAGGCAACCTTGCCGATGTCGACGCTGGTCAGCGTCTCCGGAACGCTGCCGCGGGTGATCACGACATCCTTGAACTCCGCGAAGTTCCTGACGACGTGGTCGTAGATATCCTCCCCGTAGCCGATCCGGAAATGCGGAATGTTGATCAGCTCCTCGTCCGCCAACTGCGTTTCGTCGACCCCTCGGAACGTATCGAACAGGAAGAATTTCCTGCCGACGCTGTTCCAATCGAAATAGGAGGCGATGGCCGTGCTCAACAGACCCTTCCAGACACCGCATTCGACGAAGTCCCCCTCGAGCCGCAGGGCGAGGCTGGCACACCACAGCGCGACGTGAACACGCCAGTAATAGCGATGGTCGATGACCGTCGATTGCACCGCGCGCTTGTAGGCGGCAACGAAGCGCGGCTCGCGCATGAAGTCGTGATTGTGGATCACGTGGGGATCATTGCGCAGTCCATCGAAATCGTAGATCGGAACATAGATGCCGTCGCCCGCCGGCGCCTCCTGTCCGGACTGCGGCGGTGACTGCTGCACGGCCGCTCCCCCGGCCGACAGCAATTCGACGGTGCGGCGTAGCTGCACCAGCTCGTCTCCCTGGACCCGGAGCGCAGCCGATTCACGCTGCAGCGTCGTGAGATAGGCCCGGCTGACCGTCTCTACCGGCTCACCATCGCGTGGCACCATGCGAAACTTGTTGGCTTCAACGCTGCTCCGAAAAGCGGCCTCCACCTGCTTGGCAACAGGGTCCGCAACGGCCGGCACCTCAGCGGGGACCGGGTCCGGTCCCCGGGCAGGAGGCGCTGCGGACGCTGCCGCGCGCTGAGCCGCCACCAACCGATCGATCGTCTCAGTTCGCACCAACTGCAAACCAACCGAGCGTAACATCTGGTTGGTGATACCTTTCCCAGCCGTGACCAGTCCCATCTGCCATCCCCAGCATCTACGCACAGAACCTGTAAGTTGTGGCAGGTCTCCGACACGTTGTCCAACGCTCGGACCGTGTAGCAGCCGATCGTGACCGCTGATAGATCGACGTCCAACGCTGTTCCCCGTGGAGATGATGCGCTCGCCTTCACGGAACTGCTCGGCGTCGCCGACCGACCTTTTCCTTGCACAGCCATCGCGGGAACGTTAAGCGGGATAGCCGGGCCGAAACGGTCTTGATGACCGCTTCTTTCGAGGTCGCATGGCGCCTGGGCTGCACCGCGTCGGAGATATTCGAATGCTTACCCCGTTGAAGAATGGGCTTGCAAATGCACTCTCGCCGGCGGCGCTCTACTGGCTGCGCTCGGTCAAGCGCGCAATCATGTCCGAGCCCCCATTGCCCTGGCCGGGTGGCCCCCATCAGGAGCCTGGAACGAACACGTCGTCCCCGCCTGTGATCGCTGCCCCCGCTCCGAGCGAGGATGGTCGGCCGATACAGGACATCGCACTCGAGAGATACAAGCTTCACCAGCTTCCTTCGCCAGACTCCTACTATACCTACGAAGACGTTCTCATCGTTGCGGCACAGGAAATAGCAAAGATGCTGACGCTTTCCGTGCAGTACATCAATGGGTCACACGTCTATGGCGACGTCGCCGAGTTCGGCACCATGGGAGGCTTCACCGCGAAGGCTCTTGCCACATCGATGGTCTTCGACCTGCAACGTCAGCCGCTGAGCAAGAGCGCATCCGGCGAGAATCCCTTTCGCGTTCTGAGATTGTTCGACAGTTTCGAGGGACTGCCGGAAATCACGTCTCCTGTGGACCTGTCATCTCCCCATGTGGTCTCCGGGGCGTGGGCGAAGGGCGGATGCAAAGTGCTGGCCGCACCGGAGCTGCGCGAGCGGATCGGCAGGATCATCCCGCCCCATCGTTTCGAGATCTATGACGGCTGGTTTGCAGACACGGTCAAGACACTGCCGCCGGAGACGCGTTTTGCGCTGATCCATTTCGACGGCGATCTCTATCAGTCGACGATGGACGCCCTGGTGCCGCTGTTCCAGCGCGGGATGGTCTCGACGGGGGCGGCGCTTCTGTTCGACGATTGGAATGCCAATCGCGCGCTTCCAAGCACCGGCGAACGCCGAGCCTGGCGCGAATTGGTCGCAGAGTTCGACATTGAAGCCAGTGACTGCGGCGACTACTCCATCGCCGGAAAGCGCTTCATCATCCACTCCTATCGCGGCATCCCGGCGGACCCGGAATAGCCGGCTCAACGAGACCGCTGCCGGGACGGACCGAGCAGGCGGTCGAGGGTGTCGCTCGCCAGGAAGATGGAACCGGGCACCGTAAGATGCCCGGCATCAAATGCCGTCAGTTGAGAGCCGCCGGGGCCGATGCGGCTGAGACATCCCTCGTCGTTGCAGAAGACATCACGCACCGAGATGTAATCGATCCCGAGCTCGCGGGTGAGCGCGCGAAGCAGCGCGTCGCGCCCGCGCGTCCATTCATCGTTGGAACGAAACCATGTTCGTTCCGGCAATATCTTCCCGGTCTGCCGATAGTACTCCAGCACGTTGTGCGACAGACCAACGCCTTGCCAGCCGGGCGGCGGACCCATCACGACGATACGACCGACCCCTTGCGCCCGGAGCTGCTCGACCGTGCGCGGTAGATCCTCGCGCAGCTCGGCTTCACCGTGGCCCCACGTCGCATCGAGGATGACAACATCGGGACGCAAGCGACCAATCCGCTGCACGACGTCAACGTTGATGCTCTTGCAGAATGGGCGCGCTGCGAGCGTGTAGCCGATCAGCGGCGGGCAGGCGGAGGCCGTGTACTGGGCGACGTCGTAGCCGCGCTCCGGCGAGAAGTGCAGCAGCCCCGGATACAGCGCGGCCCCGTAGGAGTCGCCCCAGATCAGCAACAGCGGCCGGCCTCCCTGCCCCGCGCAGTCGGCGCCGAACTCGGATGCGGGTTGCAGGATCAGCAGACAGCGGCCACGGCGCCAGTGCGACGTCGTCTCGCTGCCCGAGAGCATGAATCCCCTGATCTCCGGGGCGAACCGAACCGGCAATCCGCGCGTGGTGGTCGCAGTGATGCCGACCGCCCCCACCATGGTCATGGCGGCCAGCAACGGCCCGACCCGCCATGCGACCGGGGCCGCTCCGAACCTGAGCGGCCGCTCGATGGAACGCCACGTGACCCAGGCCAGCACGGCGCTGAGCCCAAGCACAGCGAACAGCGCCCATTCCGGGGCCGCGCCGGCGAAATGCAGCCTGGTGAAGACGAGGAGTGGATAGTGCCAGAGATAGAGCGGGTAGCTGATGAGACCGACGAAGACCAGCGGAGGCCAGCGCAACATCCGGTGAACCAGCGTGTCGCCGGTTGCGATCAAGAGCATGGCGGAAATCACGACAATGATGGTCCGGACGCCCGGCCAGGGCGAGGCTGCGCTGAAGCTGAAGAATGCCGCGAAAAGACCTGCCGCCGCGATCGCGGCGAGCAGGCTTCCGCTCGCCGCCGTCGTTCGAAGGATGGGACGCTGCGGCAACCACACCGCCAGGAGCGATCCGGCCAACAGCTCCCAGCCTCGCGTGGTTGGCGCGTAGAAGGCCCAGGCCGCCTGCTCGGCGGGGGTCGCCAGGCAGACCGCAAGCGAGCCAAGGCCCAGCGCTGCAACGATGGCCACCTTGTGCGACGGCCTGCGGGCGATCAGCACGAAGGCAGCCGGCCACAGGATGTAGTATTGCTCCTCGATGCCGAGCGACCAAAGATGCAGTAGCGGAAGACGCTCGGCGCCCGGATCGAAATATCCGACGATCTGCTCGTGCAGCATGAAATTCTCAATGAACGCTGCAGCACCCGTGATGTTGGACCCGAGTGCTTCCATCTGGGCCACCGGGAACACAAACCACGCGATCAGGAAGGTCGCCAGTACCACCGTGATCAGGGCCGGGAAGATCCGCAGGATGCGGCGGGCGTAGAACGTCGCGAAGCTGAAGCTCTTGTCCGCGCGCTGTTGGTCGATCATGCCCGTGATCAGATAGCCCGAGATCACGAAGAAGACGTCGACGCCGGCAAAGCCGCCGGGCAGCAGCTGCGGGAAGGCGTGATAGATGAGCACGACGATCACCGCGATCGCACGCAGCCCGTCGATGTCTGGCCAGTACTTCAACGCATGCGCCGTGGTCGCCTGCGGCGACGAGACGCTGCCGTCGGTTCGGTGGTCAACGCTGCCGACGATCGTCATTCTCGCGCATCCGTTGAAACGCACTGGTCGTCTCCAGAGCGCTGATAAGATCGCGGGTGAAGTCGCCGGCGCCCCTGCGATCGAGATGGCCACCGCCGTCCCAGCTCGAATAGTCGGTGCGCGCCGGCATCGCCGTTTCGATGCCGACGGCGTCAGCGATTTCGCGCACCTGAGTCCGACAGCCGTGGAAATTCGGCACCAGGGTGAGCACGACGGGCGCTCCGAGCGACTGCACCAGATCGCGCGCATTGGCAACGAGATCCGGCGTGGCGTGGCAGTCCGGATCGCGCGTCATCTTCACGCCGGGATTTCCATCGGCGAGAAAACGCGGAAACCCGCGCATGTCGGCCGCACCGGTCCGGTCGTCGCGCTCGAACGCCGGAATCGCGTTTGCCCTTGGCGCCGCAAAGGCGCGGCGGACATCGCGCGTCGCGTCTTCGAACCGCCAGCGCAGATTGCGCCGGACCACCTCGTAACGTGCGCCGAAGCGGCTGAGCGTCGTACTCGGGATCGGACGGACGTCGGCACCGAAGGAGCGGGTCAGGTTGCGGTGGAAGAAGCTGCCGCCGCCGCCACCGTCATCGGCATTCACGATCCAGAGGCGCGGATGAAGATGATGCTTGAGGGCGACCTGCCGCGCGAACTCGCCGCTGGCGACACCGACGAAGGCCATGTTGTAGAATTTCAGGCCATAGGTCCATTCGAGGCGGTCGCGAATGACGTTGCCATCGATCGCGAACGACACCAGCGAGGAGCCGAGGATGATGATGTCCGCCTGCCGCGCATGCTCGATCGAGCGGCCGATATTGTGGAAGAACAGATCCTGGTCCTGGATCTCGGTGACGCCGTCGCCACCGAAGTCGCGATACCACGCGGCGTCGCCCGGCCTGCTGATCGCGCTGAAATGGTCGCCGCCCTTGACGGCGAACCAAAGCGACAGGCCGCCCAGCATCGCGACGGTCAGTCCGAGCAGGCAACCCAGATAGCGCCGGCCGGCGCGGCCCGGTTCGCCTTGGCCCACATCCCCGCTTGGAAGACCCGCTTCCTCTGTCCGACGATTCATCGAGTGACCCGGGCGATCGGCCAACATGCCTATTTTTCAAAACCGGGCACAGCGTCCAGCGCCCGTCCGGCCACGAAGATCGCGCCGGGATAAGTCAGATGGCCGATGTCATAGCTCGTGAGTTCTGATCCATCCTTCCCGATGCGGGCGAGACACCCGTCATTGTTGCACATGATCTGGCGGGTCGAGACGTACTGGATCTCCAGTGTCTTTGCTTCGCTCTCGAGAAACGCCTCCTGAGCGCGTGTCCAGTTATCGTTGGAGCGATACCACGTCCGCGCCGGCAGCAGGTCATGAGTTCGGAAGTAATACTCAAGAAGATTGGTCGGCAAGCCGTCGCCTAACCAAGAGGCCGGAGGCCCCAGCAGAACGATCTTGGGAACGCCGACGGCTTTCAATCGCAACACCGTTCGTTGGAGCCCGTCACGAACCGATTCAGTTGGCCCATAACTCCAGGTGGAATACAGAAGCACCAGCTCGGGCTTGAGCTCAGCGAGCCGGTCGGCGACGAAATCATTCGCTCCCTTGCAGCCCGGTCTGTCCGTCTGAACAAAGCCAATCAGCGGTGGACAGGAAGAAGCGGTGTATTCCGCCACGTCGAACCGTCGCTCGTCACCAAGATATCTGAGCCCAGGATAGAGAGACGCGCCGAACGAATCACCCCAAACAAGCACGAGCGGATGACGCCCCTCCCCCGCGCATTCGGCGGCGAAATCGGCCGCGCTCTGGTCTGGTAGCAGCAGGCACTTGCCCTGACGCCAGTGGATCGATGTCTCCCCACCGGTCAGCATGTAGCTGCGAATGCTCTCTGGGATCCGACCGGGGAAGCCATTGGTACGATCGACGGACAGTCCGACCAATCCGAGCGCAGCCATGCCGCCCACAAGAGCTCCAATCTTGAGCAGCACCAGCCGCCGCCCGAACCGGATCGGCCGCTCGATATAGCGATAGGTCAGCCAGGCCAGCACGACGCTGGCGATCATGATGGCCCACATCACCGAAGGTGCGACCCCATCGACGAAATGGGTCCGCGCATAGGCCATCAGCGGATAGTGCCAGAGATAGAGCGGATAGCTGATCAGGCCGACGAAGACGCTGGCGCCCGCGCCCAGCACAAGGCGATGGACGAGTGTGCCGCTGGTCCCGATCAGCACGGCGGCGGCCAGCACCGGAACCAGCGTGAGGAAGCCGGGGTGCGGCAGCTTGCGATCATAGAGCCAGAACGCCGCGCCGATCGCCAGCAACGCAGCCCAGGCGGCGATTTCGCGACCGATGAGCACCGCCGGTCCCGGCGCATTGGCCGCGCCCCTGCCGCCGACCCACAACGCGAGCGCCGAGCCGACCAGCAGCTCCCAGGCGCGGGTGACCGGAAGATAGAACGCGTAATCGGGCGCCCGCGGCTGCACGACAACGCAGGCGACGAACGAGGCCGCGGCGAGCGCCATTGTGATCGCAAAGCTCCTGCGCCGCCACGCGCCGATCAGCATCAGCAACAGCGGCCAGGCCACGTAGTACTGCTCCTCGATCGCCAGCGACCAGAGATGCAGCAGCGGCTTCTTGTCCGCGGCGAGGTCGAAATAGCCGACCTGGCCGAGCAGGATGAAGTTCTGGATGAAGATCGCGCCGCCCGCGATATTGGTGCCGAGCGACTTCATCTCACGTGGCGGCAGCACGAACCATGCGATCAGGAAGGTGACGAGCACGACGATGATCAGCGCGGGAAAGATGCGGCGGATGCGGCGTGCATAGAAGTCGGCGACGCTGAACCTGCCCGACAGCATCTGCTTGTGGATGATGCCGGTGATCAGGTAGCCGGAGATGACGAAGAAGATGTCGACGCCGTAGAAGCCGCCGGGAACGGTGGTCGGAAATGCGTGATAGAGCAGAACGGGCAGCACGGCGACCGCGCGCAGGCCGTCGATATCCTTGCGATAACCGAGGGGCGTCGCGCGGGCCTCGTCGCGGGCAAGGTTCGGCTGGACAAAGTTCATCGGCTCGGGGCGCTCCAGGACAGCTTCGGCAGAAAAGCTGAATCCGTCCAAAGGACGTAGCAGTAAGGCCGCCGGCTGCCGACAAATTCGGAGATATTCACAAGTTTTTCCCGGACCTCACCGGCCGTCCGATGGCACGCAACGCGCTGACAACGGGACCAGCCTCGCGTTGGTGGTCTACAGGACGTCGACGGTCTTCAAGGCGCCCTCGCCATCCCCTTCGCTTACGATCGGCTCGCATGGGTGGCGGCCTCGCCATTGCGAAGGTCCACGATCTGCGTCACACCTCCAGATCGACAATCACGCACGAAAATGCGGACAAAGGCTATCTGTCGTCCAGTTCGTTGACAAGAGCGACGACATCGAACGAACCGAGATCACAACCTCGGGTCAGTCGGCTGTTCTACATGCCGCCCGCCTCTCGCACCCCTCCGGAGCGCCGCTCGCTCAACGGCTTGCGGCCGGCTGAATAGAACTATATTCGAAGAGCAGTATAGTCATGAGCTGCGCAGCCGTCGCGGTCGGGCATGGGGCTCCAGAATGTCCTTCGAGTCCATCCATCCAGATCCGGCCGGCCAACCCGCGCCACGCCGGCAGGGCATGATCCGATCACTGAAATCGAGCCTGGCTGAGCGTGGCGTAAAGGCGATCAGCTGGTACCTGAACGTCGTCGGCGAGCGGGCCGAATCCCTCAAGGACCTGATCTTTGCGCTGTTGCCGTTCCGCCAGGCATTCATGGTCGCACTCGTTTTTCACCGCTATGCACATCGAAATGAGTTCGACCGGCAGTTTCGCTATTTCTGCGGACCCGATCTGGACAAGGAAATGGGATGGGTGCTCGCCAGTCCCCGTTCGGATCAATACTGCAATGAGCTGATCCTCTTCCTTCTGATGTGCGAAAAGGACAAGCATGCTCTCCAGCTGTTTCCCAACATCGACTGGGGACGGGTTGACGATGAGTTCATGGAGGCGATTGGCAGGCTGACGAACAAGCTGACGTCCGGCTATTTCATGGAGTTGCTGGCGCAGGCCCACACGATCGATTGGATCGCCCTTCGCCCCCGGGACCTGCGTCGGTTTGCCGAACTGATCAACGTCATGCTGGAGCATCGGAACTTCCGTTATGAACAGAGGTCCTTCGAAGGACGACAATACGATGCTCGCAGAGACGGCGATCCCGTGCCGCTCGAGGCCCCTCTCGACCGTTACGTCCACGAATATTTCTGCGACAAGGAACTGATCGAGACCCTGGTCACTGAGCTGAACCTTGCCCGCTACGACGATATCCTCGCCGCACGCGAGGACCGCGGCCAATATTGGGAACGGTTTCCCGCCGACCATCCGCAGCGCAAGGTGCTGTCCGAGATCAACCTGTTCTACGCCTATCGCAACCTTCTGCTGACGACATACCACAGCGGCGAGGGGTTCCACGTCCCCCAGGTCTACACCAAGCTGACGGAGACACAGAAGCGCCTGCGCCGCCACCTTCCCGCTCCCAGCCCTCAGCTCAAGGCCCTTCTCAAGAAGCTCGACACCGATCTGTCGGACGTCAAGCTGCTCTCTCCGGACTGGAGCGCGTTGATCGGCCATAATGGCCACCTCAACGTTCATCTGATGATGCGCGAGATGGGGTGGTGGCAGGGCCAGCCGCTGCTGCTGGCCTACAAGGACCGGATAGCCAACAAGCCGTTCCTGTCGCTGTTCTCGGACATCTGTCCGACGCTCACGCTGGGCGAGAACGTCAGCACCGGCGTGTGGCACGAGCTCGCCAGCCTCACGCCCTTCATCGGCGATTCCCACCAGGCATTCCGCTTCGAGGACGGACGTGCGGTGTACTGGAACGATGCGGGGTCACTGGCGCTCAAGCAGTGGGAAAGCCGGCAGCGAACCTTTCCGCTGCGCGACATCTACGACCGCCGGCTGCTCGCCGACAACCGCATCGAGCTGACCTACCAGGACTACCGTCGCAGATGGGGCATGGCGGACGGCGACTGGTTCGTCTGCCTGCACGTGCGGGACGCCCAGACCCGGAATGATACCGACGGGGTCGGCGAATCCATCCGCAACGCATCGCTGGCGAGCTATCTCGATGCGGTCCGTCACATCACCGGATGCGGCGGCTGGGTTATCCGGATGGGCGGTGGCAAGGTGCCCCCGTTCCCGCAAATGGAACGTGTGGTGGACTATGCCCGCAGCGACGATGCATTTCCGGAGATGGACATTCATTTGATGCGCCGTGCGCGCATGTTCATCGGGACCACCTCCGGCTTTGCCTATGTGGCAAGCAGCTTCGGCATTCCGACCGCCATGGTGAATGCGTTGAGTTCGATCGGGCTGTTGTGGTCGAGGGACACCCGCTTTGCGCTGAAGCCCGTGCACAGGGCCGATGGCCGGATGCTGTCATTGAGCGAATGGACCTCGGAACGGTATCGTTGGGCCTATCCGACCCATGAATCCGTGGCGCGCGCCGAGCTCGTCGTGAGCGAGAGCAGTTCCGACGAAATTCTGGAAACCGTGCGCGAGGTGCTCGAAATCTCCGATCCCCTGCGGAAAGGACCCGCTCCTGGCGTGGACGGCAGCTGGGAACCTCACGTCCAGGTGCCGGGCTTCTTCGGCAGTTCGCGGCCAAGCCGGTATTTTCTGGAGAAGTACGCGAGCGACCTGCTGAGGGGCGAATGAGTTCGACGTGATCGACATCTCGCGACGGCCAGCACCTTGCTACGACCATGAGTGGACCTGAGAGCTCGATATCGGCGTCTGTATGAGAGCGCGCGGCCTGATTCCGCAAGGGATCGAAGATATCGATGCGAGAGCGCTCGCGGAAATCCGTCAGTTCGAGACCTTGTCCGGCGCCAGAAATTCATTCTCGTACTTGGCAAGGTAGTAGGCGCTGATGCTGCCCGCGCCATAATAGTGTGATACTGAAAGCTGTCTCTTCCAGCGCGCCAGAAGTTGTGGCTCGGGACTCCTCGGGCATCGGGAGGCAAGATCGAGCACTTCTTCTGCGACGGCCTGGATCTCGTCCGACGTGTTGTTCTGCGGCTGAGCTCCGCTGCGGCTCAGAACACCGGCATCGAACAGGCGCCAGCGCCACGGACTGGAGGTGAGCTGCGCCTGGGTCAGGATGGTTCCGTTGGCAAGACGCACCGGCTTCAGTGCGAAGCGGACGTCACTGCTCCACAACTGCTGGTCCGTCGTGATGCAGTTCAGCAGCGCGGTTGGAATGCCCAGACTGATCGCGGCGTTCGTCAGCCCGGAGGTGGTGCCGATGAACATCCGGGCGTTCCGAATGAGACAAATGTCCATCAGTTCGGAGCGGAATGGGCTGAGCGGATAGTCGATCGCGCGCTCGAGGCATGGCAGCGCCGGCGAGTTCGGACCGCCGAGCCTGATGACCCAGCCGCCCCTGGACGTGATCGCGCGGATTGCGTCGAGATACGTTCCGATCGGCGAATTGCGATGGGTCTGGCCGGTGCCGTCCGTCTCTGAATAGTGGGAAGCATCACGCGTATGCAGGCATACATACCAATCGTCCGGCTTCATCCCCCAGGCTTTGCGCATCCGCCAGAAATCGTGCTGCACCTGCAGCTTTGCCCCATAGATCCGATCATACTCGTCTCGCAACGGATGGCCCCGGCCTTCCAGCTCCCACTGCGTGATTGCAAGCGCGCCGGCCTCCTGCCACGGCACCACCTCACCGTTCGGCAGCCGAAAGACGTTGAAGTTCATGCCGTACCAGCGCTGCAGGGATAGCAATTCTTCGCCCACGGCTTCGGAGACCGTCTCCCCGATGACGACGATATCGGCAAATCTCTCGAACAGCCGGATGAACGGCTTGTTGGCGACAAGGTTCAAACGCACGACCATCAGTGGCTTTCCGGACCACCACCCCAGCTCGCGCATTCGAAACAGGATGTCGAGCATCCCGAGATGACCGATCTGGGTCGACCACTCCTCGGGTAGGATCCGCAATTGATCCAGGGGAATGTTCAGCCTGCCAAGCAGATGGCTGACCTCTGCCGAGACGGCCGGGGATCCTTGGCCGCGCAAATCTTCCTGCGCGGCGAGCGCGCGAGTGAACAATCCAATCCCGAGATCACCCCGGCCGACGTGAGTGACTCGCTGGCCGGCGAAATTACAGAGATCATGTAGCCTGCCCGCCGCACCGCAGGCGAAGTCGAGCGGGTTGGGCTGGTAACTCAGCGCCGGGCGCGAAGCCATGTTTTGATGCGGACGCATGTAGCCGGGGAAGCCGCGGCATGCAATCGACATGCTTTCAATCGCGCCGGCCTCATCCCCCGCGATGATATCGAGCACCCCCTTGAAGAAAGCGAGATGACACTCCGCTTCCGATTCCGCTCGCAGAGGCCGCCGCGATGCCAGCCAATGCGCCTTGTCGAACTCGCCGACTTCGAACAGCGACCGGATCATCATGTTGGTCAGCGCGGGCGAATATTTGACGAGCCCATCCTGAACGATGAGATCATAGGCTTCGCGATCAGCACCGATCCGAAGCAGAAGTTCCGCGACCTCGACCGGAAAGTACCACCCGAGCCGTCCAGAGAATTGCTGGCCCGGATTCTTCGCCCGCAATGCAGCCACATGGACCTGATAGGCCCTTTCGAGCAGACGCCGCCCGCGAAGTTGCCCGATCTCCGAAAACAGCAGGATCAAAAAGGCCAGGCGAGGCGGCAGCAAACCCAGAATCCGGCCTGCCGCTGCGATGAGGGCGCGCGCCGCACGCTGCGGCTGGAGCAAAGTCAATTCTCGAAGGCGTGCAATTCCGGCCAGCAGGTCGCGTTGCCTGGGCGGCGGCTGGAACATACCGGATCTGCGCATCGGACTCAGCACACTTAGTGAAGCCTTGAAACGCTGCATCGGCCAACCGTCCTCCGCCTCCTTGAACCCCTCAAACCCATTCGCGGTTCCACGGATGCATGGGAACAATCCAGATCGAGGAAGGCGATCACGCAGGACGTCCAAGACGCCCGAATCATAGCCACACGCGTAGGCGGCATCTCGGTCTGACCGTCAAGTCAACCCGCGACTGATGATCGCAATGATCCCATGCAGCCACTGGGTGATCGGCAACAACCCCGACTTATCGACAACGAACAGAATTGTGGACCACAGCGCCAGCTGCTCAAGCACAATCCGTCCCAGTCCGACCGCAAGGAAAACGAAAGCCGTCAGCCCCGCCAGTAAGGAGTAGAGGAATCCGGCGCCGAGCGCGAGAAAAATACAGAAGTAGACCGTGCTCACACAGACGATCCGCAGGATCGTCCGGAGCGTCAGAAACATGTTTTTCACGCACGTGCCCCCTCTTGCCAATCCCAAATCGCATGGCGGAGCAACAGCCGCCAAGAGCCCCTGAGCATCGCATGTAGCATCTCGCCGTGACGACCAGGCAAATTGATCAGGAAGGTTCGCAGCTTTCTGACCAGTTCGACGATGAATACATCCGGGCGCGATTCCGAATCTGGTATCCAGAAAACGACCGCAATAGCAAGCTCCGGCACGGAGTTTGCCAATAGCTAAGCATCCGCGAGCCAGGCATCCGCGACCGTTGGCCCCTCGCGCATCTGTTGCAAGCTGAACATTTTACGTTGTATTGTTCGCAACTGCACTGCTATTGCGGCTCCTTCCGAATGGCAATATCCCTTCGCGGTCCAGCCGAACCAATGCCCACCAGATCCTCGTTCGGCTGCCGGTTATGCGGCCAGCCGATCACGACGCAGCCTCTCACGCTCGGCGTCCTCCCCGTCTGCAACCGCTTCACGCGTGACGGCCGCGTCGATCACTCGTCGGCGCTCGACGTCGTCGAATGCGAAGCTTGCCAACTTGTTCAGCTCCGTGAGTCTCCGCCTCCCGAGATCGTTGCTCCGGCGGTGCCGTGGATCAGATATCGCGAACCGGAAGGCCACCTCGATGCGTTGGTCGAACGACTCGTCTCGTTCAGACCCCTTGCGGGGCGCGCGCTGGGCACAGGCCCCTTCGAGCAGCCGCTTCTCACCCGCCTGGCTCGGCGAGGTCTGCAGATCGAGTCGCTCGATCTGGAGGAGAAGGGTTGCGGAGGGCGCTATCCCTATCTTGAAACCTGGCAGGCCCGCCTCAACGCGGCGGATCTCGCAGCTCCAGCCGCCTCGCTCGGAACATTCGACATCGTCTCCTGCCGCTATCTCATCGAGCACACGTCAGCCCCTGTCGATGCCTTGCAGGCTCTCAAGACCCTGCTTTCGCCCCAAGGCCTTCTGCTGATCGAGGTCCCCGACAGCAGCAAATTCCTCGCGGCGCGCGACTACTGTTTCCTATGGGAAGAGCACAGCTGCTATTTCGTCGAGGAAACGCTGCGCCGTCTGGCCGAGGAGAGCGGCTATCGTGTGCTGGCCCTGCTACGCTATCCGGGGGCCCTGGAGGATGCGCTGGCGGCCGTCCTGACCCCCGCGGGCAGTCCTCCGGCAGCGGTCTCACCGCGGCGGGGATCTTCCAGCCTGTTCCAAGCCTATCGTGACGATTTTGCTCCCACCCGGGCGCGGTTGCGCGGGAAACTGACGACCCTCGCCGGGCCGGACGGGGATCGAATCGCTCTGTTCGGCATCGGACATCACGCCATCATGTTCGCCAACGCCTTCGGCGTGGCCGACATGTTCGCGCTTGCCGTCGATGACGACCCCGACAAAGCGGGCTTTTTTCCACCGGGTTTCGCCGTCCCCGTGGTAGGATCGGATCGCCTGCTGGCTGATGGGCAGATCACCACCTGCCTGTTTGCCGTGGCACCTCACATCGAAGGCAAGGTGCGCGAGAAGCTCGCTCCCCTCGCTGCGCGGGGCGTGGAATTCCGCTCGATCTACGCCGCGCTCGACAACGCAATCACGAAGGACCTCGCTCCATGAGCCTCGTTCAAAAATCACCCGAGGTATTCCTGGCCGAGGGCCCCATTTCATCGGTGGGCGCGGCCGAGATCAACACCCTGAAGGCCGCGGTGAAGGCCAGCCCGAAGCGGCGGGCCCGCATCAACGCCCATCCGGACGGCGATGACAGCCTGCATGAAATGATCATCGCGATCGATTCGAGCTCCTACATCCGTCCGCACAAGCACCCCGGCAAGAGCGAGGCGTTCCACATCATCGAGGGCGAGGTCGATATCGTGGTGTTCGACGATGACGGCCAGATCGAGCGTGTCGTCGAATTGGGGCCGCCGGGCGGTGCGCGCCCCTTCTACTATCGCATGTCGAATGCATTCTTTCACACCCTGATCATCCGCAGCGACCTGCTGATCGTGCACGAGATCACCAACGGCCCGTTCCGCCCCGGCGCCAGCGTGTTCGCCAACTTCGCGCCCGAGGACAGCGACGCCGCCGGGGCCGAGGCCTATCAGGCCGATCTCGTCCGGCGTGTCGCCGCACGGCAGGGCGTTGCCGCATGACCAGCCATGCCGTCGTGGTCGGCGGCACCCGCGGCCTCGGCCGCGTGGTCGTCGAACGCTTCCTGGCGCGCGGCTGCGCCGTCAGCGTCGTGTCGCGGCAGCGCCCGGCCGATTTTCCCGATCAGCCCGGCTTGAAGCATTTTTCCGCCGATCTCGAGCGCAGCGAGAGCTTTGCCGGGCTCTGGGGTGAGATCGCCGAGGCCAACGGCCCGGTCCGCTACCTCGTCCTGAGCCAGCGCTTTCGCGGCCAGGGCGATCCCTGGGCCGGGGAAATCCAGGTCGGCCTGACCGCCTCGCGCGACCTGATCGAGGGCTTTTCCGGCCATTTCGCTGACGATGGCGACCGCGCCATCGGCGTGGTCAGCTCGGTCTATGCCGAATTCGTCGGCAGTTCGCAGCCGGTCGGCTACCATGTCGTGAAGGGCGGCCTCAACGCCATGGTCCGGCATTACGCCGCGACGCTCGGCCGGCGCGGCATCCGCGTCAACGCGATCATGCCGCTGACCTATCTGAAGCGCGAATCGCGCATCTTCTATGAGCAGAACGAGAAGCTGATGGAGACCTACCGCAAGCTGGTCCCGCTGGGCCGGCTCGGGACGGCCGAGGAATGCGCCGACGCCCTCGACTTCCTCTGCAGCCCGCGCGCTTCGTTCATCAACGGGCAGAGCCTGTTTCTGGATGGCGGAGTGTCCACAGTCTGGCAAGAAGAGGTCGCCAAGAGCTTCGCCGGCCTGTAAAACCCGCCGCAAATTCCTCTTCGGCCGACCGTCCCGCCTGCGGGATCGCCAACCCAGGATCGACACCTCATGCAGCACGTCAAGCACAAGACCGATTGCCGCCTTTGCGGCTCGACCTCGCTCGATCACGTGCTGCCGATCAGGCCTTCGGCGATCGGCGACGCGTTCGTGACGGCGGACCGGCTGGGCGAGAAGCAGGACCTCTACCCGCTCGACTGCTATCTTTGCCTCGACTGCGGCCATCTGCAGAATCTCGACGTCGTCGATCCCGACATCCTGTTCCGCGACTACACCTACCGCACCTCGGTCTCGCTCGGCCTCGTCGAGCATTTCAAGCGCTATGCGCAATCGGTGGTGTCCTCGCTCGCCATCCCCAAGGGCAGCCTGGTCGCCGAGATGGGCAGCAATGACGGCTCGCTGCTCAAGGCGTTCAAGAACGAGGGCATGCGCGTGCAGGGCATCGACCCCGCCCGCGACATCGCGGCGACCGCCACCAAGGAAGGCGTGCCGACGATCCCGGATTTCTTCACCAGCGCGCTGGCGGCCCGCATCAAGTCGGAGCAGGGCGAAGCCAAGCTGTTCTGCGCCAACAACGTGTTTGCGCATATCGACAACATGTCCGACGTCGTGAAGGGCATCCGCCTCCTGCTCGCCGACGACGGCGCCTTCGTGTTCGAGGTCTCCTACATCGTCGACATGATCGACAACATGGTGTTCGACACGATCTACCACGAGCACGTCTCGCATCACGCGCTGATCCCGCTCGAGACCTTCCTGAACCGGCACGACATGACGCTGTTCCACGTCGAACGCACCGGCACCAAGGGCGGCTCGATCCGCGCCTTTGCGCAGCCGAAATCGACCGGCAAGCGCCCGCGCTCGGCGGAGCTGTCGACGCTGATCGCCGAGGAGGAACGGCGCGGCGTCACCAAGCCGCAGATCTACCGTGACTGGTTCGTCGCCATCGAGAACTGCAAGCGCCGGGTGCTCGCTACTCTCGACGAGGCCATCGCCGCGGGCAAGCTGGTCGCGGCCTACGGCGCCTCGACCACCACCACCACCCTGCTCTACCATTTCGAGCTGGAGAACCGGATCAAGTTCATCGTCGACGACAACCAGCTCAAGCACGGCCGCTTCAGCCCGGGCGCCCACATCCCCGTGCTGCCCTCCAGCGAGCTCGCGACGCGAAAGCCCGACATCGTCGTCGTCCTCGCCTGGATCTATGCGGACCCGATCCTGAAGCGCAACCAGGCCTACCTGGACGCAGGCGGTCGATTCCTGGTGCCGCTGCCGGAGCCGCGGATCGTCGACGCCTCGGGCTCGGTCGCGATCTGAGCCGCGGCGGCGGCCTGAGCTGACCGGTTGACAGTGCCCTCGTAACATGGTCCAGCAAGCCCCGGCGATGGGCCGCCGGCGTGGCGGGGGTCCAACCGCATTCAGCTGGTAAGACAAACACTTACGGCTCTCGCGAGGTACAAGGATGACCACCCTGACCGATGGACAGGTCGAGCGGTTCGTGGTTGCGGATCGGCGTCGCATCTCCTGGGCGCGCTGCCGCGAGGACATCGCGCCTTTCATCACCCGTCACGTCACCTGGCGCGCGCTCGCTGCCGGTGACATCCGATCGAAATACCGCCGCACCATGCTGGGCCCGTGGTGGATCACGGCCACCAACGCGATCACCGCCCTGATCATGGGCACGGTGGCTGGCCGCTTCCTCGGCGCCGACATGAAGACCTACCTGCCCCACTTCATGGTCAGCATGACCATCTGGAGCTTCATCTCGTCCTCGCTCAGCGAGGCCTGCTACACGATGATCAATGCAGGCGGCATGATCAAAGCCGTCGACATGCCGATCCTGATCCATGTCATGCGCATGGTTCAGCGCAACCTGATCATCTTCCTGCACAACATCGCGGTGATCCCGTTCATCTGGCTCGTCTATCCATGGTCGGTCGGGTTCGGAATGGTCCTCGCCATCCTCGGCCTGATGATCGTCTACGTCTTCGTCGTCAGCGCCTCGGTGATCGTCTCGATGATCTGCGTGCGCTATCGCGACGTGCCGCCCGTCATGGCGGCGGTGCTGCAGCTCCTGTTCTTCATCTCTCCGATCATCTGGGAACCGTCGAGTATCCGCGGCGGCGAGCTCATCGTCACGCTCAATCCGATCGCCTATCTCTTGTCGGTCACGCGCGGTCCGCTGATGGGCGACGTTCCCGGCCTTGCGACCTGGGCCGGTGCCATTGGATCGGTCGCGGTCCTGACCGCCGCCATGATCTATATCTACACGCGCTATCGGTCGCGCGTCGTGTATTGGGCCTGACATCATGGCCGGGAGCTCTGGATCCGCCTCGAATGACTCTCATTGAAGCCAAGCAAATCGGCATCGAATTTCCGGTCGCGCCGCCGAACGCACGATCATTCCGGCATCTGGCCATCAAGGCGGCCTCGCGCGTCGGCGGCCGGGTCTCGAAGAGCGACGGCTCGTTCCAGTTCGTCCAGGCGCTCGATGACATCAGCTTCACCCTGAAGCAGGGCGACCGGCTCGGCCTGATCGGCCACAACGGCGCCGGCAAGACCACGCTGATCCGCGTGCTCGCCGGCATCTACGAGCCGACGCGCGGCTCGCTGCGGACCGTAGGGCGTAACGTTCCGATGTTCGACATCGGTCTCGGCATGGACGAAGAGGCCTCGGGCTACGAGAACATTCGCACCCGCGGCCTCATCCTCGGGCTCTCGCCCGAGGAGATCGAGCAGCGCGTGCCCGAGATCGCCGAATTTGCCGAGCTCGGCGACTATCTGGAACTGCCGATCCGGACCTATTCCTCGGGCATGCTGCTGCGTCTCGTGTTCTCGATCGCAGCCTCGATTCACGGCGACATCATCCTGATGGACGAGTGGATCGCGGTCGGTGACGCGCAGTTCCGCAAGAAGACTCACGGCCGGCTGCAGGACATCACGATGCGCTCGGGAATCGTCGTGCTCGCCACCCATGATCATGGCCTGCTGCGCGACACCTGCAATCTCGGGCTCTATCTCGATGGCGGCCGCGTGCGGGCCTTCGGCGCCCTGGACGACGTTCTGAAAGAGCTGCCCAAGGTTTGAGCGGCCGGGCTCGACAGCATGCGGCAGGAAGCTCGCTGAACCATGACCACGACGCCCGCCCGCGCTGCCTCCCCGACCGTCACGCTGGTCGTCCCGAACTTCAACCACGCCCACTACCTGCCCGAGTCGCTCGGCAGCATCGCGAACCAAACCCGCGCCCCCGACCGCGTCATCATCATCGATGACTGCTCGACGGATGACAGCATCGCGGTCATTTCACGCTTCGTGGCGGAACGGCCGAGCTGGCGACTGATCCGCCACGAGACCAACCAGGGTGTCGTGCGCGGTCAGAACGAGGCCCTGGCGATCGCGGACACCGAATGGATCGGTTTTCTCGGGGCCGACGATGCGCTGCATCCGGCTTATCTCGAAAAGGCGATGGCGCAGGCGACCACCCATCCCGAAGCCGGTCTGGTCTTCGCCTGCTGCGAGATCATCGGCCCTCAGGGACCGTCCGCAAAACGGATGCTGCGGCCGGTGATGCTGCCGGCTTCCGCATCGGCGATGCTGACGCCGGCCGACGTTCGCCACGCGCTGCGTTTTGGCGACAACTACTTTTCGGGCACCACCTCGCTCTACCGCCGCACGGCCTTGCAGGCGCTCGGCGGATTCGACGTCAAGCTCGGCTCGTTCTCGGACGCGTTTCTCGCCCGGCGGCTGGCATTGACCTATGGCTGCTGCTTCATCGCCGAGGCGCTCGGCTACTGGCGCATTCACGGCCAGAACTATTCGACGGCGACCGCAACCGATCCGGCTTCGCTCAACGCCAAGCTCGCGGAGATCGGCGCGCTGATTGCGCAAAGCAGGCTGTTCCCAAAGGGGTATGAGGATGTGTTCGCCCGGCGCAATCGCTTCGGCGCCGCGCGGATGGTACTGGGCGGCGATACGGCAGCGTCGGCCAAGGCTGCGCGCGTATCCGCCTTGCTCGACGGCAATGCGCTCGATACGCACCTGCTTGGGCTGATGTTGAGCCTCGGCTCAAGCGGCCGCCTTGCTGCGCTGGCTTGGATCACCTTGCGGACGCGGCCGATGTCGCTGTCTCGCCTGCTCGCCCAGACCGCCACCCGGCGGGCGATCTTGTCCGCCACGCACGGCTATCGCGCGTCATGACGGTCCGCGCCCCCTTCGGCTCTCTCCGGCGCCGCCTCGGTGCGAAGGCGGCGCCTGCGCCGATCCGCGCGACGCCGACGGCGCAACCATCGCCGCAGGCGCCGCGCAGCCGCTGGTCGCCGCGGACGTGGCTGACGGCATCCGCATTTCGTCTCTATGCGTTCCTGAGCGCGCGGCGCCGGCAATTGCTGCCGCTGACCACTCGCGCCGCGAACATCGTCGACAGCAGGCTCATCGTTGCGCCGGCCGGGGCGACGCTGCTCCGGCTGATGGACCGGCAACTGGCAAGGGGATCGCGCCTTGGCCGTTTGCTGGCGCTGACGACCTCGACCACGTTGGCCGCCGCCGCGCAGGTTCATCTGGCCGCCAGCCGCAAGCCGAGCGCGCTGCGTGCGGTGCGGATCTTGAACCTGATCTTCCGCAGCAACGTGCGTGCGCGAGCCGGTGTGGGCGCGCAGGCCTATTTCACCACGCTGGCGCTGTGCAGCGCCTATGACCGGATCGTGCGCGACGTGCCACGGCCCGAGACGATCGACAGCTTCGCGATCAATTTCGCGGTCGGCGTCGCCCACATGTATCGCGGCAATCTGCCGGTCGCGGCCCATTTCCTGACAGCGGCTGCGGCCTCCGGCGACGGCAACGCGCTGCGCAAGCTCGGCGCCGTCCACGCCTTGGCCGGCGACCACGTCCAGGCCGCCGCTTGCTTCGAGGCGTCGGTCGCACGCGATCCCCGCTCGGTGATGGCGCACCAGAACTATGCCGGCGGCTATGATCCGTCGACCTACACGCCGAGCGCCTGGGAGCTGGAGCATGCCGGCGAGCTCCTGATCTACGACAATCTGATCCAGCTCGGCGAGAACTTCTATCACCAGGGCCGTTACGACGACACGTTCCGCTGCTATCAGGCCGCGCTCGACCATCAGGACGCCTTGGCGGCCAAATGGTCGATTCCCGGCGCGCTGATCGATCGGATTGCCGGCGCCAGCAGCATCTTCGATCCCGCGCTCCCGGTCCGGCTGCTCGGCTACGAATGGGTGACGCTGATCGGCCACATCGGCTTCATCGACTGCCATTTGCGCATGGCCGCGCTCGGCATGCTGCCGCGCGCCAACTACGTCCTGCTTGCTCCGGCGAGCAAGGTGGTCAACCAACCGTTCCTCAGGCTGTTCGCGCCGCATGTCACGATCGTCGAGGACCCTGCTCTCGTCGACGACCTGCTGCCCTATCAGCGGCTGGTCGGCGACCAGTTCATCGCCGTCCGCGGCCAGGACGGTCTGGCCGAGCCATGGGCCCACGCGGCGTCGCGCGCGCAGGTCGCCTGGGCCGAACAGCGGCGGCTGCCGATCGTGAAGGTCCCATCGGAGCTGATGGACACCGGGGCTGCCAGGCTGCGCGCCGCAGGTGTCACCGCGGACTGGTTCGTCGCGATGCACATCCGCGAGGGCGGCTATCATGGCGACGGACCAGGCACCACGCGCCAGCATCGCTCCGCCAATGTCGGCGACTACCTGGACGCCATCGCCGCAATCACCTCACGCGGCGGCGCCGTGGTCAGGCTCGGCGATCGCAGCATGACGCCGCTGCGCGGCATGGCCGGCGTGTTCGACTACGCGCACAGCGACATCAAATCGGCGGAGATGGACCTCTATCTCTGCGCCGCAGCTCGTCTATTCGTCGGCACGACATCGGGCCTGACCACGGCCGTGCAGGCGCTGGGAACGCCGATGCTGCTGGTCAACTGCATCTCCAACGACTGCCAGTTCTGGCATGACCGCACCGACTTCACCGTGCGGCCGGTCTATGACCGGCGTGGACGGCGCTACCTCTCGCTGCGAGAGACCTACCGCCAGCCGCTGCAGGCGCTGCTGATCGACACCGCCGTGCTGGCCCGTCACGGGCTCGAAATCCACCCCAATACCGCACAGGACATCACGGCAGCCGTCCGCTACAAGCTCGATTGCCTGGACGGAACCGGCAGATCCCTGCGTGAGGGCGGCCCGCAGCTTGATCGCTATCGCGCAGCGCTCAGCAGCAACCCCTACAATTTTGGTGCTGCGCTACCGGTCCCCGCGTTCCTGGACCGTCTGCCCGAGCTGCTGCACTGAACGCGTAACCCGGCCTCGGTTCGATCAACGCCCGCGACGGCCATAGCGGGTCGTTTTCCAGTGCTTCGGGGCTCCCGTTAACCTCCGAGCAAGATCGATGCCCTGTAACTTGGGATGGTCGCGATTCGGCTCGGCAGCGCGTCGATACGGTCGAGCCATGCGCCGCTCATGCGATTAGCCGGAACTGAGGCAATGCCCGGAGTGTCCACCTTACAGTCGGTCACGACCTCACCTCCGTACGACGCGGGGGTCCCTCCGCCGTCGAATCCCGTGGAGCTGCCCGACGAGGCGGTCCAGGCCCAGCTCGCGCAGGGCGACTTCGGCGGGATCGGCGCGGTCACCGCGGTGAGCGCCGGCGGACTGACAATCAATCTGCTGTTCGACACGGCGGCGATGAATGCACCGGCGAGCTTTCGCGCCGGCATTCAGCAGGCCGCCGCGATCCTCACCTCGATGATCTCGGATCATATCACCGTCAACATCAAGATCGACTATAGCGGCGTCGGCGGCGGCGCGGCGGCCGGTCCTGACGGCGGCCAGTGGATGAGCTATTCGAGCGTCAGGTCCAACCTGATCAACTATGCCAGCCCAGGCGATACCACCTTCAATGCCCTGCCGGCGGGATCCAGCATCCAGGGACAGTCCTACGTCGCGGTGTGGAATTCGCAGCTGAAGCTGTGGGGCGGCCTCGGCGCCAACGATGCCACCACCGACGACGGCAGCGCGACGTTCGCCACCGATATCAATTCGAGCCTGCTGGTCGGCGTGGCCCTGCATGAGCTCACGCATGCGTTCGGCCGCGTCCCCTACGGTCCGCAGCCGGACATTTTCGACTTCTATCGTTTTTCGAGCCCAGGCGCGCGCCTGATGACCGGCGGCGCCACGGCGTCGACCGCGTATTTCTCCCTCGACGGCGGCTATACCAAGCTCGCCGATTACGGCCAGTCGTCCGACCCGAGCGATTTCCTGAACAGCGGCGTGCAGGGCGGCAACGATCCGTTCAACGAGTTCTACACCTACAGCACGCTGCAGACGCTGACGGCGGTGGATCTCAAGCAGCTCGATGCACTCGGGTTTCACCTGACCGGCTCGTCCGGCACGGTGATCCAGACGAACGGCGACACCAGCCTGACGTTGGTGGGAAACCGCTATTATCTCATCAGCAGGACGACCGGAACCGGCCCTGAAATGAAGTACGGGGGCACGCCCGTCACGGTCGGTGAATTCGGCAGCGTCGCGCCGGTAGGCGCCATCAAGACGGGCTCCGGATACAACATCGCTTGGCAGGTCGCAGGTACGAATCAGTTCACCTTCACGACCGCCGACAATAACGGGAACTACACGTCGAACATTTCCGGCATCGTCTCGGGAAATAGTTTGACTTCTGAACTCCAGGAAACAACCTTCGGGCAGGATTTCAACCACGACGGGTCCGTCGGAGTCACTGCGTCGCTTGTCCACGCCAACGGCGACACGAGTCTGCTCCAGATCGCCGACCAATATTTCATGTACGTCAACGGCTCGGGTCCATCGATCAAGATTGGCGGTGCCCCCGTCGTTGTTGGCCAGTTGGGAAATGCCGCCCCGATCGGCGCGATTCACACCTCGTCCGGCTACGACATCGTCTGGAAGGATTCGACCACCGGCCAGTTCACCTTCACTGCTGCTGACGGCAACGGCAACTACACGTCCAATCTCAGCGGATGGGTGTCCGGGAGTAGCGCGACGGCGATGTCCGAAGAAATCGTCTTCGGTCAGGATTTCAGCGGCGACGGCACGATCGGGCCGGTCGCTACGGTCATCCAGGTCGACGGATCGACCAGCCTGGTCCAGGTCGGCAACAACTACGGACTCTACACTGCCGGCTCTGGCCCGACGATCAAGATCGGCGGCGCGCCGGTGGTCGTCGGCCAGCTCGGCAACACGACCCCGATCGGCGCCATCCAGGTCGGGTCCGGTTACGATATTGCCTGGAAGGATGCGACGACCGGCGAGTTCACCTTCACTGCTGCCGACGGCAACGGCAACTACACATCCAACCTCAGCGGATGGGTGTCGGGAACGAGCGCGACGGCCAAAACATTCGAAACGACCTTTCACCAGGACTTCAATAGCGACGGTGTGATCGGCATATCCGCACCAATCGTCATTCAGACCGATGGATCGACCAGCTTGGTCCAGATCGACAACAATTATGGTCTCTACACCGGTGGGTCCGGCCCGACGATCAAGATCGGCGGCGCGCCGGTGGTCGTCGGCCAACTCGGCAACACGATTCCGATCGGCGCTATTCAGATCGGATCGGGCTACGACATTGCCTGGAAAGATCCGACCACCGGTCAATTCACCTTCACAACCGCAGATGGAGATGGTAATTACAAGGCGAACCTCAGCGGGTGGGTATCAGGGACAAGTACGACGGCTGAGAACCTCGAAACGTTATTCCATCAGGACTTCAACGGCGACGGCACGATCGGTGTTCCCTCCTCCAACAGCCCGCTGCTGGCAGCTCCACAATCGGCAACGCCTGCCGGCGGTCAGAACCTGACAGCGTCGGCGGATTTCAGCGGCAATCTCATCGGATTCGGTAGCACCGCCGCTCAGATCGATCTCAAGAGCATCGCATTCACATCGCTTCAGACGCATTTCGACGAGACGAGCGGAATGCTGTCGCTGAGCGACGGGCCCAACAGCGCGTCGCTGCACTTCGTCGGCCCATTGTCGCAGGACAGCTTTCACTTCGCAGCGGACGGCCAGGGCGGCACTCTGATCTCCGGGACCTCGATCTCCGGCGCGGCATCCTCATCGGTGTCGCTGCAGGGACACGACACCTTCGTGTTCGCCGAGCATTTCGGTCAGGTGAACATCGCCGACTTTGCGGTCGGCACCGACAAGATCGTGTTCAGCCAGAGCATCTTCGCGGACCCGTCCACGCTGCAGGCCGCCATCCATGACGACGCCGCGGGCAACGCCGTCATCACCGATCCGGCACTCGACACCATCACGATTCAGCACGTGTCGACGGCCGAGCTGCTGTCTCATCTGTCGAGCTTCCATCTGGTCTGAGACCGGCGGCATTCGAGGCGTCGTCTCCGCCGTTCGGGGGGCGAAGGGTGCCCGGCGGGCGGTTTCCGCCCGCCGCAGGACAGATAACGGCTCGCGCGAGGGCCGCTCTTGCCCTATACGGCGCTTCGACCATCCTACACCGTGAGTTTGATGCCCCCGCCCCGCTCCGCTTCGCCGCGCCGCCTGCTCTACGTGGCCAACGAGGATTATGCCTTCCTGATGCATCGCCTGCCGATGGCGCGCGCGGCGCGCGAGGCCGGCTACGAGGTGCATGTCGCCACCAACGTCAATGCCGGCGCCGCCGCGATCGCCGCCGAGCGGTTCGTGCTGCATCCGATCCCGTTCCAACGCGGCGGGTTGTCGCCGTCATCAGCCCTGCCCACGATCCGCGCGATCCGCGCCGTCGAGGCTGCGATCAGCCCCGACGTGGTGCATCATTCCGGATTGCAGTCGAGCGTGCTCGGCTCGCTCGCCGCGCTTGGACGCACCACTCCGGTCGTCAACGCCATGACCGGCCTCGGCTATGTGTTCACATCGGCGAGCTGGCGCTCGCGTCTGCTCAGGCAGGGCCTGCTGTGGCTGCTGCCGCAGCTCATGAACCGGACACCGAGCTGCGTGCTGGTCCAGAATCCCGACGATCGCGAGGCGCTTCAAGCCATGGGCGTCCGGGGCGACAAGATCACGCTGATCCCGGGCTCGGGCGTCGACACCGACCGCTTCCAGCCGCTGCCAGAACCGGACGGGCCGATCACCTTCGGCTTCGCAGGACGGCTGCTGACCGACAAGGGCGTCCGCGCCCTGGTCGCTGCGCACCGCATGCTGCGCCAGCAGGGCCGCGACGACCAGTTGCTGATCGCCGGCTCGCCTGATCCGGCCAATCCTGCCTCGGTCTCGGCCGAGGAGGTCGAGGCCTGGCGGAAGGAACCCGGCATCACCCTGCTCGGCCAGATCAAGGACATCACCGAGCTCTGGCGCCGCTGCCACGTGGCCGTGCTGCCGTCGCATCGCGAAGGACTTCCGGTCAGCCTGCTGGAGGCCGCCGCCTGCGCCCGGCCGTTGATCTCCACCAATGCACCCGGCTGCCGCGAGATTGCGATCCACGACCAGACCGGACTCGCCGTGCCGGTCGAGGATGCGGCGGCGCTCGCGCAGGCGATGGCGCAGCTGGCGGCGTCGCCCGAGATGCGCGCACGTTATGGCGCGGCGGCCCGTCAACTGGTCGAGGACAAGCTCTCGGCCAGGATCATTGGCCGCTCGGTGGTGGCGCTCTATGATCGCCTCATCTCGGCCGCAGAGGTCTGCGGATGATCGCCGATCCCACCGCGGTCCTTGCCGCCATCGCCGTGCTCGCGGCCGCGATGTGCGCCATCCTGATCGTGCTGTTGCGTCCAGTGCTCCAACGCTACGCGCTGGCGCGGCCGAATGCGCGCTCGTCGCACAAGATCCCGACGCCGCAGGGGGCCGGCATTGCCGTGATCGGCGCCACGATCGTTGTCGGCGGCGCGTTCGCCTCCGTGGCCGGTTTCGCGCCGCTGCTGATGCTGTTCATCGCCGTGCCGATGCTGGCGCTGGTCGGCCTGATCGACGACATCAGGCCGATCCCGGTGCTGCCGCGCCTGGTCCTGCAGGGATTGGCCGTCGGCCTCGTCGTATTCACCGCGCCTGACGATCTCAGGCTGTTTCCGATCCCGCTGGCGGTCGAGCGCGCGCTGCTGCTGATCGCCGGCCTGTGGTTCGTCAACCTCGTCAACTTCATGGACGGGCTCGATTTGATGACCGTGGCCGAGGCGGTGCCGATCACGGCGGCGCTCGTCCTGTTTGGCCTCTCCGGTGAACTGCCCTGGCCGGCGACTGCCATCACTGCGGCGCTGGGTGGCGCCATGCTCGGCTTTGCGCCCTTCAACCGTCCCGTCGCAAAGGTCTTTCTCGGTGATGTCGGCAGCCTGCCGATCGGGCTGCTGCTCGGCTGGGGCCTGCTCCATCTTGCCTGGCAGGGCGACGTCGCAGCGGCGCTGCTGCTGCCGCTGTATTATCTGATCGACGCCACTTTCACCCTGTTGCGGCGGATGGCGCAGCGCGAGCCATTCTGGGCGGCGCACCGCACGCATTTCTATCAACAGGCCACCGATAACGGCTTCACCGTCTCGCGCGTCGTCAGCGAGGTGTTCATTCTCAATATCGTGCTTGCGACGCTCGCAGCCATCTCGGTCGCGCAGCGTTCCATGACGGTCGACGCCATCCTGCTCGTCTTCGGTCTCGGCGCCGTCACCTGGGTGCTGAGCCGCTTCTCGCGGCGGCGCCATTGAAGACTCAGGCCGCGCTCGAGCCGAATTCCGGCACCGCATCCTTCAGCACCGACTTGATCGTCACTGGATCATTGCGCGCGATCGCCTGATCGAGCGCCGCGATCCAGGCCTTCAGCGTCGGCATCGGCGGCTCGTTCGGGTTGGCGGCCATGATGCCGGCGACACCGATCTCGACCGGCGGCTCCTCGCTCGCAAACAGGATTTCGTTGAGGCGCTCGCCGGGCCGGATGCCCGTGAACACGATCTCGACGTCGTAGCCCGGCTGCAGGCCGGACAGGCGAATCATGCGCTCGGCCAGTTCGACGATGCGGACCGGCTGGCCCATGTTCAGCACATAGACCGAGACGTCCGGGCGCTGCGGCGCCAGCGCATGGGAGGCCGCGGTGATCACGAGATCGCAGGCCTCGCGGATGGTCATGAAATAGCGCACCATGTCCGGGTGCGTCACCGTGACAGGACCGCCCGCCTCGATCTGGGCCTTGAACTTCGGCACCACCGAGCCGTTCGACGCCAAAACGTTGCCGAAGCGCACCGAGATCAGCCGCATCGGCGGCCGTCCCACCGGCCGGTCGGCGAGCTGGCGATCGAGCGCCTGGCAGTACATTTCGGCGAAGCGCTTGGTGAGGCCGAGCATCGACACCGGCTCGATCGCCTTGTCGGTCGAGATCATCACCATGGCCTCGGCCCCTGAGGCCACCGCGGCATCGGCCACGTTGATCGAGCCGAAGATGTTGGTCTTGACGCCCTCGCTCCAGTCGCGCTCGAGGATCGGCACATGCTTCAGGGCGGCGGCATGGAAGACCAGATCCGGCTTGAACTCGCCGATCAGCGCGAACACCCGGTCGCGATCGCGGATGTCGGCGATGCGCCCCTCGACGGCGACGGCAGCCTCGGGATCGGCCGCGAGCACCTCGGTGATCGCGTAGAGCGCCGGCTCGGAATTCTCCAGAATGAGCAGCCGCGCCGCGCCGAATGCCACGACGCGCTGGCAGATCTCGGCCCCGATCGAGCCGCCGCCGCCGGTGACGACCACCGCCTTGCCACGCACCAGCGCTTCGAGACGTCCGTAATCGATCTTCTCGCTCGGCCGCAGCAGGAGGTCCTCGACCGCGACCGGCGCGAGCCTCGGCGCATCGCCGCTCTCCAGCGACGGCAGGCGGCTCACGATCAGGCGCAACCGGCGCGCCCGCATCAGGAAGGTTTCCGGATGACAGTCCGGATCGAACGCCGTCGGCATCATCAGGGCGCGCGCGATCGGCCGGTCGCGGCGGGCGAAGTCGGCCGCGACATCCTCGACATCGTCGATGCCGCCCAGCACCGGCACGCCGCGGATCAACTGCCCCCGGTCGGCGGCCGATGGCGAGAGAATGCCGATCGGCCAGATCCGCTTGACCGCGCCGCTCTCGATGCCGCGCAGCACGACCTCGGCGTCGGCAGCACGGCCGATCAGGAGCGCGGGGGCAGCGTCCTCGGACCGCGCGTGCCGTCGCACCCGCGTGTAGCGGAAGTAGCGATAGGCGAAACGCAGCGCGCTCAGCGCAAAGATCTCCAGGAACCAGTAGAGAATGATCGTGAGCTTGCCGAAGAAGAAGGTGCCGCGGACGTTCGGCGCAACGATGATGTAGTCGAGAACCAGCAGCGCCAGCGTCAGCACGGTCGCGACTCGGACGATGTTCAGCGCGTCCGGCAGCGAGATGAACCGCCACTTCGTCGTCAGAAGGCTCGAGAAGTAGAAGACGACGAAGCTGAAGGCGATGAAGTACGGCAGGATCTGCAAGAGCAGCGGCACCCGCTCCCAGAAGGTGCTGGCGCCTTCGAAGCGGATATAGAACGCCGCGAACAGCGCGACGACGCTGACCAGGAGGTCATGCGCGGCGATCAGCATATTCCGGTAGGTCAGTTGAGACGGACGCGTCATGGTTCGAGCGTCCCCTGCCTAGCATCAGGCGGCGTCCGCGATCGCCACACCATTCCGCCGGCCACGCCGACGCCGATCACGTACATCCACCCCTCGTGGAAATCGAAGATGTGGGAATTGAACAGCGAGGTGAAGATGTTCTGCACGACGACGAGCAGCCCGATCCAGGGCACCAGCCCGTCGCCGCGGAACAACAGAAGGTGCACGGCCCACATCGCGTAGAGAATCACGATCCCGAGCGCCCCCCATTGGACCGCCACGTAGAGCGTCTGATTGTGCGGATTGCTGACGACCTGGCTCGAGGAGAGGTCGCGCGACCCGCTCGCGGCCAGCTCGAACAGATGACGCGTCGAGCCCGAGCCGTGCCCGATCAGCGGCGCGTCGGCCAGGAACCGCAACGACTTGCGCCAGAACTCGAGCCGCTCGCCGATCGACGTCACCGCGCGATCGTTCCTGTAGTCCTGATATTGGCTCGTGAACGTCGCCACCTTGCCCTGCAATTGCGGGGACACGGTCCATGCCGCGAGGCCCAGCGCAAGGGCAACGGCCGCGATCAGCAGGTTGGCACGCCATTTCAGGTGGATCAGCCCGAACACCGCAAGCAGGATCGGGATCGTCACCAGCGCGGTACGCGAGACAACGATGAAGATCATGTTGGCGAGGAACGCGATCATGATCGCAGTGAGCAGGCCGGCCGGAAGGAAGCGGCGGGCGCGCAGCAACTGGGCGATCGGATAGGCCAGCGCCACGGCGCAGAGCGAGAACTCCTGGCCCTGGTCGATGTAGTTCTTCACGAAGATGCCGCGATCGGCATTGGCCTTGAGCGCGAGCGCAGGATTGAACGCGACCGCGGTCGACACCACGACCATCAGCACGCAGGAGGCGAGAAACGCGGTGAAGACCCACAGGCCGCGCTCCGACCGCTGGAAATGGTAGAGCAGCGCGGGCAGCACCAGAAGCTTGGCCGCAGGTCCCACCGCGTAGAACCGCGCGCCCCATGCGACGTCCGACCACAGCGTTCCCACCAGCGCCAGCAGGAACAGCGCGATCGGCGCCAGCGCGATCGGCCGCTTCAGGACCTGCAGCAGACGCTCGACATCGAGAAACGGCACCATCGTGATCAGCATGACGACGCCGAGGATCGACACCAGCGAGGTCGACCACGGCAGCGAGGCCGCCAGCAGAATCGCCACGACATCGACCGTCGTCCGCCACGCCGCCGGATCGCGCCAGCGGCGCGCCAGCAGCGCCGGGCCGGGATGACCTGCCAGCGCGCTCATCGCGCCTCGCTCCGGGCGCGATCGACCAGCGCGGTCGTGCTGTGCCCTTTCAGGATGTCGATCAGGATCACCTCGCCGCCGCCGGCCTCGACGACCTCATGCCCCACCACCTGCTCGCGCGTATAGTCGCCGCCCTTGACCAGGACGCTCGGCCGGACCAGCTCGATCAAGCGGAGCGGCGTGTCCTCGGCGAAGATGGCGACGAGGTCCACCGCCTCGAGCGCGGCCAGGACCTCGGCGCGCGCGCGCTCGTCCTGCACGGGCCGGCTTTCGCCCTTCAGCCGCTTGACGGAGGCATCGCTGTTCAGCCCGACCACGAGCCGGTCGCAGGCGGCGCGCGCCGCGGTCAGCACCTTGACGTGGCCGGGATGCAGAATGTCGAAGCAGCCATTGGTAAAGCCCACGCGCAGGCCCTCTCCCCGCCAGACCTCGACGCGGGCGGCGAGCTCGTCATCGCTCTCGATGATCTTCTCCTCAGCGGCACGATAGGCATGCGGCAGGATCTTTCGGCGCAGCTCGGCCGATGTCACGCTGGCGGTGCCGTGCTTGCTGACGGCCACCGCCGCCGCGGCGCTCGCCATCCGCAACGCATCCGCCCAGGCGGCGCCGGCCGCGAGCGTCGCGGCAAGCACCGCAACAACCGTGTCGCCGGCGCCGGAGACGTCGCGCACCTTCACGGGATAGGCCGGCACGTGAATCGGATCGCCCTCGCGCGGGACCAGCGTCATGCCGCGCTCGCTCTGCGTCACCAGGATCGCCTCGCAGTCCGCGAGATAGATCGCATCCTGCGCGGCCGCGGCGATCTCCTGTTCGGTCTCGGCGCGGCTGCGGGTCGCTTCCGAAAACTCCTTGCGGTTCGGCGTCAGCACGCTCGCGCCGCGATAGATCGCGAGATTCGCGCTCTTGGGATCGACGATGACGCGCTTGCCGGCCTTGCGCGTCGCGTCGATCACGTTGCGCAACACGCGCGCCGTGAGCACGCCCTTGGCGTAGTCCGACAGCAGCACGATATCGGCCCGCGCGATCAGTGGCAGGATGGCCTCGATCAGCTTCTGCTCGATCTCGCCGGCCGCCGGTGCGGCGCGCTCCCAGTCGGCGCGGAGCATGTGGGTGGAGAAATGCTCGGAGACGAAGCGCACCTTGCGCGTCGTCGGCCGCGAAGGATCACGGACAAGCACGCTCTCGATGCCGCCCTCCTTGGCGAGCTCGGCCTCCAGCTGGTCGCCGGCCGCATCCTGCCCGACGAGACCGACGAAGATGCAGCGGGCGCCGAGCGCGGCGATGTTGCGCGCGACGTTGCCGGCACCGCCGATAGTGGTCTCGCTTCGCTGGACCGCGATGACCGGCGCCGGCGCCTCGGGGGAAATCCGCGACACCTCGCCATAGACGAACTCGTCCAGCATCAGGTCGCCGATGCACAGCACCGTCTGGCGGGCGATCGCTTGCGAGAGATCGTCAAAGTCGAACATCAGCGGCAGTCTCGGTGCAATGGTCGGAACCAGATCGTCTAGCGGAAGCGGTCGGCGGAATCGAGATAGTTCCGGATATAGCCAGCGACCGCATCCTCGAGCGACGTGAAGCCGCCGTTGTAGCCGGCCGCCAACAGCCGGTCGACCTTGCTCTGGGTGAAATACTGGTAGCTGCCGCGAATCGCTTCGGGCATGTCGATGTACTCGATCCGCGGCGTCGCACCGAGCGTAGCATAGGCCGCCAGCATCATGTCCTTGAAGCTGCGCGCCTGGCCCGTGCCGACGTTGAACAGGCCCGAGACGGAGGGAGAGGCCAACAGCCACAGCATCACGCGGACGACGTCGTCGACATGGATGAAGTCGCGGCGCTGGTCGCCGTCGGCGATGCCTTCGCGGTGCGACTTGAACAGTTGCAGGGTGTGTCCGGCCTTGATGTCGTCGAAGCGGCGGGTCAGCACGCTCATCATCGATCCCTTGTGGTACTCGTTGGGACCGAACACGTTGAAGAACTTCAACCCGGCATATTGCGGCGGCAGCCTCTCGCCGCGCTCGGCGCGCGCGGCCACCGCCATGTCGAACAGATGCTTGCTCCAGCCATAGAGATTCATCGGCCGCAACGTCTTCAGCGCCGCCAGCGACGGCTCATCGACGAAGCCCTGCGCGCCGTCGCCATAGGTCGCCGCCGACGAGGCGTAGATGAACGGCGTGGTGTTGGCCGTACACCAGTCGAGCAGGCGCAAGGAACTGCGGAAGTTGCGCTCCATCACGAGATCGCCGTCGACCACCGTGGTCGCGGAGATCGCGCCCATGTGCAGGACGGCCTCGAGCCGGCGACCCTTCAGCCATGCGTCCAGATCGGATGGCGGTACGACGTCGGCCAGCTGCCGCTTGGCCAGGTTGCGCCACTTGCCCTCGCTGCCGAGCGTGTCACAGACCACGACATCGGTCCGGCCGGCGTCGTTCAGCGCCGCGACCAGATTCGATCCGATAAACCCGGCGCCGCCGGTCACCAGCAACATTCCGCAACCCGTCCTGATCCCGAAAACCCCGGCCCTCGCGTAGCGCATGCGGCGGCAAAGTGTAAGCGCTTTGGTGACGGCCCGCTCCGCCCACTTTACCTGCGGCGGCCGAGCGGCTACCAGCGCGCCTGAGCTAGGCAGACAAAGAATGAATTCGAATTCGGCCAAGGTCGAGGTGGACGCGGCGGACACCAGCCCGATCCTGATCATTCCCTATATGTGGATCGGCGATTTCGTGCGCGGCCACACCGTGGTGCGGGTGCTCAAGGAGCGCTGGCCGAATCGGCCGGTCGACCTGCTGGTGACGTCGCTGTGCGCGCCGCTGGTCGATTACATGCCCGGAGTCCGCTCCGGCATCGTCTGGGACCTGCCGCGCAGCCGGCTGGCGCTCGGCCGGCAATGGCAGCTCGCCGCGATGTTGCGCGAACGTCGCTATCGGACCGCCCTGGTGATGCCGCGGACCTGGAAATCGGCGCTGGCACCGGCGCTGGCCGGCATCCCCGAGCGGGTGGGCTTCGTCGGCGAGGTCCGCTTCGGCCTGCTCAACCGCTGGCGCTGGGGCGAGAAGGCGCTGCCCCGCTTCATCGACAAGAATGCCGCGCTGGCGCTGCCCGACGGGGCGCCGCTGCCGCCGGAATGGCCGGTCCCGCAGCTGCGGGTGCCGCCTGAGGACGTCGCGCGCTGGCGCGAGGCCAATGGCCTGGGGACCCGCCCGGCCGTGGCGCTGGCACCGGGATCGGTGGGTGCCGCCAAGCGCTGGCCCTATTACGGCGACGCGGCCCGGCTGCTGCGCGAGGCCGGCCTCGACGTCTGGGTGGTCGGCGGCCCCGGCGAGAAGGCGCTCGCCGCCGAGATCGTCACCGCTGGCGGCCCGGACGTCCGCGACCTCACCGGAACCGACCTGCGCAACGGCATCCTGGCCATGGCGGCGGCCAGCGTCGCCATCTCCAATGATTCGGGGCTCATGCACATCGCCGCGGCGCTGGGGACGCCGACCATGGGCATCTTCGGTCCGACCAGCCCATACCATTGGGCGCCGCTGAACGGCCTCGCGGCGACGGTCCAGACCAGGACACAGGTCCCCTGCCAGCCCTGCCACCGGCCGGTCTGCCGGATGAACGACCACCGCTGCATGCGCGACATTCCGGCGACCGATGTCGCCGCCATCGCCCAGCAGGTCCTTGCCGACGCGGCAATACCGGTCGTGCACCAGCTTGCGAAGCGACACCGCGCCCCATACACCGGCCCTGACGTAACCTGAGCCGCCCGCGTGACCCGCGCCCTCAACCCGATCGCCAACCATCTCACCCGCTCCCGCGCCGCCATGGAACGCGCGGCCGACGATGCCGCGATGCTCGCCAGCGCCGGGCGGATCGCAACGAAAATCATCTCTGCGCTGCGTCGCGGCCACAAGCTGCTGATCGTCGGCAATGGCGGCAGCGCGGCGGACGCGCAGCACATCGCCGCCGAGATCGTCGGCCGCTACAGGCAGGAGCGGCCCGCCTATGCCGCGATCGCGCTGACGACCGATACCTCGGCGCTGACGGCGATCGGCAACGACTACGGCTTCGATCACGTCTTCGCCCGCCAGGTCGAAGGGCTCGGTACACCGGGCGACGTGCTGCTGGCGATCTCGACCTCCGGTCGATCGCCGAGCATCCTCAACGCGCTGCGCAAGGCGCGCGAGCGCGGACTGGTCACGGTCGGCTTCACCGGCGCCAAGGGCCTCCCGATGGGCGAATTGTGTGACGAGCTGCTGGTGGCGCCGAGCGACGACACGCCGCTGATCCAGCAGATCCATCTCGCGACGGCGCATGGCATCTGCGAGATGATCGAGGCGGCGCTGATGCAGGACGAGGGCTAGATGACGACCGCTCAGCTCAAGCCGGCGGCGTTTCTCGACCGCGACGGCGTCATCAATCACGACGACAACTACATCGGCTCACCGGAGCGCATCCGCTGGATGCCGAACGTGGCGCAGGCGATCCGGCGGCTCAATGACTCCGGCTATCACGTCTTCCTGTTCACCAACCAGTCCGGCGTGGCGCGCGGGCTGTTCTCGGAGGATGACGTCACGGACCTGCACGACTGGATGCGGGCCGAGCTCGCGGCGCAGGGGGCTGTGATCGACGACGTCCGCTACTGCCCCTACCACACCGAAGGCTCCGTCGAGCGCTATCTGCGCGAGCATCCCTGGCGCAAGCCGGCGCCCGGCATGATCCTCGACCTGATGCAGCACTGGCCCATCAGGCGCGAGGGCAGCTTCGTGATCGGCGACCGCGCCTCGGACATCGCGGCGGCCGAAGCCGCCGGCCTGCCCGGCTTCCTGTTCGCCGGCGGCGATCTCGATGCGTTCGTCGCCGACATCATCGCTCAGACCAGTTCGCGATAGACGGCTGCGATCTTGTCGGCCTCGGCCTCGAGGCTGAATTTCTCCACCACGCGCGTCCGAGCCCGCGCGCCCATCGCTAGTGCGGCATCCGGATCCCGCATCAATGGCTCGAGCGCTGCGACCAGCGCATCGACGTCGCCGGGCGGGACCAGCACGCCTGTGACGCCATCCTCAACCACGATCTCCGCCGCGCCGGCGCGCGCCGCGACCAGCGCCGCTCCTGCCGCCATCGCCTCGATCAGCGTGAGACCAAAACCTTCGTTGCGCGAGGTGAAGGCGTAGATCGTGAGACGCTGGTACCAGCGCTGCACGTCGGCGATGTCGAGCTCGCCGGTGATGACGATGCGCTGCTCCAGGCCCGCGGCGGCGATCTGCTTCTTCAGCTCGCTCGCGAACGGCATCTGCTCCGGCGTCACGGCGCCGACCAGCACCGCGGAAAACTCCGGAAAACGCGGCAGCAGCCGGCACATCGCCGCGACGAACACGTCGCTGCCCTTCTGCGCGCGGACGCGGCCGAAGCAGCCGATGGCATATTTGCCCGGCAGTCCGCTCTCGGCGAAGGCCGCGGCGCGATCCGCCGGCGGGGAGTACACTTCGGTGTCGACGCCATGCGTCACCACCGTCGCTTCGCGCTTCAGATAGGACGCCGAGATGTCGCTGGTG
>BFBZ01000022.1_pt237 | contig 40668 bp, 37 predicted proteins | sample 1888401 | NCBI WGS metagenome assembly BFBZ01 (sample SAMD00112614, study PRJDB3348) | symbiont metagenome | host: Chara braunii | reverse complement strand
CGGCCGGCTCTTGGGCGGCACCATCACCGCCGATATCCGCGCGGGCACGCCCGGCCGGCCCCAGAGCGTTGGCTGGACGGTGAAATCGAACACCATTGCCCCTTCGGCCACGCTCGCGACCATCTTCGACCATGCCAGGCAGGTGGCCTCGTCCTGGAGGCAGATTGTGGCCCAGCCGTTCCGCAGGACGGCCTGCGACGGCATCTTCCATTCATCGGGCACGGCGAAGGCGGGGTGGTCGGCACCGTAGAAGCTCAGGGCACGGGAGAGCTCTTGGCCGCCGGTGGTCGCAAGCGGCACGGTCGAGACCGCGCGCCAGCGCCGCGTCAACTCCTGCGCCGCCAGCCGATAATAATTCCGGCCTTCCTTGAACGGATGGCTGTTGCGATAGACGGCGTGGATCGGTGCGCAAGCAAGCGTCAGGCAAGTCACCCCGAGCAGGAGCGCGACAAGCCGGTCGATCTCGATGCGCGCGAGCGCAAACGTCGACGCGCCCACGGCCACGACGATGACCAGAAACAATCCCTGCGCCGCCCATGTCGCTGTTATCGCGCTTTTGAGAGCGATCGTGACCACCGGCGGAACGACGAGGGTTGCGATGGCGATCAACGCCAGCAGCCACAAGCCCGGATCCATCGCGCGCAGATCCCCCCGATAACGGGCGAACTTCGATCTGACGAACAGGCCCCAGACCAGGAGCGGCAGCGCAAGTGTCGCCGCAACCCCGGGCACGAACATTGCGCTGGCCTCGGCCGCCGCCACTATCGTCTGGCGGCCATGGGCTTCCAGCGCATAGGCGAACGGACTGATCCCGGAGGTGACGAGCCAATGGACATGGGGAGCCAGCAGCACGGCGCCGACGACGATGGAGACCCATGGCGCCGGCGACCTGAAATAGCTCCACCGCAGCGGATGGCAGACGGCGGCCACGGCAAATCCCACGATCAGAAACGCGGAATAGTATTTGCCGAGGATGCAGAACGCGCCGAACACGCCGGCCGCGACAGACCACCCGATCGCGCGGGTTTCGAACGAGCGCAGGAAGCAATAGACCGCCAGCGGCCAGAGCGCGAACAACACCGAGTTGGCATTGAAGCGCTGCGCCTGGAATTGATAGACCGGCAGCAGCAACAGCAGCAGCAGCACAACCGCCCGCTTGTCGCCCCGGACGAACCGCCGGGCGATCAGGTCGACCGACCACAGCGCGACCGCCGCATTGATCATCGCCAGCAGATGGAACGACCAGTCGGCGACCGGGAAGACTGCGGTCCATGCGCGGGCGATCCAGCCCGTCAGGGGCGGATGCTTGGCGCTGCCCCACGCCAGCGTGCGACCGGTCGACCAGGCCTCCACCACATCGGGATGCAGGTCACCACTCAGATAGGCGAGCTGAAGGATCGCCATCCAGGCGACCACAAATACGGCAAGGAATGCGGGAATGGCCCAGCCGGCCTCGATGCCGTCAAGCCACCTATCGAACGGCCGATGCCAGGACCAGGCAGATTCCAAGGCAGGCTTCAAGGCGGATGGGGAGGCAGGGTCGGAGACCGCGGGCTCCGTTGCGGACGAGGGCATCATCCACCCCTCCGCACAGAGCAGCGCCCAATCCATTCCCGCGCGACAACAATCACTTGCACTTGAAATGCCCGATCTTAATGACCGCGCATGGTCAGCCGCGAGGCGCCCTCGCCGAAATGCATTCGGGAAAAATAATTATCGCACCTGGCCCGAAACGCGCGCCACTGAACCACAGCAATCAATCAATTATGGCCCGAGATTAGCCGCGCGACGGCCACGCGGTCAATCGGGACCAGGTCCTGGCGACCGTAAACCACACAACCCACAACAGAGATCCTTTATCGCGCGTTGGGGACCGGCTATTTTCAGCATGGCGTTTGCGAGCGACATCAATTTCAATGTTGAGGCGACGACGATCATTCTTTCTCATCCTGATTGCCGGACCGAGCTTTTCAGATCTCCCGCATTATCCTGCAGACAGCCTGCACTGCGAAAGCCTGTTATGATGTCGATCGAACCTGCCGCAACGGCATTCCCGTCGAAGGCCCTTGCGAGCCTCGCCGTTGCGCTGGCGCTGCCGATCGTGCTGGCCATCACGGTCTTCCCCACGCCGTTGTACGACACCCGCGAACTGATCGCCTGGGGCCGGCAATTTGCGTGGGTCACGCCGGTTCACCCGCCGATGATGGCCTGGATCGGAGGGGCCGTGGACCGGCTGGCGGGCCCGTCGGCAGCCGCGATGATCCTGACCGGCCAGTTGCTGCTGGCCGTTGGGCTCGCGTATCTCTACGCGATATTGCGGCTGGTGACCGCACCGGGCAACGCGGCACTGTTCACGTGGCTGTTCGGGGCTTCGCTCTACACGGTGTTCGCGCCGCTCTCCTTCGCCCTCAATGCCGACATCCTGCAGCTGACGCCCTGGCCGGCCATCGTGTTTCATGGCCTGCGCGCCGGCCGCACTGATCGGCTCACGCACTGGATCGCGCTCAGTGTCTGGTCCGCCATCGGCGTGCTCACCAAATACAATACCGCCGTGCTGTTCATGGGAATGGCAATGGCCATGCTCGCCGTGCCCACGTTTCGAAACGTTCCGAGGCGACCGGGCTTCTATCTCGCCGTCATCATCGGCCTGGCACTGGTCACCCCGCACGCGATCGCGGTTGCCCAAAATCATGGCGCCATCGCCTGGGGCATCGAACACTTCGATGCCGCGAGCGGCTTTGCCAATGAAATCAATAGACTATACGAATATCTGCTGGGCTATGTCATCTGCCTGATGCCGGGAGCCCTGGTCGTCGCGATCGGATTCTGGAGGGGATCTATTGCAAGGCGGCGGCTGGCGGATACCGTAAGCTCCGACGAGCATCGTTTCCTGCTGGTGATGAACGCAACCATGCAGATCGTCCTGCTGGCGCTGCTGCTGTTCGCCGGCCTCGATTACGTGTGGCGGTTCGATGCCCCCTACGCCATGATGGCCGTGCCAGCGCTCGCCCCTCTTGTCACATGGAATGAGGGTTGCCGCGCGTGGTTCGAGCGGCAGGTGAGCGCGACCATCGCTGCGGTCTATCTCACGGCCGGGGCCATCATCATCGTGCTGTACCTCACCTTCGCCAGCCACAGCGGCCTGCAGGAGCCGACCCCCGCCGCCGCCCGCGCGATCCTCGCCGACTGGCACAGCACCTACCCCTGCGGGCCTGCCTATGTCCTGGGAGGCCGGCAGGCGGCCTACGGCATTGGAATCGAGGCCGGGCGCAGCATCACCGCGCTGAGCTACCGCGACATCGCCGGTGCGCCCTGGTTCGACCCCGGCGCCTTGCAGGCGCGCGGCGCCATCGTCGTCGACACGGGTCCTGGGATCGGCGAACGCATGGCGCGGTTCCTGCCGGGGGTGGCGACATCGGACGAGAAAAGCATCGCCCTGCCGTTGCGGCGCACCCACAAGACCAAGACCTTCACCTACCTCTACCGTTTCGTCGCGCCGCAAGGCTGCCACCCGTCGTCCTGAACGACATCAACGAAGGCACGTGATCCGCATGGCCTCCCCCGCATCGTCTTCGGCAGATCCGCAGCGCCACGGCCAGCCGAACTCCTGGATTGCCTCACGACGCGCGAGCAAGACCGAAGCCGAAGGGCCGCCCTCCTCGCTCCTGCTGCTCACCGTCATCCTGGCTGCGCTCACAGGCGCGCGTCTGGCCGGTCTCGCCGTCTCCGTCGTCGATCTGTTCTACGACGAGGCGCAGTACTGGATGTGGGGACAGGACCTGGCGTTCGGCTATTATTCCAAGCCGCCACTGCTGGCCTGGCTACTGGCAGGCACCCGCCATATCTGCGGCGACGCCGAATGGTGCATCCGCGCGCCGGCCCCTCTGTTCTACTGCGCGACCAGCCTCACCGTCTATTTCGCCGCGCGCCTGCTCTACGACGAGCGGACCGGATTCTGGGCCGCGCTGCTCACCGCGCTGACCACCGGCATCGTGTTTTCGTCACGCATCATTTCGACCGACGTCCCGCTGCTATTCTTCTGGAGCCTTGCGCTGCTGGCCTATGTCCACCTGCTGATCGCGCCGCGCAAGCGCTGGGCGATCGTGCTCGGCCTCGCAATCGGGCTCGGCCTGCTGTCGAAATACGCGATGATCTATCTCGTGCCGGGCATGTGTCTCGCGGCGCTTGCCAGCCGCCGCGCCCGGGAGGTGCTCCGGGAGCCGCACATCTGGGCCGGCCTCCTGATCGGCGCGATCGTGGTGCTGCCGAATGTCGCCTGGAATATCGGCAACTCGTTCATGACCTTCCGGCACACCGGAGACCTTGTCCTCGGCGAGGAGTTTCGCCCGAGCCTCGGCCGGATGCTGGAGTTCTTCGGCGCCCAGTTCGGCGTGTTCGGCCCGGTCGTTTTCGCCGTGATGATCGCCGCAACCGCAAGACCGCGCGCGTGCGATCTGATCGAACAGGATCGTCTGATGATCGCCTTCTTCATCGTGCCGGTTGCGCTGATCACGATCATCGCGATCGGTGTCCATGCCTATGCCAACTGGGCCTCGGTATCAGCGATTTCAGGATTGATCCTGACGGCGGCGGTGCTGCTGCGCACCGGCCGCCGCGGATGGCTTTACGCGAGCCTCGGCCTCGGCGTGGTCCTGCAAATGACCGTTCTGATCACGGACACCATGGCGACGCGCATTGCGCTTCCGTTCCTGAAGACGCCCAATCCCTACAACCGAACGCTGGGGTGGCGCGCGTTCGCGGAGCGTGTCGGGCAGTTGGCCGAAACCCAGGGAGCGCCGACCATTGCCGACGATTCCCGCGGCGAGATCGCGGCCCTGCGCTACTACTGGCGCGACAAGCCGCAAAAGATCCTGTCGTGGGGAACCAGCGACAGCCCGCAGTTCGACGTGGTCCATCCGCTGACGCCACAGGCAGCGGAGCCGATCCTGTTCATCACCACCTGCCCGGATCGCGATCGCGTCCAGCCGTTCTATGCGGGCGTGGAATATCTCGGACAGTTCACGACGCCAGTAAGCACGACCAGCCAGCGCGGTTTCTTTGCGTACCGGCTGAGCAGCAGCCGCGGCCCGATCGGTATTCTGCGGGAATGCAGCCAGTGATGGCGCCGCTCGTCGCCCGTCACCGACCGATCGTCCTCAGGACGTTCCACGCAACCTCGCCGGCACCAGCCGCCGGCTCCAGCTGTTGATCGCCTCGGTCAGGCCCGCGGGCGCCTCGATCATGATGCTGCGGATGATGCTCCAGACGCAGAGGGCACCGACGACCACGAGCATTCCATATTGCATCGGAATGGTGATCGGTTGCTTCACCGAGATCGTCGAGCAGGCAAATCCCGCGATCCGCACCACCAGGATGCTCAGCAACAGGCTCGAAATCGCGAAATTCCGGCTCTGTCGCGTGGTGCGCGGCATTCCCAGGAACGCAAAGGCCATCAGCGCGAAGATAACCGGGTACAGCGGCGCGAAAATGCGGTTGTGGAATTCGGCACGAAACTCACCCGGCGACTTGACGTACAGGGGATCATCGGCCACCGGCGAGATCAGCTCCGGCGTCAACCGCTCCGTCACGTTGTAGGTGACACTCTGCGGGCCGCTCGAGAACTGGGACATGTCGAAGGCATAGCTCTTGAAGGCGACCAGCGCCGGCTCGCGCTTGCCGACCTCGAACCGCTGCAGGTTACCGTCTTCCAGAATGATGAACGAACCGCGGTCGTTCTTGATGACGGTGCCGTGATCGGCCACGATGTTGACCCGCTGGGAGGGGTCACGCTTGTCGTCGATGAACACGCCGACCAGCACGCCGCCGGGACGGCGCTCCTGAATGCGCAGGGTGAGCTGGCCCAACTTGATGAACTGCCCGGGCTGGATCACGTTCGCCAGCACGTCGGCCCCTAGTTGCGTGTTCCAGCGCCGCAGCAGGCGCAGCGACTCGGGCGCGAGATACAGTGAAATGAAGGCGACTAGGCAGCTGACGAGGACCGTCGCCTGCAGAAACGGCCGCAGCAGCCGCACCGGCGGCATCCCCGCGGCGCTGATCACGATAATTTCGGAGTCCGTCGCCAGCTTGTTCAATGCATACATCACGGCGACCAGGAGCGCGATCGGGGCAATAATAGAGACCAGCAGCGGGATGATTAGGCCCGAAATCCCCAGGAACACCAGGATGGTCTGGCCCCTGTCTCTTATACACATCTAGATGTGTATAAGAGACAGAGCTTGTTCAATGCATACATCACGGCGACCAGGAGCGCGATCGGGGCAATAATAGAGACCAGCAGCGGGATGATTAGGCCCGAAATCCCCAGGAACACCAGGATGGTCTGGCCCTGGCCGGTCATCAGGTCGATATTGCGCAGCGCCTGGGTGATCCAGATCACGCCCGTGAGCGACACCAGCACGATCAGGAACGACGTCAGGGTCATCTTGGCCACATAGCCGTCGATCGCGCCGATCCGCAAAAACTGTCCTTTCAGGGGCTAAACTACCGAGATCACAAAGTTGGCCTAAAATGTGACCTTGGCTATGCTCGAAACCAAAACTTTTGCATCATAAGTGACATCCAGCGCAAGGGCTTCGTCATTCGCCATGACCTAGAGAGATGGAGTTTGGTTATCTCAGCGCTCAGCACATCGATCCGGCGTGTTGCGTGCTCCCTCCAATTGCTCTGTTCCAAAACATTACCACGCAGCTCAATCAACTCGTTCTGTAATGTCACAGTTTCACTCTGCAATCTAACCAACTCATTCTGATAGCCCGCGACCTGATTGCGCAATTCCGCGTCGTGCTCTTCGCGCAACTCATGGACTAATTGCCTATTGAAGACCGACAATTTCGTCATCTGAAAATCATCGAAGTAATTTGGTCCCGGCCCGAATAGCTCAGCGAGATGGCGTTGGTTATGACTGACATAAAACCGGTTAAGCCCGTCGAAATAAACGAACTCATAACCGAGCTTCAATAATTCTGGCTCCCAACTTTCGTGAGAGGGAGTCTGCGTATTGGGCAGCGTTGCTTCGACAACGACAACCCAGGGGCGCACCCTGGATGGCTCCCAACTAAGAATCACCGACCTTTCGAATTCTTCGACGTCGATTTTCAACCAGTGGATTTCACGATCCTGGTAGGTATCCAGAATCGTCGCCAACCGCAGGCCAGGGATCAGCCTCGTGACAAGCGGATGACCATTCGTCGCATGCCGCGCCGCAACTTCGGCGTCAGCGGTGCTCAGTCCCGTTCCGGCAATCTCGTAAAATCGTATATTGCCAGACTGCTCGCCGACAATGGCCTCAATCACCACCTCATCCGGGCGATTTTTTCGAAGCACATCGGCATAGGCGGGCGACGGTTCAACATGGACACCCTTCCAGCCCTTCTCATAGAAGGCCAGGCTGACGGAATCCGTCACTGGATCCTGAGCCCCGATGTCGATGTAGAAGCCTGTCTCAACGTTCTTCAGCACCCTCCATAGGATCACATCTTCGAAGTTCTGAGCGTGAGATGTCAGCATGATCAGGGCACAAGAAAGAGGAATTAACCGGCAGCTTTGTGGCAGGCAGCCCATAAATCAAATTCGTGACCGCACGATGGAAGGCCGGTCACAACGAAGTCGTTCTTCCTTGACTTCGTCCGACCACTGCATTCGAACAGGAAGCGATTTTCGGCGTCGGAGGCGCAAAACGGCGCGGCATCAGCAAGCATCCGGAATTTCCATAGTCTCCGTGGCTTCAAGCGCTAGACTAACCACAGATGCTGCTGATGACGCAATGCGGCATCGCATTTCCAGCAAGCCATTTTGCATCGATTTTTGGACGGAATTTAGCAAAAAAGCGCGGCCTCGCAGACTTTCACCTGGGCATCGCACTGCCAGCGATCACTTCCAGTCGCTGCCCGCAGGACAACCACTCGAAATGCAGTGATGCGCTCTCGGGAGGAACGGCAACAAGTCGGAACCCGCGCTGACGAAACGGCGGCCGAAGACCGGGATTGACGCCGCAACTCAATACCTAGAGGGCAAGGCATCCCCTGCCGTCGATAAAGCCGGCAAGGCGATCCCGAATGACATTTAGATCAGCGCTTCCAATCCGCTCCGCAGCTGGCCTGGTGACGAGCGAACTGACATGACGCCGATGCAGGAAGGTTTTGCTGTCGTAGAAACTAAATCCAATGTTGGTGGAAAGCCGGCTCGTTTTCTCGATTTTGTCGGCAATGGCCTTCGCTGCTGCTTTGTTGAACTTGCGGGCAATCGATGCCGCTTCGGAAAAACTCGATTGCGGACAAATGTATTTCGAAATCCGGCGCGCGCATCGAAACGGATGGAGATCAACATCCTCATAGCACAGCACGAGCGCGAACGATCGAATCTCCTGAAACATCTCGATCCACGCCATCATGTGATTGATCGACTCATCAAGGCCGAAATCGAATGTTTCCATCCAGGAGGCAATCGCATCCTCCGGCTTGCGCACGGTACAAATAGCCTTGACGGCACCTAACCGAACGAGATCCATCGTTGCCTGATCGGCGGAATGCCCCTTGACGACAAGATGTTGCGCGGATCGGCCGCTCTCGATTGCAGACAGCACCGAATCGCTGGATTCGCAGTAGACTTCTCCGCGCTTTGCCAACACTTCTCGAACGACATTAAATGAAAAGGTCGATCCACTGCGTTGCATGCCTCCCACAAAAACAATCAAGGTGGGACTCCCAAATCTTCAATGCTCCGCATCGACGTAACAAATCGACATGATGGAAATAGTCAGACACATTGCCCGCTGCATCCGGCCATTGATGATCTAGCAGCCGCTTTACACCAACCGCAAGCGGATAATTGAGCCTAGCATCAGCCAAGGATCAGTTGGCGGTAGGCCGAGTTAACGAGCTCGGCGCTGCGATGCCAGTTGAACTGCCGGGCGCGTTCGATCCGGGTATTGCGCAGCTCCACATCAACATGCTCGCCCCCCGGCTCGACCTCGCGCAGTGTTGCGGTCCATCCGTCAACATCTTCGGCAGTTACGCGCCGGCCGAGGTTGCCGGAAATTTCGTCCATCGAGGTCGAGGCGCTGTGTGCCACCGCCGAGCCGCAAGCCAGCGCTTCAACGACCGGCATGCCGAAGCCCTCGTACAGCGACGGCATTAGCATCAGCCGTGCGCCTTCATAGAGGCTGCGCAGTTGCGGATTGCTGACGCTCACGAGAAACCGGAGCGTGCCGTCGCTGCGCAGCGCCTCCGCCTGCGCCGGCAGGTTAAGATCGCCCCACCCCTTGCCGCCAGCCACCACCAGCGGACAAAGCTGGCGCTCTGCGGCCGAGAGACGGCTATACGCAGCGATCAATGTGCGAATATTCTTGCGTGGCTCGAGCGTGCCAACGGTGAGAAAGAAGCCTCCGTACTGCAACCCGAACGGGGCGAGATCACGCGCCGTCGCATCCCTCCCGAGCGCCCGATAGAGAGGAGCCGCCGCCGGCGGCGCGACGAAGATCTTGTCGGCCGAGACGTCCCAGTCGAAGACGAGGTCGCCCGAGCCGGAGAGGGCGAGCGCCCGCCGCTCGGTATCGGATCGATCACCGCGTCGAGCGAGACCCGGTAGCGGTCGCGATCGGCGACGTGCATGTGTTCGAGCCAGCGCGCGGCCGAGCCTTCGAGCGCGCCCTTGGACAGGCCGAGCAGGATTTCGGCTTGCGGCGAGACGAAGATCTTGTCGGCCGAGGTGCCGAACACGTCCATGATCTCCCGCTTGCTGAACTCGGAGATGGTTTGCACCATCGGCGCACGAGCAACGATGTCTTGTATCGGGCTCAGCCATCGCACACGATCGGCCGGATGGAATTCAGGGTGCCGAAACGTGGACAGGTCGTACACGACGGGCAGCACCGGAACGCCGGGATCGGACGGCGGGCGAAAATTGAAGGCATGAAAAAGATCGAGGGGTTGCCTGCGCACCGACGTGGCGAACCCGCGACGATATGTCGCCCTGTAAAGCGCGCGAACGGCGCGAACATGGGACAAGCGCATGGTGGCGCGGATCGCACGATATCGGATTTGCGCGGCAACACCGGGCTCCGCGCCAGCCGATGGTAAACCATCGTCGTCGCCGCGCGCTGCCGTCACGCTCCGCACCGACGCCAGATCGATATCGCGCCAGTTCAATCCACCGAAACCGATGTAGCGAAACGACGTGTCGCGTTCCAGCAGCGCGCGGACGATATGGAACGTATAATTGCCGATGCCCGTCATCGGGCCGCGCAACATTCCGGATTCAAGGCCTATGGTTGGTCGTGTTGACAAGACTCACCGTGGATCATCGTGGCCGAGCCGCGGCAAAGCGGTCGCGCATGGCCCGCAGAACGGCGGCCAGCTCCTGGACGTTGGGACGCGACCACATCGCGTTCTTGATGCCGGCGTAGTGCCCTTGCGGATCACGCACTTCTTCCATTGCGAAACCCACCGTATGAACCCCCGGCAGCGCCAGAATTTCCGGAGCGATCCGCCATCCGCCGGTCACGACAGGAAGGCCTGATTGCGCCGCCTCGACGAGATTGAGGCCATAGCCCTCGGCGCGCGACGACGACATATAGAGATCGATCGCCGCATAGAAGTCATGGATGCCGAGCCGATGGTGCGTGTCGTAAACCCGGATGCGGCTGTCCCCGCCGATCAGCTTCTCCAGCACAGCGCGCTCGAGTGGGCGATTGCCGAGATCGTGTGATCGCAGAATGAGCAAAACGTCGGCCTCATCCGGAAAGGCGCGAAAAAAAGCTCTGACCGCATCTTCGGGATTTTTCCGGTAATAATTGGAATCCACGGAAAACGAATAACCGACAACAAAGGTGTCGGGACCGATGCCTTCGCGCGCGCGCACCGCATCGCGCTGCGCCGGATCGATCGCCGGAAACGGATCACTCGCAATGGCATAGGGAAGCAAACGCAATGGCCGGTCGAAATCCGGCAGATTCGTTCGAATTGTATCCAGGTTGAGCTCCGTGCCGGCCCAGATCTCGTCGTAGGAAGCGGCGGTTCGTGCCCACAGGCGCGGCAGGATGTCGAGTTCCCAGATCCAGTGACCGATAATGGTGCGGCCGAGCAGCCAGTTGCGATCGAAAGCCGAAAGCGTTGGATGGTCCGGGTTCATCACGACCAACACGTCGGTGATATCGAGTTCATAACAACTGGCTGGATTGATGCAACGATTGTCCTGATGCTGCATTCCCAAAATCAGTGAAGACGTAAGGTCGATCCGGGTAACCTTTGAGCCCCGCTCTTCCAAAGTCAGCGCAGTCAATTCGGCCGCCCGTGCAAGCCCAGTGCCGGCGCTGAACACCCCCGCGACAGCGACATGCCGTCCATCGAATGATTGAAACGGCCGCTCATACTTCAAATCGATTCGCTGACGGCGCAGACGATAGGTCTGGCGAATCTGACCCAGGCGCCGCCGGATCGGCGTCGGCAATACCCTCAGAAACTTTCGCATCATCTGACACTTTGATCCCAACGGGCGTTCACGTTGTCTCCCCGAACATCCCGGCCAGTCGCCATTAATATGGATCGGCAAGACAACTTACCACATCCTTAGTCACGGCGAATGGCGCGAGTTCCGGCATGCTGCAATCGGGTGTCCAGCCGCCCTCGCTCAGCGATTGGCGATCTCCCGCTTCTGTTCGACCAGTTATGATGAATGGCCGTTCCTCGACATTGAATGTCTCGAAAAAATATGCAACCCGAGAAATAAATGCTCTTTACTGAGAATTGTGCAGACATATTTCCAACGCCCGCTCCCCTCACAATCGGGATTCGGGCTCCGAAACAACCCGAAATCCGTTAGTTCGGAGGCTCCGTTGCAAGTCGGGGGACATCACAAAAAAGCCTGAACCGCTGAACTGCACCGCGGAGGCAATAAAGCTGGTCCACTTGACTTGCACAAGCCAAAATCAAGCGGGCGATAATTTCAGGAGCCCTCGTACAAGACTTCTCGGCTATAATTTCAGAACGCGAGAGCCGCCAGCGACTTCCATTCGGGTCGCTGAGGCGCCACCTGTTCGATCTCTAGGGATCGTTATTTCCAAGGATCATTGTGAGGACGAACTGCTACATAGTCGCCATTGGCTTCTTGGCACATATAATCGAACGTAACAGGAGCACTCAAAAATATCCCGCCATTGGCAGCAATCCTCGTTTCCAACCGTCGCACGTTGAATCCTTTCTCCTGAAACCAGCCCCACAGCTCTCTGAAAGCTGAACGAGCCGCTTCTGTGCCGGCGATGTATCTATGTGCGGACCATTCAAAGATAATCCGCAGGTCTGGAGACCGATTGATCAATTGCCTAGCGCCGATAATCGCGAAAGCCTCCGCCCCCTCGATGTCCATATGCAGCAGGTGCGCCGCCTCAATGTTTTCGCAAACATCATCGATCTTTCTGGCACGCACCTTGAACGGCACAACCATGTCTGTGCCGTAGTGTAACCGACAATTCGAATCCGCGCTGATGTGGGCCAGTCTGTGATCCCAGATTGCGCCGTCGAGCGTATCGGATGTTGAAAGCGTTGATTGATCCGCCCAAAGCTCTGATGCATTGCCACCACCAAGGTAAGCCGGAGCAAATTTGAAATTGAGCTCCGGCCCGGATTCCCCCCACGCGGCACAGTGAAACACGGTCACGCGATCAGGCACACCTGACCAGAAAATACTGTTGATCAAATACGGGACGATATGTGGGTTCGCCTCGATCGATATGACCTTCCCAAGATGCCCGACACAATATGCCGCCAAAATCGTATGATAGCCGAAATTTGCCCCGACATTAATGACGGTATCGCCTTCCTTTGCCAATTCCTGCACAAGACGCGTCGTCCAAGGCTCGATAATGCCGTCACGCACGACTCCAAGCGCCACATCAACATTGAAGCTCGGAACGACAAGACTTCCACCCCAAACGGTCCGCGCGAGAATCTTCCTATCTCCAAGATACAGGGGGGGCTCCCGTCCCTTCTCTACAACATGGACCACTTTGGCCTCTCCAGACGAATCCGCCATCTCAGTACATCCTAATCTTGATAACCATCACGACGCTCAAGCCCCGCTTGAAAGGGTGCGCGCCAGCGCAGCATACGTGTCCGCCCGCTTCTCAATGGAATACGAGCGACCATAGGCCGCACGCGCCTCCATCTTCTTGTCTCCGGCAATATCGTTCCGATGAATAAGCTGCGCCAATTCAATATGATTTCCAACATCAAAGAATGAGATCGCACCCTCCGCATATCTGGCGAGTTCCGCAAAACAATGTGTTCGGCTGCAATATACCGGTTTTTGCAGATCAAGAGCGATCCCCGCCGGCCCCGACGACGTCTGGCCGACTTCCGAGTACGGAAGGATCACAGCGTCGCAACCCGACATCACATCCGCGAATTCGTCGTCGTCCAGGTCGCCGCAAAAATGGATGCGCTCTACCAGAGGCTCGATATTCACTTTATTTTCGCCGTTGATCGACTGCCGGTCCATTTCCAGCTTAGAGACGATGTTGCTGATATAGGGTTGGTCCTGGGTGTAGGATTTCAGCTCCTGCGGATGCAGCGCGCCCACGATCAAAAGATGATAATTCGGCGGAAGATGCCGAAGTGCGTCTATTGCTGTCAATGTTCCCTTGTATTGGGAGATAAATCCAAAAACACCGACGACCTTGCGCCCATTTGTCCCGTATTTTTCATCGATTCGTCGCCTGCTGCTCTTCTTGTCAAACGACGCCTTTTGCTCCTGCGTCAAGAACATAAGCGGCGTATCGCGAATGAGCGAGGGATCAATTCCCTGCAGCTTGAGGCGCAAGGCCTCACGCTTGGTTTGAACAACATGACCGAATCTCCCAGGCGACTTCCGGCTTAGACGAAGGATCCGGTGGAAAGACAGGTACGCATAAAATGCACGAAATCGGCTCCGCACCCTGAAAAAGGGAATGGATGTCTGCGGAGCCACGGTGTGATAAGTAATGATCGCTTTTTTACTGGCGCCCAGTATCATCTTTATTCGCCGCCAGGCATCCATCGGATCACTGGCGTACAGCCCGGGCTCATACTGCAAGTTCACCACGTCCGCGTCGGCGGCCTGAGCCACGATATTGTCCATGATTTCCTTGGCTTCTCGCTGCGCTACGGGACCGGAGGCCAGCAAGATCGTCGGGAGCGGAGCGACCACAACCTCCAGACCAGGGATAGCTTTCAAAACGGGCACCAGACGCTCCACGTACTGCGCGATTCCACATCGGCGTCCATAACTCGAAACGACTAAGAGTTTCATTTTTCTACCTGATCAATTTTCACTACCGAGATTCCGGGGCACCCACGAGGCCCTACAGCAACTGTAGTTGCAAAACCCATCCGCTTACGAAGTATGCCAATTCGTGGACCACAAGCCTGTCATGCATTTGCAGCCCGATTATATTCATCGACAACGTCGTTGACTTCGCCGAACAGACGAACGGTTCCTTCTGACAGCCACAGCGCCTTGTTGCACCAGCGACGACAGGTCTCCAGACTATGCGACGCCAACACCAGGACACTCGCCTTTTTCACGAATGAATCGATCCGCGCCTGTGCCTTCGCCATGAAATGCGCGTCGCCGGCCAAGATCCACTCGTCCATCAGCAGGATTTCCGGCTGAAAACACGTGGCGACCGCAAAGGTCAACCGCAGCGTCATGCCCGAAGAATAGGTCCGCACCGGCATATCGAGGTAATCGCCGAGTTCGGTGAATTCTGCAATGCTCGGCAGCAATCGCTCTATCTCCCTCGCCGACAACCCGAGTATCAAGCCGCGCATGCGAATATTGTCGTATCCCGAGAAGTCGATGTCGACGCCAAGCCCGATATCGAACATCGGCGAAATGCGACCGTGAACTGATACGGTGCCAGTCGCGGGCTCATAGATTCCGGCCATCACCCGCAGCAACGTTGTTTTGCCTGCACCATTCGCACCTATCAGCGCCAGCCGATCACCACTATCGAGCGACAGGGAAATCTCGCGAAGCGCGTCAACCGTGATGCGATCACTGGCATCGCGCGCAATGCGCCCGGCGGAGCTGCGCGCCAGCAAGCTTTTCTTTAGTGAGCGTGAGCCACCTTGATAGAGCGGGAACGAAACGTTGACACGATCAAGCTCGAGAACGGACGACATTGCTTCAGATCCAGTAGGAGATGCGCGAGCGAAAGCGAACGAAGAAAACGGAGGCCAGCAAAAGATTTAATACGGTAATAAGGCCTACCGCAAAGTAGTTGCTGAAGGAGGGCACCTGTCCGAGAAGTGGCCCTCGGATAATCTCACATATGTGATAAAACGGGTTCAATGTCATCAAGGCGGAGTGGTCGCCCAGCAGCTCGGGCTTCCACATGATCGGGGTGATAAAAAATACGATCTGAACGACACTGGCGATGATTTGCGGAATGTCGCGAAACCGCGCGGAAATCATCCCGAGGTACATGCTCGCGAGCGCGCCATTGACGATCACCAGCAGGAATCCTGGCAACGCGTAGACCAACACACCCCCAGGCCAGGAGTGAAAATAAAACATCACGCCGAAGTAGATGACAAAATTATGGGCGAAGATGATGATCTTGCCCCACATGAAACGATAGACGTAAATGGAATAGGGCAACCGGATCTGCTTGATGTACGATTCCGATCCCGTGAACAACGAACCCGCTTCAATCAAAATCGTACTGACAAGCCCCCACACCAACATCCCGACGCAGAGAAAAGGCATGAAATCGTCCAGCGCGATCTTGAAGATCCGGGCGTAAACGACGCTTAAAGCAGTAATCATGATCGCCATGCTGGCCGTCAACCACAGCGGGCCGAGCAACGAGCGCCGGTAACGCTGGAGAATATCATTCCAGCCGAGCTTACCCCACAAACGCCACAGCGCTGCGCCTCTCACAATATCGTCGATAGCCATGCGCACCTGGTCGTGCCCCTCGCCTCCAACAATCATGGAGGGCCGAACCAACTCTGCTTCACTCATCTGTCTCACTAGCATCGTCACCAGTCTGCTCGCCGCTGCTCAACGGCCTCCCTGTAGATTGCCTGCATCCGCTCAAGAAAGATGGATTGATCATATTCAGCCCGCACGCGGCTATACCCTGCCTCCCCTAGCCTGCGCGCCAAGCTTGTGTCGTCGAGCAGCCGGCGAAGTGCTGCCGCAAACGCCACCGGATCGTTCGGCGGCACGGTCAGCCCCTCCTGCTCGTCCCGCGCGATATGCGGAACAGCCGTCGCCAGCGCTGTATTGACGACCGGACGGACGGCCGACATCGCTTCCAGCTGGACGAGACCGAACGCCTCGGCATCCGTCACTGACGGAAAGGCCAGCACCTGTCTCTTATACACATCTAGATGTGTATAAGAGACAGGCGCGCAGGAAAACATCAAAGCCCTTGTAGCCGACCAGCCGCCCGACGGCGACCACAAGTCGCGGATAACGCGCCTTCAACTTCGCAACATCGGCGCGCTGGGCCTCGTCGAGCCCACTCCAGTAATCGACATCACAGCCATAGGGAACGACCGCGCACTTAGTCGCGTAGGGCGTCAGAAATTTCGAATGCGAGACGATCGCCGGGTCGGATACGATGATCCGGTCGGCTCTGGCAAGAGTGCGTTTCACCAGTGGCGTCAACAACCGCACCAGCAGCGGCCGTCCGATCATCTCGGCATGCCAATGCACGATCAGCGCGGCCTGTCGCGGAAGACCGAGCAGAACTCCCATGTCAGCCAAAGGAAACGGCGCATGGCACACCACCACGTCCATCGCCCTTGCCTGCCGCGCGAACACGAACGGATAGCTCAACGCCATCGGCGTGGAAAACGCCGTACCCAGCGATGTCACCGCTTTCACCGACACATCGTCGACCCGATAGGCTCGTCCCAGACCGAACGCTCGGGCGACCAGGACCAGACTGTCGAATCCGGCCCGCGGCAGTTTGGCCAGAGCCGCGATAACATGGGGAATGCCACCGTGAACGTCGGGTAAATAGATCTTGTAGGCATGCAGGACACGGATCAAGACGGGGTATCCATGGGATGGAACAGGCTTCACCGTCGGACGGATTCCGCAAGAAGTGAATACCAATTTCAGAATTGTTGCGCAAGATAAGGACAAACAGGACTTTCTTACGGCAGACCAGTATTGACGTTGCCAAAAACAGCTCGCGAAACAGGAGCTTGCACCGACAGATCGTTCTGTACCCGTTTGATCTGCGCCTGGACCATGGTCGCGACCAGTTCTGTAAACGAGACTTTCGGTCGCCAATTGAAAACCCTGCGCAGTTTGTCCGGATTGGCGCGCGTGTAATGGCTGTCGGTCTTGCGAATGAGTTTCGGGTCGACGCTGACATAGTCGGTCCAGTCCAGACCGACCGCGCGGAACGCGACTTCGCAGAACTCCTGGATCGAATGGTTCTCGCCGGTACCGACCACATAATCGTCCGGCGTGGGATGCTGCAGGATCATATGCATCACCTCCGTGTAGTCGCCGGCAAAACCGAAATCGCGCCGCACCCCGAGATCGCCCAGTAGCACCTTGCCGTCCAGCAGGATCGGCCGGCCCCGCTCGTCGAGTTCCGGCGTGTCCCGCACGCCGCACCAGGCCGCCGCCGCGGCATACGCGATCTTCTGCGAAACGAACGACAGCGGACGATATGGGCTTTCATGATTGAACATGATGCCGGAACAGGCATGCAGACCGTATTGCTGCCGATAGGCACCGATGATGCGGTGGCCATAGAGTTTGGCCACGCCATAGGGCGACTTCGGCTCACAGTGGGTATGTTCATCCTGGCGTTCGGTGAAACCGTCGCCGAAGATATCGGATGACGAGGCCTGGAACAGGCGGGTGTCGGGCTTGTGCTTCAGCAGCAGTTCGCAGATGGCCTGGGGCAGGAACGCGTTGACCTCGGCGGTCTCCCGCGGCGCTTTCCACGATGCCAAAGGTCGCGACACTGCAGCGAGATTGTAGATTTCGTCCGGCTTGGTGCTCGCGATCAGCAGTTCGAGAAATCCACCCTCCGTCAGTTCTCCGACATGCCAGCGCACGCCGTCGTCTTCCGGGCCGGGGCGCGGCGATCGCCGGGACTGCGCATGTACGACATAGCCGCGTCGGCGCAACAGGTCGACAAGATAACGGCCATCCTGTCCGGAGGCACCAGTAACCAACGCGGTCTTCGTCAACGGATTGTCCCCATCCGCTCGTGTGAAGCCCCCCGGCTGCCCTCACTGATTGAAACGCGATCTGATCGCATTTTTACCAACATTACGCCAGCCCGTTCGATGGGTTGCCGTCGCCGGGAAATGCTTATTCGTTGTAATTGAAGTGCTTGAACCCGTGCTGCTTGACCAGCTCATCGCGCTGCGCCGACTTCAGATCCTCCTGCATCATCTCCGTCACCAATTGTGAAAATGATGTGACAGGCGCCCAGCCGAGGTTGCGTTTCGCCTTGGACGGATCGCCGAGCAGGGTTTCAACTTCCGCCGGACGGAAATAACGCGGATCGACCTCGACAATGCATTTGCCGGTCGCGCTATCATAACCCTTCTCGCCGACTCCGGTTCCCTCCCAGCGCACGACAATACCGGCTTCCTTCGCCGCAAGCTCGACGAATTCGCGCACCGAATGCTGTTCACCGGTGGCGATGACATAGTCCTCCGGCTTCTCCTGCTGCAGCATCAACCACTGCATCTCGACGTAGTCGCGCGCGTGCCCCCAGTCGCGCAACGCATTGAGATTACCGAGATAGAGCTTGTCCTGCAGGCCGAGTTTGATGCGCGCCAGCGCGCGGGTGATCTTGCGAGTAACGAAGGTCTCGCCGCGGATCGGCGATTCGTGATTGAAGAGAATGCCGTTGCAGGCGTAGAGGCCGTAGGCCTCGCGATAGTTCACCGTAATCCAGTAGGCGTAGAGCTTGGCCACCGCATAGGGCGAGCGCGGATAGAACGGCGTCGTCTCCTTTTGCGGAGTTTCCTGGACCAGTCCGTAGAGTTCGGACGTGGAGGCCTGATAGAAGCGGGTCTTTTTCTCAAGACCGAGAATGCGAATCGCCTCCAGCAGACGCAGCGGGCCGAGCGCGTCCGAGTTGGCGGTGTATTCGGGCTCCTCGAACGACACCGCGACATGGCTTTGTGCCGCGAGATTGTAGATCTCGTCCGGCTGCACCTGCTGCACGATGCGGATGAGGCTGGAGGAATCGGTCAGATCGCCATGGTGCAGCCTGAAATCATGGCCCTTTTCATGAAGGTCATGATAAAGATGATCGATCCGGTCGGTATTGAACAGCGAAGTCCGACGCTTGATGCCGTGCACGCTGTAGCCCTTGGCCAGCAGCAGCTCCGCCAGATAGGCTCCGTCTTGCCCGGTAACTCCGGTGATCAGGGCGGTCTTCTTCGACATGCAGGTTTCGGTCCGTGGGTTGGAATTCGTCGACAATCATCGTCCCCGCACCTATAGAGCCATCGGCTCAAAAATGCGACGCGCTGCCCTCATCCGTGAGGATGATAGTGAACCTTTAGCTGGTGCAGCATTTATTTACAATTACCGGTTGCAGAATAATGTTTATTGGTAAAGTCGTTGGGTGCGGATTTCACTTAATTAATGCAATGAGATAGATACCTTGTCTATTATCGGCTGAAAGCAAGTAGACCGCGCGGAATGGGTTTCGCGGAGCGCCCACAAAAAGACTACCTCGCCGGCAGCGAAGCCGCCTCGCCGCAGGGATCGATTCTCTATGTCGTATCTGAGGACTGGGCGTTTCTGTCGCACCGGTTGCCGATGGCGCGAGCCGCCCGGGAGGCCGGCTTCACTGTCCATGTCGCGACCCGGGTCGGAACGGACGCGGAGGCGATTCGTGCCGAGGGTTTCGCGTTGCATTCCATTCCCTTCCTCCGCGGCCGCCTCTCGCCGTTGGCTGCGCTCTCCACTGTCCGCGCGCTCCGGCGAGTCGAAAAGACGGTCGCGCCGACGCTTGTGCATCATGTCGGCCTGCAATGCTGCGTCCTTGGCGGACTGGCCGGGCTGGGGTCGGACCGGCCGCAGGTCAATGCACTGACCGGGCTCGGGTACACCTTCACTGGGGGCCAATCGCGCGCCGGCATTTTCCGCCGGGCCATGACCGCGACCCTGGCATTCCTGCTCAACCGCAAAAAGGTCGTGACCCTGGTGCAGAATCCCGACGACCAGGCGGCCCTCGAGCATATCGGCATCCCCGGCAATCGGATCGCGCTAATCCCGGGATCCGGCGTGGACACGGAGCTGCTGCAGCCACTGCCCGAGCCTGTGGGCCCGATCACAGTCGGCTTTGCCGGGCGGCTGCTGACAGACAAAGGTATCCGCGCGCTGGTGGCCGCGCACCGGCTGTTGCGCGGCCGGGGTCTCGACATCAACCTGCTGATCGCCGGTGAACCCGATCCGGCCAACCCGGCCTCGGTCTCGCTGCAGGAGGCCCAGGCCTGGAGCCGCGAACCCGGCATCACTTGGCTCGGCCATGTCGACGACATCGCGCCGCTGTGGCAGCGCTCGCATATCGCGGCGCTGCCCTCGCACCGCGAGGGCCTGCCGAAAAGCCTGCTCGAAGCCGCCGCCTTCGGCCGGCCGATGGTCGCCACCGATGCGCCGGGGTGTCGCGAGATCGTCATCCATGATCGCACCGGGCTGCTGGTCCCGATCGAGGATCCACCTGGGCTGGCCGACGCGATCGCGTCGCTCGTCGAGTCGCCGGCGTTGCGCGCACGCTATGGTGCGGCCGCCCGCGCGCTTGTTGTCGAGCAGATGTCCGCGCACGCAATCGGCCAAACCACGCTGCAGCTCTATCGCTCCATGATTTAAAGCAATCGCGTCGTTGTCAGCAGCCTCTGCATCCACTAGACACGCGACATGATGGAGATCAATCTGCTCAGGAACTGGCCGTTGTTTGCAGCAGCCATTCCCATTGTCTCAGCCGTGCTCTGTACTGTATTGATTATTGCCCTGCGCCCGATCCTTATCCGCTACGCACTCGCACGTCCCAACGCCCGCTCATCACATACGGAGCCCACTCCGCAGGGCGGCGGCATTGCAGTGATGGCGGCAACGGTTGTGGTCGTCGTTCTTGCAGGGCTTTGGACCACGCTCTCGTTTACAACGGTCGTTGCGCTGTCCGCGGCCATCCTTCTGGCGATCATCGGAACGCTGGATGATCTGCGGCCGCTTCCCGTTGTACCGCGACTGCTATTGCAGATCGCGGCCGTCGTATCGGTCCTGATCGTGCTGCCGGCTCGGGTTCACATTGTTCCCTTCATTCCGTTTTGGGTTGAACGGGGTCTGTTGCTGGTGGCCATGCTGTGGTTCGTGAATCTCGTCAACTTCATGGACGGGCTCGACTGGATGACCGTCGCCGAACTGCTCCCGATCACGGCAACACTTGCCGCTTTCGGCCTGGCAGGCTGGACACCGCCCGGCATTCTCCCCGTGACCCTCGCGCTCGCCGGTGCCTTGATCGGCTTCGCACCGTTCAACCGGCCTGTCGCCAGACTGTTCCTGGGCGATGTCGGAAGCCTACCGCTCGGCCTGCTGGTTGCATGGTGCCTGGTCCTGCTCGCCGGTGAGGGGCATCTCGCCGCGGCCGCGTTGCTGCCGCTCTACTACCTCTCTGATGCGACCATTACCCTGCTGCTGCGATTATCCCGTGGCGAAAAGGTGTGGGAGGCGCACCGCACGCATTTCTATCAGCGCGCCACCGACAACGGGTTCGCGGTCATCGAGGTGGCGGGCCATGTGTTTGCACTCAACGTCGTTCTATGCGCCCTCGCCGCGATATCAATCAAACTAACATCGACCACAATCGATGCCTTTCTTTTCATCGCCGGAGCAACTGCGGTGATGGTCGTATTGATGAGATTTTCACAACGAACGCAAACACCGTAGCGAGCAAAGTGGGCACCTTGCGCAAATGGTTTATTCTCGGCGACAGCCATGTTTCATCTTTTCAAGCCGCCAGCATTAAAGGCGCTATTAATAGGCCATGCGAATTTCTTTCAATCGGAGGAGCGACATCGATTGGCTTAAGAAATCCGAATAGCCTTACCAACGCCGTTGCATATTTTGAAGCAGCACTTATACCGCTGCGCACCGATGTCATTCCGGTTATCCACTTGGGAGAGGTAGACTGCGGTTTTGTGATTTGGTGGCGCGCTGAAAAATATGGTGAGAGCGTCGAGGAGCAGATGCGCGACGCTATTCAGGGCTATTTCAGCCTTGTTGATAAATTAACATCAGTTGGCTACAAACCAATTGTGATAACAGGCGCAACAATGCCAACAATCTTGGACAATCAAGAATGGGGCGATGTTGCGAACGCACGTCGCGATGTGAAGGCAAGCCTGCTGGACCGAACGGCATTGACACTCAGCTATAACAGCAGACTATGCACTGAGGCAAAAGAAAGAGGGCTGCCGTTCATCGACATTTCGGATGATGTCTTGGACCCGAATACGAAATGCCTGTCTGCGGATTTTCGTCACCCGGACCCGACCGACCATCATTTGAATCCAGAGCTGGCGGGCCGACTCTGGGCAGCCCGCTTGAACGACATAAGAATCCGACCCTGATTTTCGGCATTACATTCTTCAGCCCCCGTTCCCTTCAGTAAGCTACCTCTTCTCCAATAAGATCAACCAGCATTCCGACCGGCTGCACACTCTTGATGGAGGCGACTTCTCACCAGTTCCTCTGCATCCAATTGTTTCTGTCCACAAAACCTGCTGGCATAGTCAGCGCTCGGACAGCCAGATCGCGCCGAACGAAAAACTACGAAAACGCATTTCGCCGCAATAGAATAGAGACGAGCGCCCTGCCTGCGTGGCCACGGCAAACGACAAACAAAAATCCCGCGACGCTCACGCCTGCATGACAGAAGCGTAATTTGTCATTCCCGATCCGCGCCGTACACTGTTGCAATCATCGCGAGCGCTGTCACTCAATCGGGTGATGAGCCGCGATGTTGGAAGATCTCGCTACGGGGATTTCATGACTTCCGCTTCTTCCGCGCGCCGCGCATCAGCCGCCGAGGGCAGCACACCTGCGACAATCGCACTGCTCGGGCATTCGCCGCTGTTCCACTTGCTGCGCGATTGGGGCGACCACAACAATGTTCGCTTCATCGTCGTCACATCTCCGCACCAGCTGGACGGGCTGCAAGATCTCGCGCCGATCGTGGCTGAAAATCTGACGCCCGCGTTGCGAACGACAATCGGGGACGTTGCGTTTGCGCTGTCATTCGGCGCGCGCTGGATCGTCAAGCAGCCGATCAGAGCTGCGCTGTTCGACGACGAGCTCTACAATTGCCACGGAACGCGGCTGCCGTTCGATCGCGGCGGCGGCAACTGGTCGTATCGGGCGATGCGAAATGATCGTCTCGGCGCCCTGGTCGTTCACAAGATCGACGACGGCATCGATACCGGCCCGATCATGATGGCCCAAAGCTATGTGATTCCGCGCCGCTGCCAGACGCCTGCCGAAATCCAACTCGACTATTTCGACCGCTTGTTGCCTTTCGTAATCGACTTCATCGCGCGCAAGCTCGCCGACGAACAGTTCGAGGCCACCTCCAATCCGTCCTATCTCGGCTTTTATTTGCCGCGCCTGCACACCGAGACCCATGGCTGGATCGACTGGACGATGGACGGCCGCGAGATCGAGCGGTTCATCCTGGCTTTCGACGCGCCGCATGCCGGCGCTCTCACCTGGTGGAACGGCGAAGCGATCTTCCTGAAGTCGTGCCAGTTGCACGGTGGCGAGCCGCGTCTGCACGACTGGCAGTGCGGCACCGTCATCCGAAAGGAGCCCGGCTTCCTGGTCGTGGCCCTGCGCAACGGATGGGCACTGGTGGTCGAAAGCGCCCAGGACCAGTCCGGACACGACCTGATGCTGCTGATCCGGGAAGGCGATCGTTTCGATTCCACGCCGCAGACCCATCGCGTTGAGGTCGGCCCGTTGGGGCCGCATCAGCAAGAAAACCGACTGTTCGCACGGGATGCGAACGGAGGTCCGACGCTCGCTCCGGCCGCAATGTCAACGCGCCAGCAATCGCCACGAGGCCACATCAAATCGTCGCCAGCGCGGCTCGATCGAACCGGCAAGGTTCCGATCAAGCCGCCCCAATCCTGAACTCCGGCACCGTGTCCTTCAGCACCACGCCGATCACGCCGCGGTCCTCGGTGGGCACCGCCTTCTCCCGCCCCCTGACAACGAGAAAGGCCGCACCGCGCACGCTTGCCGGACTTCTCTGGGCGGTCTTGGCATGCACCCGTCGACATGCGACCCGAGACATCTCCAACGTCTCCTAAGATCAGCCAGCTCAACAGTGTAAGCGAGGAAGCCGATTGGCCGCCGCGCGAACTGCCGCCAAACACCCCCGCGGCATCGCCTGAAGTCAGACAGCAGCGGCAGAAGAAGCAGCTTCAATCGCAGTTGATATATTTTCGGATGTTTCATACCATTTCCCCAACCTAAAGAGCCGGAACAGAGATTTATCCCAACGTATCGTTATCCCAGCAGAGCGCGAACCATCCAGCCAACCGCCATCGGCAGACGGAGGAGAGCAAGATGCCCTATGCCCCGGAACGACTTGTGACGAATACAGACGACTGCTGGTTCTATCACGTGATGGATCTGCCGGGGCTCGGAACTGTCGGGCAGGAATGGGACTTGAGAGGACGAGTCCGCGAATACCTTGGCAATGTCGAGTTTGAGGGGAAGCGTGTTCTGGACGTTGGGACCGCAAGCGGGTTTCTCACGTTTGAGATGGAGAGATTGGGCGCCGAGGTGGTTTCGCTGGATGCCGACGGTCCGAAGTGCTCATTTTTGCTGCCATTCAAGGACCAGCTGTTCACCACCAATCGAGAAGCGTGGGAGGCCAACTACGCAGAATTTCTGGCGCGACTGAACAACGGCTATTGGCTGGCTCACAGGCTGAGCAAGTCGAAGGCGAAGGTGGTCTACTGCAACGTCTGTTCGATCCCGGAAGAGATTGGAAAATTCGACGTCGCTGTAATCGGACAGATCCTGGTCCATTTGAGCGACCCCATCCGCGCCTTGTCCTCGGTTATTGACCGTGTACGCGGTCATATCGCGGTCACCGAAGGCATGATCGACAGCGACGAACCGATCATGTCGCTATGCGGCCGCGCAGAGACGGGTGTGGCGTGGAGCTGGTGGCACCTCTCCACCGGGCTCTACCGTGAGATATTCACAATGGCAGGATTTGAGATCGAGAAGATCAGTCACGGTCAATTCCGTTGTGTTAATCCGAACTTTCCCTCGGAGCAACGACTGACCACGATCGCTGCCCGAAGAAAATAATCAAAAAAGGAATGATTGGCTCGCGACATCCGACTTGCGCATGACAGGCGCACGTTCAAGCCTGACAGATTGCAACGCGAGCGCCCTCGGGTCAATCGACGCCAACGTCGACGTCCGCCTGCGCTGTCCGAATCTGCTTCCAGCGTCTGTGAAACTCAATCACGTCCTTATCCTCGCGCTCCGCTTCGGCTCTCAGGAGCAGGACATGAAATTGCTTCGCTGCATCCTCCCAGCGGAATTTGGTCGACTGCTTGAGCCCCCGCGCGATCAAGCTCTGCCGCTCCTCTGGCACCTGAACCCGCTTCAAAGCATCGATCATCTCTTGCTGATCGTGACCGGAAACAACCAATGCGGCCTCGTCCGCGACCTCGCGCAACGACCCATGGTGCGTGGTAATCACGGGACATCCGCTCGCCATCGCTTCAAGCACCGGCATCCCGAAGCCCTCGTAAAGAGAAGGGTATACGAGAGCTGCGGCTTCGGCATAAGCCGAACATAGCTCGGCATCGGACAAATCGCGCCGTTGGATCCGAATGCCGCCAGGCAGAGAACGCAACCATTCCGGCCTGTCTCTTATACACATCTAGATGTGTATAAGAGACAGGTCATAGACCATCTGAACCTGCGGTGTCGTCAGCGCAGTCGTGTAATATGTGGATGTAAAAACATCGATATTCAGTTTGTCGCAGAACTCCTGGATTAGGATGCTGTCACCCGCAGTATAAGTAAAATTGTATGATGGAAATTCAACCGACCTCACTCCCTCGATGGATGGGCAGCTGCCTCGATCGAGGATGTAGAACTCGAGCCCCTCGACCCGAACCAGTTGTCTGAGCAGCGACGTCCAAACTCTCGCAATGCCGGTGCTCGCGAGCTGAAAAAAGACACCATCGACCAGGACTCTCATGACGTCGCCGCCGCGAACATCTGCCCGTCGGTGCTTGCCGCCCCCGAAACGGCACCCGTCCTTCGACCTGCGCCAAGTCTGCGAAGCTCTTCTTGCGCGACATCGAAATAGGACCGCTCCCGCGCTTCTTCGCTATCGTCGACATCGACTCCAAGACGTGCGTAGAAGCCCCGCTTGGACAGCAGCAACGTCCGCGGCACGAGATCATCTCCATGACGGGTCAGCACATCCTGACCTTCCTGAACGCCCCTGGTATCGGCTCGGGTGGAGAGACCTTCCGGATTTTGGAAGTAAACGACGTGCGGCGAGTTGATCTTCCTGAACGTCTTGCCAGCCGCCAAGCACCGGATCCAGAAATCCCAGTCACCGGCAGACTTGTATCGCGCGTCAAAAAAGCCCACCTCCTTGTGCAGGCTCTTCCGCCACATTGGCGCATTGTGGGGCGAATTGAACATCAGCAGATTGTTCGGAGAAACAATCGGCAGATCGCTTTTGAATCCATACGCAGCGACGTCGTCGAAGCTCAGATCTCCGTCGAAGCTATAGTAGAAATCCTGATAAACGACATCCACACCGGCGTTCGCATCCAGCATTGCTGCCTGAAGCTCGATGGAGTCGCGCCGCCTCAAATCATCGAGGTTTGTGTTGGTGAGATAGGTGCCCCTGGCAAGCTCTACGCCGACATTCCAGGCTTCATAGATTCCGATGCGATAATTGAACCGCTTGTAGACGATGTTGGGAAAGATTTTCTGATATTCCTCGATCGTCTCCCACTCACGCTCCGGCGAGTCGGCATCAACGATGATGAGCTCGCTCATATTGAAGATGCTCTGACTCGTAATATTGTCCAGAAACTTGCGGATGAACTTGCCGCCCTTATAGAGGCTGGCGATCATAGACACCTTGAAGGCGCCTGCATGCTCGAAAGGCAGACTTTCAAGCATGCAGCCCTCCCCCGGCTTCTCGACCTTCAGTTTCAAACCGTCTCGCACGAGCGCCTGCTTGCGCCTGCCCCAATCGGATTTCGACAGCGTGCGCTTCGTGCCCATGATCCAGCATGCGTCGGCATCATGCGTGACTGCAGCCGATTGCGTCCGCTTCCGGACAAACTCACCGATCATGCTCTGCATGAACGTCATGCGGTGAGGAGAATACTCGTTGATGAAACGTTGCCAGATGACAATCTCGCCGGGCGTCAACCCTCTTCCATAAACGAGCCGGCCTACCGACATCAGAAACTCGCCATCCGACATATCCGGAAACATCTTCTCGCTGGCAGCGAAGGCTTTCGCCTCATCACTCGTCGCGATATCGACAAACATATGCTCGAAGCGCGCCCCGTGCTTAAGGGCATGAACACGAACGGTCAGCGCTTCGGCTTCCGGTTTGCGCCCAAGCGCAAGCTGGTAAGTCAAATCGATCAGCTTGGCGTAGTCGACCGGAAGCATCGATCGCGCCCTCGATCGCAATTTTCTCAAAAGACGTACGGCCACTTCCTTCGTCAAACTGCGACGACGAAACTTATCGCCATCTCCACGACGGTCCACGCCGGAAACATGGTCGATCGAGATCGACATTAGATAGCGTCTTGCTATTCGAAACTGGATTATGTTGGAGATAGACATGACACAAAGCCCGAAGGATCAATCGCGATCTTGAACAGCACTTTCAGGCATTCACCGGCATCGATGCTACGCGGCGACGCCCCTTCGATCAAGCTGCCGGTTGGGCAGCTGCTTTGCTACCGAGAAACCAACGATAGGTTGAGTTGATCCCGTCTTCGAGACTAATCGTCGGCGCCCAACCCAGTTGTCGTAACCGCGATGAATCCATGACTTTTCGCGGCGTCCCATCCGGCTTCGATGCATCGAAAACCAAGCGACCTTGGTGTCCTACAACCTTTTGCACGGCTTCTGCAAGATCGAGAATCGAGATCTCCGCCCCGCCGCCACAGTTGATATGCTCGTAGCCGTCATAGTGATCCAAACAAAAAGCGACGCCTGCCGCGAGATCGTCGACATGCAGGAATTCCCGCAAAGGCGCGCCGGTGCCCCAGACAACCACGTCCCGATGGCCCTCGAGCTTGGCCTCGTGGAACTTCCTGATCAGAGCCGGAAGAACATGGCTCGACATAAGATCAAAATTATCTTTCGGCCCATACAGATTGCAGGGCATTATGGAAATGTACCGGCGTCCGTATTGTTTTCTATACGCTTGGCACAGCTTGATGCCGGCGATCTTGGCGATGGCATACCATTCATTGGTAGGCTCAAGAGCTGTCTCTTATACACATCTAGATGTGTATAAGAGACAGGCTCGACATAAGATCAAAATTATCTTTCGGCCCATACAGATTGCAGGGCATTATGGAAATGTACCGGCGTCCGTATTGTTTTCTATACGCTTGGCACAGCTTGATGCCGGCGATCTTGGCGATGGCATACCATTCATTGGTAGGCTCAAGAGGGCCGCTCAGCAGGTACTCTTCCTTGATCGGCTGCGGCGCCATCTTCGGATAAATGCAGGACGACCCCAGAAAAACAAGTCGATCGACACCGGCGACGTGTGCTCCGTGTATCACGTGCATTTCCAGCGCCATATTGTCGTAAATGAAATTTGCTGGCTGCGTATCGTTCGCAAGAATTCCACCGACCTTGGCCGCAGCAAAAACAATCACGTCGGGCCTGTGGAGATGCAGCCAGTTTAGAACCGCGCCCTGATCGCGAAGATCGAGCTCACTCCTTGTGACGGTCAGCACCTCCTCGCCTTGATCGCGGAGAAGACGGGTGACGGCGGATCCAACCATGCCGTTATGCCCCGCAACCCAAATCCTTCGATCGGCCATCCAGATGCTCCACCAAACCCGTAGGACTATTAACAGAAGAACCAGAGGCGTCCAAGTCTGGGCTTCCTTACGCATCTGGCCTTGTGCTTGGCATGCCCGCCCGCTAGGAACCCGATTGCCTTCTGTTGACGCTCCATCTTGGAACCGCCTATTATCAAGATTTCGCAGGGGATCATGATCGTCAAGCCAAGCTTTGAGAGCAACAGCCGACCGCTGGTCGCAGGTTGGCTGCCTTGGCTTGGCTCGATCAATCCTGTATTTGCACAGCATTCGGACGCTGCGCGGGATGATGCTGTGACTCACAAGCCACTGGACTGCATGTGAAGGCAATGCTCCGCCTTCCCCGCGCGAGGCGCAACGTCGACTTCGACGAGTTGTTTTGGCAAGCGGCGAAATTTCTTGTTGTCGGCGCTGCCAACACACTTGTCGCACTGGGCACCATCATCTTTACCATAAATTTTTTTGGATTCGGAGACGTCGCGGCGAACCTGTCTGGCTATACGATCGGTCTCACGCTGGGCTTCATTTTGAATCGGCATTGGACATTCCAAGCAATCGACCGCCGCTCCATCAGCCTCGTTATCGGCTATCTCGCGGCCTTCGCTGTTTCCTACGCGCTCAATCTCATCGTCGTTCTGGTGGTCCTGGAAACGGGCACCGACCACCTGCTCGCCCAGGTCTGCGGCATTCCTGCGTACACCGGGGCGTTCTTTCTCCTGTGCCGTTTTGTGGTTTTCCGACATGTCAGAAACGCATCTTAGCCCACCGCCTGATCAGCTACTGCGCTGGTCGAGACTGGAAGGTGCGGTGGGCATCGCGTTCGGCTGCCTCGTCCTGTTCCATTGCGCGGCTGTGCTCGGCTTCACGACTCTGCACGGACGCCTTGCAATGGTGCCGATCTACGATGACGTCGCCTATCTGATCGATGGCTTGAAACGACTGAGGGCCTTCGAGATACAAGGCTTCGTCGGTCTTGCGAAGTCATTCGTACGAGATGCTCCCCATGCTCCCTACTCGTCCCTGCTTGCGACCCTAGGCCTGGAGATTACGCCGAAAAACAGGTTCGGCGCATATGCCTTGAGCACCATCTGGGTCGTGATCTTCCTGGCTCTGCTGCAGCGTCTGTTTTGCGAACTGCCCAGACTCAAGCAAATGGGCCTCATGATCGCGACTCTGGCGGTCCCCATGCTGGCGGTCGTCGTGGGATCGTTCAGGCCCGATACATACTGGGGGCTGGTCACCGGGGCAGTTGCGGTGCTCGTTGCGACCAGGGATCTCGGCACAGTCACGCGCGGCGGCGCCATTCTCATGGGTCTGTTGGTGGGTGGTGCGGCTTTGACCAAACCGACCGGCTTGCCGGCTGGCGGCGTCGTCATGGCCGTCGGCTATCTCGGCGCCATCGTGGCGACTTTGATCGGCAGAACAGCAACGCCGAAGCAGATCGCAACCAGGACTCTGTACGTCCTGCTCGGGGCCGCGATCGTCGTCATTCCTTATCTGGCAGTTGGCGGCCGGGCGCTGCTGACCTACATCCTCACCGTCATGGCCACGGAATCCGCCGTCTGGCGAACCGAGGGTTCCCTTGGCGTGCAACTCGCATATTACCTCAGGCCAGATCTTTTCTATGGGACCGTAGGCTGGATCTTGCCGGCCGCACCGGTTCTGGTGTTGTCCTGGCTCGCGATAGCCGGCTCCTCCCGCGATCGGGCTTTGATCGTTCGGACGCTGGGAGTGTGCGCGAGCGTGCTTGTCGCTTACACGATTCCTGCGATCAGCCCGGTCAAGTCCGGATTCATCGGCAGTCTCTTCTACGGCACCTCCATTGTCGGCACTCTCTGGTGCCTCGGACAGATCCTGAAGGCCAGGCAGATACCAGCAATAGCGGTTCTGGTCATGGGATCTGCTGTCTTCATCGGCTTTTGGCGCCCTGGCGTCTCCTTCGTCGCGATGGAGGGCGAAAGCTACGCGGCAATGGACAAGGCCAATCGCGCGGTGACGCAGCCGATCCTCGAAACACTCGAGGCGGGGGCTGCGCAGGGCCGGCAGTTGAGTGTCTATATGTCGAGCCCGGGCCCAGTCTTCAGCGGCACGCTGGAATACGAGGCTCTGTTAAGAGGGATTCCCTCGACCTTCGCTGGCGATTATACAACCCCGGACTGGCCATCAATTCTGGCCAAAGCCCAGACTGCGGACATTGTGATCGCGACTGACGCGGGAGCCCTCGGCCAGGGCGGTGGATTTGCCTTTCCCGGAATCCAGTATCAGGACCGTTTGATAGCAACGCTTGCATCCGACCCAACCTGGCGGAGGCTGACAACCCATGTTGACGAAGCCGGCTTCAAGACAGTCGCATTCACCCGCTTCGTGCCCGCCAGTACGGTGAAGCTCTCATTTGGCCCTGGTTTCCGCTCGCCAGAAGGTCCTTATCCCGACCAGCGCCTGCCAAAATTTCGTTGGATGATCGCCGGCACCGCGACCTTGACGGCACACGATACGGTCAGCGCCACCCGCAGCACGAGCTTCGGCTTGCAATGCGAGAGCATTGCCGATCTCGATCTCAGCGTTCTTGACGCATCGGGACGAACACTGGTCACCAAGGAAATTCGCGCCAGGGTGGCGACGGGTCAATTTGATACGATCAATGTGCCTCTCGATGGCACCGAGACCTCCACAAGCCTGTCGCTGAAGTTGAGCTCGACTGTCATTGTCGCAGGGAAGTGGCCTGGACTGGTGCTCTGTGCGGTCGCGGCGAGTCAGGTACCTTAAGGAATGCTACCCACCGCTGGAAACCGTTAGACGATGATTTCGAGCATTCTTACAACCATGGCCTCATGATGCGATCTCTGCTACCTTGGCCGCCTTGAAATCAAGCACCTCCATTCAACCGCTCATCCCATGAGCAGCATTTCTCCAAGAACTTGATGAACATCTCGCGGCAGAAAGCTTACGATCACTGCGCTTCATCGGATTTTCGTTAGCTGGAACTGGTCAGGCATATCCAGATGAACCTTCACGACGCCGCGCGCGATAGCTTTCGCTCCCTGCCGGGCATGGGTTCAACCCTGCCCGCACCTTTAGATCTCAAGAAATTATCTGTCGTCGTTCCCTGTTATAATGAAGAGGACGGGCTTGAAGAACTCCTCAAGCGGCTTTCGCCGGCCTGCCAATCCTATGCTGCGGGCGACTACGAGATCATCCTGGTCAACGATGGCTCGTCAGACGGCACCTGGGCGGCCATTCTCGCTTTGTCGAAAAAATACGCGAATATTGTCGGGGTGGATCTTGCGCGCAATCATGGCCATCAACTGGCTCTTACAGCCGGACTCTTTGTCGCACGTGGCCAGCGTATCTTCATTATTGATGCCGACTTGCAGGATCCGCCAGAATTGTTGCCCATCATGGCAGCGCAACTGGACGCCGACGCCGACGTCGCTTACGGACAGCGCATCGCGCGAAGTGGCGAGACCTGGTTCAAGAAAACCAGCGCCTCACTGTTCTATCGGCTGCTGGAACAGATAACAGATTCACCGATTCCCACCGATACAGGGGACTTCCGGCTGATCAATCGCCGAGTCCTGAATGTCTTGCTCAATATGCCCGAGCAGCATCGCTTCGTGCGCGGCATGGTCGCGTGGATTGGATTCAAGCAGGTCGCCGTGCCTTACATGCGCGACCCGCGATTTTCCGGCGCCACCAAATATCCGCTCAGAAAAATGATCCGCTTTGCGATCGACGCGATTACCGGCTTCTCGATCGCCCCGTTGAGGATCAGCCTTTACCTCGGATTGATCGCAGTCATCATGGCCATCGTCCTCAGCGGAGTTGCGGTTTGGGCGTGGGCCGTCCACGACGCCATCGCCGGGTGGACCAGTATTGCGATCTTTGTCCTGACATTCGGCGGAATGCAGATGTTCTGTCTCGCCATCATGGGCGAGTATCTGGGTCGCACTTATATGCAGACCAAGCAGCGTCCTCTGTTCATCATCAAGTCAATCCACCAAAATCCTGATGGTCGGCCTGCCACACCGGATGTCCAGGCACGGGAGTTTTAGGCCTTCCTCGCGACAACGACGTACTGTGCACCAAGCGGCAGCCACCCCATCCTCCGCTCCAAGGGACGAAGCCAGGCGAGACGCCGGGGAAAAAATACGCAAAACTGAATTGAAGGCGAAGTCCATCCAGCGTCTTCAAATCGGCTCTTCAGCCTATTCGGGAAAATAAGCTTGGCGTTTTCATCGAATGGGCAGGTGTTGACGGCGTGGACAGTCAGTGGATTGAGCGGATTATGCTCAAAAATAGCGAGCAAACCACCTCGCCGCGTAATCCGATGCAACTCCCCGAGCCAGGCCACATGCTCGTCATGCGCAATGTGGTGAAAGACGCACGCAGAGAAGGTGATGTCGAACGCGTCCTGCGCGGCCGAGATATGATCGCGCTCGATCAGCGAATACTTGCCGACACCGGGAAAACGAGATTGGCTAAGCGCCAGGCTCTTTTCTGATACGTCGGAACAGGTCACCGTTGCGGCCGGGAAATATTTCTGAAAAAATGGAATTGAATTCCCGACTCCCGAGCCAAAGTCGCAAATTTCGGAGACCGCGACCTGGTTCTGATCGACGATATCGTGCAGCGTTTTTATCTTGTACTCCGCGAAATAGTCCGGCTCCTCTCCCGTGATCGCAATATTCTTCCGGTGCATGTCGCGATATTCATCCGCGAAACGATCGAATTCTGCTTGATCCATCATTCGCCCAGTTGCTTGAGAAAGATTAGACGTTGAGGCAAACAGCGTCACCTCGGTCACAGTCTAAGCCCTGAATTCCGGCACCGCGTCCTTCAGCACCACCTCGATCACGCCGCGGTCCTCGGTGAGCACCGCCTTCTCCAGCGCCCCCAGCCAGCCGCGCAGGGTTTCCAGCGGGGGTTCGTTGGGACGGGCGGCGACGATGCCGGCCATGCCGATGTCGACGGTGGGCTCTTCGTGGGCGAACAGGATCTCGTTCATCCGCTCGCCGGGGCGAACGCCCGTGAACACGATCTCGATGTCGTAGCCCGGCTGCAGCCCGGACAGGCGGATCATCCGCTCGGCGAGATCCACGATCTTCACCGGCTGGCCCATGTTCAGCACATAGACCGAGACATCCGGCCGCTGCGGCATCAAGGCATGGGTGGCGGCGGTGACCACGAGATCACAGGCCTCGCGGATGGTCATGAAATAGCGCACCATGTCGGGATGCGTCACGGTAACGGGCCCCCCGGCCTCGATCTGTGCCTTGAACTTGGGCACCACCGAGCCGTTCGAGGCCAGCACGTTACCGAATCGCACTGAAATCAGTCGCATCGGCGGCTTGCCGTTGCCCCTGTCTCTTATACACATCTAGATGTGTATAAGAGACAGGGTCAGGCCGAGCATCGACACCGGCTCGATCGCCTTGTCGGTCGAGATCATCACCATGGCCTCGGCGCCCGAGGCGAGCGCCGCGTCGGCCACGTTCACCGACCCGAAGATATTGGTCTTGACGCCCTCGGCCCAGTCCCGCTCCAGGATCGGCACGTGTTTCAGCGCCGCGGCATGGAACACGATGCTGGGCTTGAACTCGTTCATCAGTCGCATGATGCGGTCGCGATCGCGGACGTCGGCGATGCGGCCCTCGATCACCGCAGACGAGCCGCGCAGCGACAGCTCCTCCACCACCGCATGCAGGGCCGGCTCGGCATTCTCGATGATCAGAAGCCGCGCCGCGCCGAACGTCACCACGCGTTCGCAGATCTCCGAGCCGATCGAGCCGCCGCCGCCGGTCACCACCACGGATTTGCCCTTCACCAGCGCCTCGAGCCGGCGGTAATCGATCTTGACGCTGGGGCGCAGCAGCAGGTCCTCGACCGCCACCGGCGCGAGCCGCGGCGCATCCTGGCTTTCGTCCAGCGACGGCAGCCGGCTGACCGTCAACCCCAGCTTGCGCGAGCGGGTCAGCACCGATTCCGGCTGCACCTCCGGCTCGAACGCCGACGGCAGCATCACCACGCGGTCGATCGGCTTTTCCCGGCGCGCGAAGTCACCCACCACATCGCCGAGATCGTCGAGGCCGCCGAGCACGGGAACACCGCGGATCAACTGGCCGCGATCGGATGGCGAGGGCGACAGCACGCCCACCGGCCACAGCCGCTTCACCGCACCGTTCTCGATGGCGCGCAGCAGCACCTCGGCGTCCGCCGCCCGCCCGATCAGCAGTGCCGGCGCGGCATCCACCACCCGCGCCTGGTTGCGGGTGCGGGTGTAGCGGAAATAGCGATAGGCCAGCCGCGCGCCGCTGAGGAAGAAGATCTCGACAAACCAGTAGAGAATGATGGTGGTCTTGCCGAGGAAGAACGTGCCGTACACGTTCGGCGCCAGGAAGATGTAGTCCACGATCAACAGCACCACCGCGAGCACGGTGGCGGCGCGCACGATGTTGAGCAGATCCGGAAACGAAATGAAGCGCCACTTGGTCGCGGTGAGCTGGAACACGTAGCAAACCACGAAGCTCAAAATGAGGAAATACGGCAGGATCCACAACAGCAGCGGCAGACGATCGGAGAGATTGGTACCTTCGAAGCGCAGATAGAAGCTGACCAGCACGGCGGCCGCCGTGGCGAGCACGTCGTGCAGCGCGATCATCCAGTTTCGCCAGGTCATGCCGTAAAATCGGATCATTGCTGCCAAACAATCGGAAAAGTTGTTGTGACGGAGGCGGACGCGGCTGCGTTCATCGCAAATCGCCCCGCTCCGCCGCCCGCGCGCGCAGCACCATGCCGCCGGCAACGCCGACGCCGAGAACATACATCCATCCCTCGTGGAAATCGAATAGATGCGAGTTCAGCAGCGAACTGACGATGTTCTGCACCACCACGATCAGCCCCACCCAGGCCGCAAAACCACCGGCGGCAACACCGCGAAACAGCAGCAGATGTGACAGCCACATCGCATAGAGCACAACGCAACCGAACACCCCCCACTGCACCGCCACGTTCAGGGTCTGGTTGTGCGGATTGCCGATCACCTCGGCGAGCAGTCCGGTCTGCCCGACGGCCTCGCGTTCGAACAGCTCCTTGGTGGAGCCGGTGCCGTTGCCGAGCACCGGCGCCTGGCCGATGAACTTGAGCGACTTGGTCCAGTACTCCAGCCGCTGCGCCGTCGAGGTCACCGCGTTGTTCTGATAGCCCTGATACTCGACGGCGATATTGCCGACACGCTCTCGCAGATAGGGCGAGGTGAACCACACCAGCACGGCGGCAAGCACCGCCGCGCCCAGCAGCAGAACAGTCGTGCGCGCCGAAAGATACAGCACGGCGAACAGCACCAGCAACACGGGCATATAGACCAGCGCCGTGCGCGCCGACACGACGAACATCATGTTGGCGAAGAAGATCAGCATCAGTCCGGCGCAGGCGACTACCCAAACAAATCGCCGTTGGCGGACGAACGTCAAAAGCGGCGGTACCAGCGCGAACATACACAGCGCGAATTCCTGGCTCTGGTCGATGTAGTTCTTGACGGGCACGCCGGGGTTGACGATAGCCGCAGAGAGCTTCAGCCCAGGCGCGACCAGCACGATCCATGACAGCACCATCAGCAGCGAACATGAGATCAGAAAGGCCACGAGCACCCAGAGACCACGCTGCGAGCGCTCGAAATGATACAGCAGCAACGGGATCGCCAGGAGCTTGCTCACCGGATTGATGCCGTGCAGCCGCGCCGGCCAGGAAGCTTCCGACCACAGCGTTCCGATCACGGCGAGCGCGAAGAACGCCAGCGGCAGCGCGCAGGCCGGCCGCGCCAGCGAACGCAGCAGCGCGCGCAGGTCCGTGGTGGGCAGCAGGGCAATCAGCCATAGCACCATGAGAATGGCGGGCGGCGTGGTCGACCATGGCAACGTTGCCGCCACCGCGACCGCCATCAGATCGGCATTGCGCATCTGCAGCGCCGGATCTTGCCAGCTCGCCGGCAGGATCCTCGCCCACCCGGCGGCCATCGCCGGCCGCACGGCCTGCCCGCTCACGCCCTGCACGGCATGGTCCTGGGCGAGGCCTTCGCTCATGCGTTGTCTTTTCCTTCGCGAGCGCGCTTGACCAGCGACGTCGTGCTGAAGCCTTCGAGGATGTCCACCAGCACGACCTCGCCGCCGTGGGCCTCGACGATCTCGTGGCCGACCACCTGCTCGCGGGTATAGTCGCCGCCCTTCACCAGCACGCTGGGCCTGATCCTTGTGATCAGATCGAGCGGCGTGTCGTCCTCGAAAATCGCCACCAGGTCCACCGCCTCCAGCGCCGCCAGAACCTCGGCACGGGCGCGCTCGTTCTGCACGGGACGTCCCTCGCCCTTCAGGCGCTTCACCGAGGCGTCGCTGTTGAGCCCGACGATCAGCCGGTCGCAGGTGGCGCGGGCCTGGGTCAGCACCCGCACGTGGCCTGGATGCAGAATGTCGAAGCAGCCATTGGTGAAGCCGACCCGCAGATCCTGCTTGCGCCAGTCCGCTAGATGCGAATCGAGATCGGCGGCGCTGACCGCGATTTTCTCCTCGGCGGCGAGAGACGCCGGCGGCAGCAGCCGACGGCGCAGTTCGGCGAGCGAGACTGTCGCCGTGCCCTGCTTGCCGACGGAGACCGCCGCCCCTGCATTGGCGCAGCGCAAGGCCGCTTCCCATTCGGCGCCCGCGGCAAGCGTCACCGCGAGCACCGCGGCCACCGTGTCGCCGGCGCCGGAGACATCACGAACCTTCACCGGCTGAGCCGGTACATGAATCGGCGCGCCTTCGCCCGGCACCAGCGTCATGCCGTGCTCGCTTTGTTTGACAAGCATGGCGGGACAATCGGCGAGCAGCATCAGTTCGCGTGCGGCGGTGGCGATCTCCGCCGCGGTGCCGGCGCGCGAGCGGCTCGCCGCGACCAGTTCCTTGCGATTGGGTGTTAGCAGCGAGGCCCCGCGATAGATGGCGAAATTGGCGCTCTTGGGATCGACGATCACCCGCTTGTTCAGCTTGCGCGCGGCATCGATCACGTTGCGGATCACGCGCGCCGTCAGCACGCCCTTGGCGTAGTCGGACAGCAGCACGATGTCGGCGCGCGGCAAGGCCGCGAGTGCCGTGTCGATCAGCTTGCGCTCGATCGCGTCGGACGCAGGCGAGGCCTGCTCCCAGTCGGCGCGCAGCATGTGGGTCGAGAAATGCTCGGACACATAGCGCACCTTCCGCGTGGTCGGCCGCGCCGGATCCACCACCAGCAACGGCTCGATCAGTGGCTCGCGGCCAAGTTCGGCGCGCAGCGTCTTGCCGGCGTCGTCCTCGCCGACCAGGCCGACGAACAGGCAGCGTGCGCCGAGGCTCGCGATGTTGCGGGCCGCGTTGCCGGCGCCGCCGACATTGACGTTGATCGAGTTGTTGGCGCTCTTGCCCTGGGCGCGGAAGTCGATGACCGCGCCGCCGATGCCGCCGCCGCCGCCGATCGAATTGGCGCTGATGCCCGCGGCATCCTCGCCCTTGGTCCAGATCAGCCCTTCGTTGGTGACCGAGACGTCGCCCGCCTTCTCGCCCGTGCCGCCGGCGCCGCCGACATTGACGTTGATCGAGTTGTTGGCGCTCTTGCCCTGGGCGCGGAAGTCGATGACCGCGCCGCCGATGCCGCCGCCGCCGCCGATCGAATTGGCGCTGATGCCCGCGGCATCCTCGCCCTTGGTCCAGATCAGCCCTTCGTTGGTGACCGAGACGTCGCCCGCCTTCTCGCCCGTGCCGCCGGCGCCGCCGACATTGAGTTCGCTGCGTTGGACGGCGATGACGGGCGCCGGCGCCTCCGGCGAGATCCGCGAGACCTCGCCATAGACGAATTCGTCGAGCATCAGGTCGCCGATGCACAACACGGTCTGGCCGACCATCGCGCGGGACAGCGCGTCAAAATCGAACATGCTGATATCAGTACCCTTGTGTTGCCACGATCAGCTGTTGCCCCGATCAGCGGTAGCGATCGGGCTGATCGAGGAAGTCCCTGACGTAAGTCCCCACGGCATCTTCCAGCCGCGTGAAGCCGCCGTTATAGCCTGCGCCATGCAGCCGATCGACACTGGCTTGCGTGAAATATTGGTAGCTGCCGCGAATCTGCTCGGGCATGTCGACGTAGTCGATGTTGGGCTTGGCGCCGAGCGCGCCGTAGGCCGCCAGCATCAAATCACGAAAGCTGCGGGCCTCCCCGGTGCCGACATTGAACAGCCCGCTGACCGAGCGGCGCGACAGCAGCCAGACGATCACCCGCACCACGTCATCGACATAGATGAAATCGCGGCGCTGGTCGCCATCNGCAATGCCGTCGCGGTGCGACTTGAACAGCTGCACCACGCGCCCGCTCCGGATATCCTCGAAACGCCGCGCCAGCACGCTGGCCATGGTGCCCTTGTGATACTCGTTGGGCCCGAACACGTTGAAGAACTTCAGCCCAGCCCATTGCGGCGGCAGCTTGTCGCCGTTCTCCAGGCGCCCCATCACGGCGAGGTCGAACAGATGCTTGCTCCAGCCGTAAAGATTCATCGGCCGCAGCTGCTTCAGCGCGGCCACCGAGCTGTCGTCGGCGAAGCCCTGCGCGCCGTCGCCATAGGTCGAGGCCGAGGAGGCGTAAATGAACGGCACGGCGTTGGCCGTGCACCAGTCCAGCAGCTTGAGGGAGAAGCGGAAATTGGTGTCGATCACCATGTCGCCGTCGGTTGCGGTGGTCTCCGAGATGGCGCCGAGGTGCACGATGGCCTCGATACGGCGGCCTTGCAGCCAGGCCATCAGTTCCGGCGGCGGCACCACGTCGGCGAGCTGGCGCTTGGCGAGGTTGCGCCACTTGCCGTCATGGCCGAGCCAGTCGCAGACGGCCACATCCGCGCGGCCGGCCTCGTTGAGGGCGGCCACCACGTTCGATCCGATAAATCCGGCTCCGCCGGTCACCAGCAGCATGAGAATTCCAATTTTGCGTTGCGGGTCACCTTTGCCCCAGTCGGGTTCGGCAGGCAACCGATGTGATGCCTCGCTGTGAACAGTAAATCATGGCGGCGCCGCCAAAAACCGGGCTGGACGCCGGGCGGATCAGGTTATAACCGGCGGCCATCTGCCGCCTTGCAATAGATCGACGTAGGTCTGCCCTTATACAATGAACTTAAATTCATATTTTCAGCTGAATGCCTCCCGGGTCGATACCGCCGACACCAGGCCGATTCTGATCGTCCCCTACCGGTGGATCGGCGATTTCGTCCGCGGCCACACGGTGGTGCGGGTGCTGAAGCAGCGCTGGCCGAACCGCCCGGTGGACATGCTCACGATCGGCCTGAACGCCCCCCTGGTGGATTACATGCCTGGCGTTCGCAAGGCGATCGTCTGGGACCTGCCCCGCAGCCGCCTGGTGCTAGGCGAGCAGTGGCGGCTGGCGGCCCGGCTGCGGGCGGAAACCTACGGCACCGCGCTGGTGATGCCACGCACCTGGAAGGCCGCGCTGGCGCCGGCGCTGGCGGGCATCCCCGAGCGGGTGGGTT
>BFBZ01000017.1_pt77 | contig 40771 bp, 45 predicted proteins | sample 1888401 | NCBI WGS metagenome assembly BFBZ01 (sample SAMD00112614, study PRJDB3348) | symbiont metagenome | host: Chara braunii | reverse complement strand
TACGCGCGTTTCTTCGAGCAGGCGTCCTACATCAAAACCTTCGTCACGACCTTCAAGGTGGCCTTCGTCGTCACCGGTGCCTGTGTGCTGCTCGGCTATCCGCTGGCCTACATGCTGTCGCAGCTGCCGCGCCGGGCCGCTTCGATCTGCCTGGTCTTCGTCATCCTGCCGTTCTGGACCTCGGTGCTGGTGCGCACCTATGCCTGGCTCGTCATCCTGCAGCGCAAGGGGCTCATCAACAATTGGCTGATCGACTTCGGCGTGATCGGCCAGCCGCTGCCGCTCGCCAACAATTTCACCGGCGTCGTCATCGGCATGACGCACATCATGCTGCCGTTCCTGGTGCTGCCGCTCTATGCCTCGATGAAGACGATCGACGTCGACTGCCTGCGCGCCGGCATGAACCTCGGCGCCAGCCCGGCCGCCACCTTCCGCCAGATCTTCTTCCCGCTGTCGCTGCCGGGCCTCGCCTCGGGCGTGGTCATCGTCTTCGTGCTTTGTCTCGGCTTCTTCGTCACGCCGGCGCTGATGGGCGGCGGCAAGGTCATCATGTGGGCGATGCGCATGGAACAGACCACCAGCCTCTATTCGAACTGGGGAGCGGGTGCGGCGCTGGGCGTCGTGCTGCTTGCCGTCACCTTGGCGCTGCTCGGCCTGCTCCAGCGGCTGCTCGGCGCACGCGCCACCGGCGTCTGGAGCCGGCGATGAGCCTGGAAAACAGCCTGCCCATCACGCATTGGCAACGCCTCTGGCTCTACCTTCTGGGAGGCCTTGTCATGCTGTTCCTGATCGCGCCGTCGGTCATCATCGTCATCATGTCCTTCTCCGGCTCGACGCTGCTGCAGTTCCCGCCGCAGGAATGGTCGTTGCGCTGGTATGAAAGCTATTTCGGATCGGTCGAATGGCGTGACGCAACGATCGTCTCGGTCAAGGTGGCTGTGATGACGGCGATCGTCGCGACCTTGCTCGGCACCGCGGCCGCCTACGCGATCAACGTTGGAACGCTGCGGCTGACCGGCGCCATCAATGCGCTGCTTACCGCTTCGCTGATCATCCCGGTCATCCTGATCGGCATCGGCACTTTCTTCCTCTATGCCCGCATCGGTCTCAACAACACGCTCACCGGCCTCGTCATCGCCCACACCGTCCAGGCTTTGCCGCTGGTCGTGCTCACGGTGCTTTCAGGCTTGCGCTCCTACGACATGAACCAGGAAATGGTCGCGCGCAGCCTTGGCGCCGGGCGCTTCTCCGCTTTTTTTCAGGTGACGATGCCGCAGATACGCTTCTCGGTCGTCTCCGGCGCGCTGTTCGCCTTCATCACCTCCTTCGACGAGGTGGTGGTCTCGCTGTTCATTTCCGGCGGCGACACCACGACGCTGACGCGCCGCATGTTCAACGCGCTGCGCGACCAGATCGATCCGACGATTGCCGCCATCTCGACTTGCCTGATCGTGCTATCGATCGTCTTGTTGTCAGCCGCCCAGCTTCTCGGCCGCCGACGTTGAAAATACAGGGATATCCAGAACCGCATGCGTGACTTCCAGTTCCCAGGCCGCTCGCCGGTCCGTGCCACCGAGGCGATGGCCGCGACCTCGCATCCGCTTTCCACGCTCGCTGCCACCGACATGTTGCGCTCGGGCGGCAACGCCATGGATGCCGCTGTCTGCGCGGCGGCCGTGCAGGCCGTGGTCGAGCCGCAGTCGACCGGCATCGGTGGCGATTGCTTCGTGCTCTATTGCCCGAAAGGGCAGGGCGAGGTGCTCGCCTTCAACGGCTCGGGCCGCGCGCCCAAGGCAGCGAGCGTCGACTGGTATCTGGAAAAGGGTTTCAGCGAGTTGCCCAAGCAGGGGCCGCATGCGGTGACCGTTCCCGGTGCCGTCGATGCCTGGTGCCGGCTGCTCGAGGATCATGGCCGCAAGGGGATCGGCGACGCTCTCGCCCCGGCGATCCACTATGCCGAAAAAGGCTATGTCGTGCATGACCGCGTCGCGTTCGACTGGCACGACCCCGAAACCGACCTGTCGGCCGATGAGGAGGCGACGCGCATCTTCCTGCCCGGCGGCGAGCCGCCAAAGGCCGGTGATATCCATCGCCAGCCGGAATTGGCGGAGACGCTGCGCATCATGGCGAGGAAAGGCCGGGCCGGTTTCTACGAGGGTGCGGTAGCCGAGGATTTGGTCGGCCGCCTCCGCGCGCTTGGCGGGCTGCACACGCTAGACGATTTCGCCGCCACTAAGGGCGATTACCGAACCCCGGTCAGCACCTCCTATCGTGGCTACGACATCCATCAGATGCCGCCCAACAATCAGGGCCTGACCGCGTTGTTGATGCTGAACGTGCTGTCTGGCTTCGATCTCGGCAAGCTGGACCCCAACGGCGCCGAACGGCTGCACCTGGAGATCGAGGCCGGGCGGCTGGCCTACCAGGACCGCGATGCGTTTTTCGGCGACCAGGATCATGTCGCGGTGCCTGTGAAGGAATTGCTCTCCCGCGCTTACGCCGACCGGCTGCGTGCCGCGATCGATCCCGAGCGCGCCATGACCGACCTGCCGCGCCTCGACCTCCCGGGCAGCGACACGGTCTATATCAGCGTCGTCGACCGCGACCGCAATGCGGTGAGCTTCATCAACTCGACCTACTATTCATTCGGCAGCGGCGTCGTCGGTCCGAAGACCGGCGTGGTGCTACAGAACCGTGGCTCGAGCTTCCGGCTCGATCCCAAACATCCGAACGCCATCGCGCCCGGCAAGCGGCCGATGCACACCATCATGCCCGGCATGATGACCAAGGACGGCCGCGCTGTCATGCCCTTCGGCGTCATGGGCGGCGGCTACCAGCCGTTCGGCCATGTGCATCTCGTCACCAACATGATCGATTTCGGCATGGACCCGCAGCAGGCTATCGATGCCGCGCGCGTCTTCTACAACCATGATGTCGTGGAAGCAGAGCGCGGCCTACGCACTGACGCGATCGAGGGCCTGCGCCGCCGAGGTCATCGCGTCGTGGAGCCGGACCATCCGCTTGGCGGCGGGCAGGCGGTGCTCATCGATTGGGAAAAGGGCACGTTGACCGGCGCTTCCGATCCGCGCAAGGACGGCTTGGCGCTCGGATATTGAGCAGGGCTTGCTGGACAGCGCCTGATCCTTCGAAACATAGTCTGGAACCATGACAAGAAGCGCAAATTCCATCGATCTCACCCACCGCCTTGCTCCGGGCGCCGACGGTGCGCCGGCTATCTCGGCACCCGAGCGCGCGCCGCTGACGCATGGCGGGTTGCGCCGCCTGGTCGCTGAAACGGTGGCGCGGCTCAATGCGCTCGGCATCGGCCTTGGCGATCGTGTCGCCATCGTGCTGCCGAACGGCCCGGAGATGGCGACCGCATTCATCGCCGTGGCGGCGGGCGCTTCCACCGCGCCGCTCAATCCAGCCTACAGGGCCGACGAACTCGATTTCTATCTGAGCGATATCGGCGTCAAGGCGATCCTCGTCGGCAAGGACGAGGCGGGCCCGGCGGTCGAGGTCGCCGAGCGCCTCGGCATCCGCGTGCTGCGGCTGGTCGTGCCCGATGGTGCGCCGGCCGGCGTCTTCGCGATCGAGGGCGACGCGATCGGTCCCGCGGTCGCATCCGGACTGGCGGAGGACGGCGACATCGCGCTGCTGCTCCACACTTCGGGCACCACCTCGCGTCCCAAACTGGTGCCGCTCAGCCACGCCAACCTTGCCGCTTCCGCATCGCATATCGGCGCCACGCTTGGCCTGACAGCCTCGGATCGGTGCCTCAACATCATGCCGCTGTTCCATATCCATGGGCTGATCGCGGCGGTGCTGTCCTCACTCGCCGCCGGCGGCAGCGTCTTCTGCACGCCCGGCTTCAACGCGCTGCGCTTCTTCCAGTGGCTGACCGAGGCGAAGCCCAGTTGGTACACGGCGGTGCCGACCATGCATCAGGCGATCCTGCCGCGCGCCGCACGCAACGCCGATGCGCTTGCAGCTACCCTGCTGCGCTTCATCCGCTCGTCCTCGGCCTCCCTGCCGGCGCAGGTGATGGCCGAACTGGAAGCCACCTTCGGCTGCCCGGTGATCGAATCCTACGGCATGACTGAAGCAGCGCATCAGATGGCCTCCAATCGCCTGCCGCCCGGCCAGCGCAAGCCGGGCAGCGTCGGCGCTGCCGCCGGACCGGAAGTGGCCGTCATGGCGCTGGATGGACGGCTGCTGAACGCCGGCGAGGTCGGCGAGATCGTCATTCGCGGGCCGAACGTCACCGCCGGCTATGAGAAGAATCCAGACGCCAACGCCAGCGCTTTCGCCCATGGCTGGTTCCATACCGGCGACCAGGGCGTGCTCGACGAGGAAGGCTATCTGCGCGTCACCGGCCGGCTGAAGGAGATCATCAATCGCGGCGGCGAAAAGATCTCGCCGCTCGAGGTCGACGGCGTGCTGATGGACCATCCGGCGGTCGCGCAGGTCGTCACCTTCGCCATGCCGCATGACAAGCTCGGTGAAGAGGTCGCGGCCGCGGTCGTGCTGCGCGAAGGCGGGAGCGCCAGCGAGGCCGACATACGAGGCTTTGCGGCGAAGCGGCTCGCCGATTTCAAGGTGCCGCGCAAGGTGGTGATCCTGGACGAGATTCCGAAGGGTGCGACGGGCAAATTGCAGCGCATCGGCCTTGCCGCGAAGCTGGGTCTCGGCTGATGCGCATTGCCATTTTCGGCGCCGGCGCGATCGGCGGGTACCTCGCGGCCAAGCTCTCGATTGCCGGCAATGTCGATCTGTCGATCGTGGCGCGCGGCGCGCATCTCGAAGCGATCAAAACCAATGGCCTGCGTCTGGTCGAGGACGGCAAGGAAACGGTCGCTTCGGTCAAGGCCGCGGCGCGGGCCGAGGAACTCGGCGTCCAGGACTATGTCGTGCTGACGCTGAAGGCGCATTCCTTGACGCCGGCGCTTGGCGAGATCGCGCCGCTGCTGGGCGAGGGGACCGCCGTCGTCACCATGCAGAACGGCGTGCCCTGGTGGTATTTCCACAAGGCCGGCGGCGCGCTCGAAGGCACGCGGCTTGCCGCGGTCGACCCCGGCGGCACGATCTGGCAAACCATCGGCCCCGAGCGCGTCGTCGGTTCCGTCGTCTATCCGGCCGTCGAGGTCGACGCGCCCGGCGTGATCCGTCATGTCGAGGGCACGCGCTTTTCACTGGGCGAACCTTCGGGCGAAAAGAGCGAGCGCGCCACGCGGCTCGCCAGGGCGTTCGTCGCGGCCGGGCTGCAGGCACCGGTCCGCGAGGACATTCGCTCGGAGATCTGGGTGAAGCTCTGGGGCAACCTCTCCTTCAACCCGATCTCGGCGCTGACCGGCAGCACGCTTGCGGCAATCGTTGCCGACGAGGGCACGCGCGCCGTCGCCCGCGCCATGATGTTGGAGGCGCAGGCAATCGGCGAAGACCTCGGCGTGCGCTTCCCCATCGCCGTCGACCGGCGCATCAAGGGCGCCGGCGATGTCGGCGAGCACAAGACCTCGATGCTGCAGGATCTCGAGCGCGGCCGACCCATGGAGATCGACGCGCTGGTGACGGCGGTGCAGGAACTCGGCCGCCTGACGAGCCAGCCGACGCCGACCATCAACAGCGTGCTGGCGCTGGTCAGGCGGCTGGCCATTGAACGCAGGTGTTATTCTTCCTTGTAATTTGTTCTTGCTTTGTTCATGGTTGATCCTTTGGACCGAAAGGGATCAGCCATGAACCAGCTGCCTTCATTCGGAATCGGCAAGAACGGCCAAACCTTTTTTCGCTGGGACGAGCCCGACCTTCGCCGGAACGACCGCCTGTTCTTTGCCATTCTCGTCGAGGACGCGATCACGCATGCATTGGCGTCGCGCGCGGCAGGGTGGCAACGAGAGATCGGGCTTGGCGGAAAACTGGTACGGGCCGGGCATTTGCATATATCGCTTGTCATGCTCGGCGATCACGATGGATTGCCGAAGCCGCTGGTCGACGCCGCCTGTTGCGCGGGCTCCCTTGTCCGGGCGCATGCCTTCGACGTCTCTTTCGATCGTTTGTCGGCCTTTGGCGGCGGCGCATTGGTTTTGCACGGCAGTGATGGTATCCCGCCGCTTCAAGCCTTTTGGCGGGCGCTGGCCACGGTGCTTTCCGACAGCCCGTTGAAGCCGTTCGTCACGAATTCGATTGAGCCGCATGTCACGTTGCTGCGCGACAAGGCGCGTGTCCCGAAAGTCGACGAGCGGTCAATCGAGCCGGTCGCTTGGACCGTGCGCGAATTTGCATTGATACACAGCTTCCTGCGGCAGGATCGGTATCAGGTCGTTGGGCGCTGGCCATTGGGCGGCCAGGACGACGCATTGGTTGCCATGTGAGCATCTGAAATTGCGGCAGGTGAGCATCCTGACATCCCTTGTCAGCTACCGGGCAGGTCAACGGTGGCAGGCCGGCAGGCGGCGCCCTAACTGAAATGCGTCCAAACCAGGGAGGAAGAAATGACCATCGCGGAAATTGCCAAGGATTTCACCGAACTCCTCAAGCAGGGCGACAGCCGCAGCGCTGCGGCGAAGTACAATGCCGACGACATCGTCAGCTACGAAGCCATGGAAGGCCCGATGGCCGTTTGCAACGGCAAGGAAGCCGTCAAGCAGAAGGGCCAGTGGTGGGAAGCGAACCATGAGGTTCATGGCGGCTCGGTCGAGGGCCCTTACGTCAATGGCGACCAGTTCGCCTTGCGCTTCAGCTTCGACGTGACGCCCAAATCTACCGGCGAACGCGTCAAAATGGACGAGGTTGGCCTCTATACGGTCAAGAACGGCAAGATCAGCGAAGAGCGCTTCTACTATTGAGGCCGATCGGCCTGAAGCATCTCGCTTCTTCGCCGTAGGGTTCGAAAATCAGAGATGGCGACCGGCCGATATTCCGGCCGCCTGCTGGCTTCTCAAATCGTCTTCACATACTCCGCCAGCTGGTCGGCCACTGTGCCCCAGCCGTCGAAGAAGCCCATTTCCTCGTGACTGTYGCGCGTCGCCTCGTCGCGGTGGATGGCGGTSGCGGTGTAGTGCGTGCCCTGGCCCTCGGGCGTGAGAGCGATGACCGCGGTGATGAAGGGTTCGCCGGACGGCCGGTAGCCCGGCAGCAGCGCGTCGGTCCACACCAGCCGCTCGTTCGGCACGATTTCGAGATAGCAGCAATGACGGTCGTTCACCTCCTTGCCGTCGGGCGACTGCATGCGCGTGCGGAACAGGCCGCCGGGCCTGAGGTCGATCTCGCAATCGGTGATGATCCATGGTTTCGGCGTGAACCACTGCTTGACATGCTCCGGCGTCGTCCAGGCACGCCACAGCAACTCGCGCGGCGCGTCGAGGAAGCGCTCCAGCGTCAGGTCCAGTTTCGGGTTGGGTTTGAACGGATAGCTCACTTTTCTTTCTCCTTGAGGCTCATCACATAGGCGTCGAACTGGTCGAGGCGGCGCTCCCAAAGCGCGCGCTGTTCGGCAAGCCAGTTTTCCGCAAGCTTCAACGGCTCGGGCGAAAGCCGGTAGGTCCTGACCCGGCCGGCCTTTTCGGACTGCACCAGCCCGCTGCCTTCGAGAACCTTCAGGTGCTCGACGAAAGAGGGCAGCGCCATCTCGAAGGGCTCAGCCAACTCGCTGACCGAGGCCGGGCTTCTGTTCAGCCGTTCCACCACGCGCCGGCGCGTTGGATCGGCGAGCGCGCGGAAAATTCCGTCGATCGCTGGCGGACTAGGACTGGCAATTTGCAGGCTTGGCATGGAGCGATTCCCATCGGCGCGATTTCAGTTCGAGAAATACTTAGGTAAAAACCTTAGTTTTGGCAAGAGCCAAAACCCGAAACCGGGAAGTCGCTGGCAAAACGGGTAGGGCAGGCCTAGTGCCGGATGATTTCGGATCTGGTCGATCCGAAATCTGAACCCGGCTCTAAATCAAAGAGATAGAGCATGATGTCGCCCGAAAACCGCTTCACACTTTTCGGCATCATGCTCTAGTTTCCGATCAGATTCGCAAACTCATGTCCGAGGTCTGTCTTGACCATCACCATGTACGGCATCACCACATGCGACACGATCAAGAAGGCGCGCGTCTGGCTGGAGAGCCATGACGTGCCGTATCGTTTTCATGACTACCGGGCCGAAGGGATCGAGGCGGAGAGGCTGAACGGCTGGGTCGGCAAGGTCGGCTGGGAAAAGCTGCTCAACAAGGCAAGCAYGACCTTCCGCGAGCTGCCGGAGGCAGACAAGGCGGGGCTGGACGAGAAGAGGGCGAAGARGCTGATGCTSGCCAAGCCGACGATGATCAAGCGSCCGGTGCTGGAGGTGGGGGAGCGGATATTGGTGGGGTTCAAGCCGGAGGTTTACGAGGCGGCGGTCAAGTAGGTGCGGGCGGCGGAGCTGCCAATCTCCCCCCTTGCGGGGGAGATGGCCGGCAGGCCAGAGGGGGGTGTGAAGGAACGCGGCGTTGGTCGAACGTGTTTCCGGCACGAACCCATTCAGGATGCATCAGAGCATGATGCCGAAAAGTGCGAAGCGGTTTTCGGGCGACATCATGCTCTATTTCTTTGATTTAGAGCCGGATTCAGATTCCAGGTCGATTCGACCTGAAATCAACCGGCTCTAGTGATCGGTTGAGAGGCCGGAGGGACAGCACCCCCCTCTGCCCTGCCGGGCATCTCCCCCGCAAGGGGGGAGATCGGACGTCGCTTCGGCCTTCGCCAATCGCCAACGTAGCGCGACGTCCCTCACGCCCCTCGCAAATACTCCGCCAGCGCCACGGCATTGTTATGCGCCTCGTCATGCGCGCCGTAGAGCAGCGTCGCCTTGCCTTCGTGCAGCAGGCCTCGCAGTTGCGCAACCGCCTCTTCGTTCCCGTCGAGTTCAGCCCAATACCGCTTCTGGAATTCCGCCCAGCGCTCCGGCTCATGTCCGAACCACTTGCGCAGCTCGTCGCTTGGCGCGATGTCCTTCAGCCATACCGCAAGCGCGGCATCCTTCTTGGCAACGCCGCGCGGCCAGATGCGGTCGACCAACACCCGCTGGCCATCCGCCTTGTCCGGCGCTTCGTAAATGCGCTTCACTGCGATGTCGAACGCCATCACACGCCCCCTGGCAGGCCTTTTCAGGCCCACTCGCCCTTGCGCATGACCGGCACGCGGCCGCCGTCCTTGGCTACGCCGTCAATGTCGATCTTGTCCGAGCCGATCATCCAGTCGATGTGGATGAAGCTCTTGTTGCCGCCGCGCTCAGTGATCTCGTCCTGGCTGAGCGAGGCGCCGTTGACGAAGCACTTCGAATAGCACTGTCCGAGCGCGATGTGGCAGGCGGCGTTCTCGTCGAACAGCGTGTTGAAGAACAGCAGCCCGCTCTTCGAGATCGGCGAAGAGTGCGGCACCAGCGCCACCTCGCCGAGGCGGCGCGCGCCCTCATCGGTGTCGAGCACCTTCTTCAGCACGTCCTCGCCCTTGGAAGCCCTGGCCTCGACGATCCGCCCGCCTTCGAAGCGCACGGAAATCTCGTCGATCAGCGTGCCCTGGTAGGACAGCGGCTTGGTCGAGGAGACGTGGCCCTCGACGCGCCTCGCATGCGGCGTCGTGAAGACTTCCTCGGTCGGGATGTTCGGATTGCAGGTGATGCCGTTCTTCGCCGTCGAGGCGCCGCCCATCCATTCATGGCCTTCCGCAAGGCCCACCGTCAGGTCGGTGCCCGGTCCCGTGAAATGCAGCGCGTGGAAATTGTGCCCGTTCAGCCACTTCGTGCGCTCGGCCAAGGCGGCGTTGTGCGCCTTCCAGTTGCCGATCGGATCCTCGACATCCACGCGCGAGGCCGAGAAGATCGCGTCGGCGAGCTTTACCACGGCAACATCGTCGGGTTCGCCCGGAAACACCTGCCTGGCCCAGGCAAGGTCGGGGTAGGCGACGATGTTCCAATTGATGTCGAAGCCCGTGATCTTCTCCAGCGCCGGCTGGTAGGCCATCGAGTTCGCCTTGTTGGCGCGCGCAACCTTGGCCGGATCCTGCGCGGAAAGCAGCGACGGGTCCTCGCCGCGCACGGCAAGACGCGCCGCATTGTTGGAGAAGGCTTTGGCCATGCCTTCGTAGAGCCAGCCGGCGGCGCGGTCGAAGCCGGCGTCCGCGCCGTAGCGGAAGCGCGCCAGCGTGATCTCGTCGTCGTTGAAGATCGGCGTCACCAGCCCGGCACCGGCCTTGTAGGCGTGCTCCACGATGCGCCTGGTCAGCGGCAGCGCCGCGATCGACGAGGTCAACACCAGATCCTGCCCAGGCTGCAGCTGCAGCCCGACCTTGACGGCGACTTCCGCCAGCCTGTCGAGCTTCACCGGGTCGATGGTTGCCGAGACGCCGCGCGAATGTGTGGTCATGATCCTGCCTGTCGTGAAGTTTGGGTCCGGTCCATACATAGACCGCCGCGGCTGGCCTTTCCAGCTTCAGGCGGCGCTGTCGAGCGCGCGGAACTGCGCCATGGTCGCCTCGATCTCCTCGCGGATCCAGACCTTGAAGTCGCGCACCTTGCGGCTTTCGCTTTTTGTCGCCGATGTCACCAGCCAGTAGCCGAGCCCGCTCTGGGCGCGCACGCCGAAAGGCGCCACCAGCCGGCCGTCGGCCAGCGCGTCGGCGGTCAGCAATTGCCAGGCGAGCATCACGCCATGGCCCGCGATCGCCGATTCCAGGCAAAGCATCGGATCGGTGAAGCGCGCGCCCTTGAGGAAGGTGACTGGTTTGGCACCGGCAGCCTCGAACCAGCTGTCCCAGCTGATCATTGCCCGCTCGTCGGTGATGGCGCAGGTCTGTGCCAGGTCCTCGATCGACTTGAGCTTGGCGGCGATCGTCGGAGCGCAGACCGGGAAGACCTCTTGCGCGAGCAGAAGTTCCGCTCGTCCGCCCGGCCATTTACCGTCGCCGAGCCGTATGGCGATGTCGATGTCGGAATGGTCGAGATCGGCGATCCGAACCGAGGCGTCGATGCGCAGCAAAACGTTCGGGTGGCGGACGAAATGGCGCGACAGCCTCGGCAGCAGCCATTTCGAGGCGAAGGCCGGCGCCACCGACACCACCAGCGTGCATTCGCTCGCCTCGTCGGCCAGCGCCACCGCCTGCGCGAGTTCGCGGAAGCCCGCGCTTAGCCGGGCCGTGAAGACGGTCCCGAATTCCGTCGGCACCAGCCCGCCCGGTGTCCGTTCGAACAGCGCCTGGCCGAGCTGACTTTCCGTGCGCTTGACCTGCTGGCTGACGGCGCTGACCGAAACGTTGAGCTCGCCGGCTGCCGCCGCCAGCGAGCCCAGACGGGCGACGGTTTCGACGGCGCGCAGGCCGTTGAGATGGACGCGGTTCAGCATAGCCATTTCAGTTTTTCTAAACCGCTTGGGTCGAAATCTCAATTGAAACCTGACGGGAGAAGGCGGATTCTGGCGGTGACAGACCAGACCTTGGAGGCAAATCCGATGAAGATTTTATCTTTGCTGAAGGGGCTATCCAGCATCGAGATGAAGCCGGGCCGTCATGATGACAGCGAGATCGCACGCTGGGTCGGCGATCCGCTGTCGCATCCGGTGCTCGAGATGATGTCCGAGCGCGAGCTCGGTGATATGCCGTTCCGGCTGACCGCGCGCCGTACGGCTTACGAGACGCTCTGCCGCTGAAAGCCGCCGGAAGGCAGCGGTGGGCTGACATTTCTGGCCCAACGCAACCGCATTGTCTCGCCCGCGCACGCACCTATTGTGCGCTGCAATGAAAGCTGCTTCGCCATCTCCCTTGCGTCTTGCCTTTGCCGGCATGACGGCACTTGCCGTCGCCATGGGCATCGGCCGCTTCGTCTACACGCCGATCCTGCCCGGCATGATGGAGGAACTGCATCTGTCACCGGCCGACGCCGGCTGGATCGCATCAGCAAACTATCTCGGCTATCTCATAGGCGCGCTTGCCGCCGCCGGCGGTTGGGCGCACGGCCGCGAGCGACTGTTGATGTTCGCCAGCCTCGCCGCAAGCGCCGCGCTCGCGGGCCTCATGGGGGTGAACGAGACGATTGCCGCCTTCGTCGTCATCCGCTTCCTCGCCGGTCTCGCCAGCGCCTTCGTCATGGTGTTCATGTCGTCGATCGTATTCAGCCATCTCGCCGCTGCCGGCCGGGGTGACCTGCAGGCGCTGCATTTCGGCGGCGTCGGCCTTGGCATCGCGGCATCCTCGGCGCTCTTGGCCGGCCTCGTCACCGAACATGCCGGCTGGCAGGCAGGATGGCTCTGGTCGGGCGTGATCTCGGTGGCTGGCCTGCTCCTGGTCGCGCTGCTCGCCGGCGCAGCCAGGCCCGCCAATGGCGTCGACGGCCGCGAGCCGGCGCTGCCGAAGGACGGATCCTTGCTGAAGATGATCATAGCCTACGGGCTGTTCGGTTTCGGTTATGTGGTGACGGCGACTTTCCTGGTCGCCATCGTTCGCCAGGGCGGCGGCGGGCGGGTCTTCGAGGCAACCGTCTGGATGGTCACCGGCCTTGCCGGTTTCCCATCGACCTGGCTCTGGCAGAAGCTCGCCGGCAGGATCGGGCTCTATGGGGCTTATGCGCTGGCCTGCCTGATCGAGGTGGTCGGCGTCACCGCCAGCGTCGTCGTCAACGGTTCCGCCGGACCGCTGCTCGCCGGAATCCTGCTCGGTGGCACCTTCATCGCCATCACCGCGCTCGGCCTGCAGGTGGCAAGGCAACTGGCGCCCCGGGCGCCGCGCCGCATCTTCGCGGTGATGACGGCCGCTTTCGGTCTCGGCCAGATCATAGGCCCGATCGCCGCCGGCCTGCTCGCCCAGGCTTCGGGCAACTATGTGCTTGCCTCAATCCTGGCGGCGGCCGCCTTGCTGGCTTCCGGCATCATCGCCTGGTCGGCTGCGCCAAAATCGCCATGATTTGTGGTCTTGCTCGATGCCGGGCATCGGGCTGAGCATTTTCTTTCCAGCTAATGTGTGAGCCTATGCCCGCTGCATAGAAACGCCGCTGATTCGCGGTCAGACCGAGGAATCCACCCCAGTGTTCGTATCCTTCTTCCCGCAGCCGAAGCTTTTCTTTACCTCGGCTGCCGCCTGGAGCCTTGCCGCGATCCTGTTCTGGTTTTTCGGCGGCGAACAACTGGGCGCCGTCTTGGGCCTGCCGCCGACGGCTGCCGGTGCTCCGCCGATCGTCGGTATCGCTGTGCTCTGGTCGACGCCGTTTCTGTGGTTCTACATCTACTTCGCTTTTTGCGTGCTGGCCTTCTATGCCTTCTGGAGGTTGTATTCGCCGCACCCGTGGCAGAACTGGTCAATCCTCGTAGCGGCCTTCATCCTGTTCCTGATCTATTTCAATGTGCAGATCAGCGTAGCCGTCAACGATTGGTACGGTCCATTCTTTGATTACATCCAGGGACTGATGTCTAAAACCATCGAATCCACCAGCGCGGAATTCTATGCCAAATTGGCCACTTTTGCCTGGTTGGCGCTGGTTGGCATGAACGTGCAGGTGGTCAACAACTTTATTGTCAGCCAYTGGATATTCCGCTGGCGCACGGCGATGAACAATTACTTTATCGAGAATTGGAGCCGTCTGCGCCATATCGAGGGCGCCTCCCAGCGTATCCAGGAAGACACGATGCGCTTCTCGCAGATCATGGAAGATCTGGGCTCCAGTTTCATCCAATCCATCATGACGCTGATTGCGTTCCTGCCCGTGATGATTCAGCTGCAGGCCCACATCACCGAGTTGCCGATTATCGGCRCCGTCCCTCAGCCGCTTGTGATCGCAGCGCTGGGCTGGTGTTTGTTCGGAACGGTTTCCGTCATGATCGCCGGCCTCAAGCTGCCGGGGCTGCAGTTCCGCAACCAACGCGTGGAGGCCGCCTATCGCAAGGAACTCGTCTACGGTGAGGATCATGCCGACCGGGCCCAGCCGGCTACGACGACGGAATTGTTCACCAATGTACGCCGTAACTACTTCAGGCTCTATTTTCACTACATTTACTTCAATGTCGTCCGCTATACGTATCTGCAGGCGGACAACATTTTCTCATTCTTGATATTGGGGCCGTCGATTGTCGCCCACAAGATCACCTTCGGCGCCCTGAACCAGATATCGAACGCCTTTGGCAAGGTAACGAATTCGCTCCAATTCCTGCTGAACTCCTGGTCGACCATCGTCGAGCTGCAATCCGTGCACAAGCGCCTGCGCGCCTTCGAGGCCACCCTGGAAGGCGCCCCTTTGCCGGACATCGACCGGCGCTATATCGAGCGTCAGACTGGACAGCCCGATCCGGCCTAATCATAGGCCTGACTTTAGCGGGYGGCTCAGCCGCCYRCYGTSGCCKGCSCYTSKCYCGCGCGCTGCCGCTCTACATAGTCGCGAAAACTGATGCATTCGACGTCGGCTTTCACACAGACCTCACCGGCGAAGCGCTCCAGCGCGTTCCAGTAGGCGCCCTGGTTCATCAGGGTGAAGTGGAAGCCGAGCTCCAGCGGAATGCGCTTGCCGTTGTACTGGGCATCGAAAGCGGCGTGGAACGCCTGGTAGGCGCGATCGGCGAATTGGCCCGCCATGTCCGATTTCTCATTGCCGCCCGAGTGGCGGACATAGAGATTGTAGTCCATCGCGACCACCGGCTTCGCCTTCGGTCCTTCCGGGATCAGCGGCAAGGAAAAGCGAATGGTGCCGTTTTTCCTCGGCGGCAGGGCAGGGCCTTTCGAAACCCCGCTGGCGTCGTACTGGAAGCCGGCTTCGGGCAGCGCTTCGTAAAGCGCCGCGTTGGTCGAGAGATACGGCGCCCGAAAACCGGTCACGGCATGTCGCGCCAAATCGCGCCAGCCTGGCGGCTCTGGTGAGATACCGTTGATCGCATAGGCGTTTTCGAGGATGCGTCGGAATGCGTCGAACTCGGCCAGCCAGTCGGCCTTGCTCCAGTCCTTGCCGTCGAAATGACCGCAGGCATGGCTGCCGATGTCGTGGCCTTCGGCCGCCGCGAGCCGGATCTGTTCCAGCCGGCCGGCGACCTCCTGCTTCGAGGCGGCGAAGCCGATATTCGATTTGCCGGCGCTCATGCCGGGCGCGGTGTATTGGGTGCGCGTTTCCGGCGAGAGCAGGAAGACGCAGGACAGAAAATAGGTGAAATGCGCGCCGGTGCGTTTTGCCAGCGCGCGGCTCCTTTCCCACTGCGAGATCTCGCGTGCGCTGTCGAAGGAGATCAGGACGATCTGCTTGGGCCTGGTCGTCGGGGCTGTCGGCGACCTTGGCGGATCGGCCAACGCCGTCCCAGCCGAGACGAGCGAGGCGAGACTGGACGCAAGGACACGGAACGAACGCGGCATTGGTAACCTTTTGGGGCAACCTTCGGGCTGTTGGAAGCCGGCTATCGCCCAAATGTGGCATCGATGCGTTCCGGCCTGCCCTGGGGTCTTGCCGGATTGTCCCGCCGATTTTCGGCCGGCCCCCTTCCATGCCGACAAAATTTCGCTAAAACGCGGGCTCAAGAAGGGCCCGGCAGGGCAGGAATGGTTGTATATGTCGGACGACAGCTTTATCCGCGAAGTCAACGAAGAGATTCGTCGCGAGCAGGCGCAAGCGCTGTGGGACCGTTTTGGGCCGATTTTGGGCCGATTGTGCTTGGCCTGGCGATCCTGATCGTGCTGGCGACCGCGGCCGTCGTCGGCTACCGCTATTGGGACGAGACCCGCGCCAACCGTTCGGGCGACGCCTTCTCGGCCGCTCTCAAGCTCGCCAATGACGGCAAGAACGACGAGGCGATCGCTGCGCTCGATCAGCTCGAGAAGGACGGCTACGGCGCTTATCCGCTGCTCGCCCGCATGCGCGCCGCCACCGTCAAGGCCGACAAGGGCGACGTGGGCGGAGCGGTCAAGGATTTCGACGAGGTCGCTGCCGACAGCGCCATTCCCGCCGGCATTCGCGACATGGCGCGGCTGAGGGCCGCGCTGCTTCTCGTCGACCACGGCTCCTTCGCCGATGTCTCCAGCCGGGTCGAGGCGCTCACCGCCGACACCAATCCGCTGCGCCACTCGGCGCGCGAGGCGTTGGGCCTTGCCGCCTGGAAGGAAGGCAAGTCGGCCGACGCGCTAAAGCTGTTCGACCAGATCTCTTCGGATGACGCCGCCCCGCGCAATCTGCGCCAGCGGGCGGAACTGATGTCCGAACTGATCCGCGGGTCGGGCAATGCTTCGTGACCTCCGATGGGCTTCAAAGTAGCCATCATCGGCCGGCCTAACGTCGGCAAATCGACTCTTTTCAATCGGCTGGTCGGAAAGAAGCTGGCGCTTGTCGACGACACGCCGGGGGTGACGCGCGACCGTCGCGTCCATGCCGCCAAGCTCTACGATCTCCATTTCGATGTCATCGACACTGCTGGCTTCGAGGATGCCGCGGCCTCGACGCTGCCTGGCCGCATGCGCCAGCAGACCGAGATCGCCATCCGCGAGGCGGACCTGATCTTCTTCACCGTCGACGCCAAATCCGGCCTGATGCCGGACGACAGGACCTTTGCCGAAGTGGTGCGCAAGTCCGGCAAGCCGGTCGTGCTGGTCGCCAACAAGGCTGAGGCCCGCGGCGCCCAGGGCGGCATGCTGGAGGCTTGGGAACTCGGCCTCGGCGAGCCGATCCCGGTCTCGGCCGAGCACGGCCAGGGCATGCCGGATCTGCGTGATGCCGTGATAGAGGCCCTCGGCGAGGAACGCGCCTTCGGCGAGGACGAGGAAGACGACGGCGGCGAGATCGCCGCCAGCGAGGTGTTGATCGGCGAGGACATCGCCGACCCGGRCGCCGAGCCCGCYTATGACGACACCAAGCCGCTGCGCATCGCCGTGGTCGGGCGTCCCAACGCCGGCAAGTCCACGCTGATCAACGCGCTGATCGGCGAAGAGCGTCTTCTAACCGGTCCTGAGGCCGGCATCACGCGCGATTCCATTTCGGTCGATTGGGATTGGCGCGGCCGCCGGATAAAGCTCTTCGATACCGCCGGCATGCGGCGCAAGTCGAAGGTGCAGGAAAAGCTGGAGAAGCTYTCSGTGCAGGACGGCCTGCGCGCCATCCGCTTCGCCGAGATCGTCATCATCGTGCTCGACGCCACCATCCCCTTCGAGAAGCAGGATCTGCAGATCGCCGACCTCATCATCCGCGAGGGCAGGGCGCCGGTGATCGCCTTCAACAAATGGGACCTGATCGACAACCCGCAGGAACTGCTTGCCGAACTGCGCGAGAAGACCGAGCGGCTGCTGCCGCAGGTGCGCGGCATCCAGGCGGTGACGGTTTCGGCTGAAACTGGACGCGGCCTCGACCGGCTGATGGAAGCCGTCATCAAGACGCACAAGGTCTGGAACAGCCGCGTCTCGACCGGCAAGCTCAACCGCTGGCTGGAAGGCATTCTCGCGCATCACCCGCCGCCCGCCGTCGCCGGCCGCCGGCTGAAGATCAAATATGTGACCCAGGCCAAGACCCGCCCGCCGGGCTTCGTGGTCTCGTGCTCGCGGCCGGACGTGATGCCGCAGTCCTATGTGCGCTACCTGTCGAACAGCCTGCGCGAGGCCTTCGACATGCCGGGCGTGCCGATCCGCATGGCGCTGCGCACCTCGGACAATCCTTTCGCCGGCCGGGCCAAGAAACGCTGAAGTTCATCCTCCGTTGCGGATAAGACTCTTGGCAACGCTGGCGGGACAGCACCCCCCTCTGCCCTACCGGGCATCTCCCCCGCAAGGAGGGAGATCAGCAGCTTCGTTCTTCGTGCTTTCTTGCTAACGCTGGAGATTGGCGAAAGCAGTCGCGAATTCCAATCTCCCCCCTTGCGGGGGAGATGTCCGGCAGGACAGAGGGGGGTGTGACGGAACGCAACGGGTGCTGCGATCCGCTGCACTCTTGTCCGAAAAAGCTAAGCGACCTCTCGCAGCCTGTCTCTCATCTCCGTCCCCTCCGGCAGCGCCTCAATGGCTGCCTGCTCCAATATATCCGCCAGCCGCGCGGCCACTGGATCGAGTTCTGCGTCCTTCTGGTAGAGCCGCAGCGCCATCTTGGGTAGCGCCGGCAATCCGAGCGCGCCCGGTCCGATCGCCCTGACATTGGCCGGCAGGCCGATATCGGTGCGGATCGTCAGTCCAAGACCTGCGGCGACGGCGGCCCAGATGCCGCCAAGGCTCGGGCTGGAAAAGGCCACGCGCCAGGCAAGGCCGGCGCGATCCAGCGTCTCTGTCGCCACGCTGCGCAGCAGGCAGGGCGCCTCGAAAGCTACGAGCGGCAGCGCCTCGCCGTTGCGTGGCGCGACCCCCATCGGATTTGCCGGGCCGATCCAGCGCATCTGCACGTCGGCCACGTGCCGACTGAAAGGAAGCATCGTGCCGTTATGCCAGGCGAGCGCAATGTCGAGATTGCCGGAAAGGATGCGATCGGCGAGTTCCTGGCTGCGGCCGATCCGTGCTTCGATCCGGACCTTGGGATGGGCGCGGGTGAAGCGGCCGAGCACTTCCGGCAACACGGCTTCGCCGAAATCCTCCTGCAGACCGAGCCGCACCCATCCTTCCAGTTCGACACCGCGTATGGCCGAGGCCGCCTCGTCGTTGAGCTCGATCAGCCGCCGCGCATAGCCGAGCATGGTCTCGCCTGCTTCGGTGAGCGCCAGGCCACGCCCGGCCTTGCGGAAGATCGGCGTCGCCGCCTGCTCCTCCAGTTTCTTCAGCTGCGCGCTGACGGCCGATGTCGAGCGGCCAAGTCGTTCGGCCGCCTTCGCGAAGCTGCCTAGCTCGGTGCCGGTGACGAAGGTCCTGAGCACGTCGAGGTCGAAGGTGATCCGTTGCATGGGGTTGTCCCATTTTTCAGGACCGTTGATCAAAAACTTCCTGATTTTATGGACGAAGCTAGAGCGCTACATCCCTCCCGTCAAGCCGGTCAAGCCAGCAGTAACGGAGATGGAATCATGTCTGCCATCGTCACCCCCAACGAATGCCGGCCGGCGGAACGAACCACCGCGGCTGGAGCCGGCCGGACATTCGGACCCAATCACCGCTGGAAGGTGCTGGGACTGGGAGTGGTCGCCAATGCCGGTTTCTCCGCCACCTTCGCCGGCATTCCGGCAACGGCCGTGGTCATGCGCCAGGGCTATCATCTCGACAATACGGAACTCGGCCTGGCGCTGGGGCTTCTCGGCCTCGGCGTGGCGCTCAGCGAACTGCCCTGGGGCGTGCTGACCGATCGCTGGGGCGATCGCCGCGTGCTTCTGACCGGGCTCGGCACGACTGCGGCATGGCTCCTCGTGATGGCGATGTTGGTGGTGCCAACAAGCCACGCCGTACCGGGCGTCACCTTGCTGTCTGCGAGCCTCCTCGTTGCGGGGTTGCTGGGCGGCAGCGTCAACGGCTCGAGCGGCCGTGCCATCATGGSYTGGTTTCGCGAAGGCGAGCGCGGCTTTGCCATGAGCATCAGGCAGACGGCGGTTCCGCTCGGCGGAGGTCTCGGCGCGCTCGTGCTGCCGTCGCTCGCGCTGGCGTCAGGCTTTGGCGCGRTCTTCGGCCTCCTGGCGTTGATGTCGGCGATCTCAGCCTTCTTTGCCTGGCGCTGGCTGCACGAGCCGCCGGCAACTGGAGAGAGCCATTCGTCGACGGCAGCGGCGACCGGTCCTGCTCCGCTTCGCAACATCGAGGTCTGGCGCATCTCGACCGCCATCGGCCTTCTCTGCTTCCCGCAGGTGGCAGTCCTCACCTTCGCATCCGTCTTCCTGCATGATTTCGCCGGCATGGGGACAGGCGTGACCAGCGCCAGCCTCGCCGCGGTGCAGATTGGCGCYATGGCGATGCGCSTCTGGAGCGGTCGCTTTACCGATCGCCACGGCAACCGCCGCTCATTTCTGCGGCTCTGCAGCCTGCTCAGCGCGCTCGCCTTTCTGGCGCTATGTCTGCTGGTCGTTGCCGCCGCCGGGCAGCGGGCCCCGGCATTCCTGCTGCCCGTGATGGTGATCGTCGCCGGCGTCCTTGTCTCGGCCTGGCACGGCGTCGCCTACACCGAGCTTGCGACGCTGGCCGGCGCCGGCCATGTAGGCACCGCGCTCAGCCTYGCCAACAGCTTCGTCTTCGTAGGCTTCTGCCTGGTCCCGATCGCCATCCCCTGGCTTCTGCTGCTCTTTTCGTGGCCTGGCGTCTGGCTGGCTGGCGCCGTCTGCGCCGCCACCGCCTGGCCGATCTTCCTGCGTCAGCCCTGACGCATCGCCGGCTTTGAGGCAGACCTGGGAGGCGGATTTGCCTCCAACATGAAGAGAACACGATCGATCTCGTTAACCCCCCATCAAGGTTAATGCTTCATTTTGGCTCTCCGGGGTCAGTAGCGTTTCTGGAGAGTTCCGTGCATCGACGCGTTGCAAAGCGGCTTGTCGCCGTCGCCGTTGCGAATAAACGTTCCTTCCTTCCTCCCTTGGTTCTCGGGCTCGGCATCTGGGTCGGCTTTCCGACGGTCGTCGCCTATCAGGACATGGCGAGCCTGGTTTCCGGGCTGGAATCGCCCAAGACCCGCTGGAACGCATATGTCGAAAGGTCCGTTGCCGGCTCCGTTCACGCCGCGGAGATGCCGTTCGTCGACACCACCACCACCGGCTCGCTCTCCGGCTCGGGCGTCGAACTGCCGGGCATCGGCACGGTGGCGTTCCGCGGCAAGGGCAACGTCGCCGGCACCACGCCCGATGAGGACCGTGTCGTGCGCGCCGACAAGAAGGGCCGCCTCCTGCGGGTCTCGCCGGTGGCGCCGCCGAAGAACTTCAACGCCGGCTCGATCTTCGAGCGAACCTCCTCGTTGATTCGGCCGAGCATGGACAGCGGCCTGAAGCTCACCTTCGCCAAGCCCGGTATCAAGGGCAAGGAAGTCCAGATCGCCCAGGCTTTCCACCTTCGCCTCACCAAGAAGCCGGACCCGGGCGTGCCCGCCGCGCTCGTTGCCCTCGTCAACAACAACAAGCCCGATATCCTGGCCACCGCCTACGCCCAGTCGGCGCCCGACTACGCCAAGGCGTCGCCCTTCGAGGCGCTGCTGCAGGACGATCCGAACAATGGCCGCTTCATCCCGCCACTGGCCAAGGGCGACCATTCCTGGATGCAGACACCGCTGCCGGCGAGCGTCTTTTCCAAGCCGGAACAGGCCTGCCTTGCCAAGGGCATCTATTTCGAGGCGCGCAGCGAACCCGTGCGTGGCCAGGCGGCCGTCGCGCAGGTGATCCTCAACCGCGTCCGCAATCCGGCCTATCCCAAGACGATCTGCGGCGTCGTCTACCAGAACGACAACTGGTTCAACCGCTGCCAGTTCTCCTTCGCCTGCGAYGGCAGGAAGAAGCGCATCGACGACCCGGCCGCCTACAAGACCGCGCAGGATGTCGCCATGGCGGTCACCGCCGGCAAGATCTTCATCCCGGAGGTCGGATCCTCCACCCACTACTACGCCAATTACGTCCATCCCGGCTGGGCGCGCGCCATGCAGCGCATGACCAGGATCGGTCTGCATATCTTCTATCGCACCTATGGCGGCGGCTGGAGCTGAGCCGTTTAAGCRACCGCTCCGGCAGCCCTTCTTCGGGCCCGCGGCATGTGCCGGCGGACGCGCCGCGCAGCGCGGATTCGCGCCGAGTCCCCGCGCGGGTGTGACGGGCACGATGTCGCACCCGAATAACACTCTGATTTAATTGAGAAAAATACACCGTCTCGAAGTTCGGCCCGTGGCTTGACGGGCGCGGACCCTCTAACTATGTTGCCGGCGACTTTGGAAGCGGACGGACGGTGATAGTCTGCCCGGGCAGGGGGGTTGCGATGGCCGACAAAAAAGGGCCAGACGGAACCGGAGAAACCGGCCGCGGCAAGCTGCATGAAGCTGCCGTCCGCGACGACGAACTTGAGCGCCGCCGGCGCGATCTTGAGGCATCGCTTGCAGCAAGGCGCACGGACCGGCTCGAGGGGAAAGACGAAGCGAAAGCTGCGACCGGTTACGGTCAGGCACTGAAGCTGTCCAGCGAGTTCATCGCCGGAGTGGTGGTTGGTGTCGGCTTGGGCTGGATCATCGACCGTCTGGCGGGAACAGCGCCATGGGGTCTGATCATCGGCCTGTTGCTCGGCTTTGGCGCCGGTATACTCAATGTCCTGCGTTCGGCGGGACTTGCACCGGAATTCGGTAAGGGCGGCAAGCCGCGCGAGCCGAGGAAATGAAATGAGGCGCCGCCAGGCGCGAACGAGAACTTAAGAAGCCGGTTTTGGCTTTGACGGGGATTTAAAGTGGCTGCTGACAAGGTCGATCCGATCCACCAGTTCCAGATCCATCCGATCATCCCGATTCACATCGGCGGCTACGACGTCTCCTTTACCAACTCCGCCCTGTTCATGGTCGTGACGGTCGTCGTCGCTTCCGCCTTCCTTTACATGACCACCGCCAGCCGCAGCCTCGTTCCGGGCCGTTTGCAGTCGGTCTCCGAAATGGCGTACGAGTTCGTCGGCAACATGCTGCGCGACGCGGCGGGCAAGCAGGGGATGCAGTTCTTCCCGCTGGTGTTCTCGCTGTTCATGTTCGTGCTGGTCGCCAACCTGATCGGCYTGTTCCCGTATTTCTTCACCGTCACCAGCCATATCATCGTCACCTTCACGCTGGCCGCGCTGGTCATCGGCACGGTCGTCGTCTACGGCTTCGCCAAGCACGGCCTSGGCTTCCTCAAGCTGTTCGTGCCGCRTGGCGTACCGGTCTATCTTTTGCCGCTGGTGGTGGCGATCGAAGTCATTTCCTTCGTCTCGCGCCCCGTCAGCCTCTCGGTTCGTCTTTTCGCCAAYATGCTGGCCGGCCACATCACGCTGAARGTGTTTTCGGGCTTCGTCGTCAGCCTCAGCGCGCTGGGCGCCGTCGGCATTGCCGGCTCGGTYCTGCCGCTCGCCATGGCTGTTGCCCTGACGGCGCTGGAGCTGCTGGTCGCCTTCCTGCAGGCCTACGTCTTCGCGGTGCTGACCTGCATGTACCTGAACGACGCCCTGCATCCGAGCCACTGACCGATTTTCACCGGCGCCCCGGCGCCAGCATACCCAACGTACCAACTGCAACGACTACGCAAACCACAGGAGTTTTGAAATGGACGCAACTGCAGCAGCTGCTATCGGCGCTGGTATCGCCTGCATCGGCATGGGCGGCGCGGGCATCGGCCTCGGCAACATCTTCGGCAGCTACCTCTCGGGTGCCCTGCGCAACCCGTCGGCTGCAGATGGCCAGTTCGGCCGCCTGATCTTCGGCTTCGCCGTGACCGAAGCTCTGGGCATCTTCTCGCTCCTCATCGCGCTGCTGCTGGTCTTCAAGTAAGAAGCACGCGCTGACGAAAGGGGCCGCATGGTGCGGCCCCGCCGTATGGACAGGGGAATGCGATGTTCGTGACATCTGCCTTTGCGCAAGAGTCCGCGCCGGCCGCGGCCGAAGGCGATACGCATGCGGGCACAGCCGTGCCCGCCGAAGGGCATGAAACGTTCCCGCCGTTCAACGCCGCGACCTTCCCGTCGCAGATCCTGTGGCTCGTCATCACCTTCGGGCTTTTCTACCTGTTCCTGAAGCGGGTCGTGATGCCGCGCGTCGGCGCCATCATCGATGTCCGCAACGACCGCATCAGCCAGGATCTCGACCACGCAGCACGGCTGAAGGGCGAGGCYGACGCCGCSGTTGCCGCCTATGAGCAGGAACTGGCCGAGGCCAAGTCGCGCGCCAATGCGATCGGCCAGCAGGCGAGCGACGCCGCCAAGACCGAGACCGAGAGCACGCGCAAGAAGCTCGAGGCCGAGCTCGAGAAGAAGCTCGGCGAGGCCGAGGCGAGCATCGCCTCGATCAAGGCCCGGGCCATGAAGGAAGTCGGCACGATCGCTGAGGACACCACTTCGGCCATCGTCGAGGCTCTCGTCGGCGGCAAGACCGACAAGGCCGATATCGCGGCCGCGGTCAAATCCGCGAGCCAGTGAGGAGCGCATCATGGACGCCACATCACTCGCTACGCTCTGGGCAGCTATCGCCCTGGTCATCTTCCTCGGCGCCGTCATCTATCTGAAGGTGCCGGGCATGCTCGCCAAGTCGCTCGACGCCCGCGCGGCCAAGATCAGCAGCGAGCTCGATGAAGCACGTCGCCTGCGCGAGGAGGCCCAGCAACTGCTCGGCCAGTTCCAGCAGAAGCGCAAGGAAGCCGAGAAGGAGGCAGCCGACATCGTCGCCGCCGCCAAGCGCGAGGCTGAGCAACTGGCCGCCGAGGCAGCCAAGAAGACCGAAGACTATGTCGCGCGCCGCACCGCGCTGGCCGAGCAGAAGATCAGCCAGGCCGAGCGCGAGGCTGTCAGCGAAGTGCGCGCCAGCGCCGTCGACATCGCCGTCGAGGCCGCCCGCGCGCTGCTTGCCGCCAAGGTCGACGCCAAGGCCGGCGCCGACCTGTTCAAGTCGGCGCTCCAGGACGTGAAGGCCAAGCTGAACTAAGCTGGTTTCGAGGTGAAACTAAAAAAGCCGCCTGGGCAACCCGGCGGCTTTTTTGTTGAGCGCGGATAATCTCCCCCCTCGAGGGGGAGATGTCGCCGAAGGCGACAGAGGGGGTCGTCTCAACTGCCGCGACGCCATATCGGCGTAAATGCCCGTGTTGGGAAAAGAAGAAGTCGGCGCTTCACGCGCGGCGACCCCCTCTGCCTGCCGGCCATCTCCCCCTCAAGGGGGGAGATTAATCCAGTCCGGCGAAACTCCCTTCCTCTTCCGTCACCTCGGCCGCACCCAGCCTGAACGGCGCAAACGACGCGCGATGCAGCCGCGCCACCGGGCCGTGCGCCTCGATCGCGGTGCGGTGCCTTGCCGTCGCATAGCCCATATGAACTTCGAAGCCGTAATGTTCGTGATGGCCGCCGCAGCCGCACATCATGCGGTCTCGCATTACCTTGGCGACGATCGAGGCCGCGGCGATCGACTGTGAGCGCTGGTCGCCCTTGATCAGCGCGCGGCCCTCGCAGGCAAGGCCGGGCGGCACGTCGCGGCCGTCGGCCAGCGCCAGTTTCGGCCGCAGCGACAGGCTGGCGGCAGCGCGGCGCATGGCCTCTAGGCTGGCTTTCAGGATGTTGCTGTTGTCGATGCCTTCGGCGCTGACCGAGGCCATCGACACGCTGAGCGCCGAGCCCAGGATTTTCAGGAACAACGCCTCGCGCTGCAGATGGGTGAGGCGCTTGGAATCGTCGAGGCCATCGGGAATGTTGGCGGGGTTAAGCACCACCGCCGCGGCGACAACCGGCCCTGCAAGCGGACCGCGGCCGGCTTCGTCCATGCCCGCCACCGGCCAGAGGCCTTCGGCCATCGCTTTCGTCTCGATGGAGAAATCGGGCCTCTCGACCATTTCGAAGAGAAGCGGAGAATCGGAACGCGCGCGAGCCATGGTGCGGCGAGGTTCGCATCGGCTCCGATTCTCCGCAAGTCCCTCCGGGTCGGATGGGGCGTCGGACCGGGAGGGCACCGTCTCACGGCCGGGGGACTGGGCCGGACGGAATCGTTCGAACGGATCGCAATTCCGGACAGAAACGCTCTTCCTGGAATTGCTTGGCGCCGGTCTGCACGACCGGGGCAGTCTTCAAAGCAGCATCAGCTGCTCGCCGGCGCCGGTGCCGGCAACGAACTGATCGGTCCGAAGTTGCCGCCGCTCGGCGTTGAGGCCGAGCCGCTTGGCGGCGATCTCGAAGCGCCGGCCGATCTGCCAGGCATAGGGGCCGGCGCCTTTCATGCGCTTGCCCCATTCCGAATCGTAATCCTTGCCGTCGCGCATCGAGCGGATCAGCGACATCACGTGCCGGTAGCGGTCCGGGTAGTGACGCAGCAGCCAGTCCTTGAAGATCGGCGCCACTTCGAGCGGCAGGCGCAGCACGACATAGCCCGCTTCCCGGGCGCCGGCGGCACGCGCCGAATCGAGGATGCGCTCCAACTCCGGATCGTTCAGGCCCGGAACGATCGGCGCCACCATCACCGAGGCCGGGATGCCGGCATCCGAAAGCTGCCTGATCGCCTCCAGCCGCTTCGTCGGGGTCGATGCGCGGGGCTCCATGGTGCGCGCCAGCATGCGGTCGAGCGTCGTCACCGACAGCGCCACCTTGGCGAGGCCACGCTGGGCCATGCGCGACAGGATGTCGATGTCGCGCGTCACCAGCGCCGATTTGGTGACGATGCCGACCGGATGGCCGCGTGCCTCCAGCACTTCCAGGATCTCGCGCATGATCCGGTACTGCTTCTCGATCGGCTGATAAGGATCGGTGTTGGTGCCGATGGCGATGGTGCGCGGCTGGTAGCCGGGCTTCGACAGTTCCTTGTCGAGCATGCGCGCCGCGTCCGGCTTGGCGAAGAGCTTCGATTCGAAGTCGAGCCCMGGCGACAGGCCCATGAAGGCATGYGTCGGCCTGGCGAAGCAGTAGACGCAGCCATGCTCGCAGCCGCGATAGGGATTGATCGAACGGTCGAAGGAAATGTCCGGCGATTCGTTGCGTGTGATGATGGTGCGCGGCTTCTCGACCTGCACCTCGGTCTTGAAGGGCGGCAATTCTTCCAGCGAGTTCCAGCCATCGTCGAACACATGACGGCTGACCGGCTCGAACCGGCCCGACGGATTGATGCCGGCCGAGCGTCCGCGATTGCGGTCCGGACGGATGCGCATTCCGCTCTGTTCGATCATTGCATTCGCCATTTCGGCTCTTCCTGCTCCGAAGGCAGCAATGTCGGCGCGCACGATCTGTTCCATTTTCGCCCTCTCCCAGGGACTGTCGGCAGGCTGTCGAATCGCTCTGTTCATGAAACTATTCCTATTTCGCGRACGAGAACAAAKCAAGAACTTTTTCGACYGGAATGCGCAACTGGCGCGGCGCCSGGCTTTCCGCTATTCGGCTAAGGATGCTGAGTGTTCTCATCGAAACCCGCAACGACGAAGAGGGCCTTGCCCGCACGCTCGCTTCGCTGATCGGCGGCGCGGTCGAAGGCGTCGTGCGCGATGTCATCGTGTGCGATGGCGGTTCCACCGACCAGACGCATCGCGTCGCCGAGCATGCCGGCTGTCACTATGTCACCGGCGGCATCGCCGCCGGCATCGGCCAGGCCAAGGGCGACTGGCTGCTGCTGCTGGAGCCTGGGGCGAGGCTGGCCGAAGGGTGGATCGACGAAGTCGTCGCTCATACGGCAAGGCAGACCATGCCGGCGCGTTTTTCACCTGCGCGAGGCAGTCGCGCGCCTTTCCTGGCGCGGATTTTTTCGAGCAACCGCGCGCTGGCAGAAGGCCTCGTCATCGGCAAGCGCCAGGCCGCGGCGCTCGCGAAAGCCGCAAGCAGCGCGGAAGCCTTGGCGCGTGGCCTCGCCACCAGAAGGCTCAATGCCGAAATCTGGGTCGCGCCGCCGAAGTAGGATGCAAAGCAGTCTTCGTTGAGAGGAGAAAAAGCTGCGTCGAATTTAGGTGCGCTCCTCTTTATTGTGCATTGCACAAAATCGGCGGCCGGACTAGCGTTGATGCGGGACAATCGGGATTGGGTGACGCCGGAAGCGTTGGGCGGCTGACGCTTCGTCGGAAGCCATGCGAACGAGGACCCGATGAATCTTGCTACCCCTGACAATTCCGGCGCGGTCAGCCTCGAGGCTATCGCCCGCAACGGCAGCCTGTTCAGGCGCATAGCCGCGCGCATCCCAACCTATCTGACGGACCTTCGCGAGAATCCGGCGTGGTTGCCGATGTTCGTGCTGGCGCGCACCATGCCTGGCCGGCGCATGCATTGGCTGGGCGCCAAGCGCGTCCGTCCGCTCGAKGACGCGGCGGRGACGATGTTCGCCGGTGTCGATCGCAGCACGGCCGTCGAGGCGTTGCATTCCGAAGGCTTGTTTTCCGGCCTCATGCTGCCACCGGCGATCCATCAGGAGATCGCCGACTTCGCTCGCCGAACCCCCTGTTTCGGCAATTTCGACCGCCGCCTCGAATTCATGCCGGGCGAACATGCCGAAGCCGAGAAGCGCTTCGGGCGCTCGCTGCTCAGTGGGCATTATTTCGAGCGCACCCTGGATTGCCCGGCTGCCCTTACCATTCAAAAGGACCCGCTGCTGCTCGACGTCGCCCGGCATTATCTCGGCGGTCAGGCGAAGCTGATCACCACGCGCGTCTGGTGGAGCTTTCCGACAGGCAAGGCGTCCGACGCTGACAAGAACCTCGCCTCGCTCGGCAAGTACCATTTCGACCTCGATGACTGGCGGATGCTGAAGTTCTTCTTCTACCTGGTACCGGTCGATGCCGGCACCGGACCGCATGTCTATGTCCGCGGCAGCCACAGGCGCCGCGCCCTCAAGCATCAATTGACGCTGCTGGTCGGCCATCCCGCGCAAGAGGTGCTTGACGTCTATGGCGAGCAAAGCCCGGTGACGCTCACCGGCGAGGCGGGCTCGGGCTTCGTCGAGGATCCGTTCGGCTTCCACATGGGCACCGTGCCGGCGGAGACGCCGCGCCTGATGATGGAAATCGGCTTCGGCGTCTCGAAGCCGTCGCGCCGCCGCTTCCACGGCGAACCCGTCATCCGCTGAGCCTGTGCGGAGCTAGGGGCTATCCGGTCTTTCCGCCGCGCCTCAGATGCTCGTCCAGGCGTGGCATGATCTCGACGAAGTTGCACGGCATGTGCCGGTAGTCCAGTTGCGCCTTGATGATGCCGTCCCAGGCGTCCTTGCAGGCGCCGGGCGAGCCCGGCAGCACGAAGACGAAGGTGGCGTTGACGACGCCGCCGGTCGCCCGGCTCTGGATCGTCGAGGTGCCGATCTTGTCGTAGGAAATGCGGTGGAAGACCTCCGAAAAACCGTCCATCCGCTTTTCGAAGATCGGTTCCAGCGCCTCCGGCGTCACGTCGCGACCGGTGAAGCCGGTGCCGCCCGTGGTGATGACGACCTCGATCCCGTCATCCTTCGACCAACCGAGCACTCTGTCGCGGATCTTTTCGCGGTCATCCGTGACGATGTCGCGCGCGGCCAATATATGGCCGGCCTCCGCGATGCGGTCGGCCAGCGTCTGGCCGGACTTGTCGTCGGCGAGGCTGCGCGTGTCGGAAACGGTCAGCACTGCGATGCGCACCGGAATGAAAGCGCGGCTCTCGTCGATCCTGGCCGTCATCGTCAAGCCTCCATGCTGCGTGTCGCGGCGACGAACCAGTCGGGATGGCGGCCGCGGATCTCGATCGCCGCGCGCTTGGCGACATTGCCCGTCTCGAACAGGCCGAAACAGGTGGCGCCCGACCCCGACATGCGGGTGAAGCCGGCGCCCGCCCTGTCCAGCGCCTTCAGCGCTTCGCCGATGGCGGGCTGGATCGAACGGGCGGCTCCTTCGAGATCGTTGCGTGTCGTCTCCAGCCAGTTGCGGACGCCGTGGAAGTCGAGGCGCTTCGGCAATGGCGGCAACGCCTCGCTGTCGCGCCTGGCAAGCGCCTTGAATACGTCAGGCGTCGAAACCGCCACACCTGGGTTGACCAGGACAAGCGCCAGCGCCGGAAATGCCGGCAAGGGCGACAGCTCATCGCCGATGCCGCGCGCAATGAGCGGCTTTGCCTCAAGGCACATCGGCAGATCGGCGCCGAGCGCCAGGCCGATCCGCGCCAGTCCGGCGCGGTCGATGTCGAGCCCCCAAAGGCGGGCAAGACCATTGAGCACCGCCGCCGCGTCGCTCGATCCGCCGCCGACGCCGGAGGCGATAGGCAGGTTCTTCTCCAGCCGGATGGCGACGGGCCGCGTCTGCCGGGTGCCGGCTGCGTGCCGCAACGCGTCGCGCGCCTTCACCACCAGATTGTCGCCATCGAGCGGCAGGCCGGCGACATAGCGGCCGGACACCGAGAACTCGTCGCGTTCGGCAGGCTCGACCTCCAGCCGGTCGCCGAAGCGGGTGAACACGGCAAGGCTGTCGAGCAGGTGATAGCCATCGTCGCGCCGGCCGGTGACATGCAGTGCCAGATTGATCTTGGCAGGAGCAAGCCACATCCGGACGGCAGCTTCCGGCTCCAGAATGTCTGCTGCTGACGAAATGGCGCTCAGTCCTTGGCCAGACGGTATTCGCCGGTCTTCGGATCCTTGACCAGCGTTCCCATCGTGCCGTTGGCCGCCTGCTTCTCGGTGCGCCGGATCTTGGCCGTCACACGCTCGGCCTCGCGCACGAAGGCACGGTAGCCGAAATAGGCGGCGGCGCCGACGACTGCGAAGAAAATGATCTGCGGCATCTCGAAACTCCTCCCGCTCTTGCGCGGCAAGGCCGGCCGTACGGGTCGGTCAGGCAGTCATGCTAGACGTTTTCAGCGCTTTTTCAAAGCCCGAACCGCGCCCACAATGCGCGCTCTTCCGCCGCATCGATGACGCCGCTGGCGGCGGCAGCGGCGATATCGGGCGCCGAAAGGCGCGAGCCGAACACGCCGAAGCGGCCGAAAAACCCGCGCGGCGCGGTGATCAGCCTGAGTTGGGTTTTGGCGCCGAACCGGGTCTTGAGCACGCCGCGCATATCGCCCAGCGCATCGACGAGGCCGAGTTCCAGCCCTTTCTTGGCTGTCCAGAACAGGCCGGTGAACAGGTCCGGATCGTCCTTCAGCTTGGTGCCGCGACGCTCCTTGACGAGGTCGATGAAGGTCTCGTGTACCTCGAGCTGAAGCGCCTTCAGCCGCTCGACGTCTTCCTTCTTCTCCGGCTTGAACGGGTCGAGCACAGCCTTGTTCTGGCCGGCGGTGTGGACGCGGCGCTCGACGCCGATCTTCTTCATCAGTTCCGGAAAGCCGAATGAGGCGGAGACCACGCCGATCGAGCCGACGATCGAGGACGGGTCGGCGAAGATCTCGTCGCCGGCAAGCGCGATCATGTAGCCGCCGGACGCGGCCACGTCCTCGACGAAGACCAGCACCTTCTTGTTCTTTTCGGTGGCGAGATCCCGGATGCGCTTGAAGATCAGCCGCGATTGGACCGGCGAGCCGCCCGGCGAGTTGATCGAGATGGCGACGGCCGGCGCGTCGAACAGGAACGCCTTTTCGATGAGGCCGGCGGTGGAGGCCAGCGACAGGTTCGGCCGGAACTGGCCGCCGCCGGCCATGATGGTGCCGTGCAGCCGGATGACCGGGATGGTGACGACGCTGGAGCGCCAGGATTTCGGCAGCAATCGGTTGAAGAGGCGTTTCACGAAAGATTGTCTCCAGTCAGTCTGCGAGGACAAGATGAAACCTCATCCTGCTCTCGGCATGTAGGAATTCGCCGGCCAACGGCAATGCCGCGCTGCCGTCCGGTGCGGCGGGTCAGTCGCCGAACAGCGACGCCAGCCCATTGCTGATCATCTCGGTCCGGTCCGTCGGCTCGTTGCCTGACGGTCCATGCAAGGTGAGCGGCGGCCGGATCGACAGTCTGCCGCGCGCGCCGAGCACCGCCCGGACCACGATGCGGATCGCCGCCGCGTCCGGACGCGGATGCACGCAAAGCAGTTCGGCATCCCCGAAACGGCCTTCGATGGCATCGAGAATGGCGACAAGTTGCTCCGGGCGGGCAATCACGGCAAGTCCGCCGCGCGGCTTCGCGACGGCGGCCGCGCTCCTGATCCAGCGTTCGAACAGGCCGTCCTCCGCGACATGCGCTTGCTTGCGCAGGACATCCGGCGTGGCGCGGTCCTCGGCCGCGTTGAAGGGCGGGTTCATGATGACGAAGTCGAAGGAGTTGTCGGCAAGGCCGGCCTCGCCGCGCGCCCGGCCCGACAGCGTCACGTCCACCGCCAGCACCGAGGCGCGGGCGCTGAGATGCGCATTGCCCGGATGCACCAGCGTGGCGGCGGCGAAACCCGCCATTTCGATGGAGCGCTCGACCAGAACCGCGCGGGCTTGCGGACAACGCGACAGCACGGCCAGTGCGGCGGCGCCGGCACCCGCGCCGAAATCGGCGAACCGGCCGGAAAAGCCGGATGGCACCGCCGCCGCCAGCATCATGGCGTCCATGCCGGCGCGATGGCCGTGTCTTGGCTGCACCAGCCAGAAGCGCCCGCGATGAAAGGCATCGACCGTATGAGCCGGCGTGTCGGGGAAGAGGGCGGTCGAGGTTGCCATTACTTGCGGCGGATCTCGTTTTCGATGCCAGCATCCTTCAGGATGCGGCGCGCCACATCGGCCTTGTCGGCCTCGACCATCACGCGCCTGGGCAGGATGCCGATCGAGCCGTCGAGCACGCTCATGTTCTGGTCGGCCACGAAACAGGCGATGCCGGCGTCGCGCATCAGCGATTCGACGAAGGAGATGACGACGGGGTCGTTGGTGCGGACGAGTTCGATCATGGAATGAAAATCGCAGGTTGCGGCGTTCGTGTAAACGTGCAGGTAACACGCGCCGGCAAGGCGCGCCAATTCGCCTCTTGCCGTGTCCGTGGGTGCCGCCCTAGAGTCCGTCCGGGACTAGGGTGCCGTCGTGCGCGTGAATTGGACGGGAGTGATCGAGGTGGGAGTCGTTTTGAACATCGAGGGCAAGCGGGAATCCGCTTCCATCAAGGATCTCATCGATCTGACGGCGGCCGATATGGGGCGCGTCAACGAGCTGATCCTGTCCAAGGCCGGCTCCGACGTGGAGATGATTCCCGAGATCGCCAACCACCTGATCTCGTCCGGAGGAAAGCGCCTGCGGCCCATGCTGACGCTCGCCGCCGCGCAGATGTTCGGCTACGCGGGCGAGGGCCATGTCAAGCTCGCCACCGCGGTCGAGTTCATGCACACCGCGACGCTTCTCCATGACGATGTCGTCGACGAGAGCGCGCTGCGCCGCGGCAAGAAGACGGCGCGCATGATCTGGGGCAACCAGGCGAGCGTGCTGGTCGGCGATTTCCTGCTCGGCCAGGCCTTCCGCATGATGGTCGAGGTCGGTTCGCTGGAGGCCCTCGACATCCTGTCGGCTGCTGCCTCCATCATCGCCGAGGGCGAGGTGATGCAGCTTGCCGCCGCCAAGAACCTGGAGACCACCGAGGACGAGCATTTCGCTGTCATCAAGGCCAAGACCGCGGCGCTGTTCTCGGCCGCTGCCGAGGTCGGCCCGGTGATTGCCCTGGCCTCCCGCACCGATCGCGCGGCGCTGCGCTCCTACGGCATGAATCTCGGCCTCGCTTTCCAGCTTATCGACGACGCGCTTGACTATGGCGGCACCAGCAAGGACCTCGGCAAGAATGTCGGCGACGATTTTCGCGAGGGCAAGGTGACGCTGCCGGTGATCCTCGCCTACCGGCGCGGCACCAAGGCCGAGCGCACCTTCTGGAAGCGCGCCATCGAAGACAACGTGACCGACGATGCCGGGCTCGAAAAGGCGATCGGCCTGATGATCCGCCATGGTGCCATCGCCGACACGATCGGCCGCGCCCGTCATTTCGGCGAGATCGCCCGCGATGCGCTGGCGCCGCTGGAGGCGGCGCCGCAGAAATCAGCGCTCATCGACGTCATCGATTTCTGCATCAGCCGCGTGAATTGAGGCCCTCCGGGATACGGGCTTCTCCTGGYCCGGTTGGGGCAGGGCGTTTGTGAATCCGGTTCCGGTCGTCTCGACAAACGGCCGCGGCTTAAATTATCTATAAAATATGGCCAACACCGAGGACACCATCGCCGTCCGCATCAGCAAGGAGCTGGCGGACCGCATCATTTCGGGCGCCATCGAGCCCGGATCCCGGCTGCGCCAGGACCATGTCGCCGAGGAGTTCAACACCAGCCACGTCCCGGTGCGCGAGGCCTTCCGTCGTCTTGAGGCGCAAGGACTGGCGATCAGCGAACCGCGCCGCGGCGTCCGCGTCGCCTCGTTCGACCTCGGCGAGGTCAGGGAAGTCGCCGAGATGCGGGCCGCGCTCGAGGTTCTGGCCCTGCGCCATGCCGCACCGCACCTGACGCCGGCCATCCTCGATCAGGCCGAGGAGGCGACCAAGGCCGGTGACAAGTCGCGCGATGTCCGCTCCTGGGAAGAGGCCAACCGCACCTTCCACCGGCTGATCCTCACGCCCTGCCGCATGCCGCGCCTGCTTTCCACCATCGACGACCTGCATGCGGCGAGCGCCCGTTTCCTGTTCGCGGCCTGGCGCTCGGAATGGGAAATCCGCACCGACCAGGATCACAGGGCGATATTGAGCGCGCTCCGCCAAGGCAACGCCGAATCGGCCGCCGCCACACTCGGCCGGCATGTGCAATGGATCGGCCAGAAGCCGGTCAAGACGGCCTCCGGCCGGACCCGCGACGCCTTCGCCATCGTCGGGTGACATGGATGGCGGCGATTAGCCGAGGCCTTATCAGCTTCGTCATCCTTGGGCGTAGCGACGCGAAGCGGCGTGCAGACCCAAGGATCCTGCCGTGATCTTGGCCGAAGGGTGCGGCGGTGCAGAATTCTGTAACCGTTGCAATACCTCAAGGTCACAGGATCCTAGGGTCTGCGCGCGTCGCTTCGCTCCTTGCTCCGCCATAGGATGACGAATCCGGTCTCGCCCACGTCTCCCCTTGCCCTTTTCGTGAAAATATGGATTCGATAATAGATCGAATGCATAAATTATCTATAATTCTAGAACAGCCAGGGAAACCGTCATGACCAACGCCGCTGTTTCGACCCGCAAGCCCTCCTTCGACCCGTTTGGGCTCCATAGCCGCTCGCTCGCCTGGCAGGTCGGTGCCGTTGTCCTAGGCTCCCTGTTCCTGGCGCTGTCTTCCTACATCGAGGTGCCGATGGTGCCGGTTCCGGTGACCATGCAGACCTTTGCCGTGACGCTGATCGGTGCTCTCTATGGCTGGCGGTTCGGCGCGCTCACCATCGCGGCCTGGCTGGTCGAGGGCGCGGCGGGCTTTCCGGTATTGGCCGGCGGCGCCGCCGGGGTGCAGCATTTCGTCGGTCCGACCGGCGGCTACCTCTTCTCCTTTCCGATCGTCGGCGCCGTTGTCGGCTGGCTGGTCGCACGCGGATGGAACGGCGATCAGGTGATCCTTGCCTTCGCCGCCATGCTCATCGGCAATCTGCTCTGCCTGGTGCTTGGCACGGCGTGGCTCGCCGCCATGATCGGCGTCGAGAAGGCCATCACCTTCGGCTTCCTGCCGTTCATCGTCGGCGGCCTGCTCAAGTCGGCGCTCGGCGCCGCGACGCTGAAGTTGTTTTCGGGCAGCCGCTCGGCCGGTTCCCGATAGCAGATGGCCGTCAGGCTTCGTGCCCATCATCTGCTTTGCCTGCCGACCTATGTCGGCAAGGGCTACTCGCCGGCCTTCACCGCCAACTATGACAGGGTGGCGAAGCGCCTGGCCGGCGGCGAGGATGCGCTGATCGTCTCCGGTCCGGACGATATCTGCGCACCGCTGCTCGACGGCCCCGAACCGCACTGCCTGCGTGAAAGCGCCGCCGAGCGTGATCGGCTCGCCGCGCGCGAGGTAGGCGATCTCCTCGGCCGGCCAATCGCGGCCGGCGTCAGGCTCGAATTGGACGCCTCGACACTGGCGCGGATGCGGCAGGCTTTTTCTTCCGGCGTGACGCGTGCCGCTTGTCCCGGATGCGAGTGGTTCGAGCTGTGCAGTTCAGTCGCGGCGAGCGGGTTTCGCGGCGCGCGCTTTTGGAGCAATCCAGGAAAAGTGTGAAACGCGCGGCATATTTCCCTTGCCCACCATCGTTTGTTAAGCGGGATGATCGGATTGTGATTCGCACCGGATTGAAGGCCGACCGCAAAAAGGCCATGCTTTGTCCGGAAAACTTCGAGTCTGTGGGCGGTCCGCCTTGGGGCATGACCGTGTCTGGCTGAAAGGAATAAGATGCGGCAAGGACGTTCGCGCTGGCTGATGAGGCTGGCATTTTTGACCGGTGTGGCACTTTCGGTGCTGCCGGCCCAGGCCAAGGAGAATGCCAAACCGATCCAGATCACGTCCTTCTCGGGTGCCTATCTTGCTGCCCACATTGCCGAAAGCGACAACGATCTCGACAACGCCATTGCCTATTACAAACAGGCGCTGGCTTTTGCTCCCGACGACAAGGAACTGCAACAGAGCCTGATGCTGGCCCTGGTCGCGCAGGGCCGTTTCGAGGAATCGCTGGTCTACGCTGACAAGCTCAAGCAAGTGCCCGACGTCGAGCGTTTCTCGCGCCTGGCGCTGGCGATCGATTCCTTCCACAAGAAGGATTTCGCCAAGGCTCAGTTCTGGCTGAAGCTGTCGCAGCAATCCGATCTCGACCGGTTGCTGTCCGGCGTCATGGACGGCTGGGCCAAGCAGGGCGCGGGCGATGCCTCGGAGGCGATGGCTTCCATCGACAAGCTCAAGGGGCCTGACTGGTTCGGCCTGTTCAAGTCGTTCCATCGCGCCCTGATCGCCGATGCTTCCGGGCTCTCCGACAAGGCCGACGAAATCTACGCCGCCACCTTGGCCGACACCGCCGGCGGCGGCTCCGCGCCCGAAACCTGGATGCGCAACGCCCAGGCCTATGCTTCCTTCCTTGCCCGCAAGGGCGACAAGGCAAAGGCGCTTTCGGTTCTCGACCAGGCCGAGGCATTCGCGCAGGGCAAGCTGGAAATCTCCACGCTTCGCGACAAGATCAGCAAGGGCGAGAAGCCGGCGCTTTTCGTCGCCAACCCCTCCGACGGCGCCTCGGAAATCCTGCTCGACCTTGCCACCGCGCTCAACCGCGGCGGTGGCGAGCCTTTCGTGCGGCTCTATCTGCAATATGCGTTGGCGCTGAAGCCGGACAGCGACGCGGCGCTCGTGCAGCTTGCCGCCGTCGCCGAGCAGCTGAAGGACGGCGAGACGGCGATAGCGCTTTACCGTCGCATTCCCGATTCCTCGCCGTTGAAGGAACTGTCCGATCTGCAACTCGGCCTCAACCTTGCCGATCTCGACAAGAATGACGAGGCGATCGCCCATCTCAAGGCGTTCCTCGACAAGCGTCCGGACGATATGCGCGCCTATCTGGCGCTCGGCGGCGTCTACTCCTCCAAGGAGGATTTCCGTTCGGCCGCCAACCTTTACGACAAGGCCGTCGAGGTGCTGAAGACGCCGACCGCCGCCAACTGGAACATCTTCTATCAGCGCGGCATCGCCTATGAGCGGCTGAAGGAATGGCCGAAGGCTGAGCCGAATTTCCGCAAGGCGCTCGAACTCCAGCCGGACCAGCCCCAGGTGCTGAACTATCTCGGCTATTCCTGGGTCGACATGAACACGAACCTCAAGGAAGGCCTGGCGATGATCCAGAAGGCCGTGGATCTCAGGCCGAACGACGGTTACATCGTCGATTCCCTGGGGTGGGCCTATTTCCGCCTCGGGCGCTTCGACGACGCCGTGCGCGAGATGGAGCGCGCCGTTTCGCTGAAACCGGAAGATCCGGTCCTCAACGACCATCTGGGCGACGCTTACTGGCGCGTCGGCCGCAAGCTGGAAGCCACCTATCAGTGGGCCCAGGCACGCGACCTGAAGCCGGAACCCGACGTGCTCGCCACGCTGCAGCAGAAGCTGCTCAAGGGCCTGCCGCCGATCGAATCTAACACCGCGCAGGAAACCCAGAAGGTGAAGCCGGCGCCGACGCCGGCGCCGAAAGGCTAACAATTACGATCTTGCTTTCCGGCGGGGCCTTTCGGGGCCCCGCAGCTTTTCAGAACAGCTTCCGGTAGACGACGAAGCCCGAGCGCTCGCCAATTCTGTCGTAGAGCTGCATGGCGGTCTGGTTGGTCTCGTGCGTCTGCCAGTAGACGCGGTTCGCGCCCGCGGCTTTCGCACGCTCATAGACGCCTTCGATCAGCGCCCGGCCGACGCCGTCTCCGCGCGCGGCCTCCGCCGTGAACAGATCCTGCAGATAGCAGCTTGGCGTAATCGCCGTGGTCGAGCGGTGGTAGAGATAGTGCACGAGGCCGAGCAGATCCCCGTCGCGCTCCGCCACCAGCGCATGCACCGGCTCATAGGCATCGAAGAAGCGCGACCAGGTCGTTTGCGTGATCTCGCTTGCGAGCGCGGTTGCGCCCGAGCGGCCATAGAACACGTTGTAGCCGTCCCAAAGCGGCAGCCATTGCCCGTGGTCCTGCCGGGAGATGGGACGGACGATGAGTTGGCTGGACATCACGGAACCTTTGTCGTTGAGCTCGTGCGAGCAAATGGCGGGCGTCTTCCGCCGGCAATGGGCCAGCGGCTTGCAAAGCGTTCAACCTCGCTTGACTTGGCACGCCGCCTTGACGCTCGCCGACCCGACAACTAGGGAAATGCTCCATTCCGCGCTTTCGAGGCCGCCGTGACCGTCGACATCCCCGCCCACATGCATCCCAGCCGCTCCTTCCAGGGGCTGATCCTGACCCTGCACAACTACTGGGCGGATTACGGTTGCGTCATCCTGCAGCCCTACGACATGGAAGTCGGCGCCGGTACCTTCCATCCGGCAACTACCTTGCGCGCGCTCGGTCCGCTGCGCTGGAATGCGGCCTATGTGCAACCATCGCGCCGGCCGAAGGACGGCCGCTACGGCGAGAACCCGAACCGACTGCAGCACTACTACCAGTATCAGGTGATCCTGAAGCCGAACCCGCCGAACCTGCAGGAGCTCTATCTCGGCTCGCTCGAGGCGATCGGCGTCGACCCTCTGCTGCATGACATCCGCTTCGTCGAGGACGACTGGGAAAGCCCGACGCTCGGCGCCTGGGGGCTCGGCTGGGAGTGCTGGTGCGACGGCATGGAGGTTTCGCAGTTCACTTACTTCCAGCAGGTCTGTGGCATCGAATGCGCGCCCGTGGCGGGCGAGCTCACCTATGGTCTGGAGCGCCTCGCCATGTATGTGCAGGGCGTCGACAATGTCTACGACCTGAACTTCAACGGTCGCGAGGGCGCCGAGAAGGTCACCTATGGCGATGTCTTTCTGCAGGCCGAGCAGGAATATTCGCGCCACAATTTCGAATTCGCCAACACGGCGATGCTGCTTCGGCATTTCGAGGACGCCGAGGCCGAGTGCAAGGCGCTGCTCGATGCCGGCGCGCCTATCTCCCCCCTCGAGGGGGAGATGTCGGCGAAGCCGACAGAGGGGGTCCCCTCAGAAGGTACCGCCAACAGGGCGTCGAGCGCGTCGCGGGCGACCCCTCCCGGCCCTTCGGGCCACCCTCCCCTCAAGGGGGAGGGGTATCACCGTATGGTGTTTCCCGCCTACGACCAGTGCATCAAGGCAAGCCATGTCTTCAACCTGCTCGACGCGCGCGGCGTGATCTCCGTCACCGAACGCCAGAGCTACATCYTGCGCGTGCGCAAYCTGGCCAAGGCCTGCGGCGAGGCWTTCCTGAAGACGAARGCWGGCGGKYTGGCTGCTTAACGCGACRCCGCYTTCGCGRTCTCGGCGACGGAAATCGGCCGAGCGCTTTGAGTGGTCGCGCTGTCGATCGTGCGCAGCGCCTGCCTTACGCCCGGCATCGCGATCGTGCCATGCGCCTGGGCGGCGAAACAGGCGGTCAGTGCCAGGATTTGCAGGGTTCTCGATGCCGTTTTCATGGTCGTACAGCCAATAGTTCTCCACCTGAGCGTTGGTCGCTTCAGCGCCGCATTCGGTTCATGGGAATTTCTGCTCAAAGGACGGGCGGCTCCGCTCCATCCCGACAGCAGGCTGGAAATTTCCGGAAATCGCCCATGGCCGAGGCTCAGCTTGCGGGGTGACAGCGGCCGGCCGACTTGCTATTTCCCGCCCATTCGCCACCCCACCCCGGCGCCTTCGCGCCGACCCTCCCCATCGAGGGGAGGGTGAGGAGCTCTGATGCCTGACCTACTGCTCGAACTTCGCTCCGAGGAAATTCCCGCGCGCATGCAGCGCAAGGCCGCGGGCGATCTGCGGAAGATGCTGACCGACGGTCTGGTCGAGGCGGGTCTCACCTATGAAGCGGCCCGCGAATATTGGACGCCGCGGCGCCTGGCCCTCGACATTCGTGGACTTACCCCGCGCTCGAAGGACATTCGTGAGGAGATCAAGGGCCCCTCGACCACGGCGCCCGAGCAGGCCGTCCAGGGCTTCCTGCGCAAGGCGGGTCTCGCCTCGATCGCTGAGGCGCATGTCCATTCCGATCCGAAGAAGGGCGACTTCTATGTCGCTCATATCTCGAAGCCGGGCAGGGCGGCAGAAGAAATCATCGCCGAGTTGGTGCCCGGCATCATCCGCGGCTTTCCCTGGCCGAAATCGATGCGCTGGGGGCCGGCTTCGGCCAAGCCAGGCTCGCTGCGCTGGGTGCGGCCGCTGCAATCGATCGTCTGCACCTTCGGCCCGGAGACGGAGGAGCCGGTGGTGGTCGATTTCGAGATCGACGGCATCCGCTCCGGCAACATCACCTACGGTCACCGCTTCCATGCGCCGGGCGCGATCACCGTGCGCCGCTTCGACGACTACGTCGCCAAGCTGGAGGCAGCCAAGGTCGTGCTCGATGCCGACCGGCGCAAGGAGGTCATTCTCGCCGACGCCCGCAACATAGCCTTCGCCAACGGCCTCGACCTCGTCGAGGACGAGGGTCTGCTGGAAGAGGTTTCCGGCCTGGTCGAATGGCCGGTCGTGCTGATGGGCGAGTTCGAGCAGGATTTTCTCACCATTCCGGGCGAGGTCATCCGGCTCACCATCCGCGCCAACCAGAAGTGTTTCGTCACCCGGCCGCAGGGCGCGGGCGAAGATCTYTCCAACCGCTTCATCCTCGTCGCCAACATCGAGGCSAAGGAYGGCGGCAAGGAGATYGCCTACGGCAACGGCAAGGTGGTGCGGGCGCGCCTGTCCGACGCGCTRTATTTCTGGAAGACCGACCAGGGCGAYYTRCCSGACCT
>BFBZ01000015.1_pt91 | contig 40775 bp, 38 predicted proteins | sample 1888401 | NCBI WGS metagenome assembly BFBZ01 (sample SAMD00112614, study PRJDB3348) | symbiont metagenome | host: Chara braunii | reverse complement strand
TCAACCTGCCGCTCCAACCAGCGCGACCTTCATGTCGCGGGCCTCATAGACGCAGCTGTCATTCGCCAGCACGCGGCCATCGGCGATGCCGAGCACCAGCCGGCCCCGCTTCACCTGGCGCATGTCGACCTCGTAGCGCACGCAGCTGACATCGGGCGTGATGGCGCCTCGGAAGCGGACCTCGCCGACGCCGGTGGCGCGGCCCTTGCCGGGGGAGCCCGACCAGCCGAGCCAATAGCCGACCATCTGCCACATCGCATCGAGGCCGAGGCAGCCCGGCATGACCGGATCGCCGCGAAACAGACAGTCGAAGAACCAGAGCTTGGGCGTGATGTCCAATTCGCCGACGACGTGACCCTTGCGGTAGCGACCGCCGTCGAGGCTGAGCGCGGTGATCCGGTCCATCATCAGCATCGGCGGCGCCGGCAGTTGGGCGTTGCCGGGTCCGAAATAGCCGCCTTCGCTGGATCGGAGCAGGTCTTCCTTGGAATAGGACGGCTGCGGCGTATGGAAATCGTGGGGGTTGGGCACGGCGCTATCTCCGTTCAGAAGCGTGGTGTCGAAGAGCGGGCCATCATCCGTCTTGCTCCCCGTGACCCGGAACATGGAACGCTGGTGCTCGCCGTTCAAGTGCGCGGTGCCGGCAGCCGACGCTGATTTCGGGRGGCACGGACGCAGCCTTCTCAACGGATTCATAACGCTGCGATGAATATGAAATGAGCGGCTGAAAGTGCTGGCGCCGCCATCTTCATCTTCGCCATGCAGCGGGAGGACCGTCCGGGATGACCGAGGATGAACGGCCAAAGGCGGGTCTGAAGATACAAACCTATCGGGCGCCATCCCCCGCGCGCGACGGATCTCCGCCGCCCGCGCGTCGACAGATGCGCAGTCGTGAGGAGCTCGCGCCGCTGACTGAGCAGATTGCGACGCGTGCCGATCTCATGGACGAGGCTTCGGGACACGATGGGATGCGAGGACGAGGATCGTGCGGGCCAGATGATCGCGGAGATGACGGCTTATGCCCAAAGCCTCGACGCCACGGTGACCCATGTCGAGGGACCGCGGTTGACGCTTATGCAGCCTCTCGCCGGCGAGCAGTGCGACAATGATTCGCGCTGACCGGAACCGCCGGATGATGCAGGCCGTCCATGCTCTCGATGTGTCCACCGGGCGCGAACATTTTCGACTTCGATGCGTTCTGTCATGCTTCTGCCACGGTCCGGCTTGGCGGGCGCCTCAATGGAATGCGTCGGAGCGGGATCTGCGGAGCGATCTCCGCCTTACTTCACCCCAAGACGTGGTCGAGCGTATAAATCTTGCCGCGCCGATCGAAGACGGCGCGGGCCGAAACAGCAGCATATCGGGACAGAGCATGGTGACACGATCCTCGGCAGCTCAGACCACCGCAGCAAGACGCGTTCCGGGATCGGTGTTGAGCGTTGTGGYAACCCTGGCCGCGCTGGCGCTGTCTGGTCCGGCCGCGACCGCGCGGCAGGCGCGGCCTGCGCCGGTGACCGAGGCGACGGCGCCGCGGGCGCATGGCGAGCCGATCATGGCGATCGTGTCGATCAAGGCCCAGAAAGTGACGTTCTACGACGCGGAGGGCTGGATCTGGCGCGCACCGGTCTCGACCGGCGTGACCGGACGTGAAACGCCCGCCGGCGTGTTCGCCATCATCGAAAAGGACAAGGACCACCATTCGACGCTGTATGACGATGCCTGGATGCCGAACATGCAGCGCATCACGTGGAACGGYGTYGCGCTGCATGGCGGGCCGCTGCCCGGTTATGCCGCCTCGCATGGCTGTGTGCGGATGCCCTATGGCTTCGCGGAGAAGCTGTTCGACCGGACCTGGATCGGCATGCGGGTGATCATCGCGCCGGGCGACGTGGCGCCGGTCGAGTTCTCCCATCCGGCCTTGTTCGTGCCGCAGGCCGCGGCGCTCGCCGCCGTGCCATCGCGCGCTGCGACACTCGGCCGCGARGCAGAGGACGCGGCCAGGAGCGCCGACGAGACCAAGACGGCGGCCACCGCCGCCGAGCGGGACGCCAAATCGCTGAAGGCGTCGCTGCGCAAATTGGAGCAGGCCAAGGCCCGCACCGAGGCTGACCTCAAGATGATCGACCGCAAGCTGGCTGCYGCCAAGACCGAGGAGGCCAAGGCCCAGCTCGCGGASGCCAGGCAGAAGCTGGCGACGCAGGCCAGCGACGCCGCGACGCAGCTCGACGCCGCCAAGGCGGACGCGGCGGCCAAGCTCGCCGCCGTCGCGAGCACGAAGGAGGCGGCCAAGGTCGCCGCSGCGCGGAAGGCCGACGCCACCAAGGCGGCGACCGATGCGCAACTCGCGACCGAGCCGGTGTCGGTCTATATCAGCCGCTCCACGCAGATGGTCTATGTCAGGCGYAACACGCACAAGCCGGCGCGCGACGGYGGCGGGGAGGTGTTCGACACCTCGATCGAGGCSCCGGTGGAGATCCGCGATCCGGAACGGCCGATCGGCACGCACATCTTCACGGCGGTGGCGCAGGGCAATGCGGGCYTGCGCTGGACGGCGGTGACGATCGACGATGGCGACGACGCCAAGGACGCGCTCGACCGGATCACCATTCCGAAASAGGTCCTGGACCGGATCGCGCCGACGGCGGTGCCGCGCTCGTCGATCATCGTCTCTGACGAGCCTTTGTCGAGCGAAACCAACTATCGGACCGAGTTCGTTGCCGTCTTGAGCAATCAGCCGCAGGGCGGCTTCGTCACGCGCAAGCCGACCACCAATGTCGATGTCGTTGCGAGCGGCGATGAATATGACGACGGTTTCGGCAATGTCTTYCAGCGCAGCTGGGACGGCCAGCCTATCACGCAGCCGCGCCGGCGYGGACCGCCTCCGACCTATTTCCGGCCGGTGCAGCCAGGCTGGTGGTAACCCGCCTGGTGCTCACCGCRGCGCAAGACGCGGMCAGGTTCGCKGCTCTTCGATAGCAGAAWGGGACAGATCATGATGCGGCCGCGGGGCGGCGCATCATGATCTTGTCTGCTCGTTCACGCACGATCGTCTCGAAAGACCGATGTCCGGTCTGCGGATCGTGCGTCGGGATCAGTTGCGGCTGGCAGGTGCCGCGGCCGGCCACTGGGCGAGAAGCGGCTGCATCGGCTGCGGCTCGGTCTCGGGSGCGCGCGCAATCCGCTTGACGCGATGCTTGTGSACGCGGCCGATCGAGCCGGTCGCCTCGCGCAGGGTCTCGATGCGCGCGAYCTGCTGACGAATTTGACCGGTGCTCGTGCGGAGCTGTTCGATGCCGATTTCGCTGTTGGCGGCGGCGGCGCGCAGYCCGCTCAGCTCGGTCGACGCGTCCTCTTGCGCGGTGCGCAGACGAATGGTCTGGCGCTTCAGCAAGGCAATGTCGGATTCGATCTTGTCGGCCGTGTCGCGGCGGATCGCCTCGGTCACGTCAGCCGCCGTGCGCAAGCTCGCAAGGCCCGTTTCGGCRCTGGTCAGGGTCGCGCGCAGCTGGACGATCTCTCCGGAGGTGTCGTTCTGCCGTTCGCGCAACTGCGCCGTCTCGGCTTTCAGCTGGGTGAGCTCGGAGCTCAGCGCCGCGACACGGGTCTCCAGCGAGGGCGATCCGTCCATCGCGAAGGACAAGCTCTTGGCTCCGCCGGTGCTCCACCATATCGCACCGGCGCTGGTGGCGAGGGCCAGGCTCATGACGATTCGTAGAGAGGCAGCGCCGCGGCTCGGCGGGACGTCCGATGTCTTGATGGGCTTGCGCATGGGCAGGTCTCCGGGATTTKATTGAGACCATTATGCTCATAGCAAGGTTGCCAATGTTCTAAGTCCGCGCGGCCTGTGAAACTTTTCATCTACGTAGATTACCGGGGCGCGGCAATCAGCATCACAAGATCCTGTCAGGGACGGTCAATGACATGACGAATATCAGCGCAACCTTCTGCGGTGCGGCCGAGCTGACTGCCGCGCCCGCTACGCGATGGACGCTGGTCGTCCGTCGGTATCGGAAAACACTTCGCCCTGTCGGCGGATCATGCTCTAAACTCGCGCCATGACCGACACGCAGCCGYCCACCGCACCACCCTCCTTCGACGCACTCGCCGAGGCAATCAGGCATCGTCGCTCGGTCTACGGCCATCTCAGCGGGCTCAGGATGGATCGCTACGCCCCCGGTGAGGCCTGGTCGAYGTTGCCCTATCGGCCGGTGTTCGTCGGCGACAGCGACACCGGCGTGATCCATGGCGGCGTCGTCACCGCGATGCTCGATGAAAGCTGTGGCATGGCGGTGCAGCTTGCGCTCGACGGCACGCGGGCTATTGCGACCCTCGATCTGCGCATCGACTATCAGAAGCCGGCGACGCCCGGCCTCGACATCAAGGCGCATGCGGTGTGCTTYCGCGTCACGCGCTCGATCGCCTTCGTGCGTGCGACGGCCTATCAGGAGCAGGAGAGYGAGCCTGTCGCGACCGCGACCGCCTGCTTCATGGTCGACGCCAACCGCACCAACATGCTCGTCGACCGGCCGGTCTTCGCCGGTGAACCGGCGCCGCTCGAAGCTCCCGAGGATGGCGGCGGACTGTTTGCGTCCAGCCCGTTCGCGCGCTGTCTCGGGATCCGCGCCGGGGAGGGYGACACGCTGGTGATGCCGTTCTCGCAGCGGATTATCGGCAATCCGGTGCTGCCCGCRATCCATGGCGGCATGACCGGCGCATTCCTGGAAACCACGGCGATCATCACGGTCATGCGCGAGCTCGGTGTGTCCGCGCCGCCGAAGCCGATCGGTCTGACCATCAACTATCTCAGGTCGGGCCGCGCGCTCGACAGCATGGCCTCMGCCTCGATCGTCAAGCAGGGCCGCCGCGTSGTCGCCTTCGAGGCCCGCGCCTGGCAGGACGACGCAACCAAGCCGATCGCCACCGCCTTCGGCCATTTCATGCTGCGGCAGGAGCAGGACTGACGGAGCAGGGTCCTGCATCAGCGATCGGATCGCCGCTCAACCCGCCACGAACATCGGGAACGTCACCCCGAGCGCCCATGCCAGGATCAGGCCGAGGCCGATGCCTTCGGCCAAGGGCGACCCTGTCCTGCGGCCGACGCAGCCGCCGATCACCCCGAACACGATGAAGAACAGCACGATCACGGGGATGATGATCAGCAGGAAGAACAGCCGCCGGACATCGAGCGCCACCGCGCCGCCGAGCGAGGCGAGGAATGCGGCGCGGATCCAGAGCGTGCGCCACAGCGCGGCGTGGCCGCCCTGATTGGCGATACTGTCGGCYAGCATATAGGGCACGGCGCCCACCGCGATCGCCGCGATGATCGGCAGGCGGGCCGCGATCGGCATGAAGGAGGCGACATAGCGGTCGAGCGCGGTGCCGAATCCGACGATGCCATAGGCRGCCAGCGTCAGCGCCCCGAGCCAGGCGATGGGGCCGAACCGAACGCCTTGCAGCCGAAGCAGCGCCAGCGACAGCGCGCCATAGACGAGCAGATGCGCGGCCAGATAGTCCGCGACCAGCACCGGCAAAAACCGGGTGTCGACAAATCTCAGCGCGATCGGCGTCACGACCGCGGGCACCAGGGTGGCGATGGCGAGGCTGCGCAGCGGAACCACAAGCGGAGCCGCATCGCCCTTCGGCAGCAGCGCGGCCAAGGGCCAGGCCAGCAGCACGAGGCCGGTGAGCAGCAGCGCGATCGAGCCGCCGGTCGCGGTCACCGGACCGCTGCTGGTGCGGCCGAACACCCGGTCGAGCCAGYCGCGCGCCTCGTGAAGAGCGGCCGAGGAATAGAGCACGCTGACATGCTCGACGCCCGGCGCCACGACGGCCCGGCGCCCGCCTGCACCCGCGGGATCGCCGACCGTGTCGCCCTCCTGCGCGKCGGGATCGGCGAGCTTGAGATTGCGCAGGCCGTCCTGGCGCAGCGAAGCCTCCCATTCGCCGGYGATGATCAGTAAATTGCGCGGCGCGCTCGCCGTGACKGCTTCGGAAAACATCGAGATCGCGACCGTCGCGCCGATCCGGGGATCGGCGCTGGCCTGGCGCACGATGATGTCGGAGGCCATCGAATGGCCGAGCAGCGCCACCCGGCCATCGGCACCTGGCAACGACAAGGCGACGTCGGTGACGCGGCCGATCTCGCTCATCAGCTTGCTGGTCGTGCCGTCGACGCGCGTGACGTCACCGGACATCGGCGTGGGATTGCGGCCGTGGCCCTCGAAATCGAATGCGACGGCAACATAACCTGCATGCGCCAAAGTCAGCGCATAGGCCTCCATGAATTGGCGTGAGCCGGCGAAGCCGTGGGCGATGACCACCACCGGCGAGGCCGCGGCGCCGTCGCGCCGATACACGGTGAGGGGCGTCGTCCCGGCCTGCAGCCGGGTGATCGTCAGACCGGCGCGTGCAGCTTCGAGCTGCCAGATCCCGGCGAGACAGAGCGCGAGGCCGGCGAGCGCCGCGATCAGCAAGGCTGCACCGCGCATACCTATGCCATTTCGCCGTTTCGGCGCGATCCCGCGTGCCATGACTTGCTCCGTCTTCCATCAAGTCTAGCGCAGGGYTATGCGGCGTGACAGCGCCTGGCGGACGCCAGCGTTCCAGGTCGCCGCAGCGCATTCGAACGAAACCCGACCCGCTTCGTTGACAACGCCGCGGGAGCGATATTCGGTGGCTCCCATCCGCGACGACAGGAGGATGCATGAAACCGGACGTCATCTGCCTGATGGCCTCGAGCGTCGATGGCCGGACTTTGCCGAGCCGCTGGCGACCAAAGGGCTCGGGTGATCTGTTCGAGCAGGTCCATGAGCAACTCGGCGGCGATGCCTGGCTGATCGGMCGCGTCACCGGCCAGGAATTCGCCAAGGGCGCKGCCTATCCGGCAATGACGTCGGAGCGCTTTCCGCGCGAGAATTGGATCGTCCGGCGCGACGCCCGGGCCTATGGCGTCGTGCTCGATGCGCAAGGCAAGATCTGCTGGGGACGCGCCGACATCGGCGGTGATCCGATCGTGGTCGTGCTCACCGAGGCGGTGTCGGATGCGCATCTTGCGGGCCTACGCAGCGAGGGCGTGTCGTACATCTTCGCCGGCCGGTCGCAGCTCGACCTTGCKGTGGTGCTCGACGTTCTCGCGCGCGAGCTCGGTGTGAAGCGGTTGCTGCTCGAAGGCGGCGGTGGCGCCAATGGCGCGTTCCTGCGCGCCGGGCTCGTCGACGAGTTCAACCTCGTTCTGTGTCCGGCCATCGACGGCGCCAAGGGCGCGCCCAGCGTGTTCGACTCGCCCGAGAGCGAGTCGGATCAGCGCGCGCCGATCACGTCCATGACGCTGGAGAGCAGCACGGCCCTTGCGGGCGGCGCGCTGTGGCTGCGCTACAAGATCACCAACGGCCCGTCCGCGCCGGCTCAGGCCAGCCATGGCTGAGAGAAGAGATCATATCATCGTCGTCGGGGCCGGCGCTGCGGGCCTGATCGCGGCGCGCGAGCTCGTCTCCGCCGGCCGGAAAGTAACCGTCCTCGAAGCCCGCGATCGTTGCGGCGGCCGTATCCATCCGCTCGCCGAAAGCTCCTTCGGCTACAGAGCGGATGCCGGCGCTGAATTCATCCATGGCGAGGCGCCGGTGACCTATCAGCTGCTGGCCGAGGCCGGGCTGACAGCGCAGCCCGTCGACGGCGCGCGCTGGCATGTCGAGAACGGGACCTTCTCCTCCGACGATCCGTCCGACCGGGAGATGACGAGGCTGCACGAGGTGCTCGCCAGGCTCGATCACGATCTCACCGTGACCGCGCTGCTTGAGCGCCATTTCGCCGGCGCGCAGTTTGCCAGCCTGCGCAAATCCGTGCTCGGCATGGTGCAAGGCTACGACGCCGCCGACCCCGATCGCGCCAGCGTGTTCGCATTGCGCGACGAGTGGATGGGCGGCCACCGTGGCGGCCAGGCCCGCGTCGTCGGCGGTTACGGGGCGCTGGTCGATGATCTCGAAGCCGCGTGCCGCGGGCGTGGCGTCACGTTCGCGTTCGAATCCGTGGTGGCGGCGGTCGAGAGTGCAGAGGGCATTGCGATCGTGCATTGCGCCGACGGACGCACGTTTCGCGGCGATGCGGTCATTCTGACCGTGCCGCTGCCGCTGCTGCGSRCCATCGMGCTGCCGGCGGCGATGCRMGGSCAGGTGGCGGCYGCCGCCGACATCGGGTTTGGCAACGTGATCAAGCTGCTGCTGCGCTTCGAGCGGCGCTGGTGGATGGCGATTCCGGCGCGCGATCTGTCGGACATGCTATTCCTGTTGTCCGATGCCGCGGTGCCGGTGTGGTGGACGCAGCACCCGAGCGATCGTGACGTGCTGACCGGCTGGCTGGCTGGGCCGCCGACGCATGCGTTCGCGGCGCTCGACGAGCATGCGCTGATCGAGGYCGGACTTGCAGCACTTGCCGATATCTTCGCGAAGCCCGTGAGCCTTCTCAGGCGGGATCTCACGGCGGCGCATGTGACCGATTGGGCAAAGGACCCGTTTGCGCGCGGCGCCTATTCCTATGCGACGCTCGCCACGCGGACCGCACAGGACGTGCTGACACGTTGGGATGGCGGGCCGGTGCTGATCTCCGGTGAGGCGCTCTATCGCGGGCGCGATATGGGCACCGTCGAAGCGGCTCTGGCGAGCGGGCGACAGACGGCGCGAACGATCCTGAAGATAGATACATAATGTCGCGCGGGCCGTTTGTCGCGCGACCGTCACATGTGTCGTGCGGACGTCACATGCGCGTCAGCCAGGACCGATAAGCGGTACCCCCGTTAAGAATGAGCGCGCGAAGGTTGCGCGACCTGGGGGGCCATCACATGCATTCGAAGAGTTGTCTCCGAGCGCTGTCGGGCGCTGCGCTCGCGGCTTTGCTTGCGGCGATTTCGACGCCAGCGTGGACGGCAGATCATGACGCACATGGTGATCGCGCATTCCATGATCATGACGGCGATCGCGACCGTGACGATGACCGTGATCACGACCGGCAGGGCCGGAGATCGCCACGTGTGGTGCTGATCTCGCTCGACGGCGCGAAGCCCGACTTCATCGAGAAGTTCATCGCGGAGGGCGTTCTGCCGCGCGACGGCGGGCTGGCGCGGCTGAGCCGCCGCGGGGCCGTGGCCAAGCAGAACATCACGGCGTCACCCTCGCTGACGGCGGTGTCGCATATCGAGATCGCGACGGGATCCACGGCGGTCCACAACGACATTCCCTCGAATACGTTCCAGGCGATTGCGGCTCCGATCACGTCCAGCATCAGCGGCTTCGCCGCGCCGATCGGCGGCTACCGCCTGAGCCCGCTCGGGCCGAGCCCGCAGCCGACCGCGCAGCCGCTGTGGGTGCAATTGCGTCAGCACGGCAAGAAGGTGGTCACCGCGACCTGGCCGGGCGGCGACGGCGCCGACATCTCCATCAACAGCACGGTGGTGCAGCAGGCCGAGCCGACCCGCGTCACCGACTACACGGTGCCGTTCGGCGCGTTCGGCGGTCTCTCGGCCCAGGGCTTCTCGCTGTCGCGCAGCGATTTCGTGTCGGATCCGGCGGTTGTCGCAGCATTGCAGTCGGCYGGACATTCCTCCTACAGCCCTGTGCTGGTCACCGCTCAGCCGATCGAGACCTTCTCCTGCGCGTCGGCCGCGCCCGCGACTTGTACGGCGGCAGCGACGCTCGACCTTAAATATGCGATCCGTGTTGCCGCGATCGACACCACCAATGACGGCAAGGTGAACTACGACACATTGGTGTTCTTCGATGTGACGCGCGGCATCGCCGCGGGTCCGTTCCAGGCTCCTTCCACGGGACCGGCCTTCGCCAGGCTGGGCGGCGAGAATGCGCCGTTCTTCTTCGAAGGCAGCGGCGCCAAGGTCGGCACGGCCTATTTCGTCTCGGCGCTGGCTCCGGATCTGTCGGTGGTGCGGTTCGCCCGTTACGGCGCCAACTACATCCCGCGCAATGCCCCAGTTCTGGCCGATGTCGAAGATATCAACACTAATATCGGTTTCTGGCGTCCGCAGGCCGATTTCCGCATTCCCGAGCGGCTGAGCCCCGGCTTCACCAGCTTCCCCGATGTCGAGATCGAGGCAATGTTCGAGGATATGGTGAAGACCTTCGTGCGCTATCAGGCGGCGATCGGCGAGCGCGCGATCCGCAAGCACCGCGATGCTGACCTCGTCATGATCTATATCGAGCAGCCGGACGGCTCCGAGCACCAGTTCCTGCTGACCGATCGTCGCCAGGGYACCAACCCGAAGGACCCGCACTCGATCGGTGCCAACCAGGATGCAGCCAAGGTCGCGCGCTACGCGTCCTATATTCGTGCGGCGTATCAAGCGGCCGACAACGCGGTGAAGCGCATTGCCGACACGGCCGGCCGCGATAGCAACGTCATCGTGGTGTCCGATCACGGCTTCGCCCCGTTCCACACATCGGTGAGCATGCTCAACATCCTCCGCAATGCCGGCATCGATACGTCGAAGCTCGCGATCCGCACCTCGGGGCCTGCCGTCAACATTTATGTCAACCTGCAGAATCGCGAGGCGGGCGGCACCGTCGATCCGGCGAGCTACAACGCGCTGGTGACGCAGGTCGCCAATGCCGTCAAGAACGCGGTCGATCCCAATCCGAAGTTCAACACGTCGCTCAAGGACGGACGTCTGTTCACGGTGGTCGAGAGCCGGCCGCTGCAATGCGACGCTGGCACGGGGCTGTGCACCAGCAAGGCCATCGGCCAGGATTTCGGTGACGTCTTTGCGCTGATGGCTCCGGGCTACAATTTCGACGGCATCCAGAGCCCCGGCGTGGCCCGCCTCGGTGACGCCGCGTTCAACGCGACCACGACCGTGCTGTCGATGCCGAACTTCTATGGCGCCCACGGCCACGATCCTCTGCTGTCGGAGATGAGTGCGACGTTCATCGCGGCCGGGCCCGACATCCGCGAGGGCGCGACCATCCGGCGCATGCGCAACATCGACGTGGCGCCGACCATCATGAGGATCCTGGGTGTCAAGCCGCAGCAGGTCGATGGCGAGGTCCTGCACCACATTCTGCGCTGAATGGTGCGCAGCGTCGGTGCGGGGCGCATGGGCCCCGCACCGGCCACGGTCCTGCGCCGGCGCCGCCCGGGGCACRGCGTTGCGACCGCGTTGAAGCCGTCCTATCGTCGACCGGTCATCACCTGATCACGACAGGAGGATCGTCATGCTCGATCACGTCGGCTTTCCCGTCTCGGACTTTGCCCGCAGCAAGGCCTTCTATGCGGCCGCGCTGGCCCCGCTCGGTTATGTGCTGATGATGGAGATCTCCGACGCGCAGACCGGCGGGCACGGCGATCATGCCGGATTCGGCGATGGCCGCCCGGATTTCTGGATCGGCACTGGCGGCACGGCCGCAACGGCGACGCATATTGCCTTCCASGCCAAGGATCGCGCCACGGTCGACGCCTTCTACCGCGCGGCCATCGCAGCAGGCGGCCGTGACAATGGCGCGCCGGGGCTGCGGCCGCATTATCACGCSCATTATTACGGCGCGTTCGTGCGCGATCCCGACGGCAACAATGTCGAGGCGGTCTGTCACATGCCGGCGTGAGACCGACGGCTCGCGCGGCCGTCGGTCACACCGTGACCGGCATGTGCTCGGCGGCCGCGGCGAGGCTCGGCGCGACCACGATCTCGAGCTGCTGACGCAGCCAGCGGTGCATCGGATCGTCGTGGTGGCGCAGATGCCAGACCATGTACATCGGCATTGCCGGGCAGGGGACCGGCACCGGTGCCACCGCGAGACCGCGGAGCATATAGGCGCGCAGCAGGCTCGGCAGCGTCGCGATCATGCGGCTGCCGCGCAGGAACGGGCCGACGCCGCCGAAGCCCGGCACTTGTGCGACGAAGCGCCGGACAATGCCGCGCTCGGCAAACACCTCGTCAATGTCGAGTCGGCGCCGCGGCTCATACAGCACCGTGACATGGTCGCTCGCCAGATAGTCCTCGAGAGATTGCGGCGGCTCGCGCTGGCTGGAATCGTAGAACACGCGGTAGCTGTCCTCGAACAGCCGCTTCTGCAGGATGTCGCTGCCCTCGGGTGGGCGGGGGGTGATGATCAGCTGACAATGTTCCTCGCGCAGCATGTCGGGCGTGGGGGCGCCGGAGGGGATGACGCGAAGGCTCAAGCCGGGCGCCTGGGCGCGGGCGTAGCGGAGCAGGGACGGCAGCAGCAGGTCGCGCTGCAGGTCGTTGGCGGCGATCGTCACCTGCGCCGAGACCTGCGCCGGATCGAACGCTGCGGCATGCGAGAAGCTGCGGAGATCGTCGAGCAAAGCGCGCGCCCGCAGCGCCAGCAATTGCGCATGAGCGGTCGGCACGATACCACGGCCGGATTTGACGAATAGCGGATCGCCGGTGATCGCGCGCAGCTTGTCGAGCAGGTGGCTGACCGCCGATTGCGTCACGCCGAGCCGCTGCGCGGCGCGCGTCACCGAGCCCTCCTCGATGACGGCGAGCAGCAGCTGCAGCAGGTGGCCGTCGAGGTCCAAATGATCGAATTGGCTCATGGATCGGATCGGGCGCGCGGCCTTTATTGATGCTGTCGAAGCGCGATACTGGCGGCACGACGCCGGCCGCCTTTGATCCAGATCAAGCGCGGGCGGCCGAAACATCACAGGGGAGGTCAAGATGTCCGCCACGTCAGCCCGGCAGCCCGTGCCCGGCACCACCATCTTCGACGGCGAGCAGGCCCGCAAAGGCTACGCGCTCAACAAGATGTGCTACTCGTTCAATGACGCGGCCAACCGCAAGGCCTTCGTCGCCGACGAAGACGCCTATTGCACCAAGTTCGGYCTCAACGCGCAGCAGCGCGCGGCGATCAAGCACCGCAACGTGCTGGAGCTGATCGAAGCCGGCGGCAACGCCTATTACCTCGCCAAGTTCGCCGGCATTTTCGGCCTGGACATGCAGGATATCGGCGCGCAGCAGACCGGACTCACCAAGGATCAGTTCAAGGCCAAGCTTCTGGCGGCCAGGGGGTAATCATCATGGCAAAGATCGTCGGCGCAATCACCACCTCCCACGTTCCGGCCATCGGCGGCGCGATCGCCAAGGGGCTGCAGCAGGATCCCTATTGGAAGCCGTTCTTCGATGGCTTCCCGCATGTGCGCGAGTGGCTCGCCAAGGTGAAGCCGGATGTCGTGGTGCTGGTCTATAACGACCACGGGCTCAATTTCTTCCTCGACAAGATGCCGACCTTCGCGGTCGGCGCCTGCGACAGCTACAGCAATGCCGACGAAGGCTGGGGCATTCCGCAGACCGCGCCGTTCAAGGGCGACAGCGAATTATCCTGGCACCTGATCGAGCATCTGGTGAAGGAGGATTTCGATCTCACCACCTGCCAGGAGATGGTGGTCGATCACGCTTTCACTCTGCCGATGGCGTTGTGCTGGCCGGACCAGAAATGGCCAGTGCGCGTGGTGCCGGTCGTCGTCAACACAGTGCAGGCGCCGCTGCCCTCGGCCGCGCGCTGCTACAAGCTCGGTCAGGCGCTGGCGCGCGCCATCGAATCCTGGCCGAAGGACGAGCGGGTGGTCGTCATGGGCACCGGCGGCCTGTCGCACCAGCTGGACGGCGAGCGCGCCGGCTTCATCAACAAGGATTTCGACGAGACGTTCATGGCCAGCATGGTCGACGATCCCGCCTGGGCGACGAAGTACTCGACCACTGAGCTSGTGGAGCTGTCRGGCACGCAGGGCGTCGAACTCCTGAACTGGATGGTCGCGCGCGGCGCCCTGCCGGAGAAGGTGCGCAAGGAGCATTCCAACTACCACATTCCGATCTCCAATACGGCCACCGGGCTGATGGTGCTGGAGCCGGTGTAGCCTCGTCCTGGACGGCGAYGATCGGGMGCTGTGCCGCCGACTTTCATGGCGCAGCACCGCTCCCGGATCGCCGCTTTGCCGCCGCGATGCGACGGCAAAGCKGGTGCGGGACGACAGCGGAACGTGCTGCGCGGACGCGCCTCRTYTCCGCKGTCATTCCGGCGACCGACGCGAACCATGCCGCGATACAGTCGGSAASGTTGCGGCCAGTGGCCGCTCAGGWCACAGCGATTGACCGCGGCGGTTCGCCGCGAGCTACGCTTGCGCCTGCTGCGCCGGGGCCTCCTGGRTCTCCTGGGTCTTGGCGCCCGATTTCAACTTTGTCATGAACGCCTTGAACGCCGGGCCGAACTCGGCGAACAGCGGTTCGCCGCGATGGTTCAGCATCACGCCGCCGAGCAGCTTCAGCCCGGTGACGAACGCCTTGCTCTCGTTCTGGTCGAACAAGCCGCGGCGCTGGACGCGCGCGACGATCTCGTTGAGATCGTCATGGTTGGTGAAGGTGAAGTCGTAGCTGCGGCCGGCGCTGCCGTCGGCGCTTGGGGTGATGTCGGTCACTTCGATGGCGTAGGCGTGGGGCATCGGTTGCCTCCTTGTGCAAGAGGGGGGGGGACTGATCAGGTTGAGGTGCCCTCGTCATCGCCCTGGATCTCGGCGATGGCGCGGGTGAGAATGTCGCTGACGCGGTTGGCTTCCGCATCGCTCCAGCCGGGGCGGTGCATCTTGAGCGCCATCTTCAGCGTCTGCACCGCCTGCAGCACCGGCTCGGGCGGGCGCATGCCGCCCATCGTGCGCGCCATGATCCGCATCCGGYTGAGCAGGCCCTCGATCGCGGCGGCGTCGTCCTTCAATGCYTGGCGTCCGGCGTCGGTGATCGCGAACAGCTTCTTGCCGCCCTCCGACGCTGCCGCTTCGATCTGGCCCATGTCCTCGAGCAGGCTGAGGATCGGATAGACCGACCCCGGGCTCGGCGARTAGGCGCCGCCGACCAACTGCTCGACGGCCTTGATCAGCTCATAGCCATGGCGCGGCTTCTCGCCGATCAGCCACAGCAGCAGGCTGCGCAGGTCGCCGGGCCCGAAGAAGCGACCGCCGCCGCCCCGCCCGAACTCGTCGCGACCGCCGCGGCGGCCGTCGCGCTCGAACAGCCCATGTCCGCGGTGCCGGCCGAAGCCTGGGCCGCGTTCTCCAAGCCGAACCTCCTCGCAGCTTTCGTCAGAACGATGCTGGCCGTGGCGATGGCCTGGGTGGTGGCCGCGATGGCCCCAGCCGCGGACCTCGCGGTCGTCGTCAAAACCCGGGCGGCCGAATGTCCAATGATGTCTCATACGATATGATCTCCRTTTCGTACGAACGATATATCGTTATGTCGTATCGTTTGTCAATGCGCCGGTGTCGAGTTTRCGAARCCGGCGCCAAGTGTCTGATAAAGAAAMTGTTTTCMCTCACGAGACGGCGGCGGGCGCCTCCTTGCTGTGCGCTGTCGCCTCGACCGTTGTGCCGCGATGGGCAATCAGCGCATAGGCGACGGGGACCACGAACAGCGTGAACAGGGTGCCGATCGAGAGGCCGGTGGCGATGACCAGGCCCATGTTGAAGCGCGACACCGCGCCGGCGCCGCTCGCGGTGATCAGCGGGATCACGCCGAGCACCATCGCCGCGGTCGTCATCAGGATCGGCCGCAGCCGGATCGTCGCGGCTTCGATGATCGCCTCGGTGCGGTCCTTGCCCTGTTCACGCAGCTCATTGGCGACCTCCACCATCAGGATGCCGTGCTTGCTGACCAGGCCCATCAGGGTGACGAGGCCGACCTGGGTGTAGATGTTGATGCTGGCGCCGCCGATGCCGAGGCTGATGAAGATCAGCGCGCCGGCCAGCGACATCGGCACCGAGACCAGGATGATGATGGGATCGACGAAGCTGTTGAAGAGGGCGGCGAGCGCCAGGAAGATGATGATCAGCGCGAAGACGAAGGTGGTGACGAAGCCGCCGGATTCCTGTTCGAGCTGCCGCGAGGCGCCGCCATAATCGATCGAATAGCCCGATGGCAGGGACTTCCCGAGCTCCTTCAGCGTCGCCAGCGCGTCTCCCATCGAGACACCCGGCATCGCGACGCCGGAGATGGTCGCGGCGTTGATCTGCTGGAAGTGGTTAAGCGACTCCGGGATTGTCTTGTGCTCGAGATGGGCGACCGTCGCAAGCGGCACCATGGTGCTGCTGCCGGCGCGGATCGAATAATCCAGGAGTTGCGCGTCGGTCAGGCGGTCGTTCTGCCGCACCTGGGGGATCACCTTGTAGGAGCGGCCCTCGAGGCTGAAATAATCGAGATAATTGCCGCCCAGCATGGTGGCGAGCGCGCCGCCGAGATCGCTCATCTTGAGGCCGAGATCGGCGGCCTTGTCGCGGTCGAACACGACGGTGGTCTGCGGCTTGTCGATCTTGAGGTCGCTGTCGAGGAAGATGAACTTGCCRCTGGCGAGCGCCTTGTTCATGAGGTCGCGCGACACATCATTGAGCTGGTTGAAGGTGCCGGTGCTGCCGATCACGAACTGGATCGGCAGGCCGTTGCTGCCCGGCAGCGGCGACGGCTGGAAGGCGACCGAGCGCGCGCCGGCGATGCCATTCAGCATCTGCTGGAATTCAGGCTGCAAGGTCTTCGTCGTTGCCTTGCGCTGATCCCAKGGCTTGAGCACCCAGCCGCCGATCACCTGCGTGGAGGCGTCGATCTGGAACACCGTGCGTGTCTCCGGCCGATCCGCGATCAGGTCATGCAATTGCTGCGCATAGAACTGKCGCTGCTCCAGCGTGGCCGAAGGCGCCGARTTGGTCAGCGTCAGCACCACGCCCTGGTCCTCGTCCGGTGCGAGCTCGCTGGTGGAGCTGACATAGAGCCAGGGGATCATCGCGAGCAGCAGAAACGCGAACACCACGACGACAGGCTTGGTCGAGAACACGCTTTCGAGGCAGCGGCGATAGGCATGCGCGAGCCGCTCGAGCACGTGGTCGATCGCGCGCACCAGCCGCGCCTCCAGCGTGGTCGAACCGCGTTCGGTCCGCCGCAGCAGCCAGGCGCAGTTCATCGGCGACAAGGTCAGCGCGATCACCGCCGAGACGGTGACGGCGCCGGCCAGCGTAAAGGCGAACTCGGTGAACAGCGCACCGGTGAGGCCGCCCTGGAAGCCGACGGGCACATAGACTGCGATCAGCACCACGGTCATCGCGATGATCGGGCTCGCCAGGGCCCGCGCCGACTGGATCGCCGCCTCGACCGGCGACACGCCCTCGTCGATCAGGCGATGCACGGCCTCGACGACGATGATGGCGTCGTCGACGACGAGGCCGATGGCGAGCACCAGGGCCAGCAAGGTGAGCAGGTTGATGGAGAAGCCCATCAGGAGCATCAGGCCGAAGGTGCCGATCAGCGACAGGGGAATGGCGATGACCGGGATCAGGACCGAGCGCCACGAGCCCAGGAACATGAACACGACCACGATGACGATGCCGATCGCCTCCACCAGGGTGTGCTCGACCTCGTCGATCGAGGAGTTCACGAAGTCGGTGGAATCGTAGATGATCTCGCTGCGGATGCCGTTGGGCAACTGCTGCTGCAGATCCGGGAAGACGGCCTTCACGCCATTGATCACGTCGAGCAGATTGGCCGTCGGCGCCACCTGAATGCCGATATAGACCGCGGTCTTGCCGTTGAAGCGTGTCGCCGTGTCATAGTCGTCATTGCCGAGGGTGACGCTGGCGACGTCACGCAGGCGGATGATGGCGCCGTTCACCTGCTTCACGACCAGGTTGCGGTATTGCTCCAGCGAATGCAGGTTGGTCGCCGCGGCGAGGTCGACCTGCACCAGCCGGCCCTTGGTCGTGCCGAGACCGGAAATGTAGTCATTGCCGGACAAGGCGGTCGACACGTCCGTCGCGGTCAGGCCGTAGGCGGCGAGCTTGTCGGGATCGAGCCAGGCGCGGAGCGCGAACTTCTTGGCGCCGATCAGCTCGGCGGTCTGCACCCCCGAGACCGCCTGGAGCTTCGGCTGCACCACGCGGGTCAGATAGTCCGTGATCTGGTTGGGCGCGAGCACGTCGCTGGCGAAGCCGATATACATCGCATCGATGGTCTGGCCCACCTTGAGGGTCAAGGTCGGCTGCTGCGTGCCGGTCGGCAGCTGATTCAACACCGAGTTCACCTTGGCGTTGATCTCGGTCATCGCCTTGCCGGAATCGTAATTGAGCCGCAGGTTGACCGTGATGGTGCTGCTGCCGGTGACGCTGGTCGAGGTCATGTAGTCGATGCCRTTGGCCTGGGCGATCGCATTCTCGAGCGGCGTCGTGATGAAGCCCGCGATGATGTCGGAATCGGCGCCGGCATAGGCGGTGCTCACCGTGACGATCGCGTTCTGGGTGCGCGGATATTGCAGGATCGAGAGCGTCGTCATCGAGCGCAGGCCGAGGACGAGGATCAGGGCGCTGACCACGAGCGCCAGTACCGGCCGGCGGATGAAGATGTCTGTGAAACGCATGGATRTTCTCTGAACGAGGGCGCGGGGCTTACTGGTCGACGATGTTCGGCGCCGCCTCGGCGACAGGAACGTGCGAATTGTCGATCTTCACCGGGCTGCCATTGCGCAGCTTGAGCTGGCCTGCGATCACCACCGTCTCGCCGGGCTTGACGCCGTCGGTGATGGCRACGCGGTCGCCCTTGGCCGGCTTGCTYTTGATGAACATCTGCCGCGCCTTGCCCTGGCCGTCCTTGAGATCGTCGACGATGTARACGAGATCGCCATAGGGATTGCTGACGACAGCCGTCAGCGGCACATTCACGAGTTGCTCGGGGTTGCCGGTCGCGATCTCGACCTTGGCGAACATGCCCGGCAGCAGCCGGGCCTGATTGTTGCGCAAGGTGGCGCGGACCTGGACGTTGCGGCTGGTGGAATCGACCTTGGCGTTGATCGCCGAAATCTGGCCGGTGAAGCGCTCGCCCGGAAAGGCATCGACGGCGACGCCGACATCCTGGCCGATCCGGATCTCCGCGAGCGATTGTTGCGGCAAATAGAAATCGACGAAGATCGGATCAAGGCTCTGCAATGTCACGATCGTGGTGCCGGCTCCGAGATACTGGCCGAGATCGACGGCGCGGATGCCGAGTCGGCCGGCAAACGGCGCCTTCAGCGTCTTCTGCTCGACGATCGCCTTCTGCTGAGTCACCAGCGCCTGGGCGTTCTTCAGATTGGCGCGGTCGCTGTCGAGCGTCGCCTGGCTGACGGCGTTGAACTTGATCTGCTCCTCGTCGCGCTTGACCACGATGGCATAGTTCTCGGCCGTTGCCTGCAGCGATTGCAGCTTGGCGACGTCGTCGGTGGCGACCAGCTGCAGCAGCGGCTGGCCCGCCTCGACGCTGTCGCCGGAATTGAACTGGATGCTCTGCACGATGCCGGCGACCTGCAGCGCCAGGTCGGCGCCGTTGACGGCACGCAGCGAGCCGACCGCGGTGAGATTGGTGCGCCAGGGCGCGGTCTCCGCGGTGACCGTCGAGACCGTCTGCGGCGGGTTCGCCATGGCGCCGATCGCCTTGGCGATCATGATGCCCTTGAAGGTCTGAAAGCCGTAGAGACCGCCAAACAGAACAGCCATGGCGGCCAGCATGATGGTCATGCGCTTCTTCATCACATTGCTTCCTGGGTCGTCCGATTGGGGCCGGCGAAATAGCCGGGGTTGGCGCGGGGCAGCGCCGCTGGTGTCTCGTCCTGGCGATGCCACCAGCCGCCGCCGAGCGCCTGGAACAGCGCCGCGGTGTCGGTGAAGCGGGTGGCCTGCGACTTGATGCGGGAGACCCGCGCGTTGAGATAGGATTGCTGCGCGTTGATGACGTTGGCGTAGGGCACGGCGCCGCTCTTGAACTGTTCGATCGCCATGTTGAGGCTGTCGGCGGTCGCCTTCTCGGCGGCGGCCTGCGCCTTCAGCGCCTCGGCGTCGTATTGGATGGCGCGCAAGGAGTCGGCGACGTTCTGAAATGCGGTGATGACCGTACTCTTGTAGAGCGACAGGTCCTGCTCGAACGTCGCAACGTCGGCCTCCTTGGTGTGGTAGAGCGCGCCGCCGTCGATCAGCTTCTGGCTGACGCTCGCGGCGGCCTCCCATACCAGCGTGGTCGGCGAGAACAGCCGCTCCGGTCCGCTCGCGCCATAGCTGCCCGACAGCGTGACCTGCGGCAGCAGATTGGCAATGCCGACGCCGACCGTCGCGGTGGCCTGATGCAAGGTCGCCTCGGCCTGCCGGATGTCGGGCCGTTGGCGGACCAAGGAGGAGGGCAGCGAGACCGGCAGCTTGCGCGGCAGTCGGAGCTCGGCAAGGCTGACATGCTCGCCGCGATCCTGATGCGGCAGCCGGCCGAGATAGGCCATCAGCTGATTGCGCTGCTGCGCCAGCTGCTTCTGCAGCGGGGCGAGCGTTGCCTTGGCCTGCGCCAGCGTCGCCTCTTGCGACAGCACGTCCGATTTGGAGATGGCGCCGACGTCGAACTGGCGCTGGATCCGCTCGAGCTGATCGGTCTCCGCCTTGATGATCTCCTCGGTCGCGGCGATCTGATCGCGCAGCGAGGCGTCGGTGATCGCAGCGGTCACGACATTGGCGGTCAGCGAGAGATAGGTCGCTTCCATCCTGAACGCCTGGTAGTCCGCCTGCGCCTGCAGCGCCTCGACCTGGCGGCGGGTGCCGCCCCACAGATCGAGCGCATAGCTGACGCTGACGGAGGCACCATAGAGTGTGTAGAGCGAGGTCTGGCCCGGCCATTGTCCGGACTGCGTGGTCGAGGCCTGCGTGCGCTCGGCCGATCCGCTCGCGCTTACCTGTGGAAACAGCGATCCCTGCTGCGACAGCGCGTTCTCGCGCGCGGCCCGCAGCGCATATTGCGCAGCTTCAATGTCCGGATGGTTGCGAATCGCCTCCTCGACAAAGGCGTTGATCTGCCGGGAATGAAACAGCGCCCACCAGGTGCCGGGCAGGTCGCTCCCGGCGGCAAAACTTTGCGCATTGCCGCCCGGCGTCGCCGCACTTCCGGTCGGAGCGAGCCGGCGCTCGGACGTGTAGCCGGTCGCGGGCGGCGCGTCAGGCGGCATGAAGTCCGGCCCGACGGCGCAGGACGCGAGCAGCACGCTGCAGCCGACGAGGCCCAGCGGCGTCGCCGCCGTGCCGCGTCTCGAGAGGATCCGTCGCGTCGTCGGAAACATTCGGACATCATTTGTCATAAAACTAAACCGTTTAGTTCTTCTTGAGGAACCATGCTGTGCATGTCATGCTTGAGTCAAGTCACGTTGATGCTAGGAGGGAGGATGACATCCTCTTCGAATCCAGGTCTATCCCGCGTTGTTACGGACGCCGGCCGTACAGAACGGAAGCACACGCAGATCGTCGACAGTGCACGGACTCTATTTTTGGAGAGCGGCTTCGATACCACCAGCGTCGATGCGATCGCACGCCATGCGGGAGTGTCGAAGGCAACGCTCTATGCTCATTTCACCGACAAGGATGCATTGCTCCTCGCGCTTGTCGAGGAAGATTGCGAACGCCGGCGCGATCCGCTGTGGATGCCGCATGATCGGACGATCGATCTCGAACGCGATCTGCGTGAGATCGGGCAGCGATTCCTGTCGATATTTCTGGACGATCAAGCGCTGGCGATGCATCGGCTGATCATGTCCTGCGCCGCGCGCTATCCGGCGATCGCCGAAGCCTTCATGCGGGCGGGGCCCGACCGATGCGACGCCGAGGTCGCAGCTTTTCTGCGCGCGGCAAAGGCCGAGGGATTGATCGATGTCCCCAATGTCAGGCTGGCCGCAACGCAGTTTCTCATGCTGATCCAGGGCCGGCTGCCATTGACGTGGGCGCTGTCGCTGCAGGCGCCGAGCGCGGCGGAGTCCCGCGCCCAGCTCGAAGGGGGGATCAAGGTGTTCATTGCCGCCTACGGCCGCAAGGCGGGACCAACCAGACAGGCGAGGCCGGTGACGAAGACGGCTTCGAAGCGCGCGCGCGCGCCAGCGTCCCGGCGTCCCTGATCGTCAGGAGCTCTGGGACGTCGCCACGACGGGCTTTGCCGGAAACGCTCGGGCCCGGTTCGGCCGCCGCAGCCGGCGCTGCGTCCAGATCAGCACGCCCGTGACCAGCAACGCCAGCAGCACGACCGAGATCAGCACGTTGGCCAGGCTGCCGATGGTCGACCAATTGCCCTCGTGGAGCAGGCGCGGCCAGTTGCGCGGCAGCGCGGAGAGACCGTCGGGCGTGATCGCATAGGCGCGCAACTCGTCGCCCTCGATGATTCGCGCCAGCAGCCGTCCGCCGCGATTCCCGATGGAATTCACCTGCGCAAGATCGTGATCTCGGGCGACGACGTTGATGGCATCAGCCAGCGACAGGCGAGCGGGCGCCGGTGCTGGCGTGCTGCCCGCGAAGGTCAGGCCAAGCTCGAGGCAGATCCCGGTCAACGGGCTGAGCAGGATCAAGGGCAGCGTGAACCAGGCCGCGCCCTTGTGCCAGCCGGACAGCGTGTTGCGCAGCCGAGGTAGCCCCATCAGGATGCCGATGACCATGATCGTGACCATCGCGATGGTGGAGATCAGGGTGAGACCGGGGATGCCGATCAGGTGCTCATGGGTCATCCGCGCCCATTGGAAGGTGCCGGCCAGGGCTGGCCGGTCTGTCACGGCGCCGCTCGCGAGATCGATCTCTGTGCCCGGACGGCCGAGCAGCGTGATGTGCTGCACCGCCGGGTTGATCGACAGGCCGCGCGCCTTGCCGTCGGGATCATATTGCTTGACCAGCGCGACCACGCGTGCGGCATCGATGCCGCCGGGCTTGACCGCCGCAACCTGCGTCACCGGTTCGAAGGAAAGAATCAATCCCGTCACGATGATCACCAGCAAGGGCAGGGCGAAGACCAGGCTGATCCAGCGGTGGAGTTTGAGCAGCAGCAGCTTGTTCATGACCGTCTCCGAATGATCGTCACGCATGAAGCGCGATGCGGCGCGACAATGGTCCGCAGGCGTTTGCCTCCCGTATGTTTCCGATCGTTTCCTGCCGGACGGCGTACATGGTGCCGAGGGCCGTGTTGCGCTTTCATTAGCTGAGCCGTCCGGCGCGATGAAAGAGCGCAACTATTAATTTTAAGTCATGCGCGCTTTGATCGATGTCATTGCGGCGTTGGCATGGCTGTCATTGCTACAAGGATTCGGTGCCTGCGAGACCGGGGTGCCGGCGGCTGCGCGCAGCGCCGTGTCGTGGACAGACATYCCGTCRTGATGTCCGGAGCGGTCACTCTGCTTGGTCGCGGCGACGCCGAGGCGAGGAAGCCGCAGAGTCTCCGCGCTCGCCTGCCGCGCTGTGCGGACCGTCCGGCGCGTCGACGGCATCGCCATCCAGCACCTGCGTGAGRCGTGTCGTATCGAGGGCATTCTCCCACCGCGCGATGACGATGGTCGCCACCGCATTGCCGATCAGGTTGGTCGGCGTGAGCCCCTGMGACATCAGCCGATGGATGCCGAGCACCAGCGCGACGCTGGCCACGGGAATCGTCCCGGTGGCCGCGAGGGTTGCCGCCAGCACGACGAAGGCCGCGCCGGCGATTCCYGCGGCGCCCTTCGAGGTCACCAGCAGGATCAGCAGCAGCCCGATCTGGTGGCCGATGTCGAGATGGGTGTTGGTGGCCTGCGCCAGGAAGACGGCGGCGGTGGCGAGGTAGAGRCAGGTGCCGTCGAGGTTGAAGGAATAGCCGGTCGGAATGACRAGGCCGACGATGCTGCGCTCGCAACCGGCAGCTTCCAGCTTCTCCAGCATGCGCGGCAGCACGGTCTCTGACGAGGTGGTTGCGATGCAGACCAGAACCTCGTCGCGGATGTAGCGGATCAGCTTCCACAGGCTGAAGCCGGTGAGGGCGGCGATCGGGCCGAGCACCGCGGCGATGAAGATYAGGCAGGTCACGTAGAAGCTGCCGAGCAGCAGGCCGAGCTTGGCGAGCGAGCCCAAGCCGAACTTGCCGACGGTGAAGGCGATGGCGCCGAAGGCGCCGAGCGGCGCGGCCCACATCACGATCCTGACCACGCCGAAGATCATCTGCCCGCCGACCTCGATCACGTCGGTCACGGGCTTGGCGCGCTCGCCGAGCCAGATCAGCGCGAAGCCGCACATCACCGAGATGAACAGCACCTGCAGGATGTTGCCCTCGGCGAAGGCGCCGACAAAGGTYTGCGGGATGATGTTGAGCAGGAACGGCACCARGCCCACCGCCGCGGTCTGCTTGACATAGGGCTCGATGGTGGCGGCGTTGATGGTCGCCGGGTCGATGTTCATGCCGACGCCGGGCTGGAACAGGTTGACGGCGGCGAGACCGATGATCAGCGCCAAGGTCGTGATCACCTCGAAATAGACCAGCGCCTTGATCGCGACGCGGCCGACCTTGGCCATGTCGGCCATGTGGGCGATGCCGTTGACCACGGTGCAGAAGATGATCGGYGCGATCAGCATCCGGATCGCCTTGATGAAGGCGTCGCCCAGCGGCTGCATCTGGGCGCCGAGATCCGGCTTCACGGCGCCGAGCAGGATGCCGGCGGCCATCGCGACCATGACCTGGACCCACAGCTCCTTCCACCAGGCGCGGCGGGAGCCTGCCTTGCTGTCGGCAGTCAGGGTCGTGGTGGTCATGATCGGTCCTGTCGGTTGGCCTTGCGCCGGTGCTGGTGATTCAGCTCTTCGCGGCGAACTTGAACAGCCGTTCGGGATTGCTGACAAGCAGCTTCTGCTGGATCGCAGGGKCCGGGGCGTAGAGTGGGATCAGATCGACCAGATCACCGTCATTGGGCATGATCTTGACGTTCGGATGTGGCCAGTCGGTGCCCCAGATGACGCGGTCGGGCGCATTGTCGATCAGCTTTCGGGCGAACGGGACCGCGTCGTGGAACGGCGGGCCGGAGGCCGAGGCGCGCTCGGGACCGGTGATCTTGACCCAGCACTTCTCGTCGCTGGCCTGCAGGTTGAGCAGCGCCTTGAACTCGGCGTCGTCGATGCCCTTGGCGGCGCTGATCGTGCCCATGTGGTCGATCACATAGGTGACGGGGAGCGCCTTCAGGACCGGCACGAATTCCTGGATCGTGCCGGCCTCGAGGTAGATGTCGACATGCCAGCCGATCGCCGCGACGCGATCGACCAGGGTGCGGAACACCGTCATGTCGCCGACCCCGCCGAGCCGACGCAGGAAGGCGAAACGGCAGGCGCAGATGCCGGCCTTGCCGAGCGCTGCGAGGTCGGCATCGGACATCGCGGCGTTGATGTTGGCGACGCCCTTGTACTTGCCGTTGCTCTGCGCAATCGCGTCGGTGACGACGCGGTTGTCGGTGCCATGAACGGTCGCATTGACGATGACGGCGCGCTCGATCCCGATCTTGGCATGAAGCGCCCGAAACATCTCCAGTGGCGCCTCCGGTGGGGTGTAGGGGCGGGTCGGCGAGAACGGGTAGGTCGCTGCCGGGCCGAAWATGTGAGTGTGGGTGTCGACGCTGCCCGGCGGCGCCTTGAAGTTCGGCGTCTTGGTCGCCGGATCCGGCCCGGGAATGCTGGGGATCYTGGTCTCATCAGCCCGCAGGCTCGCCGGGGCTGCGCCGAGCGCGGTTGCCGTGCCCAGTCCCGCCATGGTGGCCAGCAGATCTCGTCGTCGCATCGTGGGTCTCCTTCAAATGGCCGTCGTGACCGGCARCGTCACCTGCCGGGTCACAGCATGTCTMATCGCCGGAATCGGCGGGCAGCCGATCCGCTCAGGCCGCCTTGCGGCCGGCCGCGACGATGTCGCCGGCGCTGGCCAGGSTTTCGACAGTCCAGCAGCGCTCCATCACGGTCGCGATCTGCTGCGGGGGAATGATGCCTTCGGCGAGATCCTTGAACTTGCGCTCGAGATCGGCATCGCTCATCGGCCGCTCCAGGCTGCCGATCGCATGCTCGATCCGCTTGGTCAGCACGCGGCCATCGGTGAGCGTGATCGACATCTCGACCTGTTCCGGCTTGATCGCCGCATCGATCACCGGATTGACCTTGCSGCGCAGCTCGATGATCGCGCCATCGCGCACCGCGCGGTCGGAAAACTGCTTCTCGCCCCCAGCGCCTTCGATCAGGGCCACAGCGACCGCGTGGTAGACGCTGAACTTGCCCTCCAGCCCTTCCTTCGGAGTCTTCTTGCCGGTCAGTTMGAGCACCAAAGGATTGACCTTCATGTCGATCGACTTGACCTGCGCTGCGGTCAGGCTGTTCTCGTTGCGCAGCTGGATCGCGGCATCGATCGCGGGATGMAGCACGATCCCGCAGGCAAACGGCTTGTAGGTGTTGAGCGCGGCCTCATAGCGCTGGCCGAGCTCGCCGGTGATCTCGCGGTAGTCCTGCTTGGTGCTGATCGTGTTGGCCCAGCCGCGCTTGGCCTCGATCATCCCATCGGAGCTGGTGTAGTTCTTCGACGCGAGGATCGCCGCGAACAGGCCGTCGGCGGTGGCGCGGCCGGGATTGAAGCTCTTGTTCATCGAGCCGAAGGATTCGCGCAGGCCCACCGGCTGCGAGGCGGCGAGCCCGAGCGCCCACACCATCTGCTGTTCGCTCAGGCCCATCAGCCGGCCCGCGGCGGCGGCCGCGCCGAACACGCCGGCGGTCCCGGTGATGTGCCAGCCGACATCGTAATGATTGGGATACACCGCGTTGCCGATCCGGCATTCGGTCTCGACCCCGAGCACGAGCGCATTGAGCAGGTCGCGGCCATTGACCGGCTTCATCTCTGCAAGAGCCAGGATGGCCGAGATCACCGGCCCGCCGGGATGAATGATCGTCTTCAGGTGGGTGTCGTCGTAATCGAAGATGTGGCTGGAGACGCCATTGATGAAGGCCGCGTTCATGATGTCGAGCCGCTCGGCTCGGCCGAACAGGCTGGCCTGCGGCGGGCCGGAAAACGGCGCCAGCGCCGCGACCGCGATGTCCACCGTCTCGTGGTGCGACCCGCCAATGGCGACGCCGACATAGTTCAGGAGCGTGCGGACGCCTGCCTTGCGGACATTCTCCGGCAGGTCCTCGTAGCGCGCGCTGACGAGATAATGGGCGAGGATCTTCGTGACGTCCTTGCTGTCGGACTTGGCCGCATCTGCCGCCGTTGCCGGCACGCGGCAGAGGGGCGCCAGCGACAGGCCTGCGGCCCCCGCCATGAGTTGGCGGCGTGACATCGTGATCATGATGACGTCCTCCCGATCCGGCGCCTTGTCGCGTCCGTGTTGCGCTTGGCCCTGGCGCGATCCTGATCCGGTTCGCCACTGGCATGCCACGATCCTGCACTCGTCCAGACTTTACAAGGAGCCTTGGGTGAACGGTCAGTTCGCTTGATTGGACAATGCGCTGTGGCCTGCGCGGCGATGTTGCGGATGCGGTGGTTCGAGGGGCGCTGCAAGACAAGTGGCCATGGCAGGATCGTCTTCAACGCGCCTGTGAGAAGGGCAGTCCATCACGGCGCTGCGGTGAATTGTTCGTGYGACGGAAAAGCGAGTAACGTCAACGGTATGCCGTGCGTTCTGATCATGCGCTGACAGCTCGAAGTGCCGTTGTGGACACCGCCGGCGGAATGCTATGCGACAGCAAAGGCGGTGTTGGCGGCGCGGCGCTGCGGCCTGACGGCCGACCTGAGAACAACAACGGGCAAAGGAAACACCATGGTCGACGCGCTCATCATCGACGCCTGCAGGACACCGCGCGGCATCGGCAAGGCCGGCAAGGGGGCGCTGGCCGGGCTGCATCCGCAGCATCTCGGTGCCACCGTGCTGCGCGCCTTGGCGGATCGCACCGGCATCAACACCGCCGATGTCGACGATATCATCTGGGGCTGCTCGTCGCAGCGCGGCCCGCAGAGCGGCGATCTCGGCCGCATGTCGGCGCTCGATGCCGGCTATGACATCCGCGCCTCCGGCGTCACGCTCGACCGCTTCTGCGGCTCCGGCATCACCAGCGTCAATATCGCGGCCGCTTCGATCATGGCGGGGCAAGAGGATCTCGTCGTGGCCGGCGGCTGCGAGATGATGTCGATGGAAGGACGGCGCGGCGAGGGTCCGCTGATGATGGATGCCGGCAATCTGCATCTGCGCGCGCTGCATCCGCAGTCGCATCAAGGCGTGTGCGCCGACGCCATCGCGACCATGGAAGGCATCACCCGCGCCGATGTCGATGCGCTCGGGCTGGAGAGCCAGAAGCGCGCCGCGGCCGCGATCGCCGGCGGGCACTTCAAGAAGAGCCTGGTGCCGGTGCATCGCGACGACGGCAGCCTCGCGCTCGACCATGAGGAATATCCGCGGCCGCAGACCACCGCCGAGGCGCTGGCCGGGCTGAAGCCGGCGTTTCCGGCGATTGCCGATTACGCGCTCGACGACAAGGGCACRACCTATCGCGGCCTGATCCTGCAGCGCTATCCCGGCCTCGAGATCGAGTTCATGCATCACGCCGGCAATTCGTCGGGCGTGGTCGACGGCGCCGCCGCGCTGCTGCTGGCCTCGCCGGCTTATGCCAAGGCGCATGGGCTCAAGCCCCGCGCGCGCGTGGTGGCGATGGCCAATATGGGCGACGATCCGACCTTGATGCTGAACGCGCCGGTGCCGGCGACGCGCAAGGTGCTGGCCAAGGCCGGGCTCACGCTCGATGACATCGACCTGTTCGAGATCAACGAGGCGTTCGCGGTCGTTGCCGAGAAGTACATCCGCGACCTCAAGCTCGACCGCGCCAAGGTCAACGTCAATGGCGGTTCGATCGCGCTGGGGCACCCGATCGGGGCCACAGGCTCGATTCTGATCGGCACCCTGCTCGACGAGCTGGAGCGGCGCGACCTCAAGCGCGGCCTGGTCACGATGTGCGCGGCCGGCGGCATGGCGCCGGCGATCATCATCGAGCGCGTCTGAGGCGTTCGTCTATCGCCTGATACCGGTCGTTGCGTCAGCCGCGGACCCCCGCAGCGGGCGCTGTCGTTCGGGTGCGAGGAACAGGCGACCGGATTGGCCGGAAGCCCGCCGGAAACGGCAAAGCCAGTTTTGCGACGTTCCCGCGTCGATTTCGTTGATGCTGTCGCTGCTCCCCGCAGGCCGCGGCGGTTCCACTTTCCGGACCAGTCAACCACGTTTCGACTAGAAAGGAATTCGCGCTTGTTCCGCAATTTGCGGCGGGTTATTGCCACCGAGAGGCCTCATCTTAGAAGAAATGGCTCTCGTGCTCTCCACGCTGTCGCATATCATCGATCGCAAGGCTTCGAACCGGGTGGTCACGCGGCTGCGGGCGCTGCTGCGCAGCAACGAGTTCTACCTGATACCGCTGGCGCTGGTGATCGGCGTTGCCACCGGCGCGATCGTGACGGTGATGAGCCTGATCGCGCAGGTCGCCCATGTGCTGATCTACGGCATCCCGATCGACGTGCGGCTCAGCGCCAATGCCTGGGTCAATCCCATCATCGCTTTGATTGCGCCGGCTTGCGGTGGCCTCATCCTCGGGGTGATGGAATGGCTGCGGCGGCGTTGGAAGATCGCGGCCGCTGTGGACCCGGTCGAGGCCAATGCCCTGCGCGGCGGCCGGCTGTCGATGCGCGACAGCATCGTGGTGAGCAGCCAGACGCTGGTCTCCAACGGCTCCGGCGCCTCGGTCGGCCTCGAGGCCGGCTACACCCAGATCGGTGCCGGCGTGGCCTCGCTGCTCGGCCAATATCTCACGCTTCGCCGCAACGATCTCCGCCTGATCGTCGGCTGCGGCGCGGCCGCCGCCATCGCCGCAGCCTTCGGCGCGCCGATCACCGGCGCGTTCTATGCGTGCGAACTGATCGTCGGGGTGTATTCGGTGGCCAGCGCCGCGCCGATCCTGGCGGCCTCGCTGGCCGGGGCGTTGACGTCGCAATATCTCACCGGTGCGCCGTATTCGCTCGAGATCCAAAAGGTCGGCGCGGTCGGCTTCGAGCAATATATCGCGCTGTTCGTGCTCGCGCTGCTGGTCGCCGGCATCGGCATCGTGGTGATGCGTGCCTCGCCGGCGGTCGAGCGGCTGTTCGTCCGCATTCCGGTGTGGCTGCGTCCCGCGATCGGCGGTGTCTGCGTCGGAGCGATGGCGATCGTCACGCCGCAGGTGCTGGCGGCCGGTCACGGCGCGATGCTGCTCGACCTGCATCGCGAGATGGCGGTCGGCATGATCGCCACCATCATCGTGCTGAAGCTCGCGGCCTGCCTGATCTCGCTGGCGTCGGGCTTCCGCGGCGGCCTGTTCTTCGCCTCGCTGTTCATCGGCAGCCTGCTCGGCAAGCTGTTCGCAGGCCTGCTCGCGATGGTCGGACTGGGCGTCGCGCTGGATCCCCTCGTCGCGATGCTCACGGGCATGGCGACGCTCGGCGTCGCCATCGTCGGCGGGCCGCTGACGATGTCCTTCCTGGTGCTGGAGATGACGCGCAGCGTCGACGTCACCGCGGTGGTGCTGGCCGCCTGCATCGTGACCTCGGTGTGCGTGCGCGTGCTGTTCGGGCACTCGTTCTCGACCTGGCGCCTGCATCTGCGCGGTGAGACCATCCGCAGCGCCAATGATGTCGGCTGGCTGCGCAATCTCACCGTCGAGCGGCTGATGCGCTCCGACGTCGGCAAGGTGCCGACCACCACCTCGATCGCCGCCTGCCGGCGCGAATTCGCGCTCGGCACCCGCCAGGCGGTCGTGGTCGTCAACAACAGCGACGATTATTGCGGGCTGGTGTCGCTGCCCGATCTGTTCTCGGGCGAACTGGATTCGATCGCGGACGACATCCAGGTGGTGGAGCTCGCCAAATATTTCGATGTCGCGCTGTTGCCCGAAATGAACGTCAAGACGGCGATGAAGATCTTTGACGATTCCGGCGCCGAGGTGCTCGCGGTGCTGGAGTCGGAGAACAGCCGCAAGGTGATCGGCTTCCTCACCGAGTCCTTCGCGCGCCGCCGCTATGTCGAGGAAATCGATCAGGCGACGCGCGGTGTGCTCGGCGCGCTGTCGTAATCGCGTCACATCGCCGCGACACGGAATCTTCTCGCCGGGAACAGAGTAGGCTGCCGGCCGCTTGAGACGCGGGCGACGCGCGAGGATTGCATGACGATTTGGACGAGAATGACGGTTGCGGCGACTGTCGCTGCGCTGGCGACGACATCCGCAGCAGCCGAACCTGCAGTGCTGAAAGGCCGGGACGCCTTCGGCAGCTGGCAGGGCGACGCGCCCGGCACGATCCGGCTGATCCGTCCCGAGGATCTGCCGAAGCCCGGCGCCACCGCATCCGCCGCCAATGTCTCGCGCGTGGTGCAGCGGCCGGCCTCGGTCCTGCCCAAGGTCGTCGACGGCTTCAAGATCGCGCTGTTCGCGGACGGGCTGAGCGGCCCGCGCATCATCCGCACCGCGCCCAATGGCGACATCTTCGTTGCCGAGACCCGGGCAGGGCGCATCCGCGTGCTGCGTCCGAGCGAGGACGGCAGCAAGGTTGCGTCAAGTGAGATGTTCGCCGAGCGGCTCGGCCATCCGTTCGGCATCGCTTTCTATCCGAGCGTCGATCCGCAATGGGTCTATGTGGCGAGCACCGACCGCGTGCTGCGCTTTCCCTATCGGTCCGGCGACATGAAGCCGGCGGGCGCAATGCAGGTCGTCGTCGCCGACCTGCCCGCGGGCTATGGCCATTCGACGCGCGATCTCGTCTTCACCCCGGACGGCCAGCGCATGCTGGTCTCGGTCGGGTCGGCCGGCAATGTCGGCGAAGCTCTTGGCGAGCCGGATGGCGGCCTCGCCGCCTGGATCAAGGCGAATCCGCCGGGCGCTGCGTGGGGCGCCGAGACCGAACGTGCCGGCGTGCTGGCGTTCGATCCCGACGGCAAGAACCGCAGCCTGTTCGCCACCGGGATCCGCAATTGCGTCGGCCTGGCGATCCAGCCTGGATCGGGCACGCCCTGGTGCTCCACCAATGAGCGCGATGGGCTCGGCGACGATCTGGTGCCGGATTATGTCACACGGGTGAAGGAGGGCGGGTTCTATGGCTGGCCCTGGTACTATGTCGGCGACAACGAGGACCCGCGGCACGCCGGCGAGCGTCCTGACCTGAAGGGGCAGGTCACGATTCCCGACGTGCTGCTGCAGGCACATTCCGCCTCGCTCGGCCTCACCTTCTATGACGCAGCCCTGTTCCCGCCGGAGTATCGCGGCGATGCCTTCGCCGCGGAGCACGGCTCCTGGAACCGCTCCAAGCGCACCGGTTACAAGGTGATCCGGGTGAGGCTGAAGGACGGCGTGCCCACCGGCGAATATGAGGATTTCGTCACCGGCTTCGTCGTCAACGACCGCGAGGTCTGGGGCCGGCCGGTCGGCGTCGCCGTGGCGCGCGACGGCAGTTTGCTGATCTCCGAGGACGGCAACGGCACGATCTGGCGCGTCAGCCGCTGAGCGGTTGTCGCGGCGCAGGAACCTCCCGACCCAGCATGGGTTGTGAGCGGGGTTGAACGCCGGATGACCGCATGAACATCTTCGATCCGAAAGGACCGATCGCCGCCGCGCAGCAGACGATCCTGATCGACTCCGTCATCATCATGCTGGCGATCATCGTGCCGACCTCGATCGCCGTGCTCGCCTTCGCGTTCTGGTTCCGCAGCTCCAACACGAGGGCGACGTACCGACCGGATTTCGCTTATTCCGGCGCGGTCGAACTCGTGGTGTGGTCGATCCCGGCGCTCACCGTGATCCTGCTCGGCGGCGTCGCCTGGATCGGCTCGCACGATCTCGATCCTGCCAAGCCCGTCGCCGGCACCGGCSTTCCGATCCGCATCCAGGCGGTCTCGCTCGACTGGAAATGGCTGTTCCTCTATCCCGACCAGCGTATCGCGACMGTCAACAGCCTCACGGTTCCGATCGGCGCGCCGCTGCGCTTCGAGCTGACCTCGGGCAGCGTCATGACGGCGTTCTTCATCCCGCAGCTCGGCGGCATGATCTACACCATGAACGGCATGGTGACGCAGCTGAACCTGCGCGGCGATCACGTMGGGACCTAYAAGGGCCTYGCCTCGCAGTTCAGCGGCGAYGGCTTTCCGGACATGATGTTCGACACCMAYRTTGTGTCGCAGGTCGACTTCTCCAATTGGGCAGCCAAYGCCGCCAAGAGCGACCAGGTGCTCGACGAGGCGAGCTACGAGCAGCTCGCAGCGCAGTCGGTCGAGACGACGCCGAAGACCTACCGGCTCGCCGATCCCGAACTGTTCGGCAAGATCGCCAGCCAGCACATTCCACCAGCGCCCGGACCTCARCTGAGCGAGAAYAAGTCGCGKCCGGAASGCGGAGCATCCCATGCACACTGATTGGTTCGTCGTCGGAGTGTGGCGATGTCGGTAAGCGCTGTCGAGCAGGCCCCGGCCTATGCCGATCCGCATCACCTGCGGGCGGCCGAGCACGACGGGCCCGCGCCGAAGCGGATCGTGACCGGCTACGGCTTCTGGATCTTCCTGTTGTCAGACATCGTGATGTTCTCGTGTTTCTTCGCGAGCTTCGCGGTGCTGTCGAAAGCCACGGCCGGCGGGCCCGGCGGCGCGGAGCTGTTCGACATCCGCAACGTTGCGATCGAGACCGCGCTGCTGCTGGTGTCGAGCTTCGCCTGCGGCATGGCGAGCATCGCCGCCGAGCGCCACAGCGCGCTCTGGTTCCAGGTCGCAATGGCTGCGACGGGCCTGCTCGGGGCCGGCTTCCTGCTGCTCGAGGCCCGGGAATTCACCGATCTCGTTGGGCGCGGCGACGGGCCGAGCCGCAGTGCCTTCCTGTCGGCCTTCTTCACCCTCGTGGGCTGCCACGGGCTGCATGTCGGCGCCGGCCTTCTCTGGCTGCTGACGATGATGGCGCAGGTGATGACGAAGGGATTCCGCGCCGACATCGAGCGCCGCATCCTGTGCTTCGCGCTGTTCTGGCACGCGCTCGACATCATCTGGGTCGCGGTGTTCTCCGTGGTCTATCTGCTCGGGAGTGCGACATGACCGATCAGGTCCAAGAGTTCGACGGTCGCGGCGATCTTGCGCCGGGCGAGCAGCAGCATGGCGATCTGCGTTCCCGCATCTTGTTCCACGTGGCGGGTCTCGGCCTTGCGGTGCTGCTGACCGCGGCCTCGTTCTTCATCGCCGGGACCAACCTGGTCTGGCAGCCCTCGATTCCGGTGGCGCTGATCGTGCTGGCGATCGCCCAGATGGGCGTGCATCTCGTGTTTTTCCTGCACATCACGACCGGGCCCGACAACACCAACAACGTGCTGGCGCTCGCCTTCGGGCTGATCATCGTCTTCCTTGTGGTCGGCGGCTCGCTGTGGATCATGTCGAACCTCAACCACAACATGATGCCGATGGATCCGCTGATGCAGATGCAGCATTGAGCATCGCCGCTGATATCGCCGAGTCGTTGCTGAGCCCCTGCATTGCTTCGCTTGCGCTCGCAATGACGGTCGTGGCGGGCACTGAACGCCACACATGCGGTCATCGCGAGTGCAAGCGAAGCGATCCAGGGGCCACACGAAACCCTCTGGATTATGTGGCGTCAGTGCGCCGACTTCACTTCTTCGGCACCCGGCAATTGAAGGCGCGGCGGAAGCCGGAGGCGCGGGCGTCATCCTCTGAGCAGAACCAGCGATCCGGTTCGGTCGTCGCCGGATAGCTCGGACAGCCCTGCAGATGATAGATGCCGATATTGCCGGTGACGCGGGCGCGCACCGCGAACTTGCCCTTGATGCTGCAGCCGGGCGGCGCGCTCGGGGCGTCCGGGAACAACACGTCGCGGATCTCGCGGTCGCGATCGCTGCGGCAGGAGGCGCCGAGCAGGGAGCCGTCCTTCTTATCGGTGCGAAACTCGCCGGGGGCGACAAAACAGCCCTTCCAGATCCCGCGCAGCGCCTCCTTGGCGGCGGCGATATCGTCCTTGGCGCGATATTTGACCGCCGGGTCGGCGCTCACGGCGTAGCCGGCCCGTGCCATCTGCTGGTTGAGGCTGAGCTTGTCGCCGTCGACGGTGCAGAGGCCGAGCCTGCGGCTCTTGAGCGGCTTGTCCGGGCCGAGATCGTCGCAGCGCACCGCGCGGCCGGCGATCAGTCTGGTCAACTGTTCGCGCGCCTCGACACCGCAGCTCCAGGGGTCGGCGTGGTCGTCGATGCAGAGCTGATCGACCTCCGGCGCGTCGATGCCGTCCAGTCGATACACGGTCTCACCGAGCTGGAGGGTGTCGCCGCTGCGGACCGCGGCGGTCGCGGCCAGCGACGCGCTCGCCATGCCCGCTCCGATCACGATCGCCCCGCACAATGACAACAGCCGGTCTCGCAGCCGCATGCTTCCTCCCGCAATCAAATGCATCAAATACCCTGCCGAACTCCTACCACATCGCGCATGAGTCTCGCCAAGGGCCGCGGGAACAGCTCCGCCGGCTGTGATCTTGCGCCGGAGCGGCCTGCTACCCATCTGACGTTACAAAGGAATTACACCATGCTGGATTTCACTTCCGATGTCGCCGGCGACGCACTGTCGCCGGCGCAAGCGTCTGGTGCTGCCCCCGCCGATGATCGGGCGCTGCTCGACGCCTATTCCAATGCTGTCATCGACGTCACCGAGCGCGTCGGCCCGGCSGTCGTCCGCGTCGAGACCGGCCCGAAGGYCGGCTCCCGCGGCGAGCGCGGCGGCCTCGGCTCCGGCATCGTGATCTCGCCGGATGGTCTCGTGCTGACCAACAGCCATGTGGTCGGCRGCTCCAAGACCATCCGGTTGCGCGATGTCGAGGGTGTCGTCACCGACGCCCAGGTGCTCGGTGTCGATCCCGACACCGACCTCGCGCTGCTGCGCGCGAACCATGCGCGCGATTTGCGTTACGCCGCGCTCGGCAACTCCAAGAGCCTGCGGCGCGGCCAACTCGTGGTCGCGATCGGCAATCCGCTCGGCTTCGAGTCGACGGTGACCGCCGGCGTCGTCTCGGCGCTGGGCCGCTCGATCCGCTCGGTCTCGGGCCGGATGATCGAGGACGTKATCCAGACCGATGCCGCGCTCAACCCCGGCAATTCGGGTGGGGCGCTGGTGTCGTCGGCCGCCGAGGTGATCGGCATCAAYACCGCCATCATCCARGGCGCGCAGGGCATCTGCTTTGCGGTTGCCAGCAACACCGCGCAATTCGTGCTGTCGGAGATCATCCGCCACGGCTATGTCCGCCGCGCCTATGTCGGCGTCTCCGGACAGACCGCGCCRGTGCCGCGGCGCCACGCCGTGCTGGCCGGCGTCGAGAACAAGATGGGCGCGTTGTTGATGCAGATCGAGCCGGACGGGCCGGCCGCGCGTGCCGGGCTGTTGCCGGGCGATGTCGTGATCAGGCTSGACGGTGTCGACATCAACGGCGTCGACGACCTGATCCGCGTGCTCGACCGCGACCGCATCGGCCGCAMCGTGGCGATGGACGTGCTGCGGCTGGGACGGCTGCGCGGCATCGACATTCATCCSGTCGAGCGCAAGCCGGCGTCGCGGCAGCCGGCGGCGTAGCGGCGTGAGGCGATAGGCTGGCGCCAAGCACAACGCSGTCGTCCCGGCGAACGCCGGGACGCACCCCAGGGAGCCGTGCGAGGCGGGCGGGCCGTCAAGCACGCCACGATCACCACGCGTGTTTCGCTTGGCTCGCAGAGCAGCAAAGCGGYGACCGTTGCATGCAATGGCCGCTYACAAAATAAGCTGATCGCTTGAGAGTGACGGCTGCCCAGCAATCAGGCAGCGTCAGGTCGCCGTTCCAACCCATTGAATGAGTTATGACTTCGTAGTCGGTGGTGCTCATACGGTAATTGTACACAATGGCATAGCGCTTGCTTCGATGGTTGCGAGACATTCTCGCGGGGAGGCAAGCGGCTGACATGGCGAACTYATCTGCAGCGGCAACCGCCACGATCACAGCCGAGCCCGAGCCGATCAGCCTCGATCTGTCGAGGACCGCGCTGGTCATCATCGACATGCAGCGCGACTTCATGGAGCCGGGTGGCTTCGGCGAGACGCTCGGCAATGACGTGTCGCAGCTGGCGCGGGCGGTTGCACCGATTGCCAACGTGCTGGCGGCGGCGCGCAAGACCGGCATGCTGGTYATTCACACCCGCGAGGGCCACGAGCCGGATCTGTCCGACGCGCCGCCGGCCAAGATCGAACGCGGTGCACCGTCCTTGCGGATCGGCGATCCCGGACCGATGGGGCGCATCCTCATTCGCGGCGAGGCCGGGCACGACATCATTCCCGCGCTCTATCCGATCGATGGCGAGGTGGTGATCGACAAGCCGGGCAAGGGCGCGTTCTACGCGACCGAAATGGGCGACGTGCTGCAGCATCACGGCATTGAAAATCTGCTGGTGTGTGGTGTCACCACGGAGGTCTGCGTCAACACCACCGTGCGTGAGGCCAATGACCGCGGCTATCGCTGCGTCGTCATCTCCGATGGCTGCGCTTCCTACTTCCCCGAATTCCACGAGATGGGCCTGAAGATGATCAAGGCCCAGGGCGGCATTTTCGGCTGGGTCGCGGAGTCAGCGGCCGTGCTGCAGGCGATCGGCTGAGCCGCAGAGGAGACACGAGAGACACGGGTCGCGAGAGATGAGCTCGAAAATGTAGGCGTTCAACTCAACAGGGGAGCAAGGCGATGAGCGGAAGCGGGACGGCAAGCTCGACAAGTGCGGATTTCAAGCCGGTGCTGTGGACACCCGGCGACTGGAACGCGTTCTTCGGTTTCGGCACCAACATCCTCGTCAACATGCTCGTCCTCACCGGGCTGTTGCGCTTCGTGCTGAAGATGCCGGACAGCCTGGTGTTCGGCCGCATCCTGCCGGCGCTCGGTCTGATGATGTGCCTGTCGACCTTCTACTACGCGTTTCTCGCCTATCGCCTGGCGCAGAAGACGGGGCGGACCGATGTCTGCGCGCTGCCGTCCGGTGTCAGCGTCCCGCATATGTTCATCGTCACCTTCGTGATCATGCTGCCGATCACGCTCAAGACCGGCGATCCGCTGAAGGGCTGGTCCGCCGGGCTCGTCTGGGTGTTCTTCCAGAGCTTCATCCTGATGATCGGCGGCTTCGTCGCGCCGTACATCCGCAAGATCACGCCGCGGGCGGCGCTGCTCGGCACGCTCGCCGGCGTCTCGGTCACCTTCATCTCGATGCGGCCGGCGCTCGAGATGTACATGACGCCGCAGATCGGCCTCGTCTGCTTCGCGATCATTCTCGTCAGCTGGTTCGGCGGTGTGAAATATCCGAAGGGGCTGCCTGCAGGTCTCGTGGCGATCGCCGTCGGCATGATCATCGSCTGGGGCTCGAACCTGTTCGGCCTCGGTCTCGGCGGCCTCAGCGTCAAGGGCGTCGGCGATGCCTTTGCGAGCTTYGGCTTCTCGGTGCCGCTGCCGGCGTTCGGCACGGTGTTCTCCGGCTTCGAATATCTCGGCATCATCCTGGTCACCGCGATCCCGTTCGGCATCTACGAYCTCGTCGAGGCCATGGACAATGTCGAGAGCGCGGAAGCCGCCGGCGACGAATATCCGACSACRCGCGTGCTGACCGCCGACGGCATCGTCAGCCTGATCGGCTGCATGATGGGCAACCCSTTCATYAACGCCGTYTATATCGGCCATCCCGGCTGGAAGGCGATGGGCGGCCGCATCGGCTATTCGGCGGCGACCGGCCTGATGGTGATCGTGCTATCCTGGCTCGGCATCATCTCGGTGCTGCTGGCGCTGGTGCCGGTGGTCGCGATTTCGCCGATCCTGCTCTATATCGGCATGTTGATCGGCGCGCAGGCGTTCCAGACCACGCCGGTCAAGCACGCGCCGGCAATCGTGCTCGCCTTCACGCCGCATCTCGCCGCCTGGGCCAAGCTGCAGATCGACACCATGCTGGCTTCCACCGTGACGGCGGCGCAGAGCATCGGCGGTCTCGCAGCCGACAAGGTCGATGCGGTCAAGACCGCCGCGATTGCCGCGCTGCCGCAGCAGGGCGTTCTGTATCACGGCTTGGAAGTGATGGGCGGCGGCTCGATCCTCGCCGGCCTCGTGCTCGGCGCGATCGGCGTGTTCGTGATCGAGCGCGACTTCACCAAGGCGGCGGCCTTCGCCTTGGCCGGTGCCGTGATGACCTATTTCGGCTTCATGCATGGCGAGGCGGTCGGCATCGGCGGCGGCTTCGGTGTCACGCCGGCGGTGGCGCTGGCCTATGCCGTGGTCGCAGGCGGGCTGTTCGCGCTGGGGCGGCTCGGCACGTCCGAGAGCTACGTGGCGCATGCCGACATGCATGCGGCGCCAGCAGAATAGGTATCTTTTCAAAGAGAACGACAGCCGGCGGCATGGCCGCCGGTTATGATTTTTCACGCGCCCGGCAGATCGAGATAATAGCGCAGCAGCGCCTGGCCCGGCTCGGACAGCCATTCGGCCGCCCCGGTGACATAGCCTTCGATCAATCCCGTCGTGCCGATCAGATAGGTGATCGGCATCGCCGGCGTCGCGAAAAGCGAGGCATCGGCATTGGCCGGATTGGTCGCTTGCGCATGCGGATCGGCGAAGGAGGCGCGGGGCATCGCGATCGCCTCGGCATAGCGGCGGATGCTCTTGATGTCGCGCCGGTCGGTGCAGATGGTCCAGACGTCGAGCGCCGGCCTCCGCATCCGGTCCAGCCCGGCCAGCGTCGGCAGGTCGATCTTGCATGCCGCGCACCAGCTCGCCCAGAGATTGACCAGCGTGACATGGCCGGGCTTGGGCGCGAGAGTCACGTCCTTCCCGCTCATATCCTGCAGCTTCAAAGGCGGCRGCGCCTTGCGCGGCCGCTCGACGATGAACTGGGTGCGGCCGCTGCGGAACACCGGCGGGCTCGGGTCTTGCGCGCCGGCGCAGGCAGGCCTGCTTGTCAGCAGCAGGCTGGCCGCGGCCAGCAGCAGATCGCGCCGTGCGGGCGCGCTCAAAGCCTCAGCCATGGACGTAGGCCCAGCCTTTGCGCTGCAGTTCGACGACGCGGCCGATGCCGAACGGCACCAGCYTGGCGCCGTCGATCAGCTGGATCGTGAGGTTCTCCTTGCTCTCCGCGATCGACTTCGACGAGGCGCACATGCTGAAGCCGATATGCGGATACATCTGCCGCAGCGCCGCGAGCGGCTCCTTGAGCGGTGATTTGTCGGCGCGAAACACATCGATGCCGGTGCCGTTGGCGACGACCTCGATCGCGGGGGTCTGTCCGAGACTGGCGAAATGCCGCGTCAGATTGCCGGAATAGCTGATGGCRTGACCCATCACATGGGGGTCGTTGCGGTCGATCAGCACGACAATGCCGGYGCGATGCTGGGCGACGGCCGGGACGGCSGGGGCTGGGGCGCCGAGGGCCGTYGCKCCAGCGAGAAAGCCGCGGCGCGACACGTCAGGGATCGGTTCGCTCATCATGGCTTCCTTCAAAGCACGGGATGCGCCGGCGCCGGATGACCAGCGYCGGCGATGCTCGGATCAGCCGCGCGGCGCGACCGGCGCCTTGCTGYTGCGGCCCCACAGCACGAACAGCGACAGCGCCAGCAGCAGGATGTTCAAGGGCGTGACYGCYGCTTCGCCGCGGGAGATGTGGAAGGCGAACGCGAACACCTGCAGCGTGGCGCAGCCGATCGCAGCCAGCACGGTCAGGCGCGGCATGATGCGRGTCAGCGACGGCAGCAGGATGCCGAGCCCGCCAGCCAGATCGATCAGGCCGATGGTGCGGACGAAGGCCACCGAATATTCGCCGGTCCACGGCATCATCTGGGCGAGTTCCTTGATCGGGGTGAAGACCTTGGTGACGCCGGCGAAGCAGAACAGGGCGAAGAGCAGGGTCTGGGCGACCCACAGGC
>BFBZ01000447.1_pt1 | contig 40796 bp, 34 predicted proteins | sample 1888401 | NCBI WGS metagenome assembly BFBZ01 (sample SAMD00112614, study PRJDB3348) | symbiont metagenome | host: Chara braunii | reverse complement strand
CCCGCCGGTCACGTGCCGGAATCGGTTTCGGCGGCTCGCCGGAGCGCGAGCGGGCGATCGCCCGGCTGCTTTCGATCACCATCAGCAGGCCGATGCCGCTGAGCAGCGTCACGTAGGAAAGCGCGATGAACAGGTCGAGCTGGCCGGCCCGGCGCAGCAGCGAGAAAGCCGCGACACCGCCGGCCGAGCCGATCACGCTGCCACCCAGAAGCACCGAGGCGAGCTTGGCGTCGACCGCGTTCTTGCGCCAATAGCTGAGAGTGCCGGACAGCGACGAGGCGGCGATCTGCCCGGAGACGCTGGCCACCGCGATCGCCGGCGGAATGCCGATGAAGATCAGGAGAGGCGTCAGCAGAAAACCGCCGCCGACACCGAACATGCCGGAAATGAACCCGACCGCCAGCCCCATGCTCAGGATCAGGAGCATGTTCACGGGCAGTTCGGCAATGGGCAGGTAAAGCTGCACGGCTCACCCCGGCGATGATCGGGTTGACCTCCGAAGGACCGGAAAATCCCTGCCGCGTCAAGGCTTTTGGCCGCAGGGCTCCAACCCGGCGGCCGGTGTCAGTAGGACCGTGGCATTCCCAGCACATGTTCGCCGACATAGGCGAGGATCAGGTTGGTCGAGATCGGCGCGACCTGGTAGAGCCGGGTCTCGCGGAACTTGCGCTCGACATCGTAGTCGGCGGCGAAGCCGAAGCCGCCATGGGTCTGCAGGCAGGCATTGGCCGCCTCGAACGACGCGTCCGCGGCCAGCAGCTTGGCCATGTTGGCCTCGGCGCCGAAGGCCTCGCCGGCATCGCACAGGGCGGCGGCCTGGAACCGCATCAGGTCGGCCGCGCGAATGTTCACATAGGCCCGTGAGATCGGGAACTGGACGCCCTGGTTCCTGGCGATCGGACGGTCGAAGACGATGCGTTCGGTACCGTATTTCTTGGCCCGCTCGATGAACCAGTAGCCATCGCCGATACATTCGCCGGCGATCAGGGTGCGTTCGGCGTTGAGGCCGGAGAGAATGGTCTTGAAGCCCTTGCCTTCTTCGCCGATCAGGTTCTCGGCGGGGATTTCGAGGTCGTCGAAGAACACCTCGTTAGTCTCGTGATTGACCATGTTGCGGATCGGCCGGACCGTCATGCCGCGGCCGATCGCATCGCGCAGATCGACCAGGAAGACCGACAGGCCGTCGGATTTCTTGGCGACCTGGTCGACCGGGGTCGTGCGGGCGAGCAGCACCATCAGCTCGGAATGCTGCACCCGGCTGGTCCAGACCTTCTGGCCATTGACGACATAGCGGTCATTGCCCTTCTTCACCGCCGTGGTCTTCAGCTTGGTCGTATCGGTGCCGGTGGTCGGTTCGGTCACCGCCATGGATTGCAGGCGCAACTCGCCCGAGGCGATCCGCGGCAGGTATTTGGCCTTCTGCTCGGCCGAACCGCCACGCAGGATGGTGCCCATATTGTACATCTGGCCATGAACCGCGCCGGCATTGCCGCCCGACCGGTTGATCTCCTCCATGATGATCGAGGCCTCCGTCAGGCCGAGGCCGGAACCGCCATATTCGGCCGGGATCAGGGCTGCCAGCCAGCCGGCCTTGGTCAATGCTTCGGCGAAGGCTTCCGGATAGCCGCGCTCGTCGTCGATCTTGCGCCAATAGGCATCGTCATAGGTGGCGCAGAGCGCCCGCATGGCGTCGCGCAGGTCGGCATGATCGTCGGCAGTCGGCAAGGTCAGGGGCATGGCTTTGAGGTCTCCGCGGTGGGACCATAGTGGCTTCGCGCGATCGGAGATATCCGGCCGATGGCAGAGGGCGGATGCGCGGAAGTCCCGGCGACGCCCTCTCCGGCGCGATGTTTGCTTGGAGTTCGCTTTGACGCCCTCTGCGGAAGGCATTACCGGTAGTATCATGGCCATTCTCGCGCAGTTGCACCACGTCACGCGTTACCTCTACGACCGGCCGGTGGGCCTCGGCCCCCAGGTCATCAGGTTGCGTCCCGCACCGCACAGCCGCACCACGATCCCCAGCTATTCGCTGAAGGTCGTGCCCGAGAACCACTTCGTGAACTGGCAGCAGGACCCGCACGGCAACTGGCTGGCGCGCTTCGTCTTTCCGGAAAAGACCACCGAGTTCTCGGTCACCGTCGATCTCACCGCCGACATGGCGGTGGTCAACCCGTTCGACTTCTTCATCGAGAGCTATGCCGAGACCTATCCGTTCGAATACACGCCGGCGCTCGCCGAGGAGCTCGCGCCCTATTTGGTGATCGAGCCCTCCGATACGCATTTCGAGAGCTATTTCGCTCAGATCCCGCGCGGTCCGACCCAGACGATCGATTTCCTGGTCGCGCTCAACCAGAAGCTCCAGAACGACATAAGCTATGTCATCCGCATGGAGCCGGGCGTCCAGACCCCGGACGAGACACTCGAGCGGAGTTCCGGCTCCTGCCGGGATTCGGCCTGGCTTCTGGTCCAGATCGCCCGCCGTCTCGGCCTCGCGGCGCGTTTCGTCTCGGGCTATCTCATCCAGTTGAAGCCCGACCTCAAGGCGCTCGACGGCCCCGCCGGCACCGACAAGGACTTCACCGACCTGCACGCCTGGACCGAGATCTATATCCCCGGCGCCGGCTGGATCGGCCTCGACCCGACCTCGGGCCTGCTCTGCGGCGAGGGGCATATCCCGCTCGCGGCGACGCCACATTTCCGTTCGGCTGCGCCAATTTCAGGCAATGTCGAACCCGCCGAGGTGAGCTTCGCCTTCGACATGCGGGTCGATCGCATCGACGAGCGGCCGCGCGTCACCGCGCCATTCTCCGACGAGGCCTGGAGCAGGCTCGATGCGCTGGGCGACAAGGTCGACGCCGACCTTCAGGCCCAGGACGTCAGGCTGACCATGGGCGGCGAGCCGACCTTCGTCTCGGTCGACGACTATGAAGGCGCCGAATGGAATACCGCGGCCGTCGGCCCGACCAAGCGCGAACGCGCCGATGAACTGATCCGCCGGCTGCGCGACCTCTACGCGCCGGGCGGTTTCCTGCATTACGGCCAGGGCAAATGGTATCCCGGCGAAAGCCTGCCGCGCTGGACCTTCGCGCTCTACTGGCGGCGCGACGGCAAGCCGATCTGGGCCGACGAGAGCCTGATCGCAAGGGAGGCGGGTGCCGCGCCGGTTACCGTCGATGATGCCGGCGCGCTCGCCGCCGGCATTGCGACCCGCCTCGGTCTCGACGCCGAAGCGGCGGTGCCGGCCTATGAGGACCCGGCCCATTGGTTGCTCAAGGAAAGCGATCTGCCTGTGAATGTCGACGCGCTCGATTCCAAGCTCGAGGACGCCGAGGCACGCGCCCGCATCGCCCGCGTCTTCGAGCGCGGCCTGACCAAGCCGTCCGGCTTCGTGCTGCCGATCCAGCGCTGGAACGCCGAGCCGGCCAAGCGCAACTGGATGACCGAGAAGTGGAAGCTCCGGCGCGAGCGGCTCTTCCTGGTGCCCGGCGACAGCCCGGTGGGCTATCGCCTGCCGCTCGGCGCCCTGCCCCACATCCCCCCCACCTCCTACCCCTATGTCGTCGACGCGGATCCGGGCAGCGTGCCGGAGGCCTTGCCCGATCCGCAGGTCATCGCGGCCCAGGTCAGCCAACGGGTCGCCACCGAACCCGAGCGCGAGGCCGGTCGCGCCGAACAGGTCGAGCAGATCATCTCCGGAGACAATTCGGTCCGCACCGCGCTGGCGGTCGAGCCGCGCGACGGCCGACTCTGCGTCTTCATGCCACCGACCGAGCGGCTGGAGGACTATCTCGAACTCCTCACCGCGACCGAGGCCACCGCCAGGTCACTCGGCCTCGCCGTCCATGTCGAAGGCTATCCGCCACCGACCGATCCGCGCCTCAACGTGGTGAAGGTCACCCCCGATCCCGGCGTCATCGAGGTCAATGTCCACCCCGCCGCCTCCTGGCGCGACTGCGTGGCGATCACCCAGGGCCTCTATGAAGAGGCCCGGCTGTCGCGGCTCGGCACCGAGAAATTCATGCTCGACGGCCGCCATGTCGGCACCGGCGGCGGCAATCACGTGGTGGTCGGCGGCGCCAGACCGTCCGACAGCCCGTTCCTGCGCCGGCCGGACCTGCTGAAGAGCCTGGTGCTCTACTGGCAGCGCCACCCGTCCCTGTCCTACCTGTTCTCCGGCATGTTCATCGGCCCGACCAGCCAGGCTCCGCGTGTCGACGAGGCGCGCCATGACGGGCTCTACGAGCTCGAGATCGCCATGAGCATGGTGCCGAAGCCCGGCGAAGGGACACCGCCCCGGCCCTGGCTGGTCGACCGTCTGTTCCGCAACCTCCTGGTCGATTCCACCGGCAACACCCATCGCACCGAACTGTGCATCGACAAGCTGTTCTCGCCCGACAGCCCGTCCGGCCGCCTCGGCCTGGTCGAATTCCGCGGCTTCGAAATGCCGCCCGATCCGCGTATGAGCCTTGCCCAGCAATTGCTGATCCGCGCCATCATCGCCTGGGTCTGGCGCGAGCCGCAGGACGGGGCGCTGGCCCGCTGGGGCACCGCGCTGCACGACCGCTTCATGCTGCCGCATTTCGTCTGGGAGGACTTTCTGGGCGTGCTCGCCGATCTCGATCGGGCCGGCTATGCCGTCGATCCCGCCTGGTTCGAAGCGCAATATGAATTCCGCTTTCCGCTCGCCGGCGTCGTCGACCATGCCGGCGTCCGCCTGGAGCTGCGCCAGGCGCTCGAGCCCTGGCATGTGATGGGCGAGGAAGGTGCGATCGGCGGCACCGTGCGTTTCGTCGATTCATCCGTCGAGCGGCTCCAGGTGAAGGTCACCGGGGTCCAGCCCGAACGCCACGTCGTCACCTGCAACGGCCGCCCGGTGCCGCTGACATCGACCGGCCGCAGCGGCGAATATGTCGGCGGTGTCCGTTTCAAGGCCTGGAAGCCGGCCTCCGGCCTGCACCCGACCATTCCGGTCCACGCGCCCCTGACCTTCGACATCGTCGACGCCTGGAGCCGGCGCTCGCGCGGCGGCTGCGTCTATCACGTCGCCCATCCCGGCGGCCGCAACTACGAGACTTTCCCGGTCAATTCCTACGAGGCGGAAGCGCGTCGGCGCGCCCGCTTCCAGGACCATGGTCATACGCCCGGGCTGGTCGACCCACCGAAGCCGGAACGCACCGGCGATTTCCCCGTCACCCTCGACTTGCGCCGTCCGCCGGTTCATTGAGCCGGCAGCGGGAAATCTCGACCATGACTCTGCGCGGACCACGCTCCACCGACACCAGGGCCGAACGCATCCTGGCGCTTCTGACCCATTACCGGCCCTTGCCCGGGATCTATGACGAGATCCTGGATGGCAATGGCGAGCCGCGCGAGCACTGGAAACCGGTGCTGGCCAGCCTCGCCGATCTCGGCCCGCGCGAGCTCGACCGCCGCTTTTCGGCCGCCGACCGCTATTTGCGCGATTCCGGCGTGTTCTACCGGGTCTATGGCGACCAGACCGGCGCCGAGCGCACCTGGCCGCTGGCCCATGTGCCGCTGGTCATCGCCCCCGACGAGTGGCGCAACCTCTCGGCCGGCCTCGCCGAACGCGCCGAGCTGCTGGAAACGACGCTTGCCGACCTGTTCGGCCCGGGCGACCTGGTCCGCGACGGGCTGGTCCCGGCCGCCGCCTTTGCCGGCTCGCCGGATTTCCTGCGCCCGATGGTCGGGGTCAAGCCGCGCGGCGGCGAGCATCTCTGGCTTTATGCCGCCGATGTCGGGCGTGGACCCGATGGCCGCTGGTGGGTTCTCGGCGACCGGGCCCAGGCGCCGTCGGGCGCCGGCTACGCGCTGCAGAACCGGCTCGCCATGGCGCGCTCGCTGCCGGAGATCTATCGGACCTTGCCGGTCGAACGGCTCGCCGGCTTCTTCCAGGCGATGCGGGCGCAATTCTCCGCGCTGGCCGCCGGCACCGAGTCGCGCGTCGCGCTGCTCACGCCCGGTCCGCTCAACGAGACCTATTTCGAGCATGCCTATCTCGCCCGTTACCTCGGTTTCCTCCTGACCGAGGGCGCCGACCTGACGGTGCGCGACGACACGCTCTACATCCGCACTGTCTCCGGCCTGAAGCGGCTCGAAATGGTCTGGCGCCGGCTCGACGCCGACTTCGCCGACCCGCTCGAGCTCAACCCGCGCTCCCGGCTCGGCGTCGCCGGCCTGGTCGGCGCGCTGCGCGCCGGCAAGGTGACGCTTGCCAATGCGCTCGGCTCCGGCGTCGCCGAGGCGCGCTCGCTGCTCGCCTTCCTGCCAGCGGTCGCGCGTGCTCGCCTCGGCCGCGACCTGCAATTGCCGCATATCGCCACCTGGTGGTGCGGCCAGCCGCTCGAGCGTGGCGCGGTCATCGCCGATCTCGACAGCTTCGTGGTGGCGCCGGCCTTTGGTCAGACCGTTCCCGGCGTGCTCGACGACGGCCCGGTCCTGGCCGGCGACCTCTCGGCCGAGGCCAAGCTGAAGCTTGCCGAAGAGATCCGCCTGCGCGGTTCGGATTTCGTCGCCCAGGAGGTCGTCAAGCTCTCGACCATGCCGGTCTGGCGCGACGGCTATCTGGAGCCGCGGCCGTTCATCCTCAGGCTGTTTCTCGCCAAGGTCGACGGCCGCTGGACCGTCATGCCCGGCGGCTTCTGCCGCGTCGGCGACCGCATCGACGCTCGCGCGGTGACCATGCAGCGCGACGGCCGTTCGGCCGATGTCTGCGTGCTGGCCGATGGGCCGGTCGACGAGACGACCTTGCTGCCGACCTCCGACAAGGTGGAGCTGCGCCGCTCGACCGCCTCGCTGCCGAGCCGCGCCGCCGACAATCTCTACTGGCTCGCCCGCTATATGGAGCGCGCCGAGGCGACCCTCAGGCTGGTCCGGGCGCTCGGCGACCAGATCGGCACCGGCCAGTCGATGGCCGGCGAAGCGGCGCGCCGGATCATCGACCTCCTCGGCGCCTGGGAGGCGCTGCCACGCGACCACATCATCACCGATCCGGCCGCGGTCGCCGCCACGGTCCTGCATGGCCAGACGGCGGGCGGTCTGGTCGCGCTCGCCCAATCGGCCAGGGGCGCGGCCTCGGTCATTCGCGACCGCTTCTCTCCCGACGCCTGGCTGACCATCACCGACCTCGTCGCGCTCGCCGGAAAAGCCTCGGCCAGTGCCGCCGACACCGATATTTTCGACCGGGCCGATACCGGGCTGCGCATTGCCGCCGCCTTCTCCGGGCTGGCGCAAGAGAACATGAACCAGCTCGCCGGCTGGCGTTTTCTGTCCATCGGCAAGCGGGTCGAACGGGCGCTCGCGACCTGTCGCGCTACCCGCCAGTTCACCGATCCGAAGGCCGGCGCCGGCGGCCTCGACGTGCTGTTGAGCCTCGCCGACAGCCAGATCACCTATCGCCGGCGCTACGTCATGGTGGCGGCGCGCGCTCCGGTGCTCGACCTCGTCGTGCTCGACCCGAACAATCCCCGCTCGGTGGCCTTCCAGGTCGAGCGGATCAGCCAGCACCTGAAGGCCTTGCCGCTGCATTCCTCCGACGGGCGGCTGAACAGCGCCGAAAAGCAGATCGCCCGCGTCCTGGTCGAATTGCAGACGGCCGATGCCCACACCATGGATTCCAAACAGATCCTGGCGCTCGAACAGCGCCTGATGGACCTGTCCGACGAAGTCTCCGGCCAATATTTCACCCATCGCGAGGCCGAACGGCCGATGAGCGCGGACGCGGACGAGATTCAGTGATGATCTACGAAGTCCGCCAGGTCGCCGACTACACCTATGCCGCGCCGGTTGCCGCCGCACAGCACGTGCTGCGCGTCGTGCCGGTCGATCGGCTAGGGCAGCGCGTCATCGCCTGGGATCTGTCGATCTCGCCGAAGCCGACGCACCGGCGCGACACCATCGACTTCTTCGGCAACCATGTGGTGTTCCTGAATTTCGACACGCCGCACAGCAAGATCAAGATCGACACCCGGGCGCGCGTGGCGATCGCCGGGCGCAGCCGGCCCCTGCCCGGCATGGACCCGCCCTGGGAGCGCGTGCGCGAGACCGCCTTCGCGTCCGCCGATGTGTCACCCGCCTCCCCGGTCCATGCCATCTTCGCCAGCCGCCACGTCCCGCGCGACCCGACCATCCGGGCCTATGCCTCAGCGAGCTTTCCACCCGGCCGGCCGATCCTGGATGCGGCTTTCGATCTCGCCATGCGCATCCACGCCGACTTCACCTATGACACCGAGGCGACCGAGAACGACACCCCGGCCGCGGCGGCCTTCGCCATGCGGCGCGGGGTTTGCCAGGACTTCGCCCATATCATGATCTCGGGACTGCGCGGCCTGGGGCTGCCGGCCGGCTATGTCAGCGGCTATCTGCGCACCAACCCGCCGCCCGGCCAGCCGCGCCTCGAGGGCGCCGACGCCACCCACGCCTGGGTGTCGGTCTGGTGCGGGCCGGAACTCGGCTGGTGGGGGCTCGATCCGACCAACGGGCTGATCGTCGACCGCGACCATATCGTGCTGGCGATCGGCCGCGACTTTGCCGATGTCGCGCCGAACGGCGGTGTGCTGGTCACTTCCGGCGATCACGACATCGCGGTTGCCGTCGACGTCAAGCCGGTCGCCGCCTGACGCGGGTCTTGCCGACGCAGGCCTCGGCCCGGCCAGTCAGGCCGGGTGCGCCTCGGCCTGGCCGCTCGCCAGCGAGCGCCACTCCCAGACCGCCACCAGCACAAGCACCCCGGTCGTCACCAGCGACAGGGCCAGCGGCGTGAACAGGTGAAACTGGAACTCGGTCGCGCCGACCAGTGCCAGCAGGGCGAGGCCGGCCAGATGGGACAGCGGGAAATTCGGCGCGCTCAGCCATTTGAACCAGCCATTGCCCGCCAGGAACAGCGCCGGCGCGCCGACGATCGCCAGCAAGGCCGACAATTCGACATGCCCGCCGGGATGGGCGAGCACCAGTTCGTCGGCGACCGCGGCGACGATCACGCCGGCGACGATGATGAGGTGCAGATTGGTGTAGCCGATGCGGGCAATGCGCCCGGGATCGTCGGAATGGGCGATGTGATGCGTGCCGCGCTCGGCCCCGATGGCGAAATAGACCCACCACATGGCGGCGGTGCCGACGAAGGCCGAAACGAGCGCGGCGACCGTGGTCACCGAAACCGCCGACTTCTCGAAGGTCGAACCGGTGATGATCAGCGACTCGCCAAGTGCGATCAGCACGAACAGGCTGCAACGCTCGGCCATGTGGTGGCCGTCGACATCCCAGTCCGCGGTGGTCGAACGGCCAAGGCTCGGTACCCAGAAACCAAGCCAGGGCGCGACATATTCGAGGCCGATCGCAAGGACCCACAGCGCCAGCCGCGCGGGGCCCTCGGCGAAAGCCCCGGCGATCCAGAACACCGCCGACAGCACCAGCCAGGCGAGGATGCGCTGGAAATTCTGGCGGTTGCTTTCGCTCGCCATACCCGTGGCACAGACGCAGAAGGCCGTGCGGCCGACCTGCATGAAGACATAGGCGCCGGCAAACGCCAGCGCGCCGCCGCCGAAGGCCGAAGGAATCGAGATCGACATCACCAGGCCCGCCAGCATCAGCACGAACAGCATGACGCGCACCGCTGGGCGATCGGGGTCGAGCCAATTGGTCGACCAGGTCGTGTAGACCCAGACCCACCAGACCGCGAAGAACAGCAAGGTCGTTTCGATCAGGCCCGCAACCGTCAGCTTGTGCAGCAGGCCGTGGGAAAGCTGGGTGATGGCGAAGACGAAGACCAGGTCGAAGAACAGCTCGACCGAGGTCACCCGCCCCCGCTGCACCGATGTCTTGTCACGCAGGAGGCCGGCATGCCTGAACAGCGAAACCATCATTCACCCGTCCCTTGGAACCGCGCCGGGCAAGGCGGACCGCCACCCGGGCGGCCAGCCTCGCTTCAAGAAAACTTCCACCAGATGAACAGGCCGGCCAGCGCCGGCAGCCCGAAGACCAGGGCCAGGATCGGCGCCTCGTCGGCCACCGAATAGCCTGCGCGCGACACGCCGATCCACATGTTCACCAGCGCGCAGACGAGCCAGACCGGCAGGAAGATCTTGACGGCGGTGCCGATCGCCCCGCTGGCATCGCCGCCGAAAAACCGAGCGACGAGCACGAATACCGCGAGCGCCAGCAGGCCCCCCGCGATCACGATCACCGTATGCATGCCCGCCACCCCTTCAGCCTCGACGCCGGGCCGATGATCGGGGGATCGGCGCGACCGGTCAACTGGCCGGTCGCGCCGATGGCCGCCTCAGGCTTTCGGCTTCCACAGCCGGCCGATGTCGAAGCGCGCCATGTCGTCGAGCAGCTTGACGAAGTTCGCCGCCTGGAACTCGGCGGTCAGGCGCCCCTTCTCCGCCGTCGCCAGCGAAGCATCGCCAGCCGTGCCGTCGGGATGAATGTCCTGGGCGATCCAGCCGAAGGCATGGCTCACCGTCGGCCTGAGATAGGTGAACTCCTTTTCCATGCCGACCATGATCGGCTCGAACAGGCGAGCCTGGCTCATGTCGACCAGGTCGGGGCGGAAATGCAGCATCAGCGACGTCTCGACATCACCGCCATGGATGCCGTGATTGGCGTCGAGTTCGCCGAACAGGCCCTTGGGCCGGCCGAAGGCGGTCCAGCTCGACACCACGGCGAGCTGGCCGCAGCGGATGCGCAGCTCGCGCGCCACCACCTTCATCGGATCGAGATTGCCACCATGCGAGGTCATCAGCAGGATCTTGTCGATGCCGGCGCGCTTGACGCTCTCGCCGATCTCGATCCAGGAGCGCAGCACGCTTTCCGCCGACAGCGTCAGCGTACCCTTGGAATGGATATGCTCGTTCGACTTGGCCACCGCCTCGATCGGCAGGAACAGCGCGGTGACGTCGGCGCCGACAAGCGGAAACGCCGTCTCGATCATGCCCTTCATGATGCTGGTGTCGGTGGAGACGGGCAAATGCGGGCCGTGCTGTTCGGTGGCGGCGAGCGGCAGGACGGCGACCGTGCGAGCGGGATCCAGGCGATCGAAATCGGTGGTCTTCAGGTCACCCCAGTGGCGTGACGGCATGGGAGGTCTCCAGAAACGAGCAGTGTTGGCGGTTGCGCAAGCCGGTCGACCGCGCGCAATCTCCTACGCAATCGCCGGCCGGGGCCCATGGCTTCGCATGGTTCGCGCCGGCGGCAAAGTTCCAGAGAGCGGGAGTGCCTTGATGAATTTCGACCTGATCCTGCGCGGTGGCCGCGTGATCGACCCCTCGCAGAAGCTCGACGGCGTGCGCGACGTCGGCTTCGCCGGGGGCAAGGTGGCCGCGGTCGGCAAGGATCTGAAGCCTGGATCGGGCACCGAAATCCGCGATGTCTCCGGTTACATCGTCACCCCGGGGCTGATCGACCTGCACACCCATGTCTATTGGGGCGGCACCTCGCTCGGCATCGACGCCGAGGAATTCTGCCGGACCTCCGGCGTCACCACGGCGATCGACACCGGCTCGGCCGGCCCGGGCAACTGGATGGGCTTCCGCAAGCATGTGATCGAGAAGAGCCAGGTGCGCATCCTGGCCTATCTGCATGTCAGCCACGCCGGCATTTACGGCTTCGACAAGCGGGTGATGGTCGGCGAGAGCCGCGAGATCCTGCATATGAACCCGATCGAATGCGTCGAGGTCGCCGACAAGAATCGCGACCTGATCGTCGGCATCAAGGTGCGCGTCGGCCTGCATGCCTCGGGCACCAATGGCGAGAGCGCGCTCGACCTGGCGCTGCAGGTCGCCAACGAGGTCGGCATGCCCTTGATGTGCCATATCGACCATCCGCCGCCGTCCTATGAACATGTCATCGGCCGCCTGCGCCCCGGCGACGTGCTGACCCATGCCTTCCGGCCCTTCCCCAATGCGCCCTGCACGGCGCAGGGCGCGATCAAGCCGGAGGTCATCGCGGCGCGCAAGAAGGGCGTCATTTTCGACATCGGCCACGGCAAGGGCTCGTTCTCGTTCAAGACCACGCGCAACATGCTGGCCGGTGGTTTCGAGCCGGACGTCATCTCCTCCGACGTCCACACGCTGTGCATCGATGGCCCGGCCTTCGACCAGGTCACCACCTTGTCGAAATTCCTGGTCATGGGCATGCCGCTCGACCGGGTGATCGCGGCTTCCACCGTCAACGCCGCCATGGCGCTGAAGCGCCCCGAACTCGGCAGCCTGAAGCCCGGCTCAGTGGGTGACGCGACCATCCTGACGATCAAGGAAGGCCGCTTCGACTATGTCGACGTGGTCGGCGAGCACCTGATCGCCGACAAGAAGATCGTCTCGGAGGGTACGGTCATCGGCGGCAAGTGGTGGCACCCGAAGCGCTCGAACAAGTTCAAGAAACTGGCGACCGCCTGAGCGAGCAGAAGGCCCATCAGGCGGCGCGGATCCGCGCCAGAAACCCCGACACCGCCCCGTCGAGCCGGCTGGAGCCATCCTTCAGCTTCGACGCGGCGGTGGTCATGGCGCCCGCCGCCTCCCGGGTCTCGTCGGCTGCGCGCCTGACGCGACCGATATCGGTCTCCACGGTCCGCGTCCCTTCGGCGGCATCAGCCACCGCGCCGGCAATGCCATGGGTAACGGTGGATTGTTCCTCGACCGCCGCCATGATCGACGACGACACCGAATTGATCTCGCCGATCGTCTTGTTGATCGCCTCGATGGCCGCCACCGCCTCGGCCGTCACCGACTGGACCGCGCCGATCTGGCTGGCGATCTCCTCCGTCGCCTTGGACGTCTGCGACGCCAGGCTCTTGACCTCCGAGGCAACGACCGCGAAGCCCTTGCCGGCCTCGCCCGCGCGCGCCGCCTCGATCGTCGCATTCAGCGCCAGGAGATTGGTCTGCGCGGCGATCGCATTGATCAGATTGACGACGTCGCCGATCTTCTGGGTCGAAACCGCCAGGGTGCCGACGATTTCCCCGGTGCGGGTCGCCTGATCGACCGCGGAGGCGGCGATCTGCTGAGCCTGGGCGGTGCGGCTGGAAATCTCGCCGATCGAGGAAGCCATTTCCTGTGCCGATCCCGCGGCGCTCTCGACGCTGCCGGTGGCGCCGGCCGATGTCGCGGCAAGCGCCTGTCCGAGGTCGGAGACATTGCGGGCGACGACGCCGACGCGCGCGGCATTGCCGACGATTTCTTCCGCCGAGCCGGCGACCGTCGTGACCACCGACTGGACCGTCGCAGCGAATTCATCGGCGAGGACAGCCATGTCGCGCGCCCGCTCCGCCCGGTTCGCCTCGGCATGCGCGGCGTCCGCCGCCTTCAGCCGCTCGACCTCCATGGCATTGTCGCGGAAGACCAGGACCGAGCGTGCCAGCGCGCCGATCTCGTCGCGCCGCCCGGTGTCGCTGACCGGCGCATCGGTCCGCCCCTCCGCCACCGCGCCGACCGAAACGGTCAGCCGCGAGAGGGGCCCGGTCACCCCCCGCAGGACGATCCAGAACGCCACCAGGCCGGCCAGCAGGGCAAGGCCGATGGTGGCGAGGATCAGCCAGGTCAGGCTGCCCTTGGCGGCCTCGATCTCCTGCGACAGCGCAGCGACGCGCCGGGCGTTGGTCTCGGCCAGCGCGGCCATCTCGACATTCAGGTTTTGCCGTGTCGTCCGGTTGGCATCGTTGTCGCCGATCGTCCGCGCCGCGCCATTGCCTTGCGTGCGCCCGGCACTGGCGAGATCGTTGCGAAGCCTGACGAAGGCCTCGGCCTGTTCCAGCAGGCGCTGCTTGTTGGCCGCTTCCGCCGGCGGCAGCAGCGCCGCCCATTCGGCAATGGTGCTGCTGAACCGGGCAAGCTGCTGGTCCTGCGCCTTGGCGAACCGCTCGAGCACGTCCTTCTCCGCCGACATGTAGATGCCGCGCGATTCCATGACGACTGCGAAGATCAGCCCATTGGCCCGTTCGGCCAGCAGCGAGATCCGGGCATTCTGCTCGATGTGATCAACCGCCGTCTGGTAGCGCTGGAAGCCATAGACCGCGACGCCGCCGATGATCAGGGCGGCGGCGGCAAGGCTTCCAATCACTGCGAAGAGGCGGGTCTTGATCTGCATCGGCATTCCCCCAGAGATGAATCTTCCTGAACAATTCATGAGAACAGCGATGGAATGGTTAAGAAAACCATATAGAGATACCAGCGCGTGCTTATTTTCGTGGCAAAACGATTAAAAACGAGCATTTGGCGCGGCAGCGGGATGTTTCGCTGCCCAGATTTTCATCCAGATACTTGTTGTAAAATACCATCTGGATCATCTTCACAGCCTTCCCGGAGGGCCTTGCGCGATGTCTCAAAACGCGGCAACCAGCAGCATGACCATTCATCAGACCCCTCAAGAACCGGCCGGCGACCAGAAGCCGACCTATGACATCGCCGGCCTGATCGCGGCTCTCGGCGATATTCCGGTCGTCACCGAACCGGTGATCGTGCGCCGCCGGTCGCGCGATTTCTTCTGGTATTCGCCGATCCTCGCCGAAGAGCTGAAATCGGTGGCGGCCGACATCATCGTCAAGCCGCGCAACGAGGCCGATGTCATCGCGGCCGCCGCCGCCTGTGCCCGGCTACGGATCCCGCTGACCGTGCGTGCCGGCGGCACCGGTAATTACGGCCAGGCCATGCCGCTCGCCGGCGGCGTCTTGCTCGACATGACCGCGCTCGACCAGGTTGTCTGGCAGAAGCCCGGCGTCGTCAGGGTCCAGGCCGGCATGAACCTCTTGAGCCTCGACAAGGCCACCCGCGAGCAGGGTTTCGAACTGCGCATGCATCCCTCCACCAAGCGCACCGCCACCGTCGGCGGCTTTGTCGCCGGCGGTTCGGGCGGCATCGGCTCGGTTGCCTATGGGGGCTTACGCGAACCCGGCAATATCCTGGCCGCCCGCATCATCACGGTGGAGGAAGAGCCGCGCGTCCTGGAACTGCGGGATGACGCGGCCCAGAAGGTCAACCGCGCCTATGGCACGACAGGCATCATCACCGAGCTGGAAATGCCGCTGGCGCCGGCCTGGCCCTGGGTCGACGTCATCGTCGCCTTCGACACATTCTGGGAGGCTTTCGAAGCCGGCCGGGCGGTTGCCATGGCCGACGGCGTGGTGAAGAAGCTGATCACACCGATCGCCGTGCCCATTCCGTCCTATTTCGGCGCGCTGAAAAGCGCCTGCCCCGAGGGCAAAAGCATCCTGCTCTGCATGATCGCCGAGCCGTTCCTTGACAGTTTCAAGGCGATCCTGGCCGGCCGCGGCACGGTGACCCACGAGGCCGCGTCGGAGGAGGGACCGGGCCAGGTGCCGCTCTACGAATATTCGTGGAACCACACGACACTGCAATGGCTGAAGACCGACCGTTCGATCACCTATCTGCAGCTGCTCTACCCGCATGACCGGCTGGAAGAGAGCGTGCGCAAGATGATGGCGATGTTCGAGGGCGAGGTTTTGCCACATCTCGAATTCATCCGTTTCGCCGGCAATATCACCTGCAGCGCCCTGCCGATCGTCCGCTACACCACGCCCGAGCGGCTGAACGAGATCATCGCCCTGCATGAAGAGCATGGCGTGCTGGTCGCCAACCCGCATGTGGTCAGCCTGGAGGACGGCTCGCGCCACAAGCGCGCCGATGCCGACCAACTCGGCTTCAAGGCGGATGTCGATCCGATGGGCCTGTTGAACCCCGGCAAGATGAAGAGCTTCGTGCCGGTGAGGTAGGCGACGGCTGAGGAAAGGGCCGATCGTCGCAGACGGTCGAGCGCCCGCCGCCGCTTCGTCTTGGCCCCCCCTTCGTCTTGGCCGGGCTTGTCCCGGCCATCCACGAATTGTCCTGGCCCGCCCCGTTCTTGGCTGCACGACGAAGCTGGCCGGACAGCATGGTGACCGGCTCGAAGACGTGGGTGGCCGGGACAAGCCCGGCCAAGACGAGAGAGCCGCGAGCTCTCCCTCGAAAGGCTCAGGAGCCCCCTCCCCTGGTCAGTTCTCGCGCTTCAGCGCGCTCTCGTGCCAGCGCCGGAGCAGCACGTGCGACAGCCAGCTGGTCGCCAGGAAGATGGCGATGCCGGTTAGCGAGATCATGATCAGGGCCGCGAACATCCTGGGTATCTTGAGCTGATAGCCGGCTTCCAGGATGCGATAGGCAAGCCCGGAGGACGAGCCGCCGGAGCCGGCGACGAATTCGGCGACCACCGCGCCGATCAGCGCAAGGCCGCCCGAGATCTTCAGGCCGCCGAGGAAGTAGGGCAGCGCCGCCGGCAGCCTGAGATAGCGCAGCGTCTGCCAGCGCGAGGCGCCATAGAGCTGGAACAGGTTGATCAGATTGTGGTCGGCGGAATTCAGCCCGAGAATGGTGTTTGACAGGATCGGGAAGAAGGCGACGAGCCAGGCGCAGATGAGCAGCGACAGGTTGATGTCGCCGACCCAGATGATGATCAGGGGCGCGATCGACACGACCGGCGTCACCTGCAGGATCACCGCATAGGGGAACAGCGATTTCTCCAGCCACTTCGACTGGGTGAACAGCACGGCAAGGCCGACGCCCAGCACCACGGCGGCGACTAGGGCTGCGGCCGTGATCTTCAGCGTGACCCAGAGCGAGGCCGACAGCGAGGCCCAGTCTTCGACCAGGGTGCGGGCGATCAGAAGCGGCCCGGGCAGGATGAAGGGCGGGATCTCGCGGATGCGCACCACCGCCTCCCAGGCGCCGAGCGCCAGGATGCCGATGACCAGCGGCGCGATGATGCCGGGCCAGGTCTCGGTCGAAACGCCGAGCACCTTGCGGTCCTCGCGATAGATCGGCCGGGCTTCGGCATCGGTGCCGTCATGAGCGACGGCCGGTGTCTTGAGGGTGGCTTCGCTCATGCTGAAATGGCCTCCTTGAGCTTTTCGGAGGCGATCCGGCACCAATGGGCATAGTCCGCCGAGGTGCGGAACAATTCGTCGCGGGGATAAGGCGCTTCCACCCGCAGATCGGCCATGACCCGGCCGGGCCTTGCCGCCATCACCACGATGCGCTGCGATAGGTAGACGCTCTCGAACACCGAATGGGTGACGAAGACGGCGGAGAACCGGTTGGTCTCCCACAGCCCGAGCAGGTCGTCATTGAGCTTGTGGCGGGTGATCTCGTCGAGCGCCGCGAAAGGTTCGTCCATCAGGAGGATCTTCGGCTGGGTGACCAGTGCGCGGGCGATCGACACGCGCATCTTCATGCCGCCAGAGAGTTCGCGCGGATAGCTCTGCTCGAACCCCTTGAGGCCGACCAGTCCCAGCATGGCAGCGCCGCGCGCCTCGGCTTCGCCCTGCGACACGCCTTTCAGCTTCATGGGCAGCACGACATTGCCCAGCGCTGTCGCCCAGGGCATCAAGGTCGGATCCTGGAACACGAAACCGAGCTCGTGGTCGCCATTGGCCGCCGCCGGCCAGTCGATCGTGCCGACGCTCGGATCACCCAGGCCGGCCATCATCCGGAGCAAGGTCGACTTGCCGCAGCCGGACGGGCCGAGCAGGCTGACGAACTCGCCGGCCGCCAAGTCGAGATTGACGTCGCGCACGGCAATGGTGCCGTTGGCGAACTGCTTCGACACATGCTGGATCGAGACGAGCGGCTTCGCGTCGCTCGCCGCATTCTTCGGGGATATCACAACCGACACGTCAGGCCTTGCCCACACCCTTGTTGATGAACCTGAGATCATAGGCCTTCTTGTAGTCGATGCCGGGCGGGAACACGCCGGCATCGCGCATCTGGGTATAGAAGGTCTCCCAGCGCGCATCGGTCATGGCGCCGATGCCGAGGGTGAGGGCATCGCCCGACAGGATGATGCCGCGCTCGGTCATCACCTTGACCGCATAGCTGATCTTGGCCATGTCCATGTCCGGGTTGTCGCGCAGGATCGCCGCGTTCGCCGCCTCAACGCCCGGTCCGCCCTTCATATATTCGGCCCAGCCCTCCAGCGAGGCGGTGACGAAGCGCTGCACCACGTCGGCGCGCTCGCTGACCATCTTCCGCGAGATGTTGAAGGTGGTGTTGTAATTGGCAAAGCCCGCGTCGGCGATCAGGTGGGCGAGCGGGGTGACGCCGCCCTGCTGCTGGATCGCGAAAGGCTCGGACGACAGGAAGCCCTGCTGGCAGATGTTCTTGTCGGCCAGGAACGGCGCCATGTTGAAGGTATAGGGCCGGACCTGCTCGTCGACAAAGCCGAAACGCGCCTTGAGAAAGGGCCAGTAGGACGAGCGGCCGCCGGCGGCGACCAGGATGGTCTTGCCCTTCAGCGCCTCGAAACTGTCATTGCCGACCCCCGGGTGGCAGATGATCACCTGCGGGTCCTTCTGGAAGATCGAGCCGATGCACAGGAAAGGCAGGTTTTCCTGGACGTAGCGGATCGCCTCGAAGGAGTTCGACATGATCATGTCGACGCGGCCGCCGAGCAGCAGCTGCGAGGGGTTCTGCTGCGGCCCGCCCATGCGGATATCCGCATCGATGCCGTATTTGCGATAGATGCCGCTGGTCAGCGCCAGATAGAAACCGCCATGTTCGGCCTGGGCGCGCCAATTGGTCTGGTAGGACACCTTGTCGAGGCCCTGCGCCGTCACCTGGCCCGAGGTCATCAGATAGGCTGCGGAGACACCCGCGCCGAGCTTGAGGGCTGTGCGGCGCGTCAGACGAGCGTGAGACATGGCGACCTCTCCGGTGTTGTCCTTGCAGGACTAATTCGACAGCTCGCAACGAGCAACGCGCGTGCCGCTTTATCCCTGGCTTTTGTGTGGTTCCACGGACCAGCCATGCACAAACTATAAGCATTTTGCCATAGCGTTGAGCGCGAGGCCGCCGTGATTCCCGCCGCCGTGCAATGTCGGCACGCCCGGAGTATCGTCGCGGCAATCCAGACCAGACACGTCCGAGGACAGCTGATGACCCTGCCCGCGAATGCGCTCTCGCCCGCTCTCGACCGGCTGCGCGCCGATCTCGCCGGCCTGACGCTTGCCGACGACCCCGCCTCCATCCGCATGGCCAGCCGGGATTTCTTCTGGTTTTCACCGATCCTGAAAGCCGAGCTCGACGGCAAACATGCCGACCTCGTCGCCATGCCGCGCAGCAAGGACGAACTCGCCCGGATCGCCTCAGCCTGCGCGCGCCACCGCGTGCCCGTCACGATCCGCGGCGGCGGCACCGGCAATTACGGCCAGGCCGTGCCGCTCGCCGGCGGGCTGATCGTCGACATGCGCAAGTTCGACCGGATGATTTTCGCCAGGAAGGGCGCGGCCCGTTTCGAGGCCGGCGCCAACCTGCTCGACATCGACAAGGCGCTCGACCCGCATGGCCAGGAACTGCGCTTCTATCCCTCCACCCGGGCCCAGGCGACGATTGGCGGCTTCGTCGCCGGCGGCGCGGCCGGTGCCGGCTCCTGCACCTGGGGCCAGATCGACAATCTCGGCGCGGTCACCGCGCTGGAGGTGATGACGGTCGAGGCCGAGCCCAGGCTGATCGAGCTGCGCGGCAACGACATCCTGAAGGTCATGCACGCCTATGGCGTCAACGGCATCATCACCGAGGTCGAGGTGCCGACCGCGCCCGCCCATGACTGGGCCGAACGCATCGTCACCTTCGACAGCTTCACCGCCGCCGCCCGCTTCGGCCAGGCTTTCACCGAATGCGACGGCCTCGCCAAGAAGCTCGTCTCGATCCACGATCCGCGCATCGGCCCCTATTTGCGCCGGCTCGCGCCCTATCTCGACAAGGACCGCGCCTTCGCGGTGCTGATGATTTCCGAACCGCAGGCCGACACGCTCGACCTCCTGATCGCCGACCATGCCGGCAAGGTCACCTTCCGGCGCGGCGCCGAGGAGGCCAAGGCGGTTGCCTTCGGCACGCACAAGGAGCGCGGCGGCCCAGGGCCTCTCTACGAATACACCTGGAACCACACCACGCTGCACGCCATGAAGATGGATCCTTCCATCACCTATCTGCAGCTGCGCTATCCGCCGCCCGACAGCCTGAAACTCGTCGCCTGGGCCGAGAAGCAATTCCACGACGACGTCTATCTGCACCTCGAGTTCCAGCGCCGCCACGGCCAGGTCGTGCCGTCGAGCCTGCCGCTGGTCAAATACACCACGCGCGAACGGCTCGAGCAGATCATGGCCGAGGCCACGGCAGCTGGCATCCAGGTATCGAACCCGCATACCTATGTGCTGAACAATGCCGGCTGGAAGCAGATCAAGGCGCCGCAGCCGGAGTTCAAGCGGCTCGCCGATCCCCACGGCCTGATGAACCCCGGCAAATTGCTCGGCTGGGAAACGGCGAGCCAGGAGGCGGCGGAATAGCGCGGTTGGGCCGAGGCTCGCCGACGTGGAATATCAGGCCATGACGAGAGACGAGGTCATCGCGAAACTGAAGACGACCGAGGGCGAGCTGCGCGCGCTCGGCATCGACAAGCTTTATTTGTTCGGTTCCTTTGCGCGGGGTGAAGCGACGGACGAGAGCGATGTCGATGTCTTCGTCGAGATGGCGGCTGGCGCGCCGTTCAGGCTCGAAACTCTTGTTAATTCCAAAGAGCTTTTGACAACCAAACTCGGCTGCGAAGCCGATCTCGGCACACGCAGAAGCCTTCATCCGGGCGTCAAGGCCGAGGTCGAAGCCGAAGCTCTCAGGATTTTCTGATGGCCAAGGCGAAGCGGGCGTTCGACTCAGGCGACGGACTTGCAGGACATACAGAACGAGCCAACCGAGTGCCGGCACGGTCTCTACGTCATCCCCGGCCGAGCCCAAGCAGAAGCCCTTGCTTCTGCGGAGGCGAGGGGAAGGGGATCCAGGAGTTGCAGGACTGAACTGCAACGCGACTTGAGCCCAATGAATTGCGTTCGCATTCACGCGCTGAAGGCCCGGCCTGTTGGCCCTGGATCCCCTTCCCCTCGCTTCGCTCGGCCGAGGATGACGTAGCGGTTCGAGTGCGAGCCATCCATGCTTAGCGGCCTGCCACTACCGAGCGCGGAGATCGCCAGACGGCACGCAAGCACGGATGTTTCGGGCAAACCCATTCGCTTTCAACTCACCCCTCCTGCCGACCCTCCGGCGGCACCGCGCCGCGCTGCTGGACGATCCGGCCGTAATGCTCGGGCTGGCGATGCATATCGAAATTGAAGATCGTCGCCTTGTAGCTCTTCGTCAGGTCGAGGTCGCAGCGGGCGACGATCAGTTCGTCTCCTTGGGTCAGAGCCTGGCCAATGATCTCGCCTGTTGGCGCGATGATCGACGAGGCGCCGATCATCTCGCAGCCTTCCTCGACGCCACATTTGGCGACGCCGACCACCCAGGTGCCGTTCTGATAGGCGCCGGCCTGCATGACCAGCTGGTTGTGGAACTCGCTCAGGCGGTCGTGGTCGGGCGCTGGCGGATTATGCCGCGGAGTGTTGTAACCCAGCAGGATCATCTCGACCGATTGCAGGCCCATCATCCGGTAGCTCTCGGGCCAGCGGCGATCATTGCAGATCATCATGCCCATATGGCCGCCAAGCGCATTCCACACGCCCCATGACCGGTCGCCGACCTCGAAATAGCGTTTTTCGAGGTGCTGGAAGGCTCGCCACGGTTCGTGTCCGGCATGGCCGGGCAAGTGGATCTTGCGGTATTTGCCAACCTGCCGGCCGGTCTTGTCGACCAGCAGCGCGGTGTTGAAATGCCGGCCTTCGGGCGTCAGCTCGGCATAACCGAAGGAAAAGCCAATGCCGAGCCTGGCCGCCTCATTGAACAGCGGCGCGGTTTCGTTGGACGGCATTTCGCGCTCGAAGAAAAAGTCGATCTCCTCCGGGCTCTCCATCCACCAGCGTGGAAAGAAGGTGGTCAGCGTCAGCTCGGGATAAACGATGAGATCACAGCGATGCGAGGCCGCCTCGCGCATCAGGTCGAGCATGCGCCTGACCACCGCGGCGCGGTTGTCGGCGCGCTGGATGGCGCCCATCTGGGCGGCTCCGACGGTGATGATCCGGCTCATGTCGCGGCTCCTTCGACGGCTTGCGCATCGCGTCCGACAAGGGCGCGATAGATTTCCGGATCGGTCGCGCCTTCGGTGCCGAAACACAGCACACGTGACGTTGCGTCGAGCTTCAGGGCGGTCCGGGCCGCCGGATCCCTCGCGACCGCCAGGAACCCCGCAAGCCCCGCGACGCCGGATTCTCCGGCGGCGACGCCGAAACCCGCCATCGTCCGCATCGCCTCGGCAGCCCGCTCGTCGGGAATCGCAATGAACCCATCCGCGCCCGGCGACAACAGCGCCCAGGCCAGCTCCGACGGCTCGCCGCAGGCAAGCCCGGCCATGATTGTGTCGAGGTCCCCGCCGACCGTCGTCCAGCGGCCGGCGCGGGCGCTTTCGAACAGGCAATCGGCCTTGGTGGGTTCGACCACGGCGAGGATCGGCCTGTCGCCACCGGCCTTTTCCCAGTGATAGGAGAGAATACCGGCGGCAAGGCCGCCGACCCCGCCCTGGACAAATATATGGGTCGGCGGCGCGGCCTGAGCCTCCGCCTCCATTGCCAGCACCGCGTAGCCCTGCATGACGTCGCGCGGGATGATGTCGTAACCGGGCCAGGACGTGTCGGAAACGATGGTCCAGCCATTCGCGGCGGCAGCCTCGGCGGAAGTCCGCACCGCGTCGTCGTAATTGCCCGGCACGCGGCGAACCTCCGCGCCGAAGCTCGCGATCGCCTCGGCGCGACCCTCGCTCACCGTCTCATGCACATAGATGATCGCGGCGACACCGAGCCGCCCGGCGCCCCAGGCGACCGCCCGGCCGTGATTGCCGTCGGTGGCGCAAGTGACCGTCAGGCCTGCCGCCGAGCCGCGCGCCGCCACCAGCCGCTCGACCGCATAGGCGCCGCCCATGGCCTTGAAGCTCTTCAGGCCGAAGCGCTTGCCCTCGTCCTTGTAGAAGAGCGCGGCGACGCCGTTCTCGGCAGCGAGGGTTGCGAGCGCGCGGACCGGCGTCGGCTTGTAACCGTCCCAGGCGCGGATCGCCGTCGCCGCCGTCATGGCCCCGGCCAGCGACAGGATCGCCCGCTCCTCGGCGCCATAAGCGCGCGCCCGATCGAGCGCGGGGTTCGGCAGAAGCCTTGCTCCGCTTGCCGCTACGGCGATGACGCCGGCTTTCGATCCTGCCACCAAGTCCAAGATCCCCAGGTTGATCGGCGGCGCGGGCGCCGCCCCGCCCAAGAGCACTTGAGCCGGCGGCGCTGGTCAAGCCGGAATGGTCCGGGCGCTGGCGACCGGGACACAGCCATGCGCAAGGCGGTCGAAAATCCGACGGCCCGATCCCGCCATGGCGCCGCGTTCCCGCGACCGGCGGCTTGCGTGAACGGCAGCCTGGACACAATCCACAGGATTGCCGGTTCGTCGCCATCGTCGCACTTGAATCGAACGCCGGTCCGTCTGGCACGCGACTTGATAGGCGTGCTCGCGCTTTCCGGTTGAGCCACGACCTTTCCGGTTCGGTTCGGCGGTCGTCGTGATGCCGCGAGCGCGCTCAACCAGCCGCCAGGGAGACGGGCATGATCCGCGAAGAACTCACCGAGAAAATTCTCGATATCAAGCGCGAGAAGGACTGGACCTGGAAATACATCACCGAGGAGATCGGCGGCATCTCGCCAGTGCTGATCGTCGGCGCGCTGCTCGGCCAGATGAAGCTGGTCAAACCGCTGGCCGCCAAGGCAGCCGCCCTGTTCGGCCTCACGGCCAATGAAGAGAAGATGCTGAACGAAGTGCCCTATCGCGGCACGTCCATGCCGCCAACCGACCCGCTGATCTATCGCTTCTATGAAATGGTCATGGTCAACGGGCCGGCCTGGAAGGCCTTGATCGAGGAGGAGTTCGGCGACGGCATCATGTCGGCGATCGACTTCAATATCGAGATCGAGCGCGAGGCCAATCCGAAAGGCGATCGGGTCAAGATCGCCATGTCGGGCAAGTTCCTGCCCTATAAATATTACGGCAACGAGCAGGGCATCCCCGATTACGGCTTCAAGGAAGTGTGACGTGGCGCCGGCTATCGCGGACAGCAGGCGCCTCTACACTGGGCCGTACTGATCCCGGGAGCGGCGCATGCGCCTCGTCTCCATCGCTGCGCTGGCAATGAGCCTTGCCGGCGCAGGTAGCGTCGTGGCCGGCGATTGCCCGGCGGAGGCGCCGTGCCATGTCGCGACCGGCGACTATGTGCTGCGGCTGCCGGCTCATTGGGACGGCCGGACGCCGCTGCCGGTGCTGATGTTCTTCCACGGTTTCGCCGATACGCCCGCGGGCGTGCTCGCCAATTCCGACATCGGTTCTCTGGCCGACAGCCAGAACCTCTTGCTCGTGCTGCCCGCTGGCCTCGACCGGCGCTGGCATGTCCGGCCCGGGGCGCCTGCTCCGCGTGACGATCTCGCCTTCGCCACCGCCGTGCTCGACGACGTCATAGCGCGCTATCCGGTCGATCCGCGGATGGTGGTGGCCGGTGGCTTCTCGGCCGGCGGTTTCATCACCTGGAATCTCGCCTGCTATCGCCCCGGCCGGTTCACCGGTTTCCTGCCGGTCGCCGGCGCCTTCTGGGAGCCGGTGCCCGAGGGACCTTGTCCGGGCGGCCCGGTCCGGCTGCGCCATGTCCACGGCCGGTGGGACGGCACCGTTCCGATGGCCGGCCGCCGGGTCGGCGCCGGCGCCAGGCAGGGCGATGTCAGGGCAAGCCTCGCCGCGCTGATCCGCACCGACCGTTGCGCCGCCGTCCCCGCGCAAAGCGAGGAGCACGGCCAGGACTGCACGACCTGGCGCGGCTGCGCCACAGGTGGCGCACTCGCCTTTTGCAGCCATTCCGGCGGCCACGAGGTCAAGGCGCGCTGGCTGGCCGAAGGCTTGGCCTGGCTCAGGACGCTCGACGCAGCCGTCCCGCGCAACTGATCCCGATCACAGGCCGCTCGACACCGCCAGCATGGTCTCGCCGCGGATCTCCTCGGTGAGCCGCTCTTCGAGAGCCGCGAATTCCGGGGTCGTCTTGATCTTGTACGAGCGCGGATGCGGGAACGGCACCGGCACCTCGCATTTGAACCGGCCGGGGCGCGCGCTCATCACCAGCACGCGGTTGGCCATGAATACCGCCTCTTCGATGTCATGGGTGACGAACAGCACGGTCTTGTGATGCTGCTCCCAGATCGACAGCAGCAGTTCCTGCATCAAAGAGCGGGTCTGGTGGTCGAGCGCGCCGAACGGCTCGTCCAGGATCAGCACCTTGGGATTGTTGGCGAGCGCGCGGGCCAGCGCCGCGCGCTGCTGCATGCCGCCGGACAGCATCTTGGGATAGTGGTTGGCGAACTGGGTCAGGCCGACCTGCGCCATCAGCTTCTCGGCGATGGCCTGGCGCTCGGCGAGGCCGACGCCCCGCTCGCGTGGTCCGAAGGCGATGTTCTCGGCAACCGTCAGCCAGGGAAACAGCGTATAGCTCTGGAACACCATGCCCCGGTCGGCACCCGGTTCCTTCACTTGCGCGCCATCGAGCGTGACGCTGCCCGAAGTCGGCTGGTCGAGCCCGGCGACGACACGCAGCAAGGTCGACTTGCCGCAGCCGGACGGCCCGAGGATGGCGACGAACTCGCCCTCCGACACGGTCAGGTCGACCGGCGCCAGCGCCTGGGTCGGCGGCCCGCCCTGGACCCCCGGAAAGGTTCGGGAAACGGCCTTGATGACGAGGTCGCTCATACTGCGCTCCACGGGAACAGCTTCCGGTTCAGCGCTTTGAACAGGTAGTCCGAGATCAGCCCGATCACGCCGATGACGATGATGCCGAAAATGATCTGGCCGGTGGCGAGCAGCGCCTGGCTCTCGATAATCATATGACCGATGCCGGAGGACGAACCGATCAGTTCGGCGACGATGACATAGGTCCAGGCCCAGCCGAGCACCAGGCGCAGGATCTCGGCGATCTGCGGCGCGGCGAAGGGCATCAGCACACGGGTGACGATGCCGCGGTCCTTGGCGCCGAGGGTGAGCGCCGCCTCGACCAGGTCGCGGCGGATCGAGCCGACCGCCACCGCCACCATCAGGATGATCTGGAACACCGAGCCGACGAAGATCACCAGGAGTTTCTGCACTTCGCCGACGCCGGCCCACAGGATCAGCAAGGGAATGAAGGCGGAGGCCGGCAGATAGCGGGCAAAGGACACGAAGGGTTCGAAAAAGGCCTCGACCGGCTTGTAGGCGCCCATAGCGAGCCCGATCGGCACCGCGATGATCGCCGCGATGACGAAGCCGCCGAGCACCCGCCAGACGGTCATGCCGATGTCGAAGATGAAGCCGTGCTTGGCCAGCAGCGTCCAGCCGTCATTCACCATGGTCAGCGGATCGGCCAGGAAGATCCGCGACACGAAACCGCCGAAGGTGAAGAAGCTCCACACCGCGAAGAACAGGACGAAGAAGCTGATCCCGAGGATCACGCGCGACGCCGCGGAGACAGGTTGAAGGGGCCTCATGACGTCCTTTGTCGGTCGGGCGCCGCAAAACGGACGACGGATCGCCCGGGCGAAGATGACGGAAAAATGCGCAGGCGGAAATGCGGCAGATGCACTCGGAAATGAACACCGCCGCCCCCGGACGACCGGGCGCGGCGGCACGCTTCTAGCGTATTTTCACGCAATGGGAACCGGTCCGCGCAACGCGGACCGTTGCCTCACTGGATGAAGCGGGTATCGACCATGCGGGTGAAGTCCGGCTTCTGCCTGATGATGCCGAGGTCGAGCAGCAGGGTCGCGGCCTTCTCGGTGAACGGCAGCCAGTCATTGGCGAAGAACGCGCGGTTCTCCTCCGGTCCCGACCAGCGCAGGTAGCGCGCCGAGGCGCCGAACTGCTCGGGCGTCTGGCGAACATCGGCGCCCATCAGCGTATAGGCGCGGGTCTGGTCCGACTTGATCAGTTCGAGCGCCTCGAAATAGCTCTTCACCAGAGCCCTGACCGCTGCCTCATTGGCCTGGATGAAGGCCGGCGTGCAGCCGAACGTGTCCATCACCATGGGATAGTCGAGCGTGGTCGCGATGATCTTGCCGGCCTGCGGCGCGTCGCGCACCGCCGACAGATAGGGCTCGTAGGTCATGGCGCCGTCGTTCTGGCCGGCGATGAAGGCTTGCGCTGCTGGACCGGGCTCCAGATTGACCACGGTGACGTCGCGGATGGTCAGGCCGTTCTCGCGCAGCATCCAGGCGAGACCGAAATAGGGGGCGGTGCCGGGGGGCGAGGCGGCGATCGTCTTGCCGCGCAGGTCGCGGATCGAATTGATGCCGGCGCGCACGGCCAGGCCATCGGCGCCGTAGCTCTTGTCGAGCTGGAACAGCTGGGTCGTGGCGATGCCGCTGGCGTTCCAGGAGATCCAGGTCTCCACCGTGGTGGCGGCACACTGAACGTCACCCGAGGCGATGGCGAGATGGCGGCTCGCCTGCGGGATCTTGCGGATGGTTACGTCGAGGCCGTTGCGGGCGAAGATGCCGGCCTCTTTCGCCAGCGTCAGCGGCGCAAATCCGGTCCAGCCGGAAATGCCGATCGAGACCTTGGTTTGCGCGCTCGCGGGACCGGCAAGAGCCAGGCCGGCGACAACCGCGACGCCGGCAAGCAGCCGGCGCGCAAAGGACCGTGGCGACATTCTCATTCTCCTCTGGTGGCGATCTCGAACAAGCCGCCTCTGTGGCCAGTCTAGAGGCTGATATCAAGCGCACGGCATACGGAAATGCGCGTAGAGCAACGAATTTCGGCTGCAACGCTGGGACGTGACCAATGCCGGAAATCGCCGGCGACGGCCGCGATCGACGCGTCCGTACAACCTTGACCTTTATCGGCCGACCCATCACGATTGGCGGTAGTCTGGGGAGGCTGAAGAATGCGCATGAAATTGATAGCATCTATCCTGGCGACGCTGGTGTCGGTCGGCTTGGTCGCGCAACCGACAAAGGCGCAGGCCCAGCATATCGGACCTGAAGCGCTGTTCGGCGCGGCCGCTGCGGTCATTGGTGCCGCGGCGATCGCCAATGCCCATCGGAACGCCCAGGAAGAACGCTCGTACCGCCGCTACCGCCATGTCCGGCCGCGTGTCCATCACCGGCCGCCGGTCCGCCATCGTCCGGCGGTCGCGCAACGCACGGAACGATTTGGCGGCCAAGCACGGGATCCATTCGCGGCATCGGCCGGGTCGCCGCGTCAAGCCGCAACGCGTGACCCCTTTGCCGCCCAGGCGGCACGCTGAGGACACAGGCCGAGCCGGGACAGCATCGATGAAAGCCCTATTCGCGTTGAAGTGGCCGACACGCCACTTCGCCCGTGCCGTTGTCTGTCTGGCTTTCGGCTTCGTCCTCGGCCTTGGCGCCCGATCGGCCGAAGCTCAGGCTCCGCCTCAGGCGGCCTTGCGCATCGACCGCGAGAACGTGACGATTCGCGGCTGGGACGTCGGCCTCAACGAGCGGTTCGGCGGCTGCGTCGCGACCACGCGCTATACCGACGAAACGACCGTCTGGATCGGCTTCACCGGCAACGGCGACTCGGCCTTCTTCGCCGTGACCAATCCCAATTGGGCCTCGCTCGAAAGATCACGCGAATACGCCCTCAGTTTTCGGGCGGCCAGCGGGCGAAGGTGGAATGGCCGGTTTGTCGGCTTCGAACAATTGCCGGGCGAAAAGGGCCTGGCCGCCTTCGGCCTGCGCAAGGCATTCATCGTCGACCTCGCCCTGTCGGAGGGGATCGAGGTCATTTTCGAGGGCCGGCCGATCACCCGCCTCTCGCTCGACGGTTCGTCCGCCGCGATCGAAGGCATCGTGACCTGTCACCAGCAGTTCGCCTTCAATCCGCGGCAGGCCGACGGCCGGAGCGCCCGCGCGTCCCTGCCGCGCGGCATGACCACCGGGACGGGCTTCTTCGTGTCCCAGGCCGGCCATGTGCTGACCAATCATCACGTTGTCGAGGACTGCGCCAATGTCACGGTTTCGCGAGCCGGCGAAACGACCATGCAGGCTTCCGTCATCGGCCGTGATCCGGTCAATGACCTGGCCCTGCTGTCGACCAGCGCCACCCCGCTTCGGGTGCCGCCTTTCTCGCCCCGCGTGAAGGTCGGGGAAAGCGCCTACATCTATGGCTTCCCCTTGACCGGGATCCTGGCCACGGCCGGCAATTTCACCATCGGCAATATCTCGGCCCTGGCCGGCCTGCGGGACGACACCCGCATGCTCCAGCATTCCGCGCCAACGCAGACGGGCAATAGTGGTGGTGCCTTGATCGACGAGCGCGGCAATGTCGTCGGCGTCATCGTGTCGAAACTCAACGTCCTGGCGCTGGCCCAGCGCAATCTGGACATCGCGCAGAACGTCAATTTCGCCATTCGTGCCGGCATCGCCACGAATTTCCTGGAGGTGAACGGCATTACCAATACCGATCGCCCAAGTGACGAGAAGCTCGATCCGGCGACCCTGGCCGAACAGTCCCGCGAGTTTACCGTACAGGTCGTCTGCAATCGCTAGCTTGCGCGGCGGCCCGCCTCCGGCTCAGGCGCCGAGCGGCAGGGCGTAGGGGCTCTTGTCGCGCTTGAGGAACTGGCCGTCGCCGGGGTTGCCCAGCACCTTGCCCTCTTCCACCACGGTCTTGCCGCGGGCGATCGTCATGACCGGATAGCCGGTGACCGCGAAGCCCTCCCAGGGCGTATAGTCCGAGCCGTGATGCAGGATCTCCTGGCGCAGCGTCTCCTTGCGGTTGGCGTCCCACAGCACGATGTCGGCATCGGCGCCAACCGCGATCGTGCCCTTCTTCGGGTAGAGCCCGTACATCTTGGCGTGATTGGTCGAGGTCAGCGCGACAAATTCATTGGCGGAGATGCGGCCCTTGGCGACGCCCTCCGACCAGAGGATCGGCATGCGCGTTTCGACGCCGGGAATACCGTTCGGCACCCAGCGGAACGAGGTCTTGCCCTTGGCCGTCAGCTTGCCGCGCGGGCTGTCGTAGAAGAACGGGCAATGGTCGGACGAAAACGTCTGGAAAACGCCCTGCTGCAGGCCTTCCCAGATGGCTTTCTGGCTGTCGCTGTCGCGCGGCGGCGGCGAACAGACATATTTCGCCCCGCTCATATCCATGTTGAGGCCCTTCATGTCATCGGCCGTCAGCGTGACATATTGCGGGCAGGTCTCGGCATAGACCTTCAGGCCGCGCTGCCTGGCCCAGCGGATCTGCTCCATCGCCTCGCGGCCCGAGACGTGGACGATCATGATCGGCACGTCGAGCAGTTCGGCATGGCTGATGGCGCGGTGCGCCGCCTCGCGCTCGACGACCTCCGGCCGCGACACGCCGTGATAGAACGGCGCGGTCTTGCCCGCCTGTTCGAGCCGGTCGGCCAGGAACTTGATCGAGTCGTAACCCTCGGCATGAACCATGACGAGCGCCTGTTCGCGCCGCGCCACCGAAAAGACCTCGAGCAATTGCCGGTCGCTCAGCACCAGGTCGTCATAGGTCATGAACACCTTGAACGAGGTGCAGCCATCGGCGAACAGCGCCGGCAGTTCCTGGTTCAGCACGGTCGGGGTCGGATCGGAGACGATCAGGTGGAAACCGTAGTCGATCAGCGACTTGCCTTCCGCCTTGGCGTGATAGTCGCTGACGCAGGCGCGCAGCGACGTGCCCTTGATCTGCATGGCGAAGGGAATGATCGTGGTATTGCCGCCGGCCGCCGCCGAACGCGAGCCGCTCTCGAAGCCGTCGGCCATGGTCACGTCGGGCCCGGAATCCTGATCGAGGTGGACATGGCTGTCGATGCCGCCGGGCATCACGAGCAGTCCCGAGGCGTCGATGGTGCGGGCGGCCCCGGTGACCGCATCGGCGAGCAGTGCGATGCGGCCGTTCCTGATGCCGATATCGCAACGGATGGTGTCCGACGCGGTGACGACGGTGCCGCCGCGAATGGCGAGATCGAGATCGGGCATGGCAGGCTCCTCGGCAGCTCAAGCCGTCCTGTGGCACCGCATTTCCGGCGTTGCGTCAAGCACGGAAAATTGTCGGCAGGCCATTCTCCATGCGCACTGTGACCCGTTCGCCAATGACGAGATCGGTCGGCCCCCGGGTCATCACCCGCGGTCCCTCGTCGAGCGTCACCAGCGCGATGCCGTAGCCGCCTGGCACGTCGAGATCCGGCGTCGGCGCACGATGCACCGCTGTCGCCGCCCACACCGTGCCGCCGCCCCCGGCCTCGACGGCGGTGATGTCTGTCGCGGCGCAGGCCGGGCACATGGCACGCCGGAACTGCCGGACATGGCCGCAGGCGCGGCAGACGACAAGCTCGATGCCGCTCATGCCACCCGCTCCAGCACGAAGCCGACATGGCTGGACAGCGTGCCGCCATCGGCGTGGCAATAGGCGAGCGGCGCGTCCCTGACCTGTCGGTTTCCGGCCTCGCCACGCATCTGGCGGATCACCTCGACGACATGGGCCATGAAGCCGGCGACACCGGGATGGCCGAAGGACAGAAGCCCGCCATGGAGGTTGAGCGGCAAGGCGCCGTCGCGCCCGAACCGGCCGTCGCGCGCTGCCCGCCCTGCCCTGCCCGCCGGCGCGAAGCCAAGCGCTTCCAGGAAGATCGCCAGCGTCGGGGTGAAGCTGTCATAGATGCCGAGCAGCCTGATGTCGGCGGGCTTGCGGCCGGCCGTCTCGAAGGCCGCGGCGCCGGCGATCCTGGCGCCGAGCCCGAAATCATCAGGAATTTCCGAGATGTGCTGATGGGTATGGGCCTCGCCCCAGCCGGTCAGCTTGATCGTCGCCTTGGCGAGCGGCTCGGCCGAGACGATCACCGCCGCGCCGCCATCGGTGATCGGGCAGCAGTCGAGCAGTTTCAGCGGCGTCGACACAGGTTTCGAGGCCATGACATCGGCGACCGCGATGGCCTTGCGCAACTGCGCCTGCGGATGGTCGCCCGCATGCCGGCGCATCAGCACGGCGAGTTCGGCAAGCTCAGCCTCGCTCGCGCCGGTCTCATGCAAGTAGCGCGCGGCGAGCAAGGCGTAATAGGCGGGTATCGAAGCGCCCAGCGGCACCTCATGATCGGGATGGCCGACGGTTGCCAGCGTCTTCACCGCATCGTCGCGGCTCTGGCCGGTCAGGCGGTTTTCGCCGCCGACCACCAGCACGTGCCGGCAGGCGCCGGCCGCGATCAGATGGCGCGCCAACACCAGCGCCATGGCGCCGGTCGCCCCACCGCATTGCGCCTGATGGGCATGGCGCGGCTTCAGCCCCAGCCTTTCGCAGACCACCGTCCCCATCATCAGATGCGGATGGGTGGTGGCGTAGCCGGTGATCAACCCGTCGAGATCGTCACGCGCGAGACCGCTATCGGCGAGCGCCGCCAGCACCGCCTGCTCCATCAGGTCGAGCGGCCGCAGACCCGGATGCTTGCCATAGGCGGTGATGCCGATGCCGGTCAGATAGGCCATCACCTCGCCCCCGAGGTCACCAGCGCGTCGAGCATCACGGCACCCGTGGCGCGCACCAGCAGCGGATTGACCTCGATCGTGTCGAAGTGCCCGGCATTGGCGGCGGCCACCCGGGAGAGCGCGGCGAGCGCCCGGGCGGCGGCGGTTACATCGGCTTTCGGCCTGCCGCGCAGGCCGTCGAGCAGCGCACGCCCCTTCAGGCTGTCGATCATGGCCAGCGCCTCGGCCTCGTCGATCGGGGCCACGCGGAAGGCGACGTCCTGCATGACCTCGACGAACAGGCCGCCGAGCCCGACCATGACCACCGGGCCGAATACCGGGTCCATCCGGGCGGCGACGATCAGTTCGACGCCGTCACCGGCCATCGGGCCGACCAGGATGCCCTCGATCCGGGCTTGCGGATGGGCCGCAGAGACCGCCTGGATCATGGCGCGCGCCCGGGCACCGGCATCGCCGGGCGCAATGTTCAGCACCACGCCGCCGGCGTCGGACTTGTGCGCGATATCGGCCGAGACGATCTTCAGCGCGACCGGTCCGCCGCAGCGGGCAGCGACGGCGGCGACATCCTCGGGTGTCCGCGCCACCTGTTCCGGCAAGGCCTCGAGCCCGGCCTTGACCAGAAACGCCTTGGCCGCGGCTTCGGTCGTTTCCGCACCGGTCAGCCGCGGCGCGCCGGCGATATCGATCACCGGCCGCTTGCCCCCCTTCAACGCCCGACCGATCGCGGCCAGCGCGCCGAGCGTCGCCACCACCCGGCTCGGATCTTCGTTCAGGATGATGCCCTTGGCGCGATAGGCCGCCAGCACCTCCTCCGGCGCCGAGACCGCGAGCGCCATCGTGCGGTCCTCGTAACCTTGCATCGCCTCGGCGATGACCGCCTGCAGCTTCTCGCCCATGACCGGCGAGGCGATCCAGGTCATGAAGAAGCCGGCGACCGCGTCGACGTCGCCATCCTCCAGGATGGCGCGCAGCGCACGGCCGACGAGACCGAGATCATTCATCGCCTGGGCGGTGAAATCGACCGGATTGACGAAGGAGCCGAGCGGGTTCTCGGCCTTCAACCGCGCCTGCGTCGCCGCGGGCATGACCGGCAGGACCAGGCCGGCGGCCTCGGCATCATCGGCCATGAGCACGCCGGCGCCGCCGGAAATGGTCAAGACGCCGAGCCGGTTGCCGGCGAGCGGGCCGCGTCGCGCCAGCGCCTCGACCACATCGATCAATTCCTCGGTCGTGCGGGCCCGGTAGCCGCCCATCTGGCGCACCACCGCGTCGAACACCTGGTCGTCCCCGGCAAGCGAGGCGGTATGCGACATGGCCGCCGCCGCGCCGGTTTCGGAGCGGCCGACCTTGATCAGCACCACCGGCTTGCCGGCGGCACGCGCCATGGCGAGCGCACCGAGAAAGGCCGGGCCGTGCTTCACGCCCTCGACATAGGCCGCGATCACCTTGACGCCATCGTCGCCGGCCATATGGCCGATGGCGTCGGCGACCGCGATATCGGCCTCGTTGCCGGTGGCGAGCCAGCGTGCCGCGCCGAGCCCGCGCTTCCTCAGCAGCACGTAGATATAGCTCGCATAGGCGCCCGACTGGCCGATAATGCCGATCGGCGCATCGGGCGCCCGCTCGCCTTCGAGGAACGAACCGAAGGTCGCGGCATGACCTGACGAGGCGTTGTAGACGCCGAGGCAATTGGGCCCGAGCAAGCGCATGCCTTTGGCGCGCGCGCTTGCCACCAGCTCCTGCTGGCGCGAGACGCCCTCCGGGCCCGCTTCGGCATAGTTGGCGGTGAAGATCACCGCGCCACGCGCGCCCTTGGCGGCCGCCTGTTCCAGCGCCGGCAGCGCAAGCTCCGGCGGTACGGCCACCACCACGCAATCGAGGCCGTCGGGCACATCCGCCAGTGACGGATAGGCCTTCAGCCCCTGGATCTCCGCCCGGTTGGGATTGATCGGGTAAAGCGCTCCGGCAAAACCGGTCTGCTTGAAATAGCGGATCGGCCGCCCGCCGATGCGGGCGGGATCGGCCGAGGCGCCGACGATCGCCACCGCGCGTGGCGACAGGACGGCATCGATGCCCTCGATACGAGGTCCGCTCATGCGGCCGGTTCCGCCTCGAGCACGATGCGGCCGCCGGCCCGCCCGGCGGCGAGATCGGCCAGGGCGCCGTTCACCTCGGCCATCGGCCGGCGTTCGATCGCGACCGGCGGCAGGCCGACGCGGCGCGCCAGCGCGACGAACTCCTTGAGATCCCTGAGCGAGCCGACATAGGAGCCGCGAATGGTCACCGCGCGCATCGGCAGATAGGGCAGCGGATAGCGCAGCTCGCCACCATACAGACCGACGATCACATAAGTGCCGCCCTTGCGCACGCAATTGATGCCGAGCGTGCTGGTCTCCTCGCTGCCGACGAAATCGAGCGCCGAGGCGAGCCCGCCCTGGCCGAAGGCCGACAACTGTCTGGCGGCATCCGGCGCGAACGGATCGAGCGTCGCGGCGACGCCGATCGTCTCGGCCGCGGCGCGCTTTTCCGGCGACGGATCGATGGCGATGACCGGCCCGAGATCAAGTGCCTTCAACAATTGCAGCGCCATCTGGCCGAGCCCGCCGCAACCGAACACCGCGATCTTCTCGCCGGCACGATGCGGCTGGATCTTCTTGATCGCGCTGTGCACCGTGACGCCGGAACAGGCATAGGTGGCGGCGACCGCCGGATCGATGCCGTCGACATCGACCAGGAATGCGGCATCCGGCACCAGCACATGCTGCGCGAAGCCGCCGCGCGCCTGGACGCCGTGAAACCGCGGAGCGGCGCAAAGGTTCTCCTCACCCGACCGGCAGAGCGCGCATTGGCCGCAACCGATCCAGGGGTGGACCAGCCGGCGCATGCCCGGCTTCACCTCGGTGACGTCTGGCCCCACCGCCTCGACCGTGCCGAGGATCTCGTGGCCAAGCGTCAGCGGCGGCGCGATGCCGCGCTGGGTCAGATCGAGCGTCCGCCCGGCGCCGAGATTATAGGTGCCTTCGCGAATATGCAGGTCGGAATGGCAGACGCCGCAATGACTGACGCGGATGAGCACCTCGCGGCCTTTCGGCACGGGCAGCGGCTCGGTCTCGGCGACCAGCGCCTCGCAGATGGCGTTGAGGCGCCAGGACCGGGTGGTGTGGGACGAAGCGAGTGACGGCAAGGCGTTTCCCCTGGTGCTGAGCTGATGGCGCTGCCTCCGGTTGGCCCGGATGTTGGAGGCGACGCTAGCACGCGGAGGAACGCTGTAAACGATCCGAGCGGCGGATCCCCTGCCCGCTCGCGGCAGGGCTCGGTCCGACGATCCTCGTCAGCGGTTCCTGAACTCCGGTTTGCGCTTGGCCAGGAAGGCCGCGATGCCCTCGCGGAAATCGTCGGTCGCGAACAGCAGGCCTTGAGCCTGGGCTTCCATTTCGAGCGCGGTGTCGAGATCCGTGACCGGCGCCGCCAGCACGCGCTTGGTCGAGGCCACCGCCGTCGGCGCCAACGAGGCGATGCCCGCGGCCAGGGCCCCCGCCCGTTCGAGCGTTGCGCCATTGGGCGCGACCTCGTCGGCAAGGCCGAGGCGAAGCGCCTCGCTGGCGCCGAAGCTTGCCGCCGTCAGCATGATCCGCCGTGCCGCGCCGCCGCCGATCCGCCGGGGCAGCGTATAGGCAAGCCCCATGTCGGGCATCAGCCCGATCTTCGGGAACGAAGCCGCGAACTGCGCGCCTTCGGCCGCGACGACGAGGTCGCAGGCCGCGGCCAAGGCCAGGCCCCCGCCGGCCGCATTGCCCTCCACCGCCGCGATCACCGGCTGCGGTCCCTTGACGATCAGCCGGATGCAATCCTGCACCAATGCCAGCCGTTGGCGCAGGCTCCAGGGCGTCGTGTCGGCCATGGTCGAGATGTCGCCCCCCGCCGAGAAATGACCGCCGGCGCCGGTCAGGATGATGGCGCGGACAGCCGGATCGGATTGAGCCGCGATCAGGCCGGCCCGCAAGGCGGTGCGCACCGGCACCGACAGCGCATTGCGCCTGGCGCCATGGTCGATCGTCAGGGTCGCGACGGCGCCGGAGACGGATAGCGTGGTGGTACCCTCGGCCATGGGACGGACCTCGATCGATGTGTTCGGAAACGGCCGCAGAGGGAAGCCGCACGGGCGGAGCCCGTCAAGCCCTTGTCCTTGCCGGTGTCGCCAGATGTTCGACCAGTTCGCGGGCATGCAACGGCAATTGGTCGAAGCCCCGCACGCACAGGGACAGGCGCCGCGTCGCCCAGCCTTCGGTCAGCCGGATCGACCGGATCGCCATGGAGCGCTGGCATTTGCGGGCCGCGGTCTCCGGCACGATGCCCAGGCCGACACCGTGCTCGACCATGCGGCAGACACCCTCGAAGGTGCGCATGCGGATCCGGAACGACAAGGGATGGCCGGCCCGCACCGCGTGCTCGCCGAGATAGTCTTGCAGGGCGCTGCCGGCGTTCAGGCCAACAAAGTCATGGTCGACGACATCATGGAAGGCGATGCGTCGTTCACGGGCAAGCGCGCTGTCGCGCGGCACCACCAGGACCAGCCTGTCGACGGCAAAGGGCAGCTGCTGCAGGGCGCCGGGATCGACCGCATCGGAGATGATGCCGATCTCGGCGAAACCGCCGGCGACCGCCTTGACGATATCGGTGCTGAGGCGCTCCTTCAGATCGATATCGACATTGGCATGGCGGGCCAGAAAGGGCGCCAGCGCCTGGGGCAGAAACTCCGTCATGGCGGCGGTATTGGCCAGCAGGCGGATATGGGCCTTCAGGCCTTTCGAATATTCGCCGAGTTCGCCGCGCAGCCGCTCCATCTGGCGCAGCACGATGCGGGCGTGATGGACAAGCGCGTCGCCCGCCGGCGTCGGCTTGACGCCCCGTCGTCCCCGCTCGAGCAAGGGCAGGCCGATCGCCTCTTCCATGCCGCGCAGCCGCGCACTCGCCGAGGGCAGCGCCAGGTTCGCCTGGGCCGCTCCTTGCGTGATGCTGCCGGCCTCGACGACCAGGAAGAACAATCGGAGATCGATCAGGTCGAACCGCATGGTCCAACCTTACCACTGGAACAGCCTTCGTCCCAGCCTAAGGCTGAATGCGCAACTTCCGCATTGTGCCGGCCGCTCGATCCGGCCCAATGGCGCCATGATCGATTTTTCCGCAGCCCATCTCGCGACCATCACCTTGACCTTCTTCCTTGCCGGCATCGTCAAGGGCGTGACCGGCATGGGCCTTCCGACGGTCGCCATGGGCCTGCTCGCCACCGTCATGCCGCCGGTTGGCGCCGCCTCGCTGCTGATCGTGCCGTCCTTCGTCACCAATGTCTGGCAATTGCTGGCAGGGCCGAGCTTCAAGGCGCTCGCCGCCCGGCTCTGGCTGATGATGATCGGCATCATGGCGGGCACCATCGCCGGATCCTGGCTCATCACCAATGACAGCAGCGGCTGGACCACGATGGCGCTGGGCGTAGCCCTCATCGTTTACGCCGCGACCAGCCTGATGGCCTGGCAACTGGCGATCCCGGCGCGGCTCGAGCCCCGACTGTCGCCGCTCATTGGCCTCGCGACCGGCGCGATCACCGGCGGCACCGGCGTCTTCGTCATTCCGGCGGTTCCCTATCTGCAGGCCCTCGGCCTGAACAAGGAAGACCTGATCCAGGCGCTCGGCCTGTCCTTCACGGTGTCGACCATGGCCCTGGCGATCGGGCTGGCCGGCGGCGGCGCGTTCCAGTTCGCCAGCATCGGTGTTTCGGTCCTCGCGGTCGCGCCCGCGCTTGCCGGCATGGCGCTCGGCCAGACGATCCGCCGGCGCGTCAGTCCGGCCACCTTTCGCCGCTGGTTCCTGATCTGCCTCCTGCTGCTCGGTCTTCAGCTGCTGTTGCGCCCCTTCCTCTGATCACGGCCTGCCTGCGCCGGCTCCGTGACATTCGGGCGGCGCCGACTGGACAGCCGGTCAGGACCGGCTAGGCTCCCCGCCATCCCGCAGGGAAGGGTTGGCGGAATGGCGCTGAAAGCCGTGGTTTTCGACTGGGCCGGCACGATGATCGATTTCGGCTCGCGTGCAGCCATGGGCGCCTTTGTCGAGGCTTTCGGCCATTTCGGCGTGCCACTGACGGTCGCCGAGGCGCGCGGCCCGATGGGCAGGCCGAAGCGCGACCATATCGCCGCATTGCTGGCGCTGCCGCGCATCGGCGCGGCCTGGGCCAAGGCCCAGGGACGGGTGCCGACGGAGGCCGACATCGACCTCGTCTATCAGGTCTTCGTGCCGACGAACGTCAAGGTCGCCGCCGATTTCGCCGAGCTCGTCCCGGGCGCCGCCGCGATCGTCAAGGCGCTCCGGGCGCGCGGCCTGAAAATCGGCTCGACCACCGGCTATACCCGCGAGATCATGGCGCCGATCCTGCCGCTGGCGGCGGCCCAGGGTTTCGCGCCCGACAACCTCGTCTGCGCCGGCGACCTCGGCGAGGGCCGGCCGAGCCCGCTGATGATGTATCGCTGCTTCGCCGATCTCGGCGTCTATCCACCGGGTGCCGTGGTCAAGGTCGACGACACCGTGCCCGGCATCGAAGAGGGCCTGGCGGCCGGCACCTGGACCGTCGGGATCGCCGCCTCCGGCAACGAGACCGGTCTGTCGCTGGCCGAATGGACCGCGCTGACGCCGGCCGAGCGCGAGCACGTGCTGGTCCCGGCGCGCGAAAAGCTCGAGGCCGCCGGAGCCCATGTGGTGATCGACACCGTTGCCAACCTGATGCCTGTCATCGAGAGCATCGACCGGCTGATGGCCGAGGGCGAGGTTCCCTGAGCGGCGGCCATCGGCTCCCTGTCGGCCGACCAGCGGTGGCCTCGAGCCAGCCGCTCCCGGCGAGGCTGGGCCGGTCCTTCAGATCGGCGCGCCGAGCAATTGAAACAGGATCGGCTGAATGATGAAGAAGCCGGCCAGCGGCCTGCGCATCGCGGGCGGCACAGCGGCCAGCAAGGACAGGCACGCCAGCGGAACGATCGCCGCCAGCGGGAGATAGTAGCGAGGATAGGCATCCATCATCCATCCCGTCTCGACATGATGCCGATAGCTGAACAGGAGGTGGATGGCGAAGGTTCCCGCCAGCACGATCCAGCCAGCCACCACAACCACGTCGCCGGGCTCCTGGCGCCCGCCGATCACCCGACCAAGCGACACGAGCACGCCGGCCGCCGCGCAGGCCACCGCCGTGAACGGCAGAACCAGCGCCGCATATTGCAGCGCATTTCGCTCCTTGAGCGTCGGCAGCCAGTTTTGCAGGAAATCGGATGCGAAGTGGAGCACATAAGCCGGCGGCGAAAGGCGCGGCCTGTCGGCCCAACCGGCTTGCTCGGAGCCGGCGGCGAGCACGGCCTTGAGTGCCGCGGTATCGGGCGCCGGGTTGCCGTAAGACCAGATCATGGCCAGATAGGGCAAGACCGCGATCAAGGATACGAGCCCCATCGGCAGCAGCCACGCTGCCGAAAGCTGCCGGCGATAGACCATCCACAGACCGACCAGCAGAGCGAAACCACCGACGAGCAAAAGCCCGGTGAGCTTCGACCAGCCGGCCAGGATGACCCCGGCCAGCAGCATCCACAGCCACGCCCGCCGGCCGCCGGCCAGTAGTCGGAACGATGCGAGCACCGCCAATCCACCGCCGGTGAAGACGAAATTGTCGTTGGTAATGCTTCCAGCCAACGGCGCGAGCATCGGCATCAACAGAAGCGGCGCCGCATAGGCATAAAAAATCGGTTTGGACCAACCCGATGCGACCAGGAGGAGCATGCCAAACCCGATAGCGACCACCACCAGATTGATGAACCGATGGACCACCAGGGCTGTGGGTTGCTGTTGGATCACCGGACCCAGCCAGGCCATGACGCGGTAGTAGAACGGTGGATGATTGAGGTAGCTCGCCTCGTCGGTCAGCCGCAGCGTATCTGGATCGAGCATGCGCAGGCTGTCGAGGTCCAGCCAGATCGCTTGCGAACCCTGTAGCTGGGCGACGTAGGAGGCATGGGCCAACTCATCGAAACCCTGCCGTATATCCTTGCGGATCGCGAGCAGGCCTCCCAGCAGCAGCAGCGCCCCCAGCAATGCCATCATCATCGGCGCGAGAGCCGATCTCGCATGGTCCGCTTCGATACGATCGAGAGCCACAGCCGCTCCGCATGTCCAGGCACCAACCCGGTTTTACCCATCCCGTGTTAAGAGAATCCTCGGGTCGGCCTGCAGGCACTGACGCAACAGGACTCCGATCACCTGGAGCGAGCATCCGCCCGGCACTGTGGTGACCAACGAC
>BFBZ01000018.1_pt12 | contig 40797 bp, 31 predicted proteins | sample 1888401 | NCBI WGS metagenome assembly BFBZ01 (sample SAMD00112614, study PRJDB3348) | symbiont metagenome | host: Chara braunii | reverse complement strand
GCGAGCGAAGCAATCCAGAGTCCTTGCGCAGCCCTGGATTGCGTCGCTTCGCTCGCAACGACGGCGTGGCCTGATCAGCGGCGAACGTCGTCGCAGCCAGCGGCTCTCATCACGTCATTTGCCGGGTTCACGTCTCAAACAGCGTAAGCCAAACGTCCGCGTTCTCGCGGCCTCGTGGCCCGAGCTTTGCGGCATCGTCCACCCTCGAACATGAGAGGGCGCGGGGAAGGCCGGGCGCCGAACGCACCCGTGGTTGCGTGCAGGAAAGCACGCGTAGTCGCCACAGGTACGGGCCGAACATCCGGCCTTCCCCGCGCGATGGGCTACGACTTATACGCGCTCTCCCCAGGGACCGGCTGTCTTGCCCCTGTCGGCCGCAGGCCTCATCCAGGCCCACAGCCTTGACGCCAGCATCGGGGCGCCAGGACCACGCGACTTCGTCGTCCGCATGACGTCGTTCGTCCGTGTGCGCATGCACACTGCGACATCACCACGGCCATCGCATCCCGCACCCGACGTCCGTGACGACGCGTACGTCCCTCTCGTGGGGCAGGACGCGGCGGAGTATGCAGGATTTCCGAAAATAAGAAACAGGAATATTTCTTCAGGAGGAGCTGGACAGATTTTCGCAGACGCTGCGCGTCGGGCAAATCAGCTCGCCCGTCAATAAGCCGGCGAGACTATCGTCGCGGTCCGCGACTCACGCTCGGTCAATTCGGCGTCTCGCCGTCCTCTCAACGAAACGCCCCCGCGCCCCGCAGCCGCCGTCACGGATAAGTTGGATCTAGCGAGCCCGGGCGGCGCCACCGAGAAACAGCTTCCACGCCTTTTCGAAGTACACTGCGCGCTCCTTCGCGGACGCCAGAGGCCGGTATCCGAACATTGCCAGGGTGGTGGGGCCGACAATGATGCTATTCACGAGAAAGTCCGCCAAGAAGGCGACGTCGCCGGCGACAAGGTGCTGGCCCTCCTGCGCTCTCGAGACCGCCGTCCGCAGCAGCATCAGGATTGCGTCGGGCTCAGGGCTGGCATCGCTTCCCTCGACCATCAGCGTTTCGCTCGCAGCGATGCGCTTGAAAGCCACCAGTTCCGGATCGAGATTGATGTCGAGCAGGCAGCGCGCCAGGTCCTTGAGCTGTGCAAGACTGCTCTGCCTCGACTGCCCAGCTTCGAGATCGGCGAGGCGCGCCATGATGCGGCTGCGGCTGCGGTCGAGCACGGCATCGAAGATCTCTCGTTTCGAGCCGTAGCGGCGATAGATCGTATCCTTGCCGGCACCGCACTCCGAAATGACACGCTCCATCGACGTCGCGGCGTAGCCGTCCCTCGCGAACAGCTCCGCCGCGACGGCGAGGATGCGCTCCTCGATCGCCTGCGCCTCAGCCCGGGTCGGTCGTCCGCCGCGCCGGGGGCCTGTACGCCCCTTTGCGCGTGGCTTTGTCGTGACTGCCGCCTTCATGCCTTCAATCTCGTGCGCCGCCCGGGAATCATCCGTTGAGTTTTAATAATTCTAAATAAGCGAAAACGCCAACCGCTTAACTGGACGGATACGTCCCGTTTTGACTATCCTTCGCCGCGGGATTTCAAGCGAGGTTCGAGGAACGGGGATGTGCGAGGTTTCGCGTGATGTGAAGCGGGGGTTGGGGCTCTTGCTTGGGTCTACTGCATTTCTGGCGTTGCAGGTGCCGGCATTCGGGCAAGAGTCGGTGCTGCCTCCGGTCACGGTTGACGCGCCGCAAGTCCAGCGATCGGCTCGCCCCGTCAATACGCCGCGCCAGCAGAGCGCGACGCGGCGCAGTGCGCGACAGCGCGCAACAGAGACGATGCCAGCGCCCACCGCCGGCGCGGCCCGGCCAGCCTTCGCGGGCGCGCAAGAAACGCGGGAGCGGCTTCTGGCCGATACGCAATCGAGCGCGACCAAGACCTCGACGCCCGTGCTGGAAACGCCGCAATCCGTCAGCACCGTCACGCGCCGGCAGATCGACGCGCAGAATCCGCAGACCGTCGGAAATGCGCTGCGCTACACGGGTGGCGTGCTCTCGGAAGTCGACGCGACCACCCGCTATGACAGCGTCTTCATCCGCGGTTTCGGCGGCTTCGGCACGTCGACCAATTTCGTCAGCTTCCTGGACGGGTTGAAGCTGCCGCGCGGCCAGGCCTTCGCGGTGACCTCGATTGACGCATTCCTGCTCGACCGCATCGAGGTCCTCAAAGGGCCCTCGGCGGTCCTGTACGGACAGATCAGCCCCGGCGGTCTCGTCAACCTCGCCAGCCGGCAGCCGAGCGACAGCTCCTACAATGAAGCCCGGATTGAAGGCGGCAGCTACGGACGCGTCCAGAGCGGCATTACGAGCCAGGGCGCGTTGGACGCCGCGCATCAATGGCTCTACAGCATCAGCGCGATCGGCCGGATGTCCGATACGCGGTATGACGGGGTGCAGGAGCAACGCTACGGCGTGGCGCCGGCGATCACATGGCGCCCCGACACCGACACGCAGCTGACCGTGTCGGGCTTCTATCAGCGCGACCCGAAAGGCGGCTATTTCAACTCGCTCTATCCGCAATCGCTCGCACCGGCAGCGTATCGGCCCTATCTCAATCGCAACCTGAACATCGGCGATCCCGGCTTTGACCGCTTCGAGCGCGAGCAGTCGGCGATCGGCTATGTGTTCGACCGGCGGCTCAACGACGTCGTGAGCGTCCACTCGGCGCTTCGCTACGCCAAGGTCGACACCGACTTCCAATCGCTTCAGATGGCGGCCGGCTTGACGGCGGCGGGGACGATCCCCCGGGCCGCCATCCGCTCGATCGAGAGCGTCGACGGCGTTACCGCCGACAACCGGCTGCGCTTCGATTTCCGGACGGCCAGTGTCGAACATTCAGTGATCGCCGGCTGGGATCAGCAGAATTCGCACAGCTCGTGGATCTACCAGTTTGGTGCGGCGACCTCGCTGGACGTGGTCAACCCGGCCTATTATCAGCCGGTCGGAACGCTGTTTCCCTTCATCAACAACGACCAGTCCCTGTCCCAGACCGGCCTCTACGTGCAGGACCAGATGAAGCTCGGCGGCTTCCGCCTGACCCTCGGAACCCGCCACGACTGGACGGCGCAGACGACGGACAACCGGATCAGCGCGACCAGGCAGTCGCAGGACAGCGACAAGCAGACCTACCGCGCGGGACTGCTCTATCTGTTCGACAACGGACTCGCCCCCTATGTGAGCTATTCGACCTCGTTCGAACCCGTGATCGGGGTGGGAAGCAACGGCCTGCCCTTCGTTCCAACCACCGGCGAGCAGTATGAAGGCGGCCTGAAGTACAAGCCGGCTTTCGCCGACATGCTGTTCACCGCCGCCGCCTTCGATCTTCGCCAGCAGAACACGCTGACACCGTCGTCCGTCAGCGGCTTCAGCGTGCAGCAGGGCGAAATCCGGTCGCGCGGCCTYGAATTCGAGGCGCGGGGCAAGGTCAACGCCAATATCGAGATCATCGCGGCCGCGACCGTACTCGACACCAGGATCACCCGCTCGACGGATCTCACGGCGATCGGCAAGCGTCCGCAGGCGGTGCCGACGCATTTCGAATCGCTCTGGGCCAACTACAGCTTCCTCACCGGCGGTCTCGCCGGCCTGACCGTCGGCGGCGGAGTCCGCTCGGTCGGCCCGAGCTTCGGCGACGACGTCAACAGCCTGGTGTCCCCGGGATACGTCGTGTTCGACGCGGCGCTCCGCTACGACCTGGTCAATTTGACGCGCGGCTGGAAGGGCGCGGAGCTCACGCTCAACGTCACCAATTTGTTCGACAAGAGCTACTACACGAGTTGCAGCTCGAACTTCTATTGCCAGTACGGAAACGGGCGGCTCGTGCTCGCAGGRCTGCGTTACAGGTGGTGACGCGATGAGGTCGTTCACGATGGCTGCGGTCGATCCTCCAATTGCGCGGTTCGSACGATGACGGCGGCCCGGCKGCGATGGTGGTCGTGGACGCACACATGGAGCAGCCTGATCTGCACGATCTTTGCCCTGCTGCTGTGCCTCACCGGCCTGCCTCTRATCTTTCACGACGAGCTCGGCCCCAATCCCGCGCTGGAGACCGGCACGGACCGCGGCGTTCGGGCGTCCGTCGACGCCATGATCGCGCAGGCCCTGGCCGAGCGGCCGGGCGAAATCGTGCCGTACCTGTTCTATGATCGCAACAARCCGATCGTGAAGATTCCGATCGCCGCCAGCGTGACGTCGTCTCCCGACACCTTCTTCTACAAGGTGTTCGACGTCAGAACCGGCACGGCGCTCGGCATCGACCAGCCCAACCAGGGCTTCATGTATGTCATGCTGCGCCTTCACGCCGACCTGTTCGCCGGCCTCAAGGGCACGTTGTTTCTGGGGGCGATGGGGCTGTTGCTGGCTGTCTCGATCGGGTCCGGCCTGGCGCTCTACGGCCCGTTCGCGCGGCGCCGGCGCTTCGGCGACGTACGCCAGCGACAGGGCCGGCGCGTGCGATGGCTGGATCTGCACAATGTGCTCGGCATCATCACCCTGGCCTGGTTCGGCATCGTGACCTTGACCGGCGTGATCAACAGCTTGGCCGCGCCRATCGAGCTGATGTGGCAGTCGGGCCAGCTCGCCGAAATGGCAGCGCAGAGTCGCGMCGCGGCGGCGCCGACGGACCGGAGAGCTCCGGTCGATCTCGTGCTCGCCAAGGTCCGGGCGGCGGCCCCCGGAATGACGGTGACGACCCTCGCCTTCCCGGGTACACCGTTTTCGACACCGAGCCACTAYGCCGCGTTCTTGTCTGGAGATACGCCGCTYACGAGCCGTATTCTCCAACCTGCCATCATCGATGCGGCGAGTGGCGAGGTCGTCGCGGTTCGGCAGATGCCCTGGTATGCGGTCGCGCTTTTCGTCTCGCAACCGCTGCACTTCGGCGACTATGGCGGCCTGCCCTTGAAGATCATCTGGGCGGTGCTCGACGTCGTCACCATCATCATTCTGCTGAGTGGCCTGTATCTCTGGTTCACCAAGCGACGCTCCGGACGTCGGGCTGCGGCAGGTTCCGCCCCACTTGCCGCCGAGCCCTCGCGATGACAGGCGCGTCATCCCGCCGCGTCAACTGGACGATCCCGGCCTTGCTGGCACTGACGACATTGGCAGGGTTGACATCGGCCCTGGTCGGTGAAGGCGGAGCCTGGTGGATGCTGTCCTGGGGTCTGCTCGCCGTGCCCTGCCTTTGCAGCATCCTTTGCCTGCTCCGCGGGCTGGGGTCGTCTTGTACCGGGCCAAGAGCCCGCCGGGATGAAACGCCGATGGAATGGCGCTGATGTGCCAGCCGGCGCCTCCGTTCGTGGAGCTTCAGGCCGCGGCGATCGATCCTGCATCGGGGGCGCGGGGATCGGACGGCACCGCGTCCGACCGGTCGCTCGCGTCAGCGCGGCCGAGCACGACGCCACCGGCCACGCCGACGCCCAGCACATACATCCAGCCCTCGTTGAAATCGAACAGATGCGAGTTGAGGAGCGAGCTGACGAGGTTCTGCACGACGATCGCAAGTCCGATCCAGGCCGCAGGATGCATACGCCAGAACAGACGCAGATGGACGGCCCACATCGCGTAGAGGACGRCCACGCCGGCCAGTCCCCATTGGATCGCGACGTTGAGCGTCTGATTGTGGGGATTGTTCACCACCTCGGCCCGTAGCCCGGTCTGCCCGGCGGCGTCGCTTTCGAACAAGTGCCGGATCGCGCCGGTGCCGTGTCCGAGCAACGGCGCGTCGGCAAAGAATTTCAGCGACTTGCGCCAGTAGGTCAGCCGCTGCGCGGTCGACGCCGGGACGTTGGCATCATAGGCGCGATACTCGATCGCGACATCCGCGACGCGCTGCCGCAGATAGGGCGATGTCGTCCACACCAGGGTGCCCGCAGCGAGCGCAACAGCCACCAGACCGAGCATGGCGCGGCGGCTCAGATGGCGGACGCCGAACAGCACGAGCAGCACCGGCAGATAGATCAGCGCCGTTCGCGCAGACGCGACGAACAGCATGTTGGCGAGAAAGCCGGCGATCAACCCGAGCAGGCCCGCGGCCATCAGCAACTGTCGTCGTGTCCAGGCGAGCAGCAGCAACGGGGCGAGCGCAAAGGCGCAGAACGCGAATTCCTGGCTCTGGTCGATGTAGTTCTTGACCGGTACGCCGCTCGAGGCCGTCGCGGAGATCTTCCAGGACGGATCGACCACGACGATCCACGACAGGATCATCAGCAGCGTGCACGAACCGATGAAGCCGGCGAGAACCCAGGCCGCCCGCGGCGAGCGTCGGAAGTGATAGAGCAGGAACGGAATCAGCAGCAGCTTGGAAACCGGGTTGAGACCCTTGATGCCGGAGTCCCACGGTCCGCCGGACCACAAGACGCCGATGTCGGCGAGCACGAAGAAGGCCAGCGGCATGGCCGAGACGGGTGTGGCCAGGCTGCGGACCAGCTCGTCCCAGTCGATGGTCGGGATCAGCAGGACCAGCCACAGCACAATGAAGAAGGCGGTCGCCGTGGTCGACCAGGGCAGCGCGACCGCCGTCAGCACCACCATCGTATCGGCAAGCCGGAGATAGAGCGGGGCCTCCACCCAGGGCGTGGCGACGGAGCGCGCCTGCGGCGCATCCCGCGATGAACCAGTCTCGAGCGTCATGGGCCAGGCGTCCTGTGCCATATCAGGCCTCCTGCGCTGCAAGTCGTTCATGCCCGGCCGACGTCGCCGCCATTGCGCCGTGCGCGCAATCGCTGGCCCCGTCCGCGGGCTGGCCGAGCAGGTCGCGCGCCTGGCTGTGATGGCCGAACCGGGCGGCGAGCTCGCTGCGCCGCTCGCGAATCTTGTGCCGCCAATGCTCCTGCTGGTGCAGCGCGCGATCGACGGCTGCGCAGATCGAGGCGGTCGAGAACGGATCGAAATATTCGGCGAGATCGCCCGCCACCTCACGAAACACGGCAATGTCCGAGCACAGCACCGGCGTGTTCGCGGCGAGCGCCTCGATGATGGGGACACCGAACCCCTCGGCAAAGCTCGGCATGATCAGGCCATGGGCCTCCGCGATCAGCGCGACCTTGTCCTGCTCCTCCACATAGCCGGCGAAACGGATGTTCGGCGGCAGGTTGCGCGCCTGATGCGTCTTGCCGGCATAGCCGATGACGACGAGATCGGCCTGAGGCAGCCGGCGAAAGGCGCGGATCAGCGCATCGAGATTCTTGCGCGGCTCCGCGGAGACGATGACGACGAAACTCGGCCGGGCGGCGCCCGCGGCGGTCGCGATGGGCGGCGCAGCCTCGTCGAACCGCGTTCGCGGATAGACCACGCGCGCCGGCAGATGCGCGTGCTGCGGCATCAATTCCCGGAAGCGCTCCAGGCTGTAGTTGGACACGAAAGCCAGCTCGTCGGCCTGCGCGATGCTGGTGGCCAGCCGCGACAGGAACAGCCGCGTCGCGGCATCGCTCAGCTTGAGATCCGTAAGCGGCAGGAGATCATGGACCACGCAGATCACGCGGGTCCCGGCATCGCGTCGGACCGCGACGCGCGTCGGCGTGTCGATCAGGACGATGTCATACCCGCGCGCGTCGATCCGCGGCGGCGGCAACCTGAAGAACGCCGAGCTGTCCTGGTAGCTGTAGAAGCCGGGCTCGAGCAGGAACTTTCGGAACAGCCGGAGATGCCGCAGGTCGGGCGGAATGTATTCGAGGCMTTCCGTGCGGTTCTCCAACGCGTCGTGGCGTGGAAACCAGAATCCCAGCGCCCGGAGGAAGCAGCGGCAGTACTCCGCGGATACCGAYACGGTGAGACGGCTCCGCAGCCAGTCCACGCGCTGGCGCAGACCGCTCCTGCTCGCGGAGGCGTTCATGTCGGCCTCGTCCAGGAAGCGATAGAGCGCCAGCAGCTCGATCAGTCGCGAGTTGGCGGCGAACAGCCGCGACTGCTGCTGGCGCTTGCGCAGCTTGCGATAGCGCCTGGTGGTCTCGACCAGCAAAGTGAGCTCGTGCCCTTCCGCGGCGAGCGATCGCAGCAGTTCGCGGGTGAAATGGAAGATACCGCGCTTGTGATTTGGCTCGCCCAGCGCCTCGCTGATGATCAGGATGCTGGTCATGCGCAGATCTCCTCCAGTTTCCGAGCCGATCGATCCGTCTSACCGCCTCCCTCCGCGCCGACGATGCGGCCGCGATCGAGGGGAACGATCCTGTTGCAGACGCGGCGCAGCAACTCCTGATCGTGCGATGCCAGCATCACGATCGCTGCACCATCCACCAGTCCGAGCAGCCGCCGCTCGGCCTTCGCCGAGAAGCGCTCGTCGACGACGCTGAGCCATTCGTCGAGCAGCAGGATATCGGCGGGGAACGCCGTGGCCGTCGCGAACAGGACCCGCATCAGCATGCCCGACGAGAAGGTGCGCAGCGGCAGCCGGCGCATGCGGTCCTCGAGCTCGGTGAACGCCCAGATGTCGTCGATGATCGCGGGCGTCGGCCGACGGCCGCCGATCCGCAGCAGCAGGCTGATATTGTCGGTGGCGACCAGGTCGAGATTGGCCCCCGCGGAGAGACCGAGCAGCGGCATCACCCTGCCCCGGACCTCGATACGGCCGCTGGTCGCCGGATAGACGCCGGCGATCAGCCGCAGCAGCGTCGATTTTCCCGATCCGTTCGGACCGAACAGTCCGATGCGCGCGCCGGAACGGATGTCGAGCGAGACCTGATCGATCGCCCGTACGGCATGCGCGCCGTCGGCCTCTCCGAGCAGGCGGTTCATGAGGCGCCGCTTGATCGAGAAGTCGTAGGCTCCGTAGAGCGGGTAGTCGAGACAGACGTTGCTGAGGGTGATGCTTGTCATGGCTCAAATCCAGAAGGCGGCTTTGCGCAGCCGGCTCAACGTCACGAGACTCGCGACCACGAGCACCGACAGGCTCATGACCACGTAGAGGACGCTCGACATCGGGACCTGCCCGGTTGCCAGCGGCTCGCGCCAGATCGCGAACAGATGCGTCAGCGGATTCACCCGCATGATGAATGACCCGCGGTCGATCATCTCGGGGGACCAGATGACGGGCGAGGCCAGGAAGGCGAGCGTCAGGCAGGATTCGATGATCGGCTTGAGGTCGCGAAACCGCGTGGCCAGGGCGCCGAGCACGAGGCTCGCCGCGAAGGTGAAGGCGATGAACAGCAGCACGCCCGGCAACGCGGCGAACACGCCGCCGACATCCATCGGATCGATCGCGAGCCACAGCGCCAGCGGCACAYAGGCGTTGTGAAGCGCGAACAGGCCCTGGCGGAAACAGCATTGCAGCAGGAACACGACCGGCGGCAAGGCGCGGTCCTTGATCAGGCTGGCCGACGCCTGCAGCGCCGTGGTGGCATCGAGCACGACGCCGTTCAGGAACGTCCATGCGGTGAGGCTGAGCGCCAGCATCGGCAGCCGGGACAACCCGCCGGCCGGGCCGAAATGACTGATCACCGAGCCGAGCACCGCCACCATGATCGCCATCTGGATCGACATCCAGAACGGGCCGAGCAGCGAGCGCACGTAGCGATGGCGCAGATCCGACCAAGCCAGCGCGGCGGCGATCCGAACCGAATCGAGCAGTCCGACACCCTGCTCCGATGCGCGATGCGCCGCCGCATGCGCGGCGACAGCGCGGCGATAGATCCGCTCGATGCCCTGGTCGAATGCCGCGGTCGCAAAATGCGTCGCCGCGCGCTGCCGTGCGGCATCCCCCATGCGGCGGCGGCGCGCGGGGTCGGCGAGCAGCGCGTTGATCGCTCCGGCGAGCGCCACGGCATCGCYCGGCGGCACGGTGACGGCCTCGCGGCCATCACGGGCGACGCGGGGCACGCCGGTGTCGAGCGCGGTGTTGACGATCGGACGGCCGGCCGCCATCGCCTCCAACTGCACGAGCCCGAAGGTCTCGGCATTGGTGACCGAGGGCATGACGAAGACGTCGGCGGCGCCGATCTCGGCCACCATCTCGTCATCGCATAGCGAGCCGAGCAGCCGGACTCGATCCGCGATTCCGAAGCCGTCGATCAGCTGCTGCAGATGAGCGCGCTCGCGTCCCTCGCCGATGATCCTGACCTCGAAGTCGTGGTCGGCCGCGGCACGGATCAGCACGTCGAAGCCCTTGTACGGCACGAGGCGGCCGCAGGCGACGACGCGCCGGCCGGCGGAGCCCGGCCGCTCGCTGTTTTCCAGCGCCGCGAATTTCCGAAGATCGACGCCGAACGGAACGACGTGGCACTTGTTGGCGACGTCGCGCAGCAGCGCGGTCCGCGTCGCGAGCGCGGCATCGGAGACGATGATCGCCTCCGCGCGCTGCAACGTTCGCCGCATCAGCGGCTCGACCAGCCAGCGCAGCCGGCCATGCGACACGATGTCGGCATGCCAGTGCACGACCAGCGGACGCGCCCGCCCGAGACCGCAGGCGAATACGAGATCGGCCAGCGGAAACGGCGCATGCAGCGCGACCAGATCGTACGCGGCRATGCGGCGCCACAGCCGGAACGGATAGGTCGGCGCAATCGGCAGCGAGAACAGGTTTCCGAGCGAGCGCACGCGCTCGACCGGAATGCCGTTCACGATCTCRTGGCGGGGCCGCGGCGCGTCCGAGCAGACCAGCACCGACGACGCGACGGCGTGCGCCAGGCCGGCGCAGATGTCGCGGATCACCGTGAGCGTGCCGCCGAACASGTCGGGATAGAAGACCTTGAAGACGTGAAGCACCGAGAAGCGGCGCGAAGAGGCAGGAGCTGCGTCCATGACCGGGCTCGCGGGGCTCAACGGGGCAGAACCAGGAGCATGGCCGGGACGCCGGCGAGCAGCGGCCGGGGATGAGATGGATCCGGGCTGCAGCGGAGGGACGCGTCGACGGGGGCGGCGGCTGCAGCGGATCGGACCTGAGAGCAGGGCATGATTGCGAACTCCTGTGCCTCAACTCCGCCTGCATTACGTGGGAATTTTTCACACGTCAATGGATGTGGGTGGGATTGTGTCCCACATGTGATCTCGCTAGACTTGATCGATGGATCCGAGTTCCGGACAATCGCCGCCGGCTGCGCCCTCGCCGCTCGCCGCGACACAGCTGCACGCGCCGCTGGCGCGGCTGCTGCGTCCGCTCGTGCGCCTGTGCATTCGCAGTGGCATGACGTTTCCGGCGCTGGCGCAGCTGCTCCGCGAGCTGTTCGTGAACGTCGCCGAGCACGACTTCGCGCTGGACGGCAAGCCGCAGACCGACAGCCGCGTCAGCCTGCTCACGGGCATCCACCGCAAGGAGGTGGCGCGGCTGCGCGGCGCCGGAGCTCCTGTGAACGAGGTGCCGGCGACCTTGTCGCGCACCAGCGCCATCATCGCGCACTGGCTGGCCGCGCCGGAATTCACCGATGCCAAGGGCGAGCCGCTGCCGCTGCCGCGCACGGCCGAMGGCGATGCGCCGTCGTTCGAGGCGCTGGTCGCCGCGATCACCAAGGACGTGCGGCCGCGCGCGGTGCTCGACGAATGGCTCGATCGCAAGCTCGTGACGATCGATGCGCAGGACAACATCGTGCTGGCCGAGACCGGCCTCGTGCCGCGCGGCGACGACGACCGCAAATGGTACTATCTCGGCCGCAATCTGCACGACCACATTGCGGCCGCAGCGACCAACGTCTCGGGCGATGCGCCGCGCTTCATGGAGCGCGCGGTGCAYTATGACGGGCTGTCGCCGAAGCTCGCGCGGCGACTCGAGCAGCGCTCGCGCGAGCTGGCGATGGAGGCGCTGAAAACGGCGAACCGCGAAGCCAACCGCGCCCTCGCCAAGGACAAGGGCGGCGACGCGCGCTGGAATTTCGGCGTCTACATTTATCTCGAAGAGCCGCCGGACGCGCCCGGCAAGGGCGGCACGTCATGAGCCGGCCGCCCGGTTTGTCGCGCAGGTCGCTGCTCGCCGGCATCTGGCTCGCCGGATCGTCGGCTCTGGCGTGGGGACAGACGCGCAAGGGCAATGATCAAGGTCTCGGCGGCACCGGCATCACCGGCGGCCAGGACCAGGGCATGGGCGGCACCGGCATCGTCGGCGTGATCCAGCGCTTCGGCAGCATCTTCGTCAATGGCGAACGCGTCAGCTACGCTGCCGACGTGCCGGTGCGGATCGACGGCGAGGCGGCCTCGGCTAAGGCGCTCAAGATCGGGCAGCTCGCACGCGTGCTGGCGCAGCGCGACGGCAAGGGCACGCTGACCACACGAAGCATCGACATCGTCAGCGAGGTCACCGGACCGATCGAGGCCATCAGGCCCGGCGAGCTCACCGTGCTTGGCCAGACCGTCGTCTCTCCGGGCCAGGAGAGCTGGCGGAAGATCGGCACGCACGTCGCCGTGTTCGGCCTGCGGCGCAGCGACGGCGTGATCGTCGCGAGCCTGGTCGATCCGCGCCAGACCACGGTCAGCCGAGTCAGCGGCGTGGTGGTGCGGGATCGCAACGGGCTCGCCCTCGGCGGGCTCCACCTCGCCGGTGTCGATCCGGCCCTGATCGGACGCCGCATCCAGGCCGAGGGCCGCATGGCGCAGGGCGTGCTGCAGGTCACACGTATCAGGCCCGACGATCTCCAGGATTTCGCCCGCGCCAGCCGGCTGCTGGTCGAAGGCTATGTCCGGCGTGTCGGCAGCGAGCTGCAATTCGGCTCGGGCTATGTCGCGCGTGACAATTCGCGCTTCCAGCCGTCTGGGGAGACACGCGTCGTCGTCAACGCCGTGCCCGACGGCGCCGGCGGGCTGCGGGTCGAGACCGTGCAGGCGGTGAGCCGATTCCCCGGCGAGTCCGTCCAGGGTCCGCACGCCCCGCCGCGCAGCCAGGGACCCATGCACGGACCGGGCGGCCCAGGTGGCGCGAATGCTCCGGGCGGACCGAATGGTCCGGGCGGATCGGGTGGACCGGGTGCTCCCGGCGGCCCGGGCGCGCCAGGATTCGGCAGGGACAATGGGATGGCGCCGCCCGGCGGATTCAGTCCCGGCGGCCCAACGGATGGGCCAGGCTTCGGCGGCGCCCCGGGCGGTCCGCCCGGTGGCGGCGGCGGCCGGCGCTGATCGAACCCGACCGGCGCCGCGACGGCTCGCTTGCCATCCGCGCCGGTTCAGCTCGCTGCCGTGCCGTTCGCCGCGGTCTCGTTCCTGAATGCGGCCGCGAACAGGGCGCGGGTGTAGTCGGTCTTCGGGGCCTTGAACAGGTCGACGGCCGGGCCCTCCTCGACCACCTTGCCGTGGCKCATCACGATCAGGTGGCTGGCGAGCGAAGCGACGACGCGCAGGTCGTGCGAGATGAACATGTAGGTGAGGTCGAGCTTGCGCTGCAGGTCGCGCAGCAGCGCGACCATCTGCGCCTGGAACAGCATGTCGAGCGCCGAGGTCGGCTCGTCCAGCACGACGAAGGAAGGCTCAAGCACGACGGCGCGCGCCACCGAGATGCGCTGGCGCTGGCCGCCGGAGAATTCGTGCGGATAGCGGAAGCGCGTCGCCGGATCGAGCCCGACCTCGTTCAGCGCCTTGATGACCTTGGCCTCSCGCTCCTCTTCGCTGAGCCTGGGCTGATGCACGCTGATGCCCTCGGCGATGATGTCGCCGACCGACATGCGCGGGCTGAGCGAGCCGAACGGATCCTGGAACACGATCTGCATGTCGCGGCGGAACGGCCGGACGTCCTTGAAGGACAGTCCCTGGATCTCCTTGCCGAGAAACACGATCGGGCCGTCGGAGGAGATCAGCCGCAGCAGCGCCAGACCGAGCGTGGTCTTGCCGGAGCCGGATTCGCCGACCACGCCGAGCGTCTCGCCCTTGCGCACGGCGACGCTGACGCCGTCCACCGCCTTGATGTGGCCGACGGTGGAGCGGAACAGGCCGCGCTTGATCGGAAACCAGACCTTCAGGTCTTTCGCCTGCATCACCACCGGCTCATTCGGCCGCGGCGGCGCCGGGTCCGGCTTCGGCTCGGCCGCGAGCAGCGCCTTGGTGTAGGGATGCGCGGGTGCGGTGAACACCTGCTCGACCGGCCCCTGCTCGACGATCTTGCCGCCATTCATCACGCAGACCCGGTCGGCGATGCGGCGGACGATGCCGAGATCATGGGTGATGAAGAGCAGGCTCATGCCGAGCCGCGCGCGGATGTCGGCGAGCAGCGCCAGGATCTGCGCCTGCACGGTGACGTCGAGCGCGGTGGTCGGCTCGTCGGCAATCAACAGGTCCGGCTCGTTGGCGAGCGCCATCGCGATCATGACGCGCTGGCGCTGGCCGCCGGAGAGCTGATGCGGATAGCTGCCGAGCCGCGTCTCCGGCTCAGGGATGCCGACCTGGGTGAGCAGTTCGAGCACGCGCTTGCGCGCCGCACTGTTCGAGATCGGCTGGTGCAGTTGCAGGATCTCGCTGATCTGCCGCTCGATCGTGTGCAGCGGATTGAGCGAGGTCATCGGCTCCTGGAAGATGATCGAGATGTCGCTGCCTCTGATCTCGCGCATCTCGCCTTCGGAGAGAGGCAGCAGATCGCGRCCCTTGAAGCGGATGCTGCCCGAGGGRTGCGAGGCGACCGGATAGGGCAACAGCTTCAGCACCGAGAGTGCGCTGACAGATTTGCCCGAACCGGATTCGCCGACCAGCGCAACGCATTCGCCGCGCTTGATGTCGAACGAGACGTGGTCGACGGCGGTCGTCGCGCGGCCCTGCTGGTGGAAGGCGACCGAGAGATCGCTGACCGATAGAAGCGGCTGGCTCATCGCATCCATGGCGGTCACCTGAACGTCTTGCGCGGATCGAAGGCGTCGCGCACGGCCTCGCCGACGAAGATCAGCAGCGACAGCATGATCGCGACCGAGAAGAAACCGGTAAGGCCAAGCCACGGCGCCTGCACATTCGCCTTGGCCTGCGACAGCATCTCGCCGAGCGAGGGTGAGCCCGGCGGCAGGCCGAAGCCGAGGAAGTCGAGCGCGGTSAGCGTCATCACCGAGCTCGACACGATGAAGGGCAGGAAGGTCATGGTCGCGACCATCGCGTTCGGCAGCAGATGCCGCCACATGATGACGGCATTGGAGACGCCGAGCGCGCGCGCCGCCTGGATGTATTCGAAATTGCGGCCACGCAGGAATTCGGCGCGCACCAAGCCGACCAGCGACACCCAGGAGAACAGCAGCATGATCCCGAGCAGCGTGAAGAAGCCGGGCACCAGCACCGCCGACAGGATCAACAGCAGATAGAGATAGGGAATCGCGTTCCAGATCTCGATGAAGCGCTGGAACAACAGGTCGACCCAGCCGCCGAAATAACCCTGCACGCCGCCGGCGGCGATGCCGATGATCGAGGAGAAGAACGTCAAGGACAGGCCGAACAGCACGGAGATGCGGAAGCCGTAGATCAGCCGCGCGACCACGTCGCGGCCCTGATCATCCGTGCCGAGCCAATTGTATTCCAGATCCCGGCARCTCTTCAGCCCCTTCTTCTCGACCACGGGCTTGCACTGCGCCTCGGTCAGCATCCAGGTCGGCGGCGACGGCGCCGGCGTCGGCAGATCGAGATTGTGGGTGGCGTAGGAATAACGGATCAACGGCCAGATCACGGTGCCGCCCTTGTCTGCGATCAGCTTCTGCAGATACGGATCGCGATAATCGGCSGCGGTCTCGAAGTCGCCGCCGAACGCCGTCTCCGGATAGGACACRAAGGCCGGCCAATACAGATGGCCGTCGAACTTGATCAGGAACGGCCGGTCGTTGGCGATCAGCTCGGCGAACAGCGAGACGATGAACAGGAACAGGAAGATCCACAGCGACCAGTAGCCGCGGCGGTTGGCCTTGAAGTTCTGCCAGCGGCGCTGGTTGAGCGGCGACGGCCGGAATCTGTGCCGCGTCGGYGGCACGGCCTCGCCGAGCGGCGCCTGCGTGGTGGTCTCGACGGGGGGCGCGGTTTTGAGCATCGTCAGACCTCCCGCGCCTCGAAGTCGATCCGCGGATCGATCCACATGTAGGTGAGGTCGGAGATCAGATTGACCATCAGGCCCAGCAGCGAGAAGATGTAGAGGTTGCCGAACACGACCGGATAGTCGCGGTTGAGGATACTCTCGAACGACAGCAGGCCGAGGCCGTCGAGCGAGAAGATGGTCTCGATCAGCAGCGAGCCGGAGAAGAAGGCATGAATGAAGGTGCCGGGGAAGCCGGCGATCACGATCAGCATCGCGTTGCGGAACACGTGGCCATACAGCACCTGGGTCTCGCTGCAGCCCTTGGCCCGCGCGGTCATGACATATTGCTTGCGGATCTCGTCGAGGAACGAGTTCTTCGTGAGCAAGGTCATGGTGGCGAAGGCGCCGAGCGCCATCGACAGCAGCGGCAGCGTGAGATGCCAGAAATAGTCGATGATCTTCCAGTACCACGGGAAGTCGGCCCAGCCGTCTGAGGTCAAGCCGCGCAGCGGGAAGATGTTGAAGAACGAGCCGCCGGCGAACAGGATGATCAGCAGGATGGCGAACAGGAAGCCGGGAATCGCGTAGCCGATGATGATCACGGCCGAGGTCCAGACGTCGAAGCGCGAGCCGTCCTGAACCGCCTTGCGAATGCCGAGCGGGATCGAGATCAGATAGGTCAGCAGGGTCATCCAGATGCCGAGCGAGATCGAAACCGGCAGCTTTTCCTTGATGAGGTCCAAGACCGAGACGTCGCGGAAATAGCTCTTGCCGAAATCGAAGCGGGCGAAGTTCCAGACCATCAGCGCGAAACGTTCCGGCGCCGGCTTGTCGAAGCCGAACTGCTGCTCCAGCTTCTTGATGAAGGCCGGGTCGAGTCCCTGGGCGCCGCGATATTTCGAGTTGGTGTCACCGCCGGACCCCACCTGGCCCGGCGGCCGCGCGCCGAAATCGGAGCCGCTGCCGCCGGAGATGCGCGAGGTGCCGCCAGTGTCGGCGCCGGTCAGCTGCGCGATGACGCGCTCGACCGGGCCGCCCGGCGCGAACTGCACCACGACGAAGGAGATGAACAGGATCCCGAGCAGGGTCGGGAGCATCAGAAACATACGGCGAGCGATATAGGCGGCCATGAACTACTTCGCTTGCTCCAGCTTTGCGGCCTTGGCGGCATCGTACCACCAGATATCGGGGGCGCCCACGCCGGATGCGTATTTCGGCGGCTTCGGCGGGTGGCCGAACTGATCCCAATAGGCGATCGGATGGGTCTGGCGATACCATTGCGGTATCCAGTAATGGCCGGCGCGGAACACGCGATCCAGCGCGCGGCAGGCGAGCGTCAGTTCACCACGGGTGTCGGCGCCGATCGCCTTGGCGACCAGCGCATCGATCGCGGGATTGCTGATGCCGGCGAGATTGTACGAGCCCTTGGTCTTGGCCGCATCGGAGGTGAAGTACGGCCTCAGGCTGTCGCCGGGGGTCGGCGACATCGACAGCCGCTGCACCGTGATGTCGAAATCGAAATCCTCGACCCGCGCGCGGTATTGCACCGCATCGACGATGCGCAGGTCGGCATCGATGCCGAGCGTCTGCAGATTCTTGATCAGGGTGCCGTGATGCGGCTTGAACGACACCTCGTCGATCAGGAACTCGATGCTGAAGACCTCGCCCGATGGCAGCAGCCGCTTGCCGTCCTTGACCGGAAGACCCGCCTGCTGCAGCAGTTGCGTGGCCTTGCGGAGCATCGCGCGGTCCTGGCCCGAGCCATCCGAGACCGGCGGCACGAACGGTTCGCCGAAGACGTCGTCAGGCACCTGGCCGCGGAACGGCTCCAGCAGCTTCAGCTCCTCCGGCGAGGGCGGCCCGACGGCGACCATGTCGGAGTTCTGGAACGGCGACACCGTGCGCGCATAGGCGCCGTACATGATGGTCTTGTTGGTCCATTCGAAATCGAAGGCGTAGGTTAGCGCCTGGCGGACACGGGGGTCCTTGAACTTGTCGCGGCGGGTGTTGACGAACCAGCCCTGGCCGCCCGACGGCGTCTCGTCCGGCAGCAGCTCGCGCTTGACGCGGCCGTCCTTGATCGCCGGGAAATCGTAGCGCGTCGCCCAGATGCGCGAGGTGAACTCCTCGCGAAACAGATAGCTCTTGGCGGTGAAGCCCTCGAAGGCGACGTCGCGATCACGGTAGAATTCGTAGCGCACACTGTCGAAATTGTAGAGGCCGCGGCTGACCGGCAGGTCGGCGGCCCACCAATCCTTGACGCGCTCGAACTCGACGTAGCGGTTGATCTCGTATTTGCCGACCTTGTACGGCCCCGAGCCGAGCGGCACGTCCAGCGGATTCTCGTCGAAGGCACGGTTCGCATACCAGGCCTTGGAGAAGATCGGCAGGGTGACGACGTAGAGCGGCACGTCGCGGGCGCGCTTCTCGACGAAGCTGAGCACGACGGTCGCGTCATCGAGTGCCTCGGCCTTCACGAAGTCGCGCAGCTGCACGACGATCAGCGGATGGCCCTTCTCCTTCAAGGTGTTCAAGGACCAGACGACGTCCTGCGCCGTGATCTTCGAACCGTCGTGGAAGCGCGCCTCGGGACGCAAGGTGAAGCGATAGGTCAGCTTGTCCGGCGAGATCGCCACGGACTTCGCGACCAGCCCATACACCGCATCCGGTTCGTCGGTCGCGCGCACCATCAGGGTGGCAAACGTCATGTCCATGCCCTGCGCGCCCTCACCCTTGAGGACGTAGGCATTGAAGGAATTGAACGTCTGATAGGACTGGTTGTAGGCGCGCACCGAGGGGATCAGCGAGAACATCCCGCCCTTCGGCGCGTCCGGATTGACGTAATCGAAATGAGGGAAGTCGGCCGGATATTTGAGGTCGCCGAACGCCGACATGCCGTGCGAGTCCGSGCCGAACTCCGCGGCCATCGCCGGCTTCAGCAGGGGAACGCCGAGCGCGCCGAGGCCAAGCCCGAGCACGCCGCGGCGCGACAGATGCGGGAGCCGGCTCAAGAGCGCTTCACCTTGGCAGCCTTGTCGGCGTCGTACCACCACAGCGTCGGCCAGCCGGTGCTGGCATATTTGGGGAACGGCTCGAAATGGCTGAAGCGGTCCCAGCGGGCGCTGCGCGCGAACGGATAGGTGAATTGCGGCACGACGTAGAAATTCCACAGCAGCACGCGGTCGAGCGCATGCGTCGCCGCTTCCAGGCTGGCACGGTCCTTGGCGAAGATGATCTTCTCGATCAGTTGGTCGATGGCCGGRTTCTTGATGCCGGCCGCGTTCTTCGAGCCCTGCTCGTCGGCCGCCTTGGAACCCCAGAAATCGCGCTGCTCGTTACCGGGCGACAGCGACTGGCCCCARGTGTCGGTGATAATGTCGTAATCRAAGGTGCGAACCCTTTGCTCATACTGGACGTTGTCGACCTGGCGCACCGTCACGGTGACGCCGAGCCGCTCCAGCGACGGCTTGTAGAACAGCACGATGCGCTCGGACGAGGGATCCTGCACCAGCATCTCGATCGCGACCGGCTTGCCGGCAGGATCGACCAGCTTGCGGTCCTTGATCTCGTAGCCGGCGTCCTTCAGGAGCTTCGTGGCCTCGCGCAGATTGCCGCGCACGTTCTCCGGATTGCCGCCGACCGGGTTCTGGTAGGGCGTGGTGAACACCTCMGGCGGCACCTTGTCGCGCAGCGCCTCCAGCAGCTCGAGCTCCTGGCCCTGCGGCAGGCCCGAGCAGGCRAGATCGGTGCCTTCGAAATAGCTGTTGATCCGCTTGTACTGGCCGAAGAACAGCTGCTTGTTCATCTCCTCGAAATCGAACGCATAGTTGAAGGCGCGGCGCAGCCGGGCATCCTGGAATTGCGGGCGGCGCAGGTTGAACACGAAGCCCTGCATGCGGCCGGAATCGCGGACCGGGAATTCCTCCTTGACCGCGCGCTTGTCGACAATCGCCGGGAATTCGTAGGCSGTGGCCCACTGCTTGGCCGAGTTCTCGTTGATCCAGTCGGCCTGATCGGCCTTGAACGCTTCGAGGGCGACCTGGTTGTCRCGGAAGTACTCGTATTGCAGCTCGTCGAAATTGTTCTGGCCGATCCGGACCGGCAAATTGGCGCCCCAATAGTCCTTGACGCGCTCGACCTTGATCGAGCGTCCCGGCACGAAATCCTTGATCCGGTAGGGGCTGGACCCGAGCGGCGGCTCCAGGGTCGTGGCGGTGACGTCGCGCTTGCGCCCCTGCGCATCGGTGCCTTCCCAATAATGCTTCGGCAGCACGATCATCTCGCCGACGATGTGCGGCAGCTCGCGATTGCCCGGACCGTCGAAGGTGAACTTCACCTCGCGGTCGCCGGTCTTCTCGGTCTTGATGACGTGACGGTAGTAGGACGAGTAGAATGGGCTGTTCTTCTTCAACACGTCGAGCGAGAAGATGACATCCTCCGGCGTGACCGGCTTGCCGTCATGCCARCGCGCCTCCGGKCGCAGCCGATAGATCACCCASGAATAATCRTCGGGGTAGGACGCCGCCTCGGCGAGCAGGCCGTATTCGGTCGAGATCTCGTCCTGCGACCGCGTCATCAGCGTCTCGTAGGGGAGCATCGCGGCCGCGGCGATGTTGCCCTTCACATACATCACGACGATGTTGAAATTGTCGAACGTCCCGAGCGAGATCATCCGGGCCGTGCCGCCCTTGGGCGCGTCGGGATTGACGTAGTCGAAGCGCTTGAAGTCGRCCGGGTACTTCACCTCGCCGAACAGCGACAGGCCGTGGCGCCAGACCAGTTGCTCCCCGGCCTGCGCCTGCGCGGCGTCGAGAGGGGCAAGGCTGGCGGCGGTGCCGAGCGCCGGGACCATCGCAGCGAAGGCGCTGCTCTGCAGGAGCTGTCGTCGGGTAATCGTCAAATGAGACTTCCTCTGAATAAGACCGCTGAGGAGCAGAGTCCGGCGGTGGACGCCCCTGCTCCCAGATCGAACGTTTGATCGTAACCCGTTTGGCGAGGGCGGGTTGCGCCGGCCGGGCAAGGGCGCCCGGAACCTGCGACCCCGTTCCATTCAGGGGACCAATATACGGCAAGGTTTCGACGAATAACCTTGCTTTTTCCTCATGATACCGGGTTGTGAACGGGACGGATGCGACCAAAGGTCCCAAATGGGGCGAAATTGGCCCGCCAAAGCAAAACGGCCGGGCTTGGGGCCCGGCCGTCGAAAGCCTGAGAGCTTAGCTTTGGWTCACTTGGCYGCGGTCGGCAGCGGCGCCGGATTGTCCGACAGCGAGTTCAGATAGGCCAGCACGTCRGCCCGCTCCGAGTCCTTCTGGATGCCGGCGAAGCCCATCGCGGTGCCCGGGATGTAGCCCTTGGGGTTGGCGATGAACTGGTTCAGCGCRTCGATCGTCCAGGTGCCGCCCTTGGCCTTGATCGCCTGCGACCAGTTGAAGCCGCGGCCYTCGCCGATCTTGTCGCCGACSACGCCCCAGAGGTTCGGMCCGACGCCGTTCTTCTCGCCCTTCGCGAAGGTATGGCAGGCCGCGCACTTCTTGGCGGCGGCGGCGCCCTTCTCGACCGARGCGGTCTGCAGCAGCTTCTCGATCGGCTCGGCGGCGGCCGGCGCAGCGCCACCCTTGGCGGCGCCCTCGCTCTCCTTGACGGCGATCTCGAAACCCGGCTTCTCGGGCATTTTCGGCGCGAACAGCGCGCCGGCACTGAAGCTCGTCACCAGCACGACCAGACAGGCRGCCAGGACGGCGCCGAGGATTTTGTTCAGTTCGAAGGAGTCCATTTTGGAATCAGGCTCCGAGGGCGGATTTCATTGCTTTTGAGGTCGCGGGGCCGCGACCGTGAATCGCCCCAGGACTCGAAGGCATCGAGACTCGTGAAGGCATCGAGCGGAATCGAGCCGTCGCGCCTCCCCCTGCGGCAGAAGTGAGATATCGGTTTGCCCGTGCTCTGGCAACCCGTATAAGCGGGCGGTTTTTACTGTCTCCACATCGTCCGGACGCGCTGTTGCGACCGGCTCCGACCTGCCGTTCCCCGGATGACCCAACCTAAGATCCTGGTGCTGATTCCTGCCCGCATGGCCTCCACCCGCCTGCCCGGCAAGCCGCTGCTCGACATCGCAGGCCTGCCCATGATCGTGCAGGTGCTCCGCCGCGCCCAGGAGGCCAAKATCGGCCGGGTCGCTGTGGCCACCGATACGAAGGAGATCGCGGACGCGGTCATTGACCATGGCGGCGAGGCGGTGATGACCCGGCCGGACCATCCCTCCGGATCGGATCGGATCTACGAGGCGTCGTGCAAGCTCGATCCCGCTGGCGAAGCAGAGATCGTCGTCAACCTGCAGGGCGACTTCCCGACCATCCTGCCGCAGAACATCCGCGACGTGCTGCTGCCGCTGTCCGATCCGGCCGTGGATATCGCCACGCTTGCAGCCCAGATCCACACCGCCGAGGAGGACGCCGCGCCGAGCGTGGTGAAGGCGGTCGGCTCCCCGATCGGCGAGCGGCGACTGCGTGCGCTGTATTTCACCCGCGCCACCGCGCCTCACGGCGACGGACCACGCTACCATCATATCGGCCTCTACGCCTATCGCCGTGCCGCCCTGGAACGCTTCGTCAGCCTGCCGCCCTCGCCGCTCGAGCTTCAGGAGAAGCTGGAGCAGCTGCGCGCGCTGGAGGCCGGCATGCGGATCGACATCGGCATCGTCGATACCGTACCGCGGGGGGTCGATACCCCGCCCGATCTCGAAACCGCACGCCGGCTTTTGTCCAAGGCTTGAGCCGCTGCTACAAGGCCCGTCATGAGCAAGATCTTGAAAATCGCATTCCAGGGCGAGCCGGGAGCCAATTCCCACATCGCCATTTCCGAGGCCTATCCGACCGCAGAGGCCATGCCCTGCCCGACCTTCGAGGATGCGCTGAGCGCAATCTCCTCCGGCGAGGCCGATCTCGGCATGATCCCGATCGAGAACTCGGTCGCGGGCCGCGTCGCCGACATCCACCATCTGCTGCCGGCCTCCGGCCTCTCCATCATCGGCGAGTGGTTCCTGCCGATCCGTCACCAGCTGATGGCGCTGAAGGGCACCAAGCTCGCCGACATCAAGACCGTCGAGAGTCACGTTCATGCGCTCGGCCAGTGCCGCCGCATCATCCGCCAGCTCGGCGTCCGGCCGATCGTGGCCGGCGACACTGCCGGCAGCGCGCGGGACGTGTCCCAGCGCGGCGACAGGAGCGTTGCAGCGATTGCCTCGCGCCTGGCCGCGGAGATCTATGGCCTGGAAATCCTCGCCGAGGACATTGAGGACGAGGCCCACAACACCACCCGCTTCGTCGTGCTGGCGCGCGAGCCGCAATGGGCCGAGCAGAACTCCGGCCCGCTGGTCACGAGCTTCGTGTTTCGCGTCCGCAACCTGCCCGCCGCGCTCTACAAGGCGCTGGGCGGCTTCGCGACCAACGGCGTCAACATGACCAAGCTCGAGAGCTACATGGTCGACGGCAATTTCTTCGCCACGCAATTCTATGCCGATGTCGACGGCCATCCCGAAGACAAGGGACTCGCCTTCGCGCTGGAGGAATTGAAGTTCTTCTCGCGCGAGCTGCGYATCGTCGGCGTCTATCCGGCGCACCCGTTCCGYGCCACGTTCAGCGAACGGATGGAGTGACGCTCTGCTGCCGCCTCGGCGAAGGCCGGGGCCGACGACCGCCGGATCGAATGGTCGCAGCAAAGTCTCTCCTACCGCTGCCTCACCCAGACATCACGCGGAATGGATCCCGGGCCGGCGGCCAGGCAGCGCTGTTGCGCTGCCTGGCCTTGCCCGAGACGACGGCAAAAACTCACGCCGCCGCCTCCCGCTCCAGGCCGAAGGCGTCGGCGAGCAGGCTGTAGGAGCGCTTGCGGGCGTCGTGATCGAAGATCGCGGTGATCACCATCAGCTCGTCGGCCTGGCTCGCCGCGATCATCGGGTCGAGCTTGGCGCGCACCGTCGCCGGCGAGCCCACGAACAGGCGCGAGCGGTTGCGCGCGATCGAGGCGCGATCCGCGTCTGTATACGGATAAGCCGCCGCTTCCTCCGGGCTCGGCAGCGGCAGGAATTGACCGCGGTCGCGCCGCAGGCGGTTCAGATCCATCGATGACGCGAGCCGCTCGGCCTCCGCGTCGGTCTCGGCCGTGACCACGGCCACCGCCAGGATGGCATGCGGCTGCGCGCGCCAGCGCGACGCCGTGAAATGCGCGCGGTAAGTGGTCATCGCATCGATCGCATCATGATTAGCGAAATGATGCGCGAAGCCAAAACCCATACCGAGCTGCGCCGACAGCTCGCTGGAATAGTCGCTGGAGCCGAGCAGCCAGATCGGCGGCAGCGGCGCATCGTCGGGCATCGCGATGACGTTGTTGTAGGGATGGCCGGCCGGAAACTCGCGGGTCTCCCACAACATCAGCTCGTGCAGCCGCTCCAGGAAGTCGTCGCCCTCGCGGCGGTCGAGCCGGCTCCTCAACGCATACGCCGTGGTGCCGTCGGTGCCGGGCGCCCGTCCCAGRCCGAGATCGATGCGGCCGGGGAAGAGGGCTTCCAGCATCTTGAARCGCTCGGCGACGACCAGCGGCGCGTGATTGGGCAGCATCACGCCGCCGGAGCCGACGCGGATGTGCYTGGTGGCGGCCGCGATCTGCCCAATCATGATGTCCGGCGACGGGCTCGCCACCGAGGGCAGGCTGTGATGCTCGGCCAGCCAATAGCGGACATAGCCGAGCCGATCGACATGGCGCGCCAGATCGATGCTGTTGCGCAGCGCCGCCGACGGAGGCGTCGCCGTGSTGGTGACCGAGAGGTCGAGGACTGAGAGCGGGATCATGCCGTCAACGTAGTGACTGCACCGCGGGCCACAATGGGCCAATCGCGCCGGTGACCTGCCGCAAACGCAGAGATTGGCTCGAATATGATTGGGACAGATCGCCTGTATACAATTTGAYCTTTCCCTTGTCCCACACGCTCATTCGCGTAGGAATCGGCATTTTTGCTCACAAATCCCTGGCCTTAAGCATTCTCGTTTTGCCCAACGGCCAGTATTGCCGCCTTTCAAAACACATATCTCTCATAAAAGTGGGCAAAATCCCATTGTTGGTGGGCTGTATATTGCGTCGCACTTCCCCTATCTTGGCGGCTCCAAGGGACGATCCCCTCTTGAGTTGAAATTTACGCGCCATCGGGAAGCTGCGCCGCCATGACCGACCTCGCCACCGCCATCACCGACGGACATGCCGCGATCATCCGGCCGAAAATCTCCTTCGAGTTCTTCCCGCCGAAGACCGAGGAGATGGAGAGGACGTTGTGGACCTCGATCGAGCGCCTCGCCCCGCTGGAGCCGAGCTTCGTCTCGGTGACCTATGGCGCYGGCGGCTCGACGCGCGAGCGCACCCACGCCACCATCGCGCGCATCCTGAAAGAGACCGCGCTCTTGCCGGCGGCGCATCTCACCTGCGTCGGCGCCTCGCGCCACGAGATCGACGAGGTCGTCGACCGCTATCACGAGGTCGGCGTCCGCCACATCGTCGCGCTGCGCGGCGATCCGCCCGGCGGCATCGGCACGCCCTATTACACCCATGCCGAGGGCTATCAGAGCTCGCCCGAGCTGATCGCCGGCATCAAGAAGCGYCACCCCGACATCGAGATCTCGGTGTCGGCCTATCCGGAGAAGCACCCCGAGAGCCGCGACTTCGACGCCGACATCGACATGCTCAAGGCCAAGGTCGATGCCGGCGCGACCCGCGCCATCACCCAGGTGTTCTTCGACAACGATCTCTACTTCCGCTACCTTGATCGCGTCCGCGCCCGCGGCATCGACATTCCGATCGTGCCCGGCATCATGCCGATGCACAATTTCAAGCAGGCGCGCGGCTTCGTCACGCGCGCCGGCACCACGGTGCCGGACTGGCTGGCCGAGAAGTTCGACGGCCTCGATGACGATCCGGAGACCCGCAAGCTGGTCGCGGCGACCGTCGCCGCCGGCCAGGTGCACAAGCTCGCCAAGCATGGCGTCGACACCTTCCATTTCTACACCATGAACCGCGCCGACCTCGTCTTCGCGATCAGCCATCTGCTTGGCATCCGTCCGAAGTCCGCCAACAAGGCTGCCGCCTGATGTCCGCTCCCGTCTCGCCCGCGCGTACCGCCTTTCTCACGGCTGCCCGTGAGCGCATCCTGATTCTCGACGGCGCCATGGGCACGATGATCCAGGCGCTGCAGTTCGACGAGGCCGCGTTCCGCAGTGAGCGGTTCAAGGACTTCCATCGCGACCTCCGTGGCAACAACGACCTCTTGATCCTCACCCAGCCCGAGGCGATCGAGGACATCCACGCGCAATACCTGCGCGCCGGCGCCGACATCGTCGCCACCAACACGTTCTCCGCGACGTCGATCGCACAGGCCGATTACGATCTCTCCGACATCATCTACGAGCTCAACCGCGAAGGCGCCCGGCTCGCGCGCAATGCCGCGACCCGTGTCGCCGCCGAGGACGGCAAACRGCGCTTCGTCGCCGGCGCGATGGGCCCGACCAACCGCACCGCCTCGATCTCGCCTGATGTCTCCAACCCCGGCTACCGTGCCGTCACGTTCGACGACTTGCGCATTGCCTATGGCGAGCAGGCGCGCGGGCTGCTCGACGGCGGCGCCGACCTGCTGCTGGTCGAAACCATCTTCGACACGCTCAACGCCAAGGCGGCGCTGTACGCGATCGCCGAGCTGTGCGAGGCGCGCGGCATCGACGTGCCCGTGATGATCTCGGGCACCATCACCGACAAGTCCGGCCGCCTGCTGTCGGGCCAGATGCCCGAGGCGTTCTGGAATTCGGTGCGTCACGCCAAGCCGCTGACCATCGGCTTCAACTGCGCGCTCGGCGCCGAGGATYTGCGCGCCCATGTCGCCGACATCGGCCGCGTCGCCGATACCTTGGTCTGCGCCTATCCGAATGCCGGCCTGCCCAACGAGTTCGGCCAGTATGACGAGACGCCGGCCTACATGGCGCGGCTRATCGGCGAGTTCGCCCGCGACGGCCTCGTCAACATCGTCGGCGGCTGCTGCGGCACCACGCCGGACCATATCGCGGCGATCGCCGCCGCGGTCGCCCCGCACAAGCCGCGCGCCGTGCCTGAGATCGCGCCGCGGCTGCGGCTGTCGGGCCTGGAGCCGTTCGAGCTGACGCCGGAGATTCCGTTCGTCAATGTCGGCGAGCGCACCAACGTCACGGGTTCTGCCAAATTCCGCAAGCTGATCACCGCCGGCGACTACACCGCGGCGCTGCAGGTGGCGCGCGACCAGGTCGAGAACGGCGCCCAGGTCATCGACGTCAACATGGACGAGGGCCTGCTGGACTCGGAAGCCGCGATGCGGACCTTCCTCAACCTCGTCGCCGCCGAGCCGGATATCGCCCGCGTTCCGGTGATGGTCGATTCCTCGAAGTTCCACGTCATCGAGGCCGGCCTGAAATGCGTTCAAGGCAAGCCAGTCGTGAACTCGATCTCGCTCAAGGAGGGCGAGGAGAAGTTCATCCACGAGGCCAAGATCGCGCGCCGCCACGGCGCCGCCGTGGTCGTGATGGCGTTCGACGAGACCGGCCAGGCCGACACCTACAAGCGCAAGACCGAGATCTGCGCCCGCGCCTACAAGATCCTGGTCGAGCAGATCGGCTTCCCGCCCGAGGACATYATCTTCGACCCGAACATCTTCGCGATCGCCACCGGCATCGAGGAGCATAACAATTACGGCGTCGACTTCATCGAGGCGACACGCTGGATTCGCTCGAACCTGCCGCATGCGCATGTCTCGGGCGGCGTCTCCAATCTCTCGTTCTCGTTCCGCGGCAATGAGCCGGTGCGCGAGGCGATGCATTCGGTGTTCCTGTATCACGCCATCAARGCCGGCATGGACATGGGCATCGTCAATGCCGGTCAGATGATCGTCTATGACGACATCGATCCCGAGCTGCGCCAGGTGTGCGAGGACGTCGTGCTCAACCGCGACCCCGGCGCCTCGGAGCGGCTGCTCGCACTCGCCGAAAAGTTCCGCGGCCAGGGCAAGCAGACCAAGGAGGCCGATCTCGCCTGGCGCGACTGGCCGGTCGACAAGCGCCTGTCCCACGCGCTGGTGCATGGCATCACCGAGTTCATCGAAGTCGACACCGAAGAGGCGCGCGCCGCGTCGACGCGGCCGCTCGACGTCATCGAAGGCCCGCTGATGGCCGGCATGAACGTGGTCGGCGATCTCTTCGGCGACGGCAAGATGTTCCTGCCGCAGGTCGTGAAATCGGCACGCGTGATGAAGCAGGCSGTGGCCTATCTGATGCCGTTCATGGAGGCCGAGAAGGCCGCCAACAAGGGCCGTGCCAATGAGCGCTCCAACGCCGGCAAGATCGTGCTCGCGACCGTCAAGGGCGACGTCCACGACATCGGCAAGAACATCGTCGGCATCGTGCTCCAGTGCAACAATTTCGAGGTCATCGACCTCGGCGTCATGGTGCCCGCCGCCAAGATYATCGAGACGGCGAAGACCGAGAATGCCGACATCATCGGCCTCTCCGGCCTGATCACGCCGTCGCTCGACGAGATGGCCTATCTGGCCTCCGAGATGGAGCGCCAGGGCCTCAACATGCCGCTCCTGATCGGCGGCGCGACGACGAGCCGCGTCCACACCGCCGTCAAGATCGACCCGAACTACCAAAGCGGCCCGGTGGTGCATGTCAACGACGCCAGCCGCGCCGTCGGCGTCGCCTCCTCGCTGCTGTCGGCGGAGCGCAAGGATGCCTATGCCGCCGAGATCCGGACCGAATATCAGAAGATCGCCGCCGCYCATCTGCGCGGCCAGGCCGACAAGAAGCGGCTGAAGCTTTCCGACGCCCGCGCCAACGCGCCGAAGATCGATTTCGCCAAAGCGAGGCCGGTCAAGCCGACCTTCCTCGGCGTCAAGACCTTCGCCGACTACGACCTCGCCGAGCTCGTGCCCTATATCGACTGGACGCCGTTCTTCCAGACCTGGGAGCTCGCCGGCCGCTTCCCGGCCATCCTCGACGACGCCAAGGTCGGCGAGGCCGCGCGCGCGCTCTATGATGACGCGCTCAAGATGCTGAAGCGCATCGTCGACGAGAAGTGGTTCACCGCGCGCGCCGCGATCGGCTTCTGGCCGGCCAATGCCGAAGGCGACGACATCGTGCTCTATGCCGATGACAGCCGCACCGAGCGGATTGCGACGCTGCATACGCTGCGCCAGCAGCTCGAAAAGCGCGAGGGCCGCTTCAACACCGCCCTGTCCGACTTCGTCGCGCCCGTGGGTTCGAGCGTGCCGGACTATGTCGGCGGCTTCGTGGTCACCGCCGGCCTCGGCGAGGACGCGGTGGCCGACCGCTTCAAGAACGCCAATGACGACTACTCCTCGATCCTGGTGAAGGCGCTGGCCGATCGTCTGGCCGAGGCGTTCGCCGAGCGGCTGCATGCCCGCGTCCGCCGCGAGTTCTGGGCCTATGCCCCRGACGAGGCGCTCTCGCCCGACGACCTGATCCTGGAGAAGTACCAGGGCATCCGTCCCGCACCGGGCTATCCGGCGCAGCCCGATCACACCGAAAAGGCGACGCTGTTCGAACTGCTGGATGCCGAAAACAACGCCGGCGTCCGCCTGACCGAGAGTTTTGCGATGTGGCCGGGCTCGTCGGTCTCGGGCCTGTATTTCGCCTCGCCGGAGAGCTTCTATTTCGGCGTCGGCAAGATCGAGCGCGACCAGGTCGAGGACTACGCCGCGCGCAAGGGCATGACCGTCACCGAAGTCGAACGCTGGCTGGCGCCGATCCTGAACTACATCCCGGCCCGCGGYGGCCAGGAGGCCGAGACATCACGCGCCACCACAGCSCCCGCTCCGGCCAACGACACCGCCCCCGCTGAACTCGCCGGCCACCCGCCYGGCTGCACCTGCGCGGTGCATCTCGCTTGGCGYAAGAAGGCCGTCGGCGCGAAATAGCCGGCRCTGCCTCGACATACACAGCCGTCGTCCCCGCGAACGCGGGGAYCCCTGCCGCGTGATCTACCSSTCGTCGGCGGTGGCCGACATCGAGCRCCACAACARCTCCCTGTGKTTATRGGTCCCCGCGTTCGCGGGGACGACACCGCCTTTGACGCACYCTGGTCGGCGCGCATGAGGCACTCGCCGGCGTCCCTCCCCGTGTCCCCCGCGCCACGGCGGCTGCGAATGACAAAGCGCCACAGTGGCSGTCATGCGATGCAGCGTGGACATCTCCGCCGTAACCGGCTGAAATAGACCTGGGGCGTCGGGTGGTTGTCGTTCATGTCGCTGCAGTTCAGGCTTGCGTCGCGAAACCTGTTTCATGACAGGCTGCGCTTCATCGCCACCATCATCGGCATCATCTTCTCGATCGTGCTGGTGACCGTGCAGATGGGCCTCTATGTCGGCTTCCGCCTGATGGTCACGACCATGATCGACCACGCGCCGGCCGAGCTCTGGATCATGCCGGTCGGCACCAAATGTTTCGARGACCCCTCGCTGCTCGACGAGCGGCAGCGGTTCCGGGCGCTGGCGGTTCCGGGCGTCGCCGAGGCCACGCCGCTGGTGATCGGCTACGCGCAATGGCGGCTGCCGCAGGGCACCACGACGCCGGTGTTCGTGGTCGGCTCGGAATTGCGCGGGCTCGGGCTGCATCCCTGGAACGTGGTCGAGGGCCGGCTCGACGACCTCTCGGTGCCCGGCGCCGTCGCGATCGACCAGACCTATTTCGAGCGGCTCGGCATCACCGGCGTCGAGCAGGCCGCCGAGCTGCGCGATCGCAAGGTGCAGGTGATGGCGGTCACCAAAGGCATCCGCTCGTTCACGACCACGCCTTACGTGTTCACCGATGTCGAGCGTGCACGCAGCTTTACCGGCATCGCACCGAACAAGGCGTCCTATCTGCTGGTSAAGCTCGCGCCGGGGGCGGACCTCTGGACCGTGCAGCAGGCGGTGCGCGCCAATCTGGCCGATGTCGAGGTGCTGACGGCCGCCGAGTTCGCCAGCCGCAGCCGCTCATTCTGGCTGTTCGGCACYGGTGCGGGCGCGGCGCTGTTCGCGGGCGCGTTGCTCGGCCTCATCGTCGGCACCGTGATCGTGGCACAGACGCTGTATTCCAGCACCAAGGATCACATCAACGAGTTCGCCACGCTGCGCGCGATCGGCTCGACCAGCCGCTACATCTACACGGTGATCATCTGGCAGGCGCTGCTCAGCGCCATCGTCGGCTTCGCCGGCGCCGCCGCGATCGGCAAGATCGTCGCGGCCGCGACCGCGGAATCGGCGCTGCCGGTGATCATGACGCCGCTGCTGACGGTCGCGCTGTTCGTCCTGACATTGACGATGTGCATCGGCTCGGCGATTGCGGCGATCGTGAAGGTGATGCGAATCGACCCGACCTTGGTGTTCTCGCGATGACCGAGATCGTGCTCGAGGCCACCGATCTCGTCCACCACCTCGGCCAGGGCGCCGGCCGGGTGCAGGCGCTGAAGGGCGTGAGCCTCGCGCTGAAGGGCGGCGAACTGGTGCTGCTGATGGGTCCGTCCGGCAGCGGCAAGACCACGCTGCTGTCGATCCTGGGCTGCCTGATGACGCCGGATGCCGGCACGGTGAAGGTCGGTGGCCAGGCCGTTGCGGCRCTCGATGCCGAGGCGCTGGCGAAGCTCCGGCGCGAGCGCATCGGCTTCATCTTTCAATCCTATCATCTGTTTCCGACGCTCAACGCCGAGGACAATGTCCGGCTCGCGCTCGACGTCCGCGGCGAGCGCGCGCGGGCCGCGAAGCTGGCGGCGCGCGAGGTGCTCGCCACGGTCGGTCTCGGCCACAAGCGCAAATCGCTGCCGCGCGAGCTCTCCGGCGGCGAGCAGCAGCGCGTCGCGATCGCCCGCGCCATCGTCGGCAAGGCGCAAGTCATTCTCGCCGACGAGCCGACCGGCGCGCTCGACACCGCCAACGGCCAGGCGGTGATGGCCCTGCTTGCCGACATCGCCAAGGACCCGGCACGCGCCGTGCTGGTGGTGACGCACGATCCGCGCATCCTGCCCTTCGCCAGCCGCGTCATCCATATCGAGGACGGCCGCATTGTCAGCGAGGAGAGCGGCGGCGAGTCCATGAAGAAGGTCTCAAACGCATGACATCGGCAGTTTCACATCGCACCGCCGCGCTCGGGCTGGTCGCGGCAGCGGCCTTCGCACTGGCCGTTGCACCGGCCTGGATCGCGCCACCGGCGCGCGCGGCCAATGCCCAGGACGAGCGCTGGCTCGCCGTCGCGCCCGGCCGRGTCGAGCCGGCCTCCGGCCTGATCAAGCTCGGCGCGCCCGTGGTAGCGCCGATCCTGGAGGTGCTGGTCAAGCCGGGCGAGACCGTGTTCGCCGGCCAGGCCTTGCTGCGCCTCACTGACGCCGAGGCCCGTGCCCAGCTCGCCAGCGCCGAGGCGCAGGCCGCGATGCGCAAGCGCGTGCGCAACAAGGAATCGACGCCGTCAGGCGCCGGGCCGCGGCGCCGCGCCGAGGATGGCGTCGCCGACGCGCAGGCGGCAGTGTTCGACGCGCGCACAGCGCTCGACAAGGCGGTGGCCGAGCGGCGGGCGGGACGCGGCGCGGATGGTGATGTCGAGAGCGCGCGCACGCAGCTCGCCAATGCGCAGGCCAAGCTCGAGCAGCAGGCCGACGAACTGCGCAAGGTCACCGCCGATGCACCGCTGCCGGTCAGCGTCGAGGGACAACTCAATGTCGCGCGCAGCGACCTTCAGGGCGCCCGCGCGACCCTGGAGAAGCTCACGATCCGCGCGCCGCTCGACGGCACCGTGCTGCAGGTCAATGCGCGCGCCGGCGAGATCGCCGCGCCGCAAGCGACSCAGCCGCTGGTGCTGCTCGGCGACATGTCGGCGTTGCGCGTGCGCGCCGAGCTCGACCAGCGCGAYCTCGACAAGATCAAGGTCGGCCAGCAGGCCGTGGTCCGCTCCGACGCCTTCCGCGGCCGCGATATCGCCGGCAAGGTCGCAAGCATCGCGCCGCTGGTCGAGAGCAGCCGCACGGCTGCGCTCAGCCAGCGCAACATGACCGACGTCGACGTCGTCGAGGTGCTGGTCGATCTCGCTGAGCCGGGCCCATTCGCGGTCGGCATGAAGGTGGATGTGTATTTCAGGCCGTGAGCCTAGCGTGGCCGGCGTTCAATGATCGCCGTAGGCTGCGCCGCACGCTCCCCTGCTCACCCTCCCCTGGAGGGGAAGCGTCGCTCGCACGCAAAGCGGGCGAGCGGGGTGGGGTGAAGCCACGGGCGACGGCCGATGTGGAGAGATCACCCCACCCCGCCTCTCGTTTCGCTGCGCTCATCGTGAGGCGCCCCTCCCCCTCCAGGAGAGGGTGAGCAGCGAGCCGGAGGCGGTCGTCCACCGTCTCCAAACTCGCCACCTCAATCGCCGCTCGGCGGGGCTAGCGGCTGCACGATGTCCTGGAATGCCGGCAGCGCTTCGCACGTCGCSGCGTGAGCCGCCAACGCCGGATAGCGCGTCTCATCAAACAGATGCGGATGTGCCTCCGACGTGAAGCGGAGAACGCAGGCGACGGCGATGTCGGCGTGGCCGATGTGCTCGCCATACCAATAGTCCGTGGTCACGCCCGCGCGCTCGACCTCCAGCATCGAAAGCACGCCGGAGATCTGCGTCTCGCAGCGCGCCACCCATAGCGCCAGGCGGTCCTTGCGCAGCACGCGCTCGTAGATCAGGCTGACGGCCTTGTCGCCGAGCCCGGTCGCGAGCGCGATCGTGTGCAGCTGTTTCCGGCGCAACGGCCCGYGCGGCGCCAGCATCGCGCGCTCCGGCCCGACGGTCTCGTCGAGATGATCGAGGATCGCGGCCGAATCGATCAGCGCCTCGCCATCGTCGAGCACCAGCACCGGCACGCGCAGCAGCGGATTATACGKCGCGATCTTGTCGGCATCACCGAAGGTCGACCACGGCCTGTGCTCGAACGGCAGGCCATACAGCCGTAGCGCAATCGCAGTGCGGCGGACGAAGGGCGAGTCGTACTGGCCGATCAGGAACATGGCGCGTCCTCCTATSCGCGGCATTGAAGCGCCATTTGCGGCTGCTGTCACCCGCATTGGCTCACGCTCTCCGCTGTCATGGSCGGGCTKGTCCCGGCCATCCACGTCTCTCGYGACGCCGAACATGGATGCCCGGGTCAAGCCCGGGCATGACGACCGAGATTGGAGCTTCGCGATCGGTTCATCACGGGCAGGCCCGACCTAGCCGAGCAGCGGCACATGCGCCGCGACATTGCGCGGCAGGGTGCCGTCGAGCCGCGGATCCGGGGCAAGCTCGATCTGGCGACGATACGGGCGGAAGCCGCAACGCTGGTAGAAGGCCAGCGCGCGCGGATGATCCAAGCTGCAGGTGTGCACCCAGAGCCGCGTCAGCGGCTGCGCCCAGGCGCGCTGCAGCGCGCGGTTCATCAGCAGGCGGCCGGCCCCGGTGCCGATCAGCTTCGACGTGACGCCGAACAGCACCAGCTCGCACTCGTTCTTGTTGCGGAAGTCGAGCTCCAGCAGGGCCTCGTCGCCGCTATCATGCGCCAGCGTGTAGATCTCGACGCCGTCAGCGCGGATAGTGGCGGCGAGCTCGGCGTCGTTCATCCGCAGGCGCTGCGACCACAGCCATTCGCGGCCGACGCGGCTGTAGAGGTCGCGGTACCAGTCGAGACCGGGCTGCGCGACGCGGCGAACGCTCCAGTCGCCGGCCGGATCGGGCGGCAGCACTGGTGGCGCCAGCATCTCGAGCGAAGTCACGATCGCGGCGATCTTWCCGRGCGGGATATCGAAATAACCGTCAGGAATGGACATCCCTACTCGCCCTCGTCGCTCGCCAACACGCCCTTCACCGCGCGGGCCCAGCCGGCCAGCTTGCGCTGGCGCGTGGCCGCGCTCATCGCCGGCTTGAAGCGATGCTCCAGCCGCCAATTGTCGGCGAACTTTTCCGGCTCCGGATAGACGCCCGCATTGAGGCCGGCGAGATAGGCGGCTCCTAACGCGGTGGTCTCCTGGATCATCGGACGGTCGACCGGCGCGTCGAGCAGGTCGGCGAGGCGCTGCATGGTCCAATCGGAGGCGGTCATGCCGCCGTCGACGCGCAGCACGATGGTGGCCGCCGACGCATCCGGCCAGTCGGCGCGCATCGCCGCCCACAGATCGTAGGTCTGGTAGCAGACGCTCTCCAGCGTCGCGTGCGCAAGCTCGGCCGGGCCGGTGTTGCGGGTCAGCCCGAACAGCGCGCCGCGCACGCGCGGATTCCAATACGGCGCCCCCAAGCCGACGAAGGCCGGTACCAGATAGACCGACTGCATCGAATCGGACTTGTCGGCGAGCGGGCCGGTCTCGGCGGCATGTTTGATGATGCCGAGCCCGTCGCGCAGCCACTGCACCGCCGAGCCGGCGACGAAGATCGAGCCTTCGAGCGCGTAGGTCCTGACGCCGCCCAGCTGATAAGCGATGGTGGTCAGCAGCTTGTTGTTCGACTTCACCGGCGTGGCGCCGGTGTTGAGCAGCGCGAAGCAGCCGGTGCCGTAGGTCGACTTCATCATGCCGGGCGTGAAGCAGGCCTGGCCGATGGTCGCCGCCTGCTGGTCGCCGGCGATCCCTGAGACCTTGATCGGGCCGCCGAACAGGTCCGGCGTGGTGGTGCCGAACTCGGCGGACGAGTCCTTCACCTCGGGCAGCATCGAGCGCGGCACGCGCAGGAGCTTCAGCAGCGTGTCGTCCCACTGCCCGGTGTGGATGTTGAACAGCAGCGTGCGCGAGGCATTGGTGGCGTCGGTCGCGTGCACCCGCCCCCCTGTCAGGCGCCACAGCAGGTAGCAGTCGACAGTGCCGAACAACAGCTCGCCGCGCTCGGCCCGCTCGCGCGCGCCCGGAACGTGGTCGAGGATCCAGGCGACCTTGGTGCCGGAGAAATAGGGATCGATGATCAGGCCGGTCTTGGCGCTGACATCCGGCTCGTAGCCGTCGGCCTTGAGCTTGGCGCARATGTCGGCGGTGCGGCGGTCYTGCCAGACGATGGCGCGGTGGACCGCCTGGCCGGTGGCGCGGTCCCACACCACGGTCGTCTCGCGCTGGTTGGTGATGCCGATCGCGGCGATGTCCTTGGCCTTGATCCCGGCTTTRTCCAGCGCGTCGCGGCAGGTCATCACCGTCGAGGTCCAGATGTCCTCCGGCTCGTGCTCGACCCAGCCCGAGGCCGGGAAATGCTGCGGGAATTCCTGCTGCGCGACCGCGGCGATCGAGATGTCGGAGCGGAACACGATCGCGCGCGAGGACGTGGTGCCCTGATCGATGGCCAGCACGAAGGACATGGGGGTTTCTTCCCGGGAAGTTGACGACGTTGGCGACAAGCAAGCGGATTGGGACGGGAAGGTCAAGGAGGTTGGGGTCACGCGCCGCCCGCACGCTGCAGCGGAAGTCGGCTCCGCTGCGCATGACTGCGCCCTCGCCCCTTGCGGGAGAGGGCTACACTGGCGGACGCTCCAAGCTCATTCGGGTGAGGGGTTGGTGCCACATTTGAGCTCTGAGTATGAGGAGAGACCCCTCACCCGGTTGCGCTTCGCGCACCCCCCCCTCTCCCGCTCCAGGCAATCGCTACGCGATGGCCGCGAGGGAGAGGTGCAGATGTCGTGTGGATGGACGACTACACCGCCGCCGTGGTCACGCCGCCGTCGACGACGATGGTCTGCCCCGTCATGAAGGTCGAGGCGTCCGAGGCGAGGTAGGCGACGGCGCCGGCGATCTCGTGCGGCTCGCCGATGCGGCGCAGCGGCGTGGTGGCGCAGCGCTGCTTCAAGCGGGCTTCGTCCTCCCACAGCGCGCGGGCGAAGTCGGTCTTGATCAGGCCGGGCGCGACGCAATTGATGCGCACGCCCTGCGGGCCCCATTCGCCGGCGAGGCTGCGGCACAGCGCGAAGTCGGCCGCCTTGGAGATGCCGTAGGCGCCGATCACGGTCGACCCGCGCAGCCCGCCGATCGAGGACACGATGATGACGGAGCCTTTGCCGCGCGCCGCCATCGGCGGGATCGCCTTGGCGCAGAGCCAGAGATTGCTCTTGACGTTGGAGGCCATGATCTTGTCGAAGGCCTCGTCGGAGATATCGAGCAGCGGGCCGTAATACGGATTGACCGCGGCGTTGCAGACGAGGATGTCGACCTGGCCGTATTGCTTGACGGCGCCSTCGATCAGCGCGTCGACCTCGGCGCGGCGCGAGATGTTGCAGGGAATGACATGGGCCTCGCCGCCATGGGCGCGGATGCCGTTCGCGACCTCCTCGCAGGCCTCSGCCTTGCGGCTGGAGATCACGACCTTGGCGCCGAGCTGCGCGAGCAACTCAGCCGACGCGCGGCCGATGCCGCGGCTCGAACCGGTGATGACGGCGACCTGYCCGGCGAGGTTGAAGGGGTTGGGGGTCATGTTCTGCTCCTCCGCAGCGGCCTCGAAGCCCGGATGAGCGCAGCGACATCCGGGGTCTCACGAGCTGCCGAGATGAACCCGGATGTCGCTGCGCTCATCCGGGTTACGAAATCTSGCTCCGCCGTCATTGCGAGCGAAGCGAAGCAATCCAGGGCCTCACRCGCGACTCTGGATTGCTTCGTCGCTTCGCTCCTCGCAATGACGGAGGAACCTGTCGACCTAGATCAACCCACCCGCCTCGCTGACGCGGCGCATGTGGTAGTCGGTGTCGCCGAAGGTGGTCTCGATCATCGTCAGGCGCTTGAAGTAGTGGCCGATCTTGGCCTCCATGGTCATGCCGATGCCGCCATGGAGCTGGATCGACTGCTGGCCGACRAACTTGCCGGACTTGCCGATCTGCACCTTCGCCGCGGCGATCGAGGTCGCGCGCTCCTTGGCGTCGTCGAATTCGGCGGCCATGGTCGCGAACATCGACATCGAGCGCGCCTGCTCCAGCGCCACGAACATGTCGGAGGCGCGGTGCTGCAGCGACTGGAACGAGCCGATCGCGACACCGAACTGCTTGCGCGTCTTGATGTACTCGACCGTGGTCTTGAGCGACTCGTCCATCAGGCCGACGGCCTCCGCGCACAATGCGATGCGGGCCTCGTCGACGACGCGCTCGATCAGCGGCAGGCCGTTCGCCGGGTYGCCGATCACGCTATCAGCACCGACCTCGACGCCGGTGAAGCTGATGTCGGCGGCGTRCAGGCCGTCCTGGGTCGGATAGCCCTTGCGGGTGACGCCCTTGGCGCCGGCCGGCACGATGAACACGCCGATGCCGCTCTTGTCGCGCTGGCCACCAGCGGTGCGCGCGGTCACGATCAGGGTGTCGGCATTCTCGCCATTGAGCACGACGAACTTCTCGCCGTCGATGACATAGCCATCGCCCTTCTTCTTCGCCGACGTCGCAACGTCGAACAGGTCGTAGCGCGACTGCTTCTCGAGCTGGGCGAAGGCGAAGGTCTTGCTGCCGTCGATGATGCCCGGCAGATGCGCGGCCTTCTGCGCCGCCGAGCCGCCATGGCGCAGGAATCCGCCGGCGAGCACCACGGTCGCGAGATACGGCTCGAGCACGAGCGCGCGCCCCATCGCCTCCATCACGATCATGGTCTCGACGCCGCCGGCGCCGAAGCCGCCGTCTTCCTCGGAGAACGGCAGGCCGAGCAGGCCCTGCTCGGCGAGCTTGGACCAGATCGCTTTGCTCCAGCCGCCCTTYTCCTTCATGTACAGCTTGCGCTTGTCGAAGTCATAGGCATCCGCCAAGAGGCCGTCGATGCTGTCCTTGAGGAGGCGCTGCTCCTCGGTAAGATCAAAATCCATTGGTTGACTCTCCAATATCCCCATTCTCCGTCATGCCCGCGCTTGTCGCGGGCATCCACGTCGCGCCTTCGCGGGCTTCGCGTGGATGGCCGGGTCAAGCCCGGCCATGACGGCGTGCGTTATCGAAGCGCTGCGGCTCAAACCTCAGAGCCCCAGCACCGCCTTGGCGATGATGTTGCGCTGGATCTCGTTGGAGCCGCCGTAGATCGAGACCTTGCGGTTGTTGAAGTAGCTCGGCGCGATCTGGGCGGTCCAATCCATGGTCTCGTTGCTGTCGTCGTCGCCATGGACGTCGTAGGGCGCGGCGAACGGGCCGATCACCTCCATCAGCAGTTCGGTCGTGGTCTGCTGGATCTCGGAGCCCTTGATCTTCAGCACCGAGGAGGCCGGGTTRGGCTTGCCCTTGCCGTGCTTGCCCTCGTCAGCGACGACGCGCAGCTGCGTCAGCTCGAGCGCCTTCAGCTCGACCTCGCAGGCCGTGAGCTTCTCGCGGAACGACGGATCCTCCAGCACCGGACGACCGCCGGATTCGACCTTCGCCGCCAGCTCCTTGATGCGGCGGATGCGCTCCTTGGAGACGCCGACCCGGGCAATGCCGGTGCGCTCATTGCCGAGCAGGAACTTGGCGTAGTCCCAGCCYTTGTTCTCCTCGCCGATCAGGTTCTCGTAGGGCACCTCGACGTCGTCGAAGAACACCTCGTTGACCTCGCGGCCGCCGTCGATGGTCTGGATCGGACGCACCGTGACGCCCTTCGACTTCATGCTGAAGACGATGAAGGAGATGCCCATCTGCTTCTTGGCSGAGGGATCGGTGCGGCACAGGCAGAAGATCATGTCGGCGTGCTGGGCGAGCGTCGTCCAGGTCTTCTGGCCATTGATGATCCACTTGTCGCCGCGGCGCTCGGCCTTGGTCTTCAGCGAAGCGAGGTCGGAGCCCGAGCCCGGCTCCGAGAAGCCCTGGCACCACCAATCGTCGACATTGGCGATGCGCGGCAGGTACTTCTTCTTCTGCTCCTCATTGCCGAAGGTGTAGATCACCGGGCCGACCATGCTGACGCCGAACGCGAGCGGCTGCGGCGCAGGATAGGCCTGCAGCTCCTCGTTGAAGATGTAGTGCTGCACCGAACTCCAGCCGGTGCCGCCATATTCCTCCGGCCAGTGCGAGACGCCCCAGCCCTTCTTGTTGAGGATGCGCCACCAGGTCACCATCTCGTCCTTCGACAGATGGCGGCCCTCGATCATCTTGCGGCGCGTCTCCGGCGGGACATTGTCCCTGAAGAACTGCCGCACTTCCTCGCGGAACGCCTGCTCTTCCTTCGTGAATGCAAGATCCATCGGATCCTCCCGTGTGTCTATAAGACTCGATATATCCGCGGAGGCGGTGCGCCCCCTCTCCCATGGGGAGAGGGCTGGGGTGAGGGGTTACGGTCCAACGAGGGACCGTCCCCTCACCCGGATCGCTTCGCGATCCGACCTCTCCCCGACGGGGAGAGGTSGAGCRGCGATTGCGGCACGCCCGCCTCACKCAAMTCCTTACTGCAGCACCTCGAACAGGCCGGCGGCGCCCATGCCRCCGCCGACGCACATGGTGACGACGGCATACTTCGCCTTGCGGCGGCGGCCTTCGATCAGCGCATGGCCGGTCAAGCGGGCGCCCGACATGCCATAGGGATGGCCGACCGAGATGGCGCCGCCATTGACGTTGATCTTGTCCGGGTCGATGCCGAGCTTGTCACGGCAATACAGCACCTGCACGGCGAACGCCTCGCCTGTCTCTTATACACATCTAGATGTGTATAAGAGACAGGTCCGGGTCGATGCCGAGCTTGTCACGGCAATACAGCACCTGCACGGCGAACGCCTCGTTCAGCTCCCACAGGCCGATATCGTCCATCTTGAGGTTGTAGCGCTCGAGCAGCTTCGGGATCGCGAAGACCGGGCCGATGCCCATCTCGTCGGGCTCGCAGCCATGCGMRACGAAGCCGCGGAAGATGCCGAGCGGCTGCAGGCCGCGCTTGGCGGC
>BFBZ01000012.1_pt104 | contig 41115 bp, 43 predicted proteins | sample 1888401 | NCBI WGS metagenome assembly BFBZ01 (sample SAMD00112614, study PRJDB3348) | symbiont metagenome | host: Chara braunii | reverse complement strand
GACGCCGGATCGCATCTTCGGCCTGCGCTGGTCGGGCGCCATGACCCAGACCCGCCTTTTGGGCCTGCTGCGCCGCCTGCCCGAAAAGGGGCTCAGCGAGATCTACCTCCACCCCGCCACCGGCCCTTATCCCGGCTCCGCGCCGGGCTATTGCTATGCCGAGGAGCTGGCCGCTCTGACCGACCCGGAGGTCGTCTCTGCCGCCGGGGAATCCGGTTTCCAGCTCGGGGGCTTCTCCGATTTTCTCTGACTTATCGAACGCCGCCCGGGATGGGTTATATTAAGTCTGCCAAAGAGGTTCGCCGCCGCCATGTTCACCATCCCCTACGCCCTAGCAAGAAATTGCAAAACAAATAGCGGTGGCGAGATGACCAAAGATATCTACAGGTAGTGTCATGACCGCTTCGACCCTAACGCTTCCGGACCTCTCGCCGCCGGTCCCCGCCACCCCCGGCGGCCCGATCCGGCTGGGTAGCGATGAGCACAAGGCGCTTTTCTGCAAAACCCTGCTCACCACCTTCGACCCCTATAAGCCCGCTGTGATCGACTGGCCGAAGCTGACGCCGGAGACCCAAGAAAAGATCACCTCTCTCCCTATCTGGGACATCGCGGTGCAGACCGAAGGCAAGGCAGGCCTGCGTGTGGCGACCTATGGCCGCCTCATCAGGGACCCGCTGCTCAAGCGCGCGACCGAACTGAATGCCTATGAAGAGAGCCGCCACAAGCATGTGCTGCACAACATGGTGCAGGCCTATGGCATCAAGCTCGAGCCTGAACCCGAATATGTCGTGCCAAAGGATGCCGAATGGGCCTTCATGGTCACCGGCTACAGTGAATGCATCGATAGCTTCTTCGCCTTCGGCCTGTTCGATGTCGCCAAGAAGTCCGGCTTCTTTCCGCCAGAGCTGGTCGATACGTTCGAACCCGTGATGCGCGAAGAAGGCCGGCACATTCTTTTTTTCGTCAACTGGGTCGCCTGGCATCGCCGCAACATGCCGCTGTGGCGCAGACCCTGGTTCGCGCTGAAGATCGCGGCCGTCTGGGCATTCCTGGTGTGGGAACGCATTGGTATCGCAGGTGATCTCGACGGCGGCGGCAAGAACCAGGATAACAACTTCACCGTCAACGGCGCCAAAGAACTCGGCGTGGAAATCACCATTCCGCAATTGATGGACACTTGCCTTGCCGAAAACGATCGGCGGCTCGGCATTTACGACGCACGTCTGTTGCGCCCCATGTTCGTGCCGCGCATGGTGCGCCTCGCCCGAAAATTCCTGCGCGGATAAAATGGCAGACCGCGTTGTCGTCACCGGCGCATCGGGATTCGTAGGCTCGGCTGTTGCCCGCGCCCTGGTCGCGCGCGGCTTCAATGTCCGCGCGGTCGTGCGTGCAACAAGTCCTCGTGCAAATCTCGCCGACACAGGTTGCGAAATTTCCGAGGGCGACATGCGCGACAAGGCGGCGATGTTGCGCGCCATGGAGGGCGCGCGCTATCTGTTTCATGTCGCCGCCGATTACCGCCTGTGGGCGCGCGATCCAAACGAGATCGTCCGCAACAACCTCGAAGGTACACGTGCCACGATGCAGGCCGCCCTCGAAGCGGCAGTGGAGAAGATCGTCTATACGTCCAGCGTCGCCACGCTGAAGCCCATTGAAGGCCAATCGGCGGGCGAAAGCTCGCGCCACGACGAACACACCGTCATCGGCGCCTACAAGCTGAGCAAGGTCGTGGCGGAGCGTCTGGTCGAGAAGATGGTAGCCGAACAAAATCTACCCGCCACCATTGTAAGCCCATCCACCCCCATAGGCCCCCGCGACATCCGCCCCACCCCCACAGGCCGCATCATCGTCGAAGCCGCCACCGGAAAGATCCCCGCCTTCGTCGACACAGGCCTCAACCTCGTCCATGTCGATGATGTGGCGGAGGGTCACCTTCTGGCGCTCGACAAGGGCCGGATCGGTGAGCGTTATATTCTGGGCGGCGAAGATGTGACCTTGCAGCAAATGCTCGCCGTCATCGCAGGCCTTGCCAACCGCCGCGCCCCCAAGATCAAGCTTCCACGCGGCCCGCTCTATCCCCTGGCCTATGCCGCGGAAGCCGTTGCGCGTTTCACAAACAAGGAGCCGTTCATCACAGCCGATGCGCTGAACATGTCGAAATACCGCATGTTCTTCTCATCCGCCAAGGCCGCGCGCGATCTTGGATATAAAGCGCGCCCTTATCAGGAAGGTCTTGCGGACGCTATGCAATGGTTCGGCACGCAAGGGTATCTGCGATGATCGCGCTCTGCCTTCTTCCGCTCGCGATCTGGATATTCCTGCTCCTGGGCCGCGGCATGTTCTGGCTCGGGCGCGAGCGTGACGATCGTCATGAACCGGCCGAACCCCAAACATGGCCCTCCATCACGGCAATCGTGCCCGCGCGCGATGAAGCCGACGTGATCGCGCAGTCTATCGCAAGTCTTGTCGCGCAGGATTATCCGGGCGATTTCCGCATCGTCCTTGTCAACGACCAGAGCGGTGACGACACCGCCATCCTTGCGCGTGCCGTGCCTTCGAATGGCCGCTTAACGATCCTCGATGGCTCATCGCGCCCACGGGGCTGGACGGGAAAACTCTGGGCGGTCCGGCAAGGTATCGCCCAGGCAGGCGCCAGCGACTATCTCTGGCTGACAGATGCCGATATCGCCCATACGCCCGACAATCTGCGCAAACTCGTGGCCCGCGCGCAAAGCAGAAACCTTGTTCTTGTCTCGCTCATGGCAAAGCTCCACTGCAAGAGCTTCGCCGAGAAGCTGATGATTCCCGCTTTTGTCTTCTTCTTCGATATGCTGTTTCCTTTCGCGTTCGTGAACCGCTCGAAGAACAAAACGGCGGCCGCCGCAGGCGGCTGCATGCTGGTGAAGCGTGATGCCCTCGAACGCGCCGGAAATATCGACGCGATTAAGCACGAGATCATCGACGATTGCGCGCTCGGCCGGGCTATGAAGAAACAGGGCCCGATCTGGCTCGGCCTCACCAATCGCGCGACCAGCATCCGCCCCTATGAGGGTTTGGGCGAGATTCGCCGCATGATCGCGCGCTCAGCCTATGCCCAGCTCGATTATTCGCCGCTGCAATTGGCTGGCACCGTTTTCGGCATGTCGCTTCTTTTCGTTGCCCCGCCTGTGTTGGGGCTCCTTGCCACCGGCGTTGCACAAATCGCAGGCGCATTGGCCTGGGCTGCAATGGCGATTGCATTCCAACCCATGCTACGCTTCTACAGGTTATCCCCGCTATGGGGCTTGGCGCTTCCTGCCATCGGTATCCTCTACACCGCCTTCACCTTCGATTCCGCGATCCAGTTCTGGCGTGGTCGTGGCGGCATGTGGAAGGGCCGGGCACAGGCGATCCGCGCATGACGACCGCAACCGATCTCGCCGTGAGGAAAGACCACACTGGCGAAAATTTTCCCGTCGCCTCGATCCTCATCCACCCGCGCCACCGCCCCGTGATCCTGGCGTTCTATCGTTTCGCCCGCGCCGCCGACGATATCGCCGACAGCGAAGTCGCTAGCGCCGAAGACAAGCTGCGCCTGCTGGATCAAATGCATCGCGGCCTCTCTGGCCTCGCCGATGGGGCGAGCCAGGCAGTGATATTGCGCCGTGTGCTGGCCGAACATGGCCTGACCACGCAACATGCGAGCGACCTTCTGGAAGCTTTTCGCCGCGACGTTGTGAAACTGCGCTATGCGAGTTGGGACGAACTGATGGATTATTGCCGCTATTCGGCGATGCCTGTTGGACGTTTCGTGCTCGATGTGCATGGCGAAGACCGCGATACATGGCCTGCGTCGGACGCACTGTGCGCCGCCCTTCAGGTCATCAACCACCTTCAGGATTGCGGCAAGGACTATCACGCGCTCAATCGCATCTATATCCCGCTCGATGTGCTGGTTGCGGCTGACATCGCTCCAGAGGCGCTAGGCGATGCCAAATCGTCTCCGGCTTTGCGTGGCGTGATCGAAGGTTTGGCGCGCCGCAACGCTAGTCTTTTGGCCACTTCCGCCCCCTTTCAAGCCCAGATCCGTGACGCGAGGCTGGCGCTCGAAGTGGCCGTGATTCAGCGCCTTGCCGAAAGCCTCAACCGTCGCCTTCTGACGCGCGATCCTCTGTCAGAGCCAGTCCACCACTCCAAACCTGAAGCTCTGGGATTGGCACTACTTACAACGGCCCGCTTTCTTGTCACCCGCAGACGCCCTAAGAAGGCGCCCGAACAACGCACAGTCCGCCCATGAACGCCGACCCAGATATGATGGATGCCGCTCCCGAAATCCAAGCGGTGAAACAGAAAGCCTCCGGGAGCTCGTTCTATTCCGCGATGCGCATTCTGCCGAAAGCCGAGCGCGAAGCGATGTTCGCGATTTACGCTTTCTGCCGCGCGGTGGACGATATCGCCGATGATGGCGTGGGCACCCGCGAGAACCGCCATGAAGCACTGCAGGCTTGGCGCACCGATCTCGCCAAGCTCTATGAAGGCCGCGCCCCGGAGCGCGTGGCATATTTGCGCGAAGCTATCGTTCGCTTTCATCTCCGCCAGGAAGATTTCCTTGCCGTGATCGATGGCATGGATATGGATGTGGCGCAGGATATCTGTGCCCCCAGCTTCGAAACGCTCGACCTTTATTGCGATCGCGTGGCAAGCGCTGTGGGGCGCCTCTCGATCAAAATATTCGATATGGAGGAAAATCCTGGTTTCGCGTTGGCCTTCCATCTCGGCCGCGCGCTGCAACTTACCAATATTCTGCGGGACATCGATGAAGATGCCGCGATCAACAGACTTTACATCCCGCGCGAGGCCTTGACCGAAGCCGGCATTCAAACGATCGAACCGCGGTTGGCGATTTCCACACCGTTGATCGACAAGGCGGCCCGTATCGTCGCTGCTCGCGCCCATGAGCACTATCGCCAGTCAGACGTGATCCTCGGCCGCCATCCTAAAGGGCGCATCGCTGCTCCGCGCCTGATGGGCGCTGTTTATTCCAAAATTCTTTCCAAGATGGAACACCATGGTTGGGCACCGCCGCGTTCTCGCGCACGCATCGGAAAGGCCGAACTGCTGTTGCTCGTTTCCCGTCACGGATTGTTCGGATGAGTGAGGGAACGGTCTACATCATTGGCGCCGGTCTTTCGGGATTGAGTGCGGCGGTCGCGATAGCGGGTGCGGGCCGCAAGGTCGAACTCATCGAGGCCGCCAATCAGGCTGGCGGCCGTTGCCGCTCCTATTTCGATTCCACGCTCGGTCGCACCATCGACAATGGCAATCATTTGGTGCTCTCGGGCAATCACGCGACATTCGATTATCTGCGCACCATCGGCGCCGAAAACGGCCTCACCGGCCCTGATCGAGCAGAATTCAATTTCGCCGATCTGCGTGATGGCAAACGCTGGACGATCACGCCAAATGACGGCCCGCTCGCCTGGTGGGTGTTGTCGAAGAAGCGCCGTGTGCCCGACACCAAGCCATCCGATTATCTGGGCATGGCCGGCCTGATGTTCGCCAACAAGCAAAAGCGAGTACAGGATGCGATGCGTTGCGAAGGCGTTTTGTGGGAACGCTTGCTCGATCCGTTTTTGCTCGCGGCCCTCAACATCAAGCCTGAAACTGGCTCGGCGGCTCTTGCAGGCGCCATTGTGCGCGAAACACTGGCCAAGGGCGGGCGACATTATCATCCGCGCATAGCCGAGCCGCATCTGGCTTCGGCTCTGGTCGATCCGGCACTTGCTTATCTAAAGGCCAAAGGCGCCACTATTCGGCTGGGCCAGCGCGTGCGCAAATTGACGATAACGGGTAGCCGGATTGCCTCGCTGAATGTGGGCGAAGAGACACAGTTGGGTACAAAAGATTCGGTTGTTCTTGCCGTACCTCCCTGGGTTGCGGCTGAGCTCCTGCCGGGCCTCAAAACCCCCACTGAACATAGTGCTATAGTGAATGCGCATTATCTGATCGCGCCACCGGCGGGCGTCCCGGCTCTCGTGGGCCTCATCGGCGGAACCGCCCAATGGGTTTTTGCGTTTTCCGACAGGATATCTGTAACTGTCAGTGGCGCGGATCAACTCGTTGATTTGGATCGCGAATCTCTGGCCAAGACGTTGTGGAGAGACGTGGCGGCGGTTCACGGAATGGGCGAGGGTCTCCCCCCGTGGCAGATCGTTAAGGAAAAGAGAGCCACCTTTGCTGCGACCCCCGAACAGGATGCCATGCGCCCCAATGCTGCCACGTCTTTCGCCAACCTTGTGCTCGCTGGCGACTGGACCCAGACGGGCCTGCCCGCGACCATTGAGGGTGCCATTCGCTCCGGCCATAGGGCCGCGCAATTGGCACTTCGCCGACACTCTTTATAATCCGTAGATTCGTTCGTAGATAAAGCCCCATGAACAAGATGATCGTCGATAGCGGCCTGCTGGAATTGGAGGACGTGATTCAGAGCGCCTCGACCGCGCTGCTCGATCAGCAACGTTCGGACGGTCATTGGGTTTTCGAACTCGAAGCGGACGCGACCATACCCTCCGAATATATTTTGCTGGTGCATTACCTCGCCGAAACGCCGAACATCGAGCTCGAACAGAAGATCGGCAACTATCTGCGTCGTATCCAGGGTTCGCATGGCGGCTGGCCGCTTTTTCATAAGGGCGCTTTCGACATCAGCGCCACGACAAAAGCGTATTTCGCCCTGAAGATGATCGGAGACGATGTCGAGGCGCCGCATATGAAGCGCGCGCGCGAAGCGATCCTTGCTCATGGCGGTGCCGAGCATGCCAACGTCTTCACCCGCATTCTGCTTGCGCTCTATGGTGAGCTGACGTGGAAGAGTGTGCCCACGATCCCGGCCGAGCTTATCTTGTTGCCGCGCTGGTTTCCGATCCATCTTTCCAAGATGTCGTATTGGGCGCGCACTGTGATGGTGCCCCTTTTGGTGCTCGCTTCGCTCAAACCGATTGCGCGCAATCCGCGCGGCATCCATATCGACGAGCTGTTCAAATCCAAGCGGCCGGTCGCTCAGCATCGCGCGCCGCACCAGAATCCATATTGGGCGACCTTCTTCATCGCGCTCGATCACGTGCTGAAATTCATCGAGCCCGCCTGGCCCAGAAAGATGCACAAGCGCGCTATCGACCGTTGTGTCGCGTTTGTCACCGAACGGCTCAATGGCGAAGATGGCCTGGGTGCGATCTATCCTGCCATGACCAACAGCGTGATGATGTTCGACGCGCTGGGTTATGCCCCCGATCATCCTGATCGCGCCATCGCCCGGCACTCGGTCGAAAAGCTTCTCGTGGTGAAGGACGATGAGGCTTATTGCCAGCCTTGCGTTTCTCCCATCTGGGATACCGCGCTTGCTTGTCATGCGTTGATGGAAGTGCGCGGAGAAGAGGCCAATGAAAAGGTCGTGCGCGGTCTCGAATGGTTGAAAGAACGCCAGGTGCTGGATGTCAAAGGCGATTGGGCCGAAGAGCGCCCGAACGTGCGGCCCGGTGGCTGGGCCTTCCAGTACAACAACGATCACTATCCCGATCTCGATGATACCGCAGTGGTGGTGATGGCGCTCGATCGGGCCCGCGAAACCATCGCGCCGCAGGCCGACTACAAGGAATCCATCGAACGGGGCCGCGAATGGGTTGAAGGTCTGCAGAGCAAGAATGGTGGTTGGGGCGCATTCGACGCCGACAATTCCTATCATTATTTGAACAACATTCCTTTCGCCGATCATGGCGCCTTGCTTGATCCGCCGACCGAAGACGTGACGGGCCGCTGTATCGGCATGCTCGCGCAACTGGGCGAAGCGCCTGACAGCCCGCGCATGCAGGAGGCGCTCGCCTATCTTGAACGCGTGCAGATGAAGGATGGCAGCTGGTTCGGGCGCTGGGGTGTGAATTACGTCTACGGCACATGGTCGGTGCTTGCTGGCCTCAATGCCGCGAAGGTGGATGTTAACTCCCCAATGATCCGCCGCGCCGCGGAATGGCTTATTTCGATTCAGAACGAAGATGGCGGCTGGGGCGAGGATTGTGACAGCTACAAACTCGACTACGCGGGATATGAGCGCGCGCCTTCGGGCGCTTCGCAAACCGCTTGGGCTGTGCTCGGTTTGATGGCATCTGGCGACGTCAATCATCCGGCCGTTGCGCGTGGTATCCGCTATTTGCAGGACACGCAGGGCGCGGACGGATTGTGGCCGGAAGAAGAATATACCGGTGGCGGATTCCCGCGGGTTTTCTATCTGCGTTATCATGGCTATCCGAAATTCTTCCCTCTTTGGGCGGTCGCGCGTTACCGCAATCTCAAGCTCGGCAATTCGCGACGCGTCGCCTACGGTCTGTGAGATGATCGTCGCGGCCGTCGGCCTTGCGCGCGAAGCCCGTATCATCGAGGGCTCGCTGATCAAGACAGTCGTTGGCGGCGTCGATGGCGCCGGCTTGAAAGTTCAGCTGGACTCCATTCTTCCCCAGCGCGACGTGACCGGCGTCATCAGCATTGGCATTGCCGGGGGCCTTTCGCCGGACTTCAACCCGGGCAGCGTGGTCATCGGTTCCGAAGTCGTGGCCGGGCAGGAGCGTTATCCGACTGACCCCGATTGGATGCAGCGCCTCTGGCGCGCCATTCCGCGTTCAAAGCCTGGGACGGTTGCAGGCAGCGATACCGTTATCGCCCGCCGCCCCGACAAGACCGACCTTTACGAGCGCACGGGTGCGGTTGCCGTCGATATGGAATCCCATATCGTTGCCCGTGCCGCCCAAGCGCATGGCCGCCCATTCGCAGTGCTGCGCGTGATTTGCGACCCCCACGACCGCACGCTTCCACCGGCGGCGCTTGTCGCAATGAAGGCGGACGGTTCGGTGGATGGCAAAGCGGTGTTGCACTCGGTTATGGCCGAGCCACGGCAAATCTTGAACCTGTTGTACCTAAGTCGGGATTCGGCGGCGGCGTTTCACACCTTACTCCGCTGCCGCAACATCCTCGGGGACGGACTTTGTGGTCCTGATCTCCGTTAACTTGTGCTCGACATGGCGTGAGAACACGAATTCCGCCGGCCGCTGGTTGGCCAGCGATATTTCCGGTGCCATGGGCCCTTCCGTCTTCACGCCGCGCATCTGCAGCGGAATGAGCTTCCAGGGCTTCTTCACGGAATCGGTAACGGCAGTGCCTTCAAAGCCGCAATGCACCATGCAGTTGGCGCATTTCTCGTAGTTGCCGACACCGTATTTCTCCCATTCGGTGTCTTCCATCAGTTCCCTGAAGGTCTTCACATAACCTTCGCCAAGCAGGTAGCAGGGTTTCTGCCAGCCGAACACGGTGCGCGTCGGGTTGCCCCACGGCGTGCACTGATAGGTCTGGTTGCCTGCGAGGAAATCGAGGAACAGATCTGATTGCGTGAACGCCCACTTCTTTCCACCATTGCCGCGCGAAAGGATGTCGCGGAACAGTTTCTTGGTGCGTTCGCGGTTGAGAAAATGCTCCTGATCGGGGGCACGTTCATAGGCATAACCCGGCGAAACCGTGATGCCGTCCAGCCCCATCGTCATCATTTCATCGAAGAACTTGGCGACGCGTTCGGGCTCGGCGCCATGGAACAGGGTGCAATTGATCTGCGTGCGGAAACCGCGCGATTTGGCGAGTTTGATTGCTTCGATGGCTTTTTCATAAGTGCCTTCGAGGCAGACCGATTTGTCGTGCATCTCCTTGTCGCCATCGAGATGGATCGACCATGTGAAATTCTCGTGCGGCGTATACTGGTCGATCTTCTTGGCCATCAGCAGCGCGTTGGTGCACAGGATCACGAATTTGCCGCGCTTGATGTAGCCTTCGACGATCTTGGGCATCTCGCGATGGAGCAATGGTTCGCCGCCCGCGATGGAAACCGCGGGTGCTCCGCATTCGTCGATCGCTTCCATGCAATCTTCATAGGACAGGCGCTGGTTCAAGATCTCGTCCGGGTAATCGATCTTGCCGCAGCCGGCGCAAGCGAGGTTGCAGCGGAACAGCGGCTCCAGCATCATCACCAGCGGATAGCGCGAGCGCCCGAGCAGGTGCTGCTTGAGGACATAGGCGCCGATCTTGGCGGCTTGTTTGGCTGGAATACCCACGAACGCTCCTAGTTGCGTAATGCTGCCGGCAGGCGGAATTCAATGTGTTCCTTGATCCCGTCCATACCCGAAACTTCCACTTCATCGATCCGGCGCAGGGCCGAGATGACGTTTTCAACGAGACTTTCCGGCGCGGATGCGCCTGCCGTCAGCCCGACACGTTCCTTGCCTTCAAGCCATGCCGGATCGAGCTCGCCCGCATCGGCGATCAGATAGCTCGGCACGCCTTCTTCGAGGCCGATCTCGCGCAGGCGGTTCGAGTTCGAGCTGTTCTGCGCACCGACCACAAGAATAACGTCCGCCACCTTGCAAAGCTCCCGAACGGCAGTTTGCCGGTTCTGGGTGGCGTAACAGATATCGGAGGTTTCGGGCCCCACAATATCGGTGAAGCGCTTCTTCAGCGCATTGATGATGCCGCGCGTATCGTCGATCGAAAGCGTGGTCTGGGTCACATAGGCCACCGGCTCATCGCGCGGGATCTGCAGCGTGTCGACATCCTTTTCGGATTGGACCAGCACCACCGGCGCGCCGACCTGGCCCATGGTTCCCTCAACCTCCGGGTGGCCCGCATGGCCGATCAGGATCAGGCTGCGGCCCTGGCTGACATAGCGCTTGCCCTGCATGTGAACCTTGGAAACCAGCGGGCAGGTGGCATCCAGCACCGGCAACCCGCGATCGGCGGCTTCCTTCACCACCGCCAGCGGAACGCCATGGGCGCTGAACACGGTCACGGCCCCTTCGGGAACTTCGTTCAGCTCCTCGACGAAGCGGGCGCCCTTGCTCTTCAGGGTTTCGACCACATGCTTGTTATGCACAATCTCGTGGCGGACATAGACGGGCTCGCCATACTTCTGTAGCGCGCGCTCGACCGTATCGATCGCGCGCACCACTCCGGCACAGAAACCGCGGGGTTGGGCGAGAATGACGCGCATCATGGGTAAATAGGCACCTTTTCAAGCAGCCGCCACAGGGGGGCTGGGAACTGCCACAAACACGGTGTTTACTCGCCAGACCCCCACCCGTCCATAGTTGCTCTTTCGCAACCGCGAACGCGGGGGTGGGTGGGCCATTCCAACCGGGATTTCAGTGTGTTAGCCGCTTGCCAGGATGCGAGCCCAGTGGTTCCTTACACCCACTGAGAGAGGGGTTTTGATGCAGATTCGTGCGGACGATAAGGCCACTGATTTGAACGCGGCGCTGACGCAATCCGTCAAAACGGTGGAGATGGCTCTGGAGGCGCTTCTGCCCAGGCCCACGGGCCTGCAGGCAAGGGCGCAGGAGGCCATGCGTTACGCCACCTTCGCGGGCGGCAAGCGGTTGCGGCCCTTTCTGGTGCTGCAAAGCGCGCGGCTGTTTGGCGTGGCGCAAGAAAACGCGGTGCGGGCTGCGGCCGCGATTGAAGTTTTGCACACCTATTCGCTGGTGCATGACGATCTTCCTTCCATGGACAATGACGATCTGCGCCGTGGCCGCCCCACCACGCACCGCGCCTTTGATGAAGCGACGGCCATTCTTGCGGGCGACGGCCTTCTGACCATCGCGTTTGAAATTCTCGCCGATCCCGCGACACACGCCTCCGCCGATGTGCGTTGCCAGTTGATCGCCAACCTTGCGCAGGCCGCCGGCAGCAATGGCATGATCGGCGGGCAGATGATCGACATGAAGGCCGCTGAACGAAAGCTTTCTGCCGACGAGATCATGCTGCTCCAACGGTTGAAGACCGGGGCATTGTTCGAATTCTCCTGTGAAGCGGGCGCCATTCTCGGGCAGGCGAAGAAGGAAGATCGCGACAACATGCGATCCTACGCCCAAGATTTCGGTCTCGCGTTCCAGATCACCGACGATCTTCTCGATGTCACAAGCACCGCCGAAAAGGCGGGCAAATCCGTGGGCAAGGATCAGGACCAGGGAAAAGCCACGCTGATTTCGATCTATGGCATCGAAGGCGCAAAAGCCGAGGCCGAGAAGCTCACCCGCCGCGCCATTGCAACGCTTGCACCTTATGGCGACAAGGCCGCGGAATTGCAGGCTTTGGCGATGTATCTGCTCGACCGCGAGAGCTAGAAATCCGGCAACGCTTCGGGATCGGGTTCACCGTTGCGGATTTCATTGGCGCGGTTCTGCAGATAGAGGCTGCGGATCGTGGCGTACATGTCGACCGATTGGCGTTCGATCGAGCGCAACGTGTCGATGTTGCGCGAACGCGAATCCACCGTGCTCAACGCGCTCTGGAACAGCGAGTAGTAGACCTTGCCATTCCACGCGAAATAGCCGAACGCATTGAAATAGTGATCCACATACCGCCCGCCGAGATCGCGCGGTTGTGTCGAGCCGACCAGCGGAAGCACCATATAGGGGCCGCCCGGCATGCCGTAATAACCCAGCGTCTGTCCGAAATCCTCCGAATGATAGGGGATGCCGCGTTCGCTCGCGACATCCACAAGTCCCAGTATGCCGATGGTGGTGTTCAATCCGAATCTTTCCGCCGTATAGCCCGCGCGCGTGAACTGAAGCTGCAGGATGTCGTTGGCGAAGACGATCGGCAGATTGATGTTCATCAGAAAATTGTGAACGCCGGTGCGGACCGGGCCCGGAACCGCGCTCACATAGAATGTCGCGGCGGGCAGGGCGGCACGTTCGTCCAGCTTCTGGTTGAAGGCGAAGAAGGTGCGGTTCATGCCTTCCAGCGGGTCGCTCGAATCCATGGGCTTCTGGGCGCAGCCAGCCAGCGCCCCACACAAAACCGCAATCGCAGCAAACCGCCCCGAAAACCGAACCACGAAAACTCACCCCACCAAAGACCGCCAAGCCCGCGGTCCAGAGCGCCTTAAGTGTCGGGGATTCCAGCCGTTTTGCAAGCCTGCCGGAAAAAAAGACACCTGCCCGTAACCCAATGCCATTCCCCTTGCGTATTAGATTGCAGAGACTGGCCCAGGAGACGAAATGGACACCTCTACAAAAATCACCGGCACAAAAATCACCGGGATCCCCAACCGGCGTCACCTGCTGCTGGCCGGGGCCGCGGCCTGCGCCGTTGCGGCCTCCGCAGGCTTGGCTCGGGCGGGCGAGCCCGCCACCGTGGAAATCGAACAGTTCACGGCGAGCGGCAAGAGCAAGGGCGTCGTGCGGTTGCCGAAGATCGTGAAGACCGATGACGAATGGAAGGCGTTGCTCTCCGCGCAATCCTATATCGTGGCACGCCAGGCGGGCACCGAGCGCGCCTATACGGGCGCGACCTGGGACAACCATGCGCCGGGCCTTTATCGCTGCATCTGCTGCGACACCGCGCTCTACGACTCCAGCACGAAATTCGAATCCCACACCGGCTGGCCCAGCTTCTGGCAACCGATCAGCAAGAAGAACATTCTGGAAATCTCCGATAACTCCTTTCTCATGCAGCGCATCGCCATCTCCTGCAAACGCTGCGACGCGCATCTGGGTCATGTCTTCAACGATGGCCCAAGGCCGACAGGGCTTCGCTACTGCATGAATTCCGCATCCATGCGCTTTGTTCCGCGCGCCGCGAACCCCCGAGAGGCAACATGACCAGATACCATCGCAGCCTGGGCCGCATCGCGGCCGCGTTTCTTGGCATCGCAAGCCTTGGCGCCGTCTGGCTTGCGGCTGCCAGCGCGCAGGAAACTCCACATGCCGTTCCGCTTCCCGCCATCGATACGGCAACGCCTGCGGCCGGTCTCGAAACCGCCGTTCTTGCGGGCGGCTGTTTCTGGGGCGTCGAAGGCGTGTTCCAGCATGTCAAAGGCGTGAAAGAGGTGCTGGCGGGCTATTCCGGCGGTTCGAAGGCCACCGCAAGTTACCCGATCGTCAGCACCGAGATGACGGGACATGCCGAATCCGTTCAGATCAAATTCGATCCGCGCGAAATCTCCTATGGCAAAATCCTGCGCATCTATTTCTCCGTCGCGCATGATCCGACACAACTCAACCGCCAGGGCCCCGATTCCGGCACCAGCTATCGCTCAAATATCTTCGCGGTGAATGCCGAGCAGGCACGCATCGCCAAGGCCTATATCGCCCAACTCGACAAGGCGCATGTCTTCCCACGCGCAATCGTCACCCGAGTCGATCCGCTGAAGGGATTTTATGCGGCCGAGAGCTACCACCAGGATTTCCTGGTTCGTAACCCGGGCAATGGCTACATCGTCGTCAACGATCTTCCGAAGATCGCAAACCTGAAGCGCCTGCTGCCGGAATATTACCGCGAACAGCCGGTGACGGGCGCGAAGCCATCCTGAAGAATGCGAATATCGGGAAGGTAGATATTATGCTTCGTGGAGCGTTGCGCTGCAAGAGTGCGCATGAACTTATTTGCAGCGTAACGCTGGTGGGGGTTAAGCGATTGAAATCGCGAGATGCGTGAATTTTAAATTGTGTTTTGCGTTTGGCGCGACGGAAGATGTAGAAGCGGCCTCATTTCATCGCCGCGAAAATTTTGGTTCTTTTTTCTCCCGGAAGGCCGCCAGCGCGTTCTTGTGATCTTCGCTTTGCGCCAAAGCCGAGACCTGTTCGCCCATCACGCGCGCGGCTTCGGCGGGGGCGAGGTCGAGGGCGCGTTCCGCCATTTTCTTGGTGGCTTCAACGGAAAGGGGCGCGCGCGAGGCGATGCGTTCGGCGAGGCCTGCGGCTTCGCGTTCCAGATCTTCCGGCTTGTGAACGGCGGTGACGAGGCCGAATTTTTCGGCCGCGGCCGCATCATATGTCGTACCCGTCAACAGCATGTGCTTGGCGCGCGCGATCCCGATCAGGCGCGGCAGGCGATAGGCCGATGCCATCAGCCCCACATTCACGCCGGAACAGGTGAATTTTGCCTCGGTGGAGGCGATGCGGATGTCGCAGCACAAAGCGAGTTCGAGCCCCCCGCCCATGCACCAACCGTTCACCGCGGCGATCACCGGAACACGGGATGCTTCCACGCGATTGACCACATCGGAAAAATCGCCCAGTTGCGCTGCGCGTTCGGCGGGCGACAGCAGGCTTGCCTCTTGCTGTTCCTTCAGGTCATCGCCGCTGCAGAAGCCCTTGCCGCGCCCGGTGAGGATGATCGCGCGCACCGAAAGATCGGTTTCGAGTGCGATGAGGATCTCGCGAAATTGGGCCCGCATCGCGCGGCCCAGCGCGTTGGCGGGTGGATTGTCGAGTTCGAGCAGCACCACATGGCTGCCGATCCTGCGTTGATGAACGGTGCTCACTTCGCCCCTTTCGGAAACGGTGGAGGATGAATTGCCTTGGCGCTTTGTCAATCGCACAGGGGCGGGCGGCGTCACTTCGTCCATTGTGCCAGCCAATCGGCCAGCGCTTGCGGCGTCATCGAGCGCGCATCGGCGAGTGCGGAAACGCGCGCGGGGTTCAACAGCCTGTCTGTCCGCGGGTCGACGATCAGCAGGGCGGGCACGCCTTCGAGGCGCTTGGTGATGCCGTAATGGGCGGGGATTTGCAGGTTGCGATCAAAGCGGCCGACATCGACGGCGACTTCCACATAATGCTTTGCGAGGAACGCCTTCACTTCGGCCAGATCCATCACGCCTGCCAGAACGCGGCAATCCCCGCACCAATTGCCGCCCAGATCGATGAGCAGAAGCTTGCCGCTGGCTTTGGCCTTCGCCTTTGCCGCGGCAACGGCTGCATCGGCATTGGCGTTTTCATCGTAAGGATAGGGGAGCGGCGTGGGCAATTGCGCCAGCGTTTCGATATGCACTTTCGGCGCGGGGGCGGCCTGTGCGGGCCCTGCCAAAATGAGCGCAGCACCGACGGCACACAAAATACGCGCGGTTTTTTCCATGGTTCGGTTTCCCGTTTGCGGCCTGATCGTATCGGCACCCGCGGGATCTGCGCAACGGCGCATGATTCGGCAACGCCGCCGCCGGATCGGCACAAGATCATGCGCCTGTTCACAGGGGCGTGATGTGCGAGCCCTTGGGTTTGGCGTGCCGGGCGGTTAGGTTTCACGCTTGAAACAAGGGGAATTGCCGATGCCGCTATCCAGATCGCGCCTTGCCGCGCTATGCCTTTCCACCGTACTGATCCCAATCTGCGCCATGTCCGCCACCGCCACCAAACACACCGCCGAAGCCCCGGATGATCCCGCCTATATGTGGGATCTGAGCGATCTCTATAAAACCGCGGACGCCTGGACGGCCGAACGCGACAAGATCCAGGCCGAAGCAGCCAAGCTCGATCAATACAAGGGAACGCTGGGCAAGAGTTCGGGCGACATGCTGGCGGCGCTGAACGCCTATAGCCATGTGCGCAAGGAATCCGCGCGCCTGGGCACCTATGCCTCGCTCAAGGCCGACGAGAATGTGAAGATCAGCGTCAATCAGGAACGCCAGCAATCGGCACAGGCGCTTGAAACCTTCATCAGCGCAAAAGTTGCATGGCTTGCGCCCGAAATCATCGCGCTGGGCGCCGACAAGGTTCACGCCTTTGAGAAGCAATCGCCCGAATTGACCAAGAGGTTCGGCTTTTTCCTCCACAATACGTTGCGCGCGGCCCCGCACACGCTCGGCGAGGAAGCCGAAGGTGTGCTTGCCGAGGTCAGCAATGTGACCAACCAGCCGGACAACATCTACAGCCAGCTGGCCAACGGCGAATTGCCGTTCCCGACGATCACCTTGTCCGACGGCCAGAAGGTTCGCCTCGATCAGGCCGCTTACACCGAATACCGCCAGTCATTGAACCGCGACGACCGCAAAAAAGTGTTCGATGCCTATTGGCCCACATTCTCTGCCTATCAGGGCACGCTGGGCGCCACGTTGACCACGCAGGTTTTGAGCGAAGTGTTCGAAGCCAAGGTGCGCCACTTCCCCAACGCGCTGGCGGCGGCGACCTTCAACGACAACATGCCCGAAACCGTTTACCGCACGCTGGTTTCGGAAGCGAACAAGAATCTGCCGGTGCTCTATCGCTATCTGAAGCTGCGCAAGAAGGCGCTGGGCATCACCGACAGCCTGCAATATTACGACATGTATCCGCCGATTTTCGATCTGCCGAACCCGCCGAAATATTCTGTCGCGGATTCCAAGCACATCGCGCTCGACGTGACCTCGGCTTATGGCCCGGAATATACGGGCCTTCTGAAGAAGGGATTCAGCGGGCGGTGGATGAACCTGTTCCCGCATGAGGGCAAGGCGAACGGCGCCTATATGAACCCCGGCGCCTATGACGTTCACCCCTATCTGCTGTTCAACAACCACGATGATTACGAATCGTTGAGCACCTTCGTTCACGAATGGGGACACGCCGTTCACTCCCTGCTGGCGGACCAGGCCCAGCCTTTCGAAACATCGAACTATTCGACCTTCATCGCCGAGACGGCCTCCATCGGCAACGAGATGATGCTCAACGATTACATGGTCGCCCATGCCAAGACGAAGGCGGAGAAGCTTTACTTCCTGGGGCAGGGCCTCGAACTGATCCGGGCCACCTTCTTCCGCCAGACCATGTTCGCCGAATTCCAGCTCGCGTTGCATGAAGAGGTAGAAAAAGGCGGCACACTTTCGGGCCAGCGCATGACCGATATCTATTGCGGCATGCTGAAGAAATATTATGGCGAGGCCGAAGGGATCATGAAGGTCGATCCCAAATATTGCGTGGAATGGGCCTTCATTCCGCACTTCTATTACGGCTTCTATGTTTATCAATACGCCACTTCGATGGCGGGCGCGGCCCAGTTCGTCGATGCCATCGAACATGAAGGCAAACCCGCCAGCAAACGCTTCATAGATATGCTGAAAGCCGGCGGTTCGGATTATCCCTACGACCTTTACAAGAAGGCCGGGATCGATATGGCAACGCCGGTGCCTTACGAAGCACTGGCCGCGCGCATGAACCGGATCATGGATCAGATCGAGGCGCTGGAGAAAAAATAGCCGCAGCGTTTCGCGCAAGAAAAATCCCGCCGCCCGCAAGGACGGCGGGATTTTGTTTGATGAGCCTACTGGATTTCCCAGACGATCGAGACGTTGGCCGTCACGCTCTGCTCACCGGCGGCGACCGGCGGGGGAGGGGCGGCCGACATTCGCGCTGCGGTCACCATCACCTTGTCGTACATCGGTTGCGGGGCGAAGCCGCCACCTTCCTGAATGGAAACAATCGGCCCCAGCGTTACGCCCGCAGCCTTTGCAAGGGTTTGTGCCTTTGCCATTGCGTCCTTCACAGCACCTTCACGGGCTTGCGCCATCAACGGCTTGGGATCGCGGATCGTGAAGCTGACACCGCCCGCCTGATTTGCCCCGGAGGCGACCAACGCATCGAGTGTTTTGCCGACTTTCGAGACATCATCAAGGATCACGGTGACCTGGTTTGAAACCTCGTAGCCGATTATCTGGGTTCGATCTTCCTGCGGGGCTTCCTGCCGGTAAGGCGGGTATTGCGGGGAGATGGAGAAATTCGAAGTCGCGATGGATTTCTCCGGAATTCCCGCCTTGCGCAGGGATTTGAATACCTCGGTCATCGCTGTCGAATTGGCGGCAAGGGCGGCGGCCGCTGTCTTTGCCTGCGTCACCACACCGGCTGATAGTTGTGCCTGATCCGGCACGGCGCGCACCTCGCCCTGGCCGGAAACCGAAAGAATGTGCGGATGCGCAGGAGCCGCTGGCTGCGCCGCGCAGACCGATGGCACGCTTGCAAGCAGCGCAGCACCGATCGCTGCATAAGTAACCCGATGCCCAATTGTCATATTTGAAATCTCCCTGTGAAGAACGCGAGAACGAAGTGTTTTCCTGCCTCGCGGCAGAATTGCGGCGTGTCAGGCGAGCCCCCCGGCAATCACCAGTTCCGCACCTGTTACATAGCGCGAATCCTCGCTCGCCAGATACAGCACGCCGTTTGCAATATCCTCCGCCGCGCCGGGCACGCCGAGCGGCACCACCCTTGCCGAAAGCGCCTCTGGATCGCGGGAGATATGCTTGGTGTTGGCGCCGCCTTCGCCATGCTGGGGCGCGCCCTCAAACTTGCCATAAACCGGCGTATCGATGATGCCCGGATAGATCGCGTTCACGCGCACACCATCTTTCAACGCCGCGCATTGCAGCGCCACCGATTTGGTGAAGGCGCGCACGCCGCCTTTGGTGGCCGAATAGGACGGCATGTTTCCCGAGCCGGTGAGCGCAACAGTCGATGCGATGTTGATGAGCGATCCGCCGCCGCCTGCGCGCATCAGCGGCAGGCCATGCTTGGTGCCCAGGAACACGCCATCGAGATTGATGCCCAATTGCCTGTGCCAATCGGCAAGGCTGAGTTCGGTGNCCAGCCGCCCGAACTGCGATTTGATCGTGGCGATCACGGAAATCCATTCGGCCTCGTCGGCCACATCATGACGCAGGAAGATCGCCTTTCCACCATCACGCGCGATCTGGCCGGCGCATTCCTGGCCCATCTTCGCGTCGATATCGGTAACCGCAACGCTTGCGCCTTCGCGGCCCAGAGCCAAGGCGCAGGCCCGCCCGATCCCGCTCGCCCCGCCCGTGACGAGGGCCACTTTCCCATTGAGCTTTCCCAAAACATGTCTCCATCTCTTGTGGCCGGGCAAGGCGCTCCCCTGCCGCGACAACCAGTTGCAATGGGGCCAGCGTCGCGGGAATTTGGCTTTCGGGCAATTGCTGCTATTCAGCCCGCGCGGTGGGGCCTGTAGCTCAGCCTGGTTAGAGCCGGCCGCTCATAACGGCTTGGTCGCAGGTTCGAATCCTGCCGGGCCCACCAATGATTTCAATTGGTTGAGCTGTGGATGACTGGTTGTCATCGCCTTCTGCACACGCAAAGGACACGCAACTCGCAGATTCCGAGGCACGATAGACCGGTCTTTCCGCCTTTAACTGCTGGCGAATGGCGCTCATCGTCCCATCCGAAACGCCCGCACGCTGAACGACCTCGTGATGCGGTATGCCAGAGAGGACTAGGAAGCGAATTTCGTCGCGCTTGGTAAGGCCGACGCCGGTGTCGTGTTCAAAGCGAGGCTGGACTGCAACGGCAGCTGCATCGAGAACGGGTTGATCGATGTTCGCGTGCTTCATCTGGGCACGGACGCCATCCATGATGCTGTTTATCGCCGTGACAGCTTCCGCACGGAAGTCCGGCTCATACGGTGCATAAATCGATGTGGTGGCGTCGGAGCCTTTTGGCAGGTGTCCGAGAAACAAACTGATTTGTTCGGTCGGCACGCGCCGTTCGCGCAACTCTCGTGCCATGCCGTGTCGGGTCGAATAAGGCGTGAGTCAACCTCATCAAGGGTATAAAACGCGACCGCGAGATCTCCCCGCCGTGACCGGCGACTTCGACAAGTATCCCGAGTGCCGCCTACCTCATGCAGGGTTATGCTGGGAATTCGTGCGTTATGCCTTGGGAGCCGGAGGAGCTTCAGAGGGCGGATCGCGCTGTTTTGTGTGCGAGACCGCCGACATAATTCCGAGCCCCAACACTACCAATGTGCCGACGATGATCCACGTCTGTGGGACGTGAATTAAAAAAGCGCCATAAATAAGCCCGCCCAACAAGACGAAGAAGCCTACGACATAGAGTACAAAAGCTGACATGGGTGACCCCGAGGAACTCAGGACAGATAACCATTGGGGATGGTCTTAGTTCCTATCGCACATCAATTTCGTGCTTATTGCGCCAGCGCCAAGGCAGATCGACACATCATCCAGGTGAGCGGTCGAGATGAGGGACGCCGATCGGTTGCACTTTTCCGCCAACGCGAAGCTTTGTTTCACGCCGGTGACGAAATATACGCAGGATCAAAGACTTAGGGCACGCTTGGGAAGCACATGAAGGCTCGCGCGAAGCGCATGCTGCTTTCCCGACTATACAAATAATCAATTATTGATTTGGTGCAATTTTGCCGAACGGCATCATCGCCTATCCTCGCCCCGATGGACTCGATCGGCAATTGGAATGCGGACTCTGGAATAGCGGCGTCTGTGTCTGGCGTTCGCTCGATGCATATACTTTTGATCGAGGATGAGCCTGAACTTGGGGCCTATATCGTTCGCCGGCTGGGGGAAAGTGGTCATCGGGTCGATTATGCCGCCCGCGGCGACACGGGGCTTGGCCTCGTCAGTGAGGGCAATTACGACCTTCTAATCGTCGATCGGATGCTTCCGGGAGTGGACGGGCTGTCTCTGGTGAAAAGCCTGCGCAAAAGACAACCGAATCTGCCCGTTCTGTTTCTCAGTAATCTGGGCGGCCTCGATGATCGGGTTGAGGGACTGAATTCCGGGGGTGACGACTATCTGGTGAAGCCATTCTCGATGGACGAGCTGGAAGCGCGCGTGGAAGCGCTATCCCGCTTGGCACGGTTGCCGATCGGGTGGCCGGATTGCGCGGTGGCGCCGATGACTATCTGGTGAAGCCATTCTCGATGGACGAGCTGGAAGCGCGCGTGGAAGCGCTATCCCGCTTGGCACGGTTGCCGATCGGGTGGCCGGATTGCGCGGTGGCGCCGATGACTATCTGGTGAAGCCATTTGCCTTTGCCGAATTGTTGGCGCGGGTCAATGCGCTGCTACGCCGCCCGCAGCATACCGGTCAGCCAACATCGATGCGCGTGGGAAATCTTGAGATTGACCTGATCAAGCGGCGGGTGACGCGCGCGGGCAAGCAAATCGATCTGCAGCCGCGGGAATTCGAACTGCTGGAATATTTGATGCGGCGAACGGAACAGATTGTTACGCGCACCATGTTGCTGGAAGGGGTCTGGCGCTACCATTTCGATCCCAAGACCAATATTGTTGAAACGCATATCAGCCGTCTGCGCTCCAAAATTGGCAGCGACATGATTCAGACGGTTAGAGGTTCTGGATATTTGATCCGTGCAGGTCGGGCAGCTTCTTAGGTCGGCAAGCTTCAGGCTGACAACGGCCTATGTGGCGTTGTTCAGCATTTCTGTCAGCATTCTGGCCAGCCTGATCTATTTCTCCACCACGGCGGAATTGCAGCACGAAATTCGCACGCGTATCCAGGTGGATTCGGTTGCACTTGGCGCCGAATACGCCCGCGGCGGAACCAGCCAGTTGATACAGGCAATGGCCGATCGCCAGCGTGGCCATCTGGTCGGCGGATTGGACTACACGCTTTATGGCAGCGGCGGAAAACTGCTGTTCGGCAAATTGCCTTCGACGGCCTGCAGGAGAGGGTGGATAACGTTCGTTGGACCTCCCGATGGCGATGAGCCGCCGGGAGAAATGGAAAAGCTCGCTGTTTTGGTCACACCTCTTGCCCGTGGCGAATGTCTTCTCGTCGGCGATGACATCGGCAAGGTGAGAAAATTCGGCTCGCTCATTCTGGGCAGTTTTGGCTGGGTCTTTCTGCTGACGGTAACGATGGCGGTGGCCGGCGGAATCTTTCTCAGCTCCAGATTTTTGCGGCGTATCGAGGCGATCAACCGTACTGCCGAGGCGATCATCGAGGGCGACATAAATCGCCGCATTCCCCGCCGTGGCGCGCCGGACGATCTGGATAGGCTTGCCTCTACGCTGAACCGGATGCTGGATCGCACGACATCGCTGATGGATAGCCTTCGTCACGTTTCCAACGATGTAGCCCACGATTTGCGAACACCGCTGGGCAGGCTGCGCAATACGTTGGAAAACGCCAAGGAGTCGATCTCCTCCCCGGAGGATTATCGTGCGGTCCTCGATCGCGCGGTCTTCGAAGTGGATGGGATTCTCGATACCTTCGGCGCCATTTTGCGCATCGCGCAGATCGAGAGCGGTAGCCGCCGAAGCGGCTTCCAAAGGCTTTCGTTGAGCGAGCTTGTCTGCGATGTCTGCGAAACATTCGCGCCTTCCATGGAAGATGCCGGCAAGACCTTTCTCACCGATATCCAGCCAGGTCTTTATGTGCAGGGCGATCGCGAACTTCTCGTGCAATCGCTCGTCAACATCCTTGAAAACGCAATTACCCACACAGCAGCCGGTGTTCGCGTGATTGTCTCGCTGAAGCGGAGCTGGCGAGGTGTCGAGCTTTCGATTTCGGACAATGGGGCCGGCGTTCCCGATGCCGAATGCGAAAATATTTTCAAGCGATTCTATAGGCTGGAGCGGAGCAGGTCTGCGGCGGGAAATGGGCTTGGACTCAGCATCGTGGCGGCCGTCGCGGAATTGCATGGCGCGAAAATATCGTCGAGCAGCAGCAATCCCGGCCTGAAGGTCACACTACTTTTTTCCCCGGTGCGGGAAGCGGCATAATTCGCGCGAACCTGGTTCCATACGAAAAAGACGAACTCCGGCAATGCCCACCCAACGCGCGTGCTGTATCCATAAATCTCCGTGAAAAATGCGGTTTATGAGAGGTTGGCAACGCATGAATTCGCCTGCTCGGATTGGCTCGATTGTTTTTGCCTTGGTCGCGGCCGCGGGGTTCGCGGCAGGCCCTGCGCGCGCAGCCGGCCTTGATCTCGGCGCTTATCGCGGCAAGGTGGTCTATCTCGATTTCTGGGCCTCATGGTGCACGCCATGCAGGTTGTCGTTTCCCTGGATGAATGACATCCAGGAAGCCAGGTCGCGCAATGGGCTGGTCATCATTGCCGTCAATGTGGATCACGATCGCGCGGCTGCTCAGGAATTCCTGCAGGCGACAAATCCGGAATTCAAGATCGTCTACGACCCGGATGGCGCAATCGCCAAACAATACAATTTCAAGGACATGCCGACATCCGTGCTGATCGGGCGCGACGGTAGAATGCGATACACCCATGAGGGGTTCCTTCGAAATCGTGAGCAGGCATACCTCGCGGACATCGACCTGCTTCTCAACGAAAAGGGGCCATGAAATGCAAAGCCGATCCTCCCCTTTGGTTGGCAGATGTGCCGCGGCTGGCACGCTCATTTTCGCCCTTGCGTTGCTCTGCGGTGGCTGCACGGCAATCGGGCCCAGGCCATGGGAGAAGGATCTGATGGCACGCCACGAAATGCAGCCTGATCCCTATCCGCTTCAGACCGCAGCCGACGAGCACATCTATTTCAGCAAAGAGGCGTCAAGCGGGGGCCGCGGGTTCGCCGGCGGAGGCTGCGGTTGCAACTGAACAACAAGAAGCGGCGCGCGGGGCAAGTCCGTGAAAGCATCGCCTCGCTGTCCGCCGCGTTGTTGGCGGCAACCATCACCCCGCTTGCAAGCAGTGCGGCGGCACAGGACTACAGCAATTCGGACAATTATAACCGAGACACATTCGGCCCAGGAATTGCCTATTCCCAACTCGACAGCGCGCTTCTCGTTTACAAGGAGGGCGATGGCCGCGTGAAGGCGATCGAGCCGTCGACCGATCTCTCCATTCACGGGCCGGCGGGGCAGGAAATTTCGCTCGGCCTTGTTTTTGACTCGGTCTCCGGCGCAACGCCAAACGGGGCGGTGCCATCTGACCTGCCGCAAACCTTTGTGACCCCGATCAAGGCGCAAGGATCCACCGCAACGGTAACTAGCGCGTCCGGCGGCAGCACCATCATTCATCTGCCACCCTCTCCGGGCGATCTCGCGGCGGCAGCTCTTGGCCGGCAATATATCGTTCCCGCGAACGGCTTGCCGATGGATCGCGGCTTCCACGATCATCGGTGGGCCATCAATTTCGGCTGGTCGCAGCCAATGGGCGGAATTTCGGAAGTCGGTCTGGGTGGCGGTTATTCGATCGAACAGGACTACCGCGCGATTTCGGTGAACACGCGCATGGCGCAGAATTTCAACAGCAGTAACACCACCGTCAGCCTGGCGCTGAATGCCGAATTGGATTCCTCCTTTCCCTATGGCGGAGTGCCCACGCCGCTTACCGAGATGAACCCGCAATGGAAATCGCCCAGTTCGCGCGGCAAAACGCAAATGGGCTTCGTGCTTGGTCTGACCGAGGTGGTAGCCAGGCATTGGCTGATGCAGCTCAACTATTCCTTCGATTGGCAGAGCGGATATCAAAACGATCCGTACCGGATACTTTCCGTGGTCGATCCCGCAAGCGGCGAACCGTTGAGCTATCTATATGAAAATCGCCCGCGCGAGCGGAAAACCCAGAGCGTGTTCTGGGAAAACAAATTCGATTTCGGCCCCACGGTAACCGACCTGTCTTTGCGCTACTTCCGGGATGATTGGGGCATCACCTCGAAAACCGCCGAGATCGCAGAGCGCATCAATCTTTCGCATTCCATCTATGTCGAACCCAGCGCCCGGTGGTATCAGCAATCGGCAGCAAATTTCTTCGATTACTATCTTGTGCAGGGCCAGCCACTTCCTACCTACGCCACATCGGATACGCGGTTGGGGAAATTCACCTCTCTGACATACGGGGTGAAGGTGGGGTTCAAGCCCACGGGCAGAACAGAATTCTACATCCGCGGCAATTATTATAGGCAGACCGGTGACGGTCATCCGAGCAATGCCATCGGCCAGTTGCAACAACAAAACCTTTTTGCAGGTAGCAAAGCCGCCTATGTTCTGATCGGATACACTTGGGACTTTCACTAGTTGAACTCGGCGGTCGAAACGCAAACATCACCAACCGGCCCTGTGTCGGAGCTGAAGCGCACCGGCGCCGATTTTCTGTTCACCTTCCGCGCTATGGCAACCCCTTGCGAAGTCAGGCTGGAATCAGATGATCCCGGTCTCGCGGCCAAGGTCGCGCACGCCGTCGAGGCCGAAGCGCAGCGCATCGAGTGGAAATACAGTCGATACAGAGACGATAGCGTCGTCGGCGAGATCAACAATAGCGGCGGCAGAGAAATATCCGTCGACCCCGAGACATCGGAGCTCCTGCAATTCGCGGCAAAATGCCATGAAGTGAGCGGAGGCTTGTTCGACATCACTTCGGGCGTGCTGCGCCGGGCCTGGAAATTCGACGGCTCCGACAATGTTCCGGATACCGCGCAGATCAAGCCGCTGCTTGCGTTGATCGGATGGGAAAAAGTCTCGTGGATACCGCCGGTCATTTCGTTGCCGGTGCGCATGGAGATCGATTTGGGGGGATTGGCGAAGGAATATGCCGTCGACAGGGCACTTGGCGCCGTTCGTAAGATTACCTCGCAGCCCGCGTTGGTGAATTTCGGCGGTGATCTCTGCGTTTCGGGGCCACGGGCATCAGGCGCCCGATGGAAGGTCGCCATCGAGTCGGTTGAAAAGGATGGCCAGGTCGCGGGATTGCTCGAGCTCGCCGATGGCGCGCTTGCCACCAGTGGCGATGCGCGCCGTTTCCTGCTGAAGGATGGCGTCCGCTATGGCCACATTCTCGATCCGCGCAACGGCAGGCCGGTCAAGAACACACCGCGCTCGGTCACCGTGGCGGCCAGAACATGCGTCGAGGCCGGGCTGACGGCAACCCTTGCGATGCTGCAGGGCAAACACGCCGAAGCCTTCCTCAAACGCGAGGGCGTTCGTGCCTGGTGCGTGCGTTAGGCTAACCTCCCCGAGGCAAGCCGAACCGGCTTCGACGAGACTGGCGGCTCCACGTCCATGCTAAGGCCACATTTTAATAGCACCGCCCGAAGATCGAGCAGGGGCGGGAACACTTCATTGTTCCAGTCAGCTCCTTGAGCGTCATAAGCGGCTTGCTCCTGCTCCACGATGTCTTTGTCTTCGCGGAAGATGCCTTCTGTAAACAGCGTGATGAACGGCCACGCCGCGAAGAGGATGCCCGAGAGGGCAGGCTTTTTCACCGAGAGATAGCCAAAGGTGCGATTGCTTTTTTGCGCCTTGTCGAGCGGCGTATAGCCCAGCCAAACGTCGAGCACCGGATCGCCATCGTCGACCCAGAAGCGCAAATTCTGATAGGGATAGTCCGTCCTGATCTTCATCAGGTCTCGGCGCTCGGGCTTATCTTTCTCCAGAATGTTGAGGATGGCCGCTTCGCCGACCGATTGCCGGCCCGACAGACGTGTGAATGTGTAGCTCACTTCGCACCAGCCATTGCCCGCGCTGCGTCCCAGACATGTCGCTTTGATCATGCCCATCTTCCTGCGATGCAAGAACTGATGGTTCATGTCGAACAAATTTTCGTGCATGAACGAATAGTGGCACGCAACATCGCGATCAAGCCTTCGCGTGATGTAACGTTTGTCGCCTTTCGAGCCAATGGAATTTGGCTTGCGCGCCTCGGCCGCGGCAATGTTGCTTCCGGGAAAAACGAAAACCATCCCGTCTACTACGGTCACCGGATAGGCTCTGACGCCGTTTGGGAGCCGCTCGCGCCCCAGATAGGGAACATCGATGCAAGCCCCTGCGCAATTGTACGTCCAGCCGTGATAGCCGCAGCGCAATGCGTCGTTTTCCACCACGCCAAGATGAAGTGGCACCTGGCGGTGGGCGCACCGATCTTCCAGCGCGAACAGGCTGCCACTTGTGCCCCGGTACAGAACGATGGGATCGCCCGCGAAATGGCGGCCGATAGCCTTACCGGCCTTGATCTCTTTCGACCAGGCAATCGGATACCAATGGTCCGGATGGGTGCCGATGCGGCGAAGGTCCGGACCGTTCATCGTGATGATTCCTGCATGCGCGCGATTTCCTGGGTGATTGCTTCGATCGCGCCATAGTTCACGGCGAGGCCGGCAATTGCATCTGCCGAATGCGCGTATTGATGATTTGTATAGGGCCGTGCCGATGCCATTTCGGAATCGGAAAGGATGGATTTGGCGCAGGGCCGCGAAACCGGGCGGGTTGTGGAAACTATACATTTTCGTATAGCGGGCTTGCGTTCAAAATCTCCTTTATTCGTTCGCGTTAGGATTTTTGCGCCTCCCAACCAGAATGGAGAACAGGATGCAAGTCGCAAGCATAGGCCGTACGATGCAAGCCGCCGGCATGGCAAAGGCCCCGGAAGTCGTTGAAGGTCCAGGGCCCGATCATGATGGCGATTCCGATGACGCGGGTTCGGGCGCAAAGTCGCTCACGGCCCCCGGCGTTGGCGGGCAGATCGATATCTCAGCCTGAGTGCCAAGCAAGCCAATGTGCCTGCCGTCCGACGGGCGGCAGGCACGTTCTTGCGGAACGGCCGCGCGATGCTGCATACAGAGGTGATCCGAATCGCACCTCATGACGAGGTATATCTGGCGTTCGACCTATGAAGCTCACGACTTTTCTGGTGCTTATCTGCGCATTGCTAAATCCGGCTGCAGCCGATGCGGGCAATGCCAAGGTGGCAGATGTCGGCAAGGCCGTTGCGATCGCGCTTCCGATCGTGGCAGGCGGGATATCCATTTTCAAAAGCGACTGGGATGGATTGGCCGACAATATCCTGGTGACCGGCGCCACCGGCGCCACGACATTCGGTCTCAATCGCTTGATCAAGGAACGTAGGCCCGACGGCAGCGATGACCATTCCTTCCCTTCCGATCAGGCTGGAATCGCATTCGCACCGGCATTTTTTCTTTGGCACCGATATGGATGGGAATATGGCGTGCCAGCCATCGCCGCGGCATCCTTTGTCGGCTTTGCGCGTGTCGACGCTCGCAAGCATCATTGGTACGACGTGATGACCAGCGCCGCGATCGGATTTACCTACGATCAGATCGTGACGCGGCGCTATCACGATCCAGGGCTCTACACGCAGGCCTATGCCTCGAGTGAAGGCGCGTTCGTTTCCCTGGATTACCAGTTTTAGTCAAAATCGCGTTCCAAAAATCCAAGGTCCGAGGCAACAAGGATTCCGCCGACGCATTCGATTCGAAGCAGATTCTAGCCGCGGCATTGGCCAATCTGCTTGCTTTCAGAGCGCACCAATTCGAGAGGTGCGGCAATCAAATTTGTTTCTTAATTCATCGGGCGCGTGTATCTTCCTGTCTCAAATGCGACACCTATCCCCGAAACTCACCGAAAAATCTACCGAGAGCAGGCCTGCAGGTTCGCGCGTCATTGCGAACCGGCAACCGGCGGCAGCCAAATCCGTGGGCAAGAAGTCTGCGGCCAAGCCCATGGCAAAGCCTGTGGTCCGCAAGCGGGTGCGTCGGGAGCAGCAGCGGGCGCTGGATACCAAGCAGGCCATCCTGGATGCGGCGTTGCGGGAATTTGCGGATAAGGGTTTTGACGGGGCGAGTACGCGCGAAATCGCCGAGCGGGCCAATGTCAATCACCGGCTGCTTGGCCATCATTTCTCCAGCAAGGACAATCTTTGGCAGGTCACGGCGAAATATGTGTTCGGGGCTTATGCCGAAAGGCTGCGCGAACGCTATCGCGGGCTGAACGGCGTGGACGAACCCGTTCTGCTGCGGTTGATGTTGCGGGAATTCATTCTGTTCAGCGCCAAAGTTCCGCAATTGCATCGCTTCATGGTACAGGCGAATGAGGGAGACAGGGCGCGGCTGGACTGGCTGGTGACCAATTTTCTCGCGCCCGGTATTGCGCTTGAATTGCGGATGTTGCGCAAGGCCCAAAGCCTCGGTCTGCTGAGGCGCGGGGATGTCTTGCATTTGCGCTATCTGTTTATCGGGGCGGCGACGTCTGTTTTCACGCTCGCTGCCGAATATAAGCAGGTTGCGAAGCAGGATCCGTTTGATGAGAAGTTTCTCGACAAGCATATAGATATGGTGCTGTCGCTGTTTATGACGACTTGATCGGCATCTGTGCAGGCTGGGCCTGCAATAGATTTATTCCCATTCAGTACAGTTTCAGGTCACGGCTGGTCTGGCAGCGCGCCCAGAAGCTTGTTCTGTTGCATCCAGTCGATGCAGATATCCATCGCTTCGAAAAGCTGTTCGCGCTGGCCAATATAGTAATGGTTGGCGCCCCTGATTGTGTGGTGCTGCTTGGGGCCGCCCAGAACCTCAAAAATCTTCTCGGTGTGAGAGGGCGGGCAGGCATCGTCCGCGCTGTTGGCGACGACGATGGCAGGCACGCTGACTTGCGCGCCCTGGCGTTCGGTATTGGCGAAAGATTCGTCGATGCTCCACTGCGAAAGCCAGCTGCGCAAGGTGGAAAAGCGGGCAAGGCCGATGGGGCCATTGTTGACGACGACGGGTTCGCCCAGATAGCAGCGGCCCGGCGTGCGGTCGTTGGAATCGAGCGCGGTGTCGAGCCAGCGCGGATCAGCCATGGTGCCATGGGTGACGAAGCAGCGTTCCATATCTCGCCGGCCGCTTTTGCGCTCAAGGCTTTCGAGTGTTTCGCGTACCCAGGCTGTGATCTTGCGGTTGCGGGCGATCTGGGCTGCGCGATAGGCCGTCACGAAATCGGCGGAATAGGGCGCGGTGGGGCCGTTCGCGGCATAGAGATCGAAGGCAGGATCGCGGTCGGTCGGATCGAGTTCGTTGTGGATGGAGACATCCATCGATTCCGTGACGAGGCGGGCGCGCGACGTATGGGCCGCAAGCTGCATGATTCCATCCGCCCGCAGAAGATTTGAGAAATCGACCGGCTCGCCCGCGGGCGTTGCGGTCACAGTCACTTTTTCGGCCTGCGCCTGATAATAGACCGAGAGCGATGCGCCGCCGCTCCAACCGGCGAGCACGACGTTTTTGTAGCCAAGCTGTTCGCGCGCGTGGCGGACATAGGCGCCGAGATCCAGCAACACCTTTTCCATGATGAGGGCGCTGTCATTGTGCGGATAGCGGCTCGCGCAGGCGAGAACCGCGACGCCCCGGCGCGCAAATTCGCGCGGCATGGGCAACGTATCCAGAAGCGCGGTGGGGTGCATGAAAACGAGCACCGTATCCTTGTTGGCATCGGGCCTGCGCATCAACTTGCCTTCCAGCAGAACCGCGCCTTCGCCGCCGCCATAGGTCTCCTTCGAACCGCCGGTCAGTGGGAGTTTGAGCAGAAGCGGGGTGGTTTCGAACTTTGTGTGTTCGCGGGCCATGGTGATGCGTTTCCTTTGCGGTTAGCCGGTTATGTCTTTGCCGAAAATACTGCGCGCGATCACCAGCTTCTGGATCTCGTTGGCGCCTTCGTAGATTTCGGCGATCTTGCAGTCGCGGTAGATCTCCTCGACGCGATAATGCGAACCATCGGCGGCGAGTTCGCGCATGAAACCGTAGCCGCCAAAAATCTGCACTGCATCGCGCGCGAATTCTCCCGCCAGATTGGTGCCATACCATTTTGCCATTGCAGCTTCCGGTTCGGGGAAGCTGTGGCCTTCGTCCATTCTGAGTGCTGCTTTGAGGTAGAGATTTCGGGCGTTTTCGATTTCGGTTGCGCGGGTCGCCATTTTGAATTGCCAATGCTGAAACTGGGCAATCGCCTTGCCGAAGGCGCGGCGGGTTTTGAGGCGCTGAACGCACAGATCGAACAGAGCCTGGGCCATGCCGACGCCGCTGGCGGCGATTCCGATGCGCCCATAGGTGAGGGTTTGCAGCGCAATCCTCAATCCCTGCTCTGGCGTTCCCAGAGCATTCTGCATCGGCACCTGAACATTCTCGAAGGTGATGTCGGCCGTGAGCTGGCCGTGATTGCCGAGCTTCTTGTCCGGCGCGCCGACGCGCACGCCGGGCGACGCCAGATCGACAACCAGGGTCGTCATGGATGCGCCATCGACAGCGAGCAGCACGACGAAATCGGCCACCGGTGCGTTGCTGATGAAGCGTTTGCGGCCCGTGATGCTGTATCCACCCGCTGTGCGCGTCGCGATGGTACGCATGGCACTGACGCTGAGATCGGTGCTGGCGTCTGGCTCCGTCGTGGCGAAGCTGCCGATCTTGTTCCCGTTCAGAAGTGGCGCGAGATAAGTCTGCTTGAGATAGGCCGAACCGCCCTTCAACGCATTACCGGCGAGGATGCAATTGACATCCACGATCGCGGCGACGGAGTTGGAGTGATAGGCGAGTTCCTCGATCATCACGGCGGTGGCGGTGGCCGAATGTTGCAAGCCGCGCCCGCCCGACTCTGCAGCAAAGGGGATCCTGAACAGGTTCGCGCGGGCCATTTTTTCCATCAGGCCGCGCGGGAAACTGGCCACCGATTCTTCGGTGTGGCCGATGGCGTGGGCGACTGGGGCGACATGTTCATCGGCGAAGGCGCGAACCTCCTCGCGGATGGCAAGGATTTCCGCTGGCACCCCCAGATCGTGGTACAGCCTGTCCTGGTGGCGGATCAGGGGAACATTTGTTGTCTCGTCCACGGTGCCTCCGCGCGTCACGCCGATGAGCGTTTTCCGCTCTGGTTTGCCTTGTTCGCCTCGCTCAGGAGGAAGCCTGCATCCGGCGCCACCGGATCGAGATTCAAGGCGCGCAGCATCGCGCGCGTCGTGCAGATGGCGGCGGTTGTGACCGCCATGCCCAGTTGCTTCTCCACCAGCGGAACCGCGGCGAGAGACGGCATCTGGACGCATGCCGACAGCACAACCATATCGGCGCCGCGCGTGTTGAGGCGTGTTACGTCCTGCAGCAACGCCATGGGGTTTCTACGCCCCACTTCCAGATTGTCCGGAATGGACAGGGAGATTGAATCGACCACGCGGATGCCCTGGTCGGAGATGTAATCGACGACCAGACCTGTCAGTTCGGGCATATAGGGCGTGAGCAGCGAGATGGAGCGCACGCCCGCCAGGCGCAACTCTTCCACCAACGCACCGGCGGAGGTGATGACGGGAGCCGCATGGTTTTCGGCCCTCATCCGCGCGCTGAGTGCGGCCTGGCTCACCTGGTGATAGCCACGCCCCATGCTCATGATCGCGACCAGGCAGGCGTAACCGACGACATCGACCTCTGCATCGGCGAGTTCGGCCGCGCAGCGCAGGCTATCGCCATCCATCGTCGCCAGTTCTTCTTTGGTGACTTTTTTCATGCGCATACGGCTGGAATGGAAGGTGAAGGTATCTTCCGGCCGCACCAGCTCCCGCTTGCGCAGGATTGCGGGAATTTCTGTTTCCATGGTCGTGTTGGAACTGGGGACGATCTGGCCGATGCGCATTTGAAATCCTATTCGTCAGGCGTTTCGCGAGAGCACATGGGCCACGCAGACCGAGCCGATACCCACCATATGGGTGAGGCCGAGTTTGGCGTTGGGCTGCTGGCGGGGGCCTGCCTCGCCGCGCAATTGGCGCGTGACTTCGCAGATCTGGCCGACGCCGGTGGGCCCGATGGGGTGGCCCATGCCGAGGAGACCGCCCGATGCGCTCACCGCATGTTTGCCGCCGATGTCGAAATGACCTTGCGCCAGAAGTTTTGCCGCTTCGCCTTCGCCGCAGAGGCCGAGCGCTTCGACATAGAGAAGCTCTTCGATGGAGAAGGCATCGTGAAATTCCACGACATCGAGATCGGTGGGCGCGATGCTCGCCTCGTCGCAGGCCATGGCGAGGGTTTCGCGCGTCAGTTCGGTATCGGGGTCTTGGCCGGGCCCATAGACACGTTCGGATCGCGAGACAGATGAGACAATGCGCACAGTTCGCGCGAGGCTGATGTTGAGCCTGCACAGCGCCTCCTCCGACGCCACGATCACGGCGGCAGCCCCTTCGCCCACCGGGCAGCATTGCAGCCGGGTGAGGGCGCCAGAGATTTGCGGCCCGGCCAGCACATCCTCCAGCGAACGCGCTTTGGGGCGCTGCGCATAAGGATTGTGCTGGGCGTTACGGAAATTCTTCACCGAGACGGCGGCGATGTCTTCATTGGTCACGCCATGGCGGTGCATATAATCGTGTGCCAGCAGCGCAAAATGGGTGAAGGGCGCGACATGCCCCGTCGCCAGATCGGGGACACCGGCGCTGTCATGAGCAAGCTGGATCCGGCTCGGTTTGTCGACACCGACGGCGAGCGCCACGTCGCAAACGCCGCTCGCCACTTCCAGGCAGGCCTGCCGCACGGCAGATGAGCCGGAGGCCGACGCGTTTTCGATCTGCGCGATGGGAATGCCGGAGGCGCCGAGATGGCGGAGCATGACGCGGCTGGGCGCCATGCCCAGGAGAGCGGTGCCTGTGTAGACGGACTCAATGGCGGCGAAGTCGATAGATGCGTCGCACAACGCTTCGCGGATGGCGGTCAGCCCCAGCTCGACATAGGTGGCTTCGCTTGCCGGTTGATATTTGTGCAGGCCGATGCCGATCACATGCACGGGCCGAAGGTCTCTGAGAACGCGGCGCATCAGGCTTTTTCCGCCAGCGTGAAGCGAAGCTCCGGCCCCGCATTTTTGGTAACAAGAACGGATTGCACGGCGTCTCCGATATTTAGTGTTTCGTCTGTTGGGGCGGCCATGAGCGCGCGAATGACGAGGCCGTCTTTCAGGGCGATGGAGGCCACGGTGAAGGGCGATTCCATCTCCTTGCGGGGCGCAATGAAGGTCGTGGCGAAGGCCTTCAGCCGCCCTTCACCTGCAAGCGGGTGCTCGGCAAGCGCAAGTTTGGGCGCGCCGCAAACCTCGCAGCCGTAAGGGTTGGGAGGGAACGCCACGTGATTGCAAACAGTGCACTTTTGCCCGCGAAGGCGCGGAGGCGTGGCGCCCTCCAAAAACAATCTGTCCATGGTTCAAACCGGCCCGGTGTTCGATGTGTGGAAAAATGTGTTGACTTGTGTAATATAAAACTCGAAAGTTGCACGGTCAAGGAATATTGGGGTTTGGGGATTTGGCGTCGCGCGAACAAACAATCCGCTTCGAAGTTCAGGATGGCGTGGCGACGCTGTTTCTGGATCGGCCCGCTCGCGCCAACACGATCAATCTGCAACTGACCATCGATTTCAACGACGCGCTCGATGAATTGGAGCGCGATTCGGCAGTGCAATGCATTTTGCTGACCGGCGCGGGGAACAGGCATTTCTGCGGCGGCGCGGATTTGCGCGAGATTGAGCAGCTGATGGCTGCCGACGGTGTGATCGGCGATCGGCGCCGCGATTTCATCAGCCATATTGAAGCGCTTTCGAAACCGGTGATCGCGGTCATCAATGGGGCGGCGATGGGCGGCGGCTGCGAAATCGCGCTGGCCTGCGATTTTCGCGTCATGGTGGAAGAAGCGAAGATTGGTTTGCCCGAAATTCGCTTTGGCGCGCTGCCGGGCGCCGGCGGAACGCAGCGTCTGCCGCGTTTAATCGGGCTCGCCAAGGCGAGAGAGATGATCTTCACCGGCAGGCAATTGTCCGCGGCAGAGGCGCTTGGCATTGGGCTTGTCGATCGCATAGCGCCGCAAAATGCGCTTATGCAGGCAGCATTCGAGATGGCAGGGCAGTTGGTGGACAAGGCGCCTTATGCGCTTGGCGCCGCCAAACAGCTGCTTAATCGGGCCTTGGATCTTCCGTTGGCGGAAGGCCTTGCGCTGGAGCGGCGCCTCGTCAGCAGCATGGGCACGCCGGAAGAGCGTGAAGAATTCCGCCAGCGCTCCATGCGCGCGAGCGCGACGTATGAGGGCATTTTTTCCTCCCAAAAAAACAAGGCGTGAGGGTAGAGGCGTGAGTAAAGACATTCTGGATCTGCACGGAAGCATCTGCGTCATCACCGGCGCAGGCCAGGGAGTTGGGCGGCAAATCGCGCTGCATTTTGCGCACAATGGTGCGGGCGGCATTGTGGTGAATGACTACCATGCCGACCGGGCCGAAGCTGTTGCTGCGGAAGTGCGCGCAACCGGTTGCCGTGCGCTCGCCATTGCCGCCGATGTGACAGATCGCCTTGCCGTGCAGGAGATGATGGCGCGGGCGACGAGTGATCTCGGGCCGATAGGTGTTCTGGTCAACAATGCCGGAAATATGGGGGCGGAGCCCGAGAAGGTGGGGCGTGCGCCGTTCTGGCTTGCGCCGCGCGAGGCTTGGGATGCGTTTATCGATGTCAATCTTTACGGCGTGCTGAACTGCACAAGTGCCGTGATCCCGGGGATGATCGAGGCCAGACGCGGGCGGCTGATCACGATCATCTCCGACGCCGGGCGAACCGGAGAGCCGGGGCTGGAAATCTATTCGGCGGCAAAAGCGGGTGCTGCGGGCTTCATGCGCGCGGTCGCCAAATCGCTCGGCCGGTACACGATCACCGCGAACAGCGTGGCGATCGCCGCGACCCTGACGCCGACCATCGCCGACGTGACCGAGGATGCGGAAAGGGCAAAGCGGATGCTAAGCCACTACACCATCCGCCGCTTCGGAGAGCCTTCCGATATCGCCAACATGGTGTTGTTTCTCGCGTCAGACGCATCGAGCTGGATCACCGGGCAGACCTATCCGGTGAACGGTGGAATTTCATTCGGTCTCTAATCATTTGTTTGTTATAGGCTCGTGCTTTGGTACTCAGGGAGGAAAGGCCGTGAAAAAAGCCGAGTTTTACAAAGACGCACGCCGGGGCGGAAACGGGCCCTATGAGGGCGTGGTTGTGATTGAGGCCACGACCTCATGGGCGGGGCCGATGGCGGGATGCATTCTTGCCGATTTCGGTGCCCGCGTCGTCAAGGTGGAGCATCCGGCGGGTGAGGTGATGCGCCGGCTGCCGCTGGGTATTCCCGGTTCGGACCTGATGATCCAGCACGAGACGGTCAACCGCAACAAACAGAACGTCTCGCTGAATCTGCAAAAGCCCGAGGGGCGGGAAATCTTTCTGAAGCTGTGCGCCGAGGCCGATATTCTGATCGAAAATTTTCGCCCCGGAACGCTTTCCGCATGGGGGCTTGGCTATGCCGATGTCGCCGCGGTGAAGCCGGACATTGTCTATGTCTCCATCAGCGGTTACGGGCAGTTCGGGCCCATGTCCGAGCGGGCCTGCTACGATCCGATTGCGCAGAATTATTGCGGCTGGACTTCGTTGAACGGCGATCCCAAGGGCGGGCCGATGAAGGCGCCGACCTTTTTGGGAGATGATCTTGCCGGGCTGCATGGCGCACTTGGCGCGATGGCGGCGCTCAGGCATCGCGATCGCACGGGCGAGGGCCAACATGTCGATGTCTCGCTCGTCGATAGCCTTCTCTATACCTGCAACGGCCACCTCACGGCGGGCGCCTTGGGATTGGATATTCCCAAGACAGGCAACGAATATCTGATGGCGACGCCGGTGAACGAATTCCGTTGCGCGGATGGCAACGTCTTCATCGGCCTGTTGCTCGACTCCCATTGGACCGTTCTTGCGAAGCTGATGGGCCATGAAGACATCTCGCAGCTTGCCTTGCACGCACGTCTTGCTCGCCGCGAGGAGCTGAACGGGATTGTCGGCGCATGGTGCGCGGAGCACACGGTCGAATTTGTGGTGGAGGCGGCGGCGCAAGTGGGGCTTGCGGCAACGCGGGTCAACACCTTCAAGGATGTGGCAGCCGAGGCGCATATCGCGTCCCGAGACATGTTGCAGACCACGCAGCTTTCCGACGGAATCGAGGTGCCGCTGACCGGACCTTCGGTGAAATTTTCGCGCACGCCGACACGCATTCGCAATGCGGCGCCCACGGTGGGGCAGGACAATGAAGAGGTTTTGGGACGGCTTGGTTATTCCGCAGCAGATATAGAACGCCTGATCCGCGAGCGGCGGATCTGAGCGGCGGCGTACCAACCGGACCAGCGAAACAACACCAAAATTGCTGGAGGGAACATACATGTATCTGAATTTGAATCCGTTTCGGAAAAGCCGGATTTGCATCCTCGCCGCGACGGCGGGCGCGATGGCGGCTCTTTGCACGGCGCTGCCCGCACAGGCTGAAGAGATAGCAACCATCCCTACCACCACCATCGGCCCGATTGAGGAAGTGCTGGTCACCGCGCGCAAACGCGAGGAACGGCTTGACGATGTGCCCATCTCCGTCTCGGTTGTGTCCGGCGATCGGATTGAGGCGCTGGGGGAAGTGCGCCTCGATCAGGTCGGACAGTCGATGCCCGGCGTATCGGTGACGCCGACTCCTGTGGGCGATCTGCTCTTCATTCGCGGCATTGGTTCGGGGGAAAACCAGGGCTTCGAAATGTCCGTGGGAACGTTCATTGACGGTGTTTATTTCGGGCGTGGACGTTCCGCGCGTCATGCCTTTATGGATGTGGACCACATCGAAGTGCTGAAGGGGCCGCAGCCGGTCATGTTCGGCAAAAACACCATCGGCGGGGCGTTCAACATCACCACACGCAAGCCGACCGATACGGCGGAAGGCTATCTGGAAGAATATGTCGAGCCGCAGTTCAAGACCTTTCAGACGACCGGCGTAATCTCCGGCCCCATCAGCGATACGTTGAATGGGCGGTTTGTCGTTCGGTCCTATGTGACCGACGGTTATATGGACAATGACTTCACCGGAAAGTCCGAGCCCCGGCGCAACGACTGGGTGGGCCGGGGAACGCTGGTATGGGCCCCGCGCGAAGACCTTGAGGTGACGTTTAAGGGCGAATATGGCCGCAACAACATGAAGGGCGGCTTTGCCCAGATCACCAAGGCGTCGCCATTTCTGACAACTCTCGTGCATTCCATCGATCCCGACGCAGAGTTTGTGCTCAACGACCAGAAGTCCGGACCCGGCACGAAGGCTCCGTTCGATACCGAATTCGACAAGGGCAACACCTATAATGGCACCGTCAGCATCAATTGGGATATTGGCGAATTCGCGCTGACGAGCGTTTCAAGCTATGTCGGCTATGATCTCAAATATTCCTTCGACAGCGATTTCACACCGCTAAACCTTGTGCAGCAGCTTTGGAACCAGCATTGGGATACCTGGGCCCAGGAATTGCGGTTCGCTTCCCCGACTGGGCGCACCTTTGAATATACCGCGGGAATTTATCTCTCCACGGAGAAATTCAAGAACGACAAGATTTTTGCGTTCGACTTTGCGCAAACTCCCCTGAGCGCTTTCGGCAGCGCGTATCGCGTGCAGAATTTCATGCAGAACACGCAAGATGCCTCGGCCTTCGCGGAAGGCACCTGGAATGCGACAGGCACGTTGTCGTTTGTCGGGGGCGTGCGCTACACCTATGACAAGAAGACGGCGGACAAGGGGCTGTATTGGGCCAATTTCGGCTCGATGACGCCAAACCCGGCCATCACCATCTTTCCGGCGATTGGTCTTGGCAAGGTCCACAACTACACCGATCTCAACCGCAGCACCGAAAACGCCTCTGTCGAACTCACCGCCCAGTATCATCCCGGCGATATGATGTATTACGCATCCTACAAGCAGGGCTTCAAAGCCGGCGGCTTTGACGAAGGCAATTCCAACGGCATCCTCAACGACATTATTTTCGATGACGAGCGAGCGAACAGCTATGAAGCGGGCGTCAAGGGCAGGCTGCTGGACGGAAGGCTCATCGGCAGAGCCGCGATGTTCTACAGCGTGTATGACAATCTGCAGGTCAGCATTTTTGATGGTGTAGCCGCACTCGTCGTAGGCAACGCGGCCGAGGCCTCATCCAAAGGCTTTGAGTTCGAGCAGCAACTGGCGGTAACCGACAAGCTGACGGTTGGCCTCTCCGCCACCTATCTCGATGCGCATTATGTCTCCTATGCGAACGGGCCGTGCTCCTATGGCAAGGGCGCATCCTGCGATCTCTCGGGCGATATGCTGCCTTATTCTCCGAAGTGGAGCGGCACGTTGAACGCCCGTTGGGTGGACCGGTTCACCAATGGCTGGGTCTATGCGCTGGATGCCGATCTCTTCTACAGCTCCTCCTTCTTTACGGCTGGCGATCTTGATCCGTTCGTGGCGCAGGGCTCGTTTGCCAAGCTCGGCGCTTCGGCGACGCTGACTTCGCCGGATGGGGCCTGGACCATTTCGATCTTGGGCAAGAATCTCACCGACAAAACAACCTCGCATTTCGGTGACGATATTCCGTTGTCGAATATTCTGGGCAACAACTATCAGCAATATGTGGACCCGCCGCGGACTGTTGCGTTCCGGGTACGCTATAATTTCCTGTAACAGTTCGTCTTCCGGCCTGCCGGATGATCTTGAGACCATAATGGAAGCAGCAATGACACAGATGTCAGCACAGAAGTCGCCGGGTAAAGAGGCAAATGCACCAACCTCCGGCCCGGAGCTTGTGCAGCGGGCGCGTGAACTCTCCGCCTTGCTGGCTTCCGAGGCTCATGCAGCCGAACGGTTGCGCAGGCCGACCGATACGGTGATCGAGGCCCTGAAAAAGGCCGAGATATTCAAGCTCATGTCTCCGCGCATCTATGGCGGGCTGGAACTGGATCTCGATACATTCTTCGAAGTTGGCCTTGCGCTGAGCGAGGGCGATGCCTCGATGGGATGGGTTGCGAACTTCTATATCGAGCATGTCTGGATATTCTGCCTGTTCCCGGAAGCGTTTCAGCGCGAATTGTTTGCCGACAAGAGCTATGCGCTGGCCCCCGCAATGCTTTCGCCCACCGGCGAGGCGAAGAAGGTGGAGGGCGGCTGGCGGCTCAAAGGGCGCTGGTCGTGGAGCACCGGCATCATGCATGCCGATTGGGTGATCCCCGCCGCAATCGTGATGGGGGAAAACGGCAAGCGCGCGCCGATGTTCTTTGCCTTGCCGCGTTCCCAGGTGAAGGTTGAAGACACCTGGTATGTCGACGGCATGCAAGGCACAGGCAGCAACGATGTGGTCATTGAAGATGCTTTCATTCCCGAAAGCCGCGTTCTGTCTTTTGCGGATATGATCGAGGGGCGCACGCCGGGCGCCGCATTGCATGAGGGCCCGCTCTACAGAACGCCGATGTTGCCGGTGTTGGGCCTTGCAGCGGCGATGCCCGCGCTGGGGCAGGCGCGTACTTGCGTCCGCCTGTTCAAGGAAAAATTGGAAGAACGTCAGGCATCGGGCTCGGCGGCCCAGCGGCGTGTGGGGCCAGCAAGCCAGATGCGGTTGGCGCGGGCCGAGGTGGAGACACATCAGGCCTATCTCCTGCTCAAGAACATTGTGCAGGAAGTGAGTGAACTGCGGAATACCGCAAAGCGCGTAGACAGAACGCGTTGGGCAACAGAACTTGCCTATGCCGTGAGCGAGTGCAAAAGCGTGATCGCCTATGTGTGTGAAGCGGGCGGCGCGAGCGGCCATTTCCAGACAAGCCCGCTCCAGCGTGCGGCGCGTGACGTCAACACCATTGGCGCGCATATTGTATTCGATCTGGATGCGCGGCTGGAACTGCACGGCGGAGCTTTGCTTGGCCAGGAGTTGCCGGGCATTCTGGTGTGATGCAGTCAGGCTGACAGAAGGGTTTGCGTCATG
>BFBZ01000443.1_pt1 | contig 41116 bp, 37 predicted proteins | sample 1888401 | NCBI WGS metagenome assembly BFBZ01 (sample SAMD00112614, study PRJDB3348) | symbiont metagenome | host: Chara braunii | reverse complement strand
CGCGGCGAAGACACTCTGAAAGATACGGTCAGGAAGGGCGAGGCGAGCGGGTACGTGGTCGCCGACGTCACCGACGCGAAACGAGTCGGCGAAGGCGTGAGACAGGCGGTGGCCGCGCGCGGGCCGATCGATCTGCTCATCGCGAATGCAGGTGGCGCCGAAAGCGCTGCGTTTGCGAAAACATCGCCAGAACAGTTCCAGCGCATGTTCGATCTCAACGTCATGGGCGTGGTGCATTCCGCCCAGGCCGTGATCGGCGACATGGTCGCGCGCGGGCAGGGGCGCATTGTCGCGGTCGCTTCGACCGCAGGGCTCAAAGGCTACGGCTACGTCTCGGCCTATTGTGCGGCGAAGCATGCGGTGGTCGGCCTCGTAAAGTCGCTCGCGGCGGAGACTGCTTCGTCCGGCGTCACCGTGAACGCCGTATGCCCCGGCTACACCGACACCGATCTGGTCCGCGAAAGCCTCGACCGCATCGCCGCCAAGACTGGCCGCTCGCGTGAGGACGCGCTTGTCGCGATGCTGAAGGACAATCCGCAGAAGCGTCTGGTGAAGCCGCAGGAGGTCGCGGCCGCGGTGCTTTATCTCTGTTCGCCCGAGGCGGCGTCGGTCACCGGCGCGACGCTGGTCGTCGCCGGCGGAGAACTCTGATGGACGAAAGCGCGCTCATCCCGCTCGATGCGGAAACCAAGGTTGCGGAGCGGCCACACGATCACAAGACCGAGCTGCGGCTGTGGCTGCGCATGCTGACCTGCACCACACTGATCGAGAGCGAGGTGCGCAAGCGCCTGCGTGATGGCTTCGATGTGACGCTGCCGCGGTTCGATCTTCTCGCGCAGCTCGAGCGCGCCCCGAACGGTATGACGCTCGGCGAGCTGTCCCAGCGTATGATGGTCTCGAACGGCAATCTCACCGGCCTCGTCGATCGCCTGCGCGAGCAGGGGCTGATCAAACGCAAGCCGTCGCCGACCGACCGCCGCGTGCAGATCGTGAGCCTTTCGGCGGAAGGAAAGCGCTTCTTTCGCACGATGGCGCGCGCCAACGCCGACTGGGTCGGCGAAATTTTCGCAGACCTCACACCGGACGACATCGAGAAACTGATGGCACTGCTCGGAAAGACCAAAGCCTCCGCCCGCAAAGCCCGCAAGAACGGAGGCGCGGCATGAGCGCGGCCAATCCCGTCACGCTGCCGCTCGCCGGCTACAAGGGCAAGCACGTCCGCTTCGAGGTCGCGGGCAAGGTCGCGACGCTGACGCTCGATCGGCCCGACAAGAAGAACCCGCTGACCTTCGAAAGTTACGCCGAGATCGTCGATATCTTCCGCGCTGCCGCGAAGGACAAGGGCGTGAAGGCGATCGTCGTCACCGGCGCGGGCGGCAACTTCTGCTCGGGGGGCGACGTGTTCGAGATCATCGAGCCGCTGACCAAGATGAACACGGTAGAATTGCTCGATTTCACCAAGATGACGGGCGATGTGGTGAAGGCGATGCGCGCTTGTCCGCATCCGATCATCTCGGCCATCGACGGCGTTTGCGCCGGCGCAGGCGCGATCATCGCCATGGCTTCCGACATGCGGATCGGAACGGCGAACGCCAAGGTGACGTTCCTGTTCAACCGCGTTGGTCTCGCCGGCTGCGACATGGGCGCTTGCGCGATCCTGCCGCGCATCATCGGGCAGGGCCGCGCGTCCGAACTTCTCTACACGGGCCGCTCGATGGGCGGCGAGGAGGCCGAACGCTGGGGCTTCTTCAACAGGCTGTCGAAGCCCGAGACCGTGTTGGCCGACGCGCAGAGGCTGGCCGCCGATCTCGCCGCCGGTCCGACCTTCGCCAATTCCATGACCAAGCGGATGCTGGAAATGGAATGGGCCATGTCGGTCGAGCAGGCCATCGAAGCGGAGGCGGTGGCTCAGGCGCTCTGCATGGAAACGGAAGACTTCGCCCGCGCGTTTCGTGCCTTTGCCGCGAAACAGAAACCGGTGTTCGAGGGTAACTAGATGTCGCTGGCCCAAACCCTCGCGCTGCCTTTCTTCGACGATGGCCACCGCGCCTTCGCCGAGAAGCTGTCGCGCTGGGCGGACGCCAATCTTGCCAAGCTGCCGCACGACGATGTGGACGAAGCCTGCCGCGCGCGCGTGAAGGCGCTCGGCGAGGCGGGTTTCCTGAAGGCGGTCGTGCCGTCGGAATACGGTGGCCTGCATTCCAAGCTCGATGTTCGGACGCTGTGTCTCGCCCGCGAAATCCTCGGCTTCCACGACGGTCTTGCGGACTTTTCCTTCGCCATGCAGGGGCTCGGCACCGGCTCGATCTCGCTGTACGGCTCCGACGAGTTGAAGAAGCGCTATCTGCAGCCGGTGCGCGACGGCAAGGCGATTGCCGCCTTCGCTCTGTCTGAGCCGGAGGCTGGTTCGGATGTGGCGGCGCTCGCAATGACCGCGAAACCCGACGGCAACGATCATGTCCGTCTCGATGGCGAGAAGACCTGGATCTCCAACGGCGGCATCGCGGACCACTACGTGGTGTTTGCTCGCACCGGCGAGGCGCCGGGCGCCAAAGGGCTGTCGGCCTTCGTGGTCGATGCGAACACCAAGGGGCTTTCGATCGCCGAGCGCATCGAGGTAATCGCGCCGCACCCGCTGGCGCGGCTCAAGTTCGACGGCGTGCGCGTGCCGGTCTCGAACCGCCTCGGCGCGCCGGGCGAAGGATTCAAGGTCGCGATGGCGACGCTCGACATTTTCCGCTCGACGGTCGGCGCGGCGGCACTTGGCTTCGCGCGCCGGGCGCTGCACGAGACCATCGAACGCGCCAGCAACCGGAAGCTGTTCGGCGCGCCGCTCGGCGATCTTCAGATGACGCAGGCCGCCATCGCCGACAGTGCAACCGATGTGGATACGTCGGCGTTGTTGATCTACCGCGCGGCCTGGATCAAGGATCAGGGAGCGGCGCGCGTCACCAGCGAGGCCGCGATGGCCAAGATGCACGCGACCGAAGCAGCCCAGCGCGTGATCGACCGCGCCGTGCAGTTGCACGGCGGCCTCGGCGTCACCAAAGGTGTGAAGGTCGAGGAGCTTTACCGGGAAATCCGCGCTCTCCGCATCTACGAGGGTGCGACCGAGGTGCAGAAGATCGTGATTGCGCGTGAGGCGCTGAAGAACCGGCCGGAAAAACCAGCCAATCCTTCAGCGACAATGGCTGCCGAATAGGAGAGGCGGGATGGCCAACACAGGTCATATCGACACCTTTGCGCGGGACAACCTTCCGCCGCGCTCGCTCTGGCCCGAGTTCAAGTTCGATCTGCCCGGTCTGCAATATCCTGAGCGGCTCAACTGCGTGACGGAACTGCTCGACAAGTGGGTGGCGGCGGGCGAGGGCGCGCGCCCCTGTCTCTTCTCGCACGCAGAGTCGCTCACCTACGCGCAACTCGCTGAGCGGGTGAACCGCATCGCTAATGTTCTGGTCCGCGATCTCGGTTTCATTCCGGGCAACCGCGTTCTGCTTCGCGCGCCGAACAACCCGATGATGGTTGCCGCCTATCTCGCGGTTATGAAAGCGGGCGGCGTCGTGGTCGCGACCATGCCGCTTCTTCGCGCCAAGGAACTGTCCTATCCGCTCGCCAAGGGGAAGATTGCGCTCGCGCTGTGCGACGCGCGGCTCTCCGACGAGATGGAGAAGGCGAAAACGCAGTCGCCGGACCTCAAGCGCATCGTTTATTGGGGCAACGGTGCGCCGGATGCGCTTGAAACGCTGATGGCGAAGCCCGGCTACGAGAGTTTCACCGCCTGCGACACCGCGGCGGAAGACGTCTGCCTGATCGGTTTCACGTCCGGCACGACCGGCGAGCCGAAGGGCACGATGCACTTCCACCGCGACATCCTCGCGACCTGCGATTCCTACGGCAAGCATGTCCTGCGCGCGTTGCCGTCCGACCGTTTCACCGGCTCGCCGCCGCTCGCGTTCACCTTCGGGCTCGGCGGTCTGGTTCTGTTCCCGCTGCGGATCGGCGCGTCGACCGTGCTTCTGGAAAAGGCCGCGCCGGACGACGTTCTCGGCGCCATCGCCAAGTTCGGCATCACGATCTGTTTCACCGCGCCGACGGCGTATCGCGCGATGATCCCGAAGCTTTCCGAGCACGACACCAAGTCGCTCCGCAAGTGCGTGTCCGCGGGCGAGTCGCTGCCCAAGGCAACGTTCGAGGCGTGGCAGGCTGCGACCGGCATCAAGATTCTCGACGGCATCGGCGCGACCGAGATGCTGCACATCTTCATCGGCTCTCCGGAGGACGAGGCTCGGGCGGGTTCCACGGGCCGCGCTGTGCCGGGATACGAGGCCAAGGTGATCGACGACGAAGGCAAGGAAATGCCGCCTGGCATCGCAGGCCGTCTCGCCGTGCGCGGGCCTACGGGTTGCCGCTATCTCGCCGACGTGCGTCAGACCGTCTATGTGCAGAGCGGCTGGAACGTGACAGGCGATACGTACATCATGGATCGTGACGGCTACTTTTGGTACCAGGCGCGCTCTGACGACATGATCATCTCCGCCGGTTACAACATCGCAGGGCCCGAGGTTGAATCCGCGCTGCTCACGCATGCCGCGGTCGCCGAATGCGGCGTGGTCGGGTGCCCCGACGAGGAGCGCGGCCAGATCGTGAAGGCCTATGTCGTTCTGCGCCCCGGTCATACCGGCGATGCGACGATGACCAAGACGCTTCAGGAGCATGTCAAAGCGACCGTCGCGCCGTATAAATATCCGCGCGCGATCGAATATGTCACCGATCTGCCCAAAACCCAGACCGGAAAGCTGCAACGCTTCGAGCTTCGTAAGAAAGCCGCCGAAAGCGCTTCGCGCAAAATGGCGTCCTAGAGGAGGCGATCATGAATGACACGCCGGCCCCCGTTCATCACCGCAAGCTGCCGCCTGCGCGCGGCGGGCATCATCTTATGCTTCAACCCGGCGGCTGGCCGCAGCCGAAGGGCTATTCCAACGGCGTGAAGGCGCATGGCGAAATGGTGTTCGTCGGCGGTATGGTCGGCTGGGACGAGAACGAGAAATTCCCGTCGGGCTTTTCCGCGCAGGCGCGCCAGGCGCTGAAGAACATCTGCGCGGTGCTCGCGGAAGGCTGCGGGCGTCCGCAGCACATCACCCGGCTCACCTGGTACGTGCTCGACATGGATGAGTACATCGCCGCGCGGAGGGAGCTCGCCGCGGCCTATCGCGAGGTGATGGGCGACCACTATCCCGCGATGGCGCTGGTCGAGGTGCGGCGGCTCTTGGAGCCTGAGGCGCGGCTCGAGATCGAGGCGACGGCGGTTATTCCGTAGCTCAGCGCCAGAAGTGGCGGTAAACGAGCCAGCCCGCGATGAGCGCGCACGCGACCCAGATGATGCCGATGACGATGGCGCCTGCTATGCTGCGCGGCTTCTGTTGCGCGAGCAGCGCTGTGCCGCGATGTTCGGCCATGATCTCCGGCGGGATCATCCGCACCACCAGCAGCACGCCAAGCGGCACGATGATGAGATCGTCGAGATAGCCGAGGACCGGGATGAAATCCGGGATCAGGTCTATCGGGGAGAGCGCGTAGGCCGCGACGCAGATCGCCAGCGCTTTCGCCTGCCACGGCACCCGCGGATCGCGCGAGGCGAGGTAGACCGCGTGAACGTCCTGCTTGATGGTCCGCGCCCAGGATTTCAGTTTCGGTAGCATTTCATCCACATCTGCGGTGCCAAACCCGCCCTCATCCTGAGGGGCGCCCGCAGGGCGCGTCTCGAAGGACGAGGGCGGCCCCATCCTTCGAGACGCATTGCTTCGCAATGCTCCTCAGGATGAGGCTGAGATAGGGCGGTGCAGATCGCTACTCCGCCGCTTGCGCGAGCGGGCGGATGTCCTTGATCGCCGCATCCAGCGCCTTGCCGGAGTCGTCGGAATTCGCCGCCTTGCGGAGCTTGGCGAGCGTGCCCGCCGGATCGGCGGCTTCCGAAATCTGCGGCAGAAGACGCATCAGCGTGTCGTAGCGCGCACGTCCGCGCTCGTGGGTGTCGCTGTAGCCCTTCACGAGTGTTCGCGTCATCGCGATCTCGGTGGCGAGCTTGTAGTTGATCTTCGCCACGTCGATGATCGTCTTCAGCCAGTCGGCCAAGAACGCCTGCTCGACCTGAAAGCGCAGCGAGCGCGGCCGCGTAGGCTTCAGCGAAGCGACAAAATAAAGCATCAAGAAGCCGCGGATGGTTGACGTCTTCAGCACCACGCCTTTCTTGGTGCGCTTCTCCAGGAAGCGCCGCGGCGAGCCCGAATTGAGCAGCCAGCGGCCGAGGCTTGCCGGCAGCGTGTCGGCGATCTCTTGAACCCGCGGATGGAAGAATTCCGCGATCTCCAGGATCTGGCCGTCGACGATCTGCACCTCATCGCGCACGCGCTGGAAGCGAGACGGGCGGATCTTCAATTCGGCGACGCGAACGGTGTCTTCGTAAGACATTCCGAGTGCGAGTTCGCGTGCGGTCTCGGATAGCAGGAGGCCTGCACCATTACCATATTTCTTGTCGGCCTCGGCGACTGGCTTCAGCCGGTCGAGATAGTCGCGCGCATAGGCGAGGTTCTGATAATCGGCGACGCGCTCGATGCCGGCACGGATGTAGGTGCGTGCCGGTTCCGCATAGGCGTCGGCTTCCGCGAGCAACGGACCAAGCGAGGCAGGCGGCGGTGCGGCGGGCTCGATGGGCTTCGAAGAAGGTGTTGTGCCGGTCTCCGCCGCTGCAAAGCCAGCGGAGAAAGCCGCCAAACTCGCTGTCACACCCACGCCGCCGCGGCGGATCGCGGCCTCGAAAGCCATGCGCTGCATCGGCAGCGCCTTGGAGCCGGCGAGTGCGCCGAACAAAACCGAGCTGATGACGCTGCCGGTCGCTTCCGCGAGCTGCGCCATGTCGCCGTGAATGAGCCGCTTCGACGTGGTGCGGCAGGCTTCGAGCAGCGCGTTGGAATCCACGCGGCCGTCGGCCAATGCGATCTTCTCGGTCATCGCGTAGACGCGGTTGGTCGAGAGGATGAAGGTGGTGCGGTCGGGCGTCACGAGCCCGCGCTGCACCGCGCGGCCGGCTTCCATCAGCTCGGAGGCGATCACGATATCGACGTCGCCTGGCACCGGCGTCAGCCCCAGCACCGGCGGCGAGTTGTTCGACTGCGCCGAGCCCTTCGGGAACAGCTCGACATAGTAGTTCGTCGCGCCGGTGCGTTGCGCCACGCCGGGCACAGAGGTCATCTGCGCGACATAGCCGCCGTGCTCGGCGAGATCGACGATCCATTCGGCGAGCACGCCGCCGCCTTCGCCGCCCATGGCGAGGATGGCGATGGTGATGGGCTTTGGTGCGGGCGCGGACATCAGGCGGCCTGAAGCTTGCGTTCGATACGGCGCTGGAAGAAGCCGATCACGGCGTTGCGCATCTTGGCTTTGAACTTGTCCCAGCCGGTCGGATTGGTGATCAGCGAGGCGCGGTAGAACGACGGGCACAGCACCGCCGCGTGGCTCACCTCGCCACACAGGCCGCAGCCGACGCAGGAGTTAATCACCTTCGTCACCGGCTCGCGTCGCAGGGGATCGGGGTTCGGCGCGATCGTCAGCGACGGACAGCCGGAGAGCCGGATGCAGGAATGATCGCCGGTGCAAGTGTCGGCATCGACGCCGAAGCGTTCGCGCACCACGCGCTCGCCGCGCTCGGCGGCCTTCTTCATCAGCGGACGGATGCGGCGCTGCTTGTTCAGCATGCACTCGGAATGCGCGACGATGACCTTCGGGCCTTTCTCGGGCGTGGTCAGCGCCTCCTTCAGCGTGTCGCGCATCAGCGCGACGTCGTAGGTGCGGTTGATCGTCTTCGCCCATTTGACGCCCACGCCGCGCACGGCGGTCTCGATCGAGTTCTGGGTGTCGCGCGTCGGGCTCGGATGGAACGACGAGGGGATGTCCTGTCCGCCGGTTGCGGCCGAATAGCCGTTGTCGACGATGATGAGGACGTTGTCGCTCTTGTTGAACACGGCATTGCCGACGCCGCTGGTCAAGCCGTTATGCCAGAAACCGCCGTCGCCCATCATCGAGATGGCGCGCTTGCCGGCCTTCACGTTGAGCGCGGAGGCGCCTGCCGCTCCAAGGCCGTAGCCCATCGTGGTCGCGCCGATGTTGAATGGCGGGAAGATCGAGAACAGGTGGCAGCCGATGTCGGCGGAGACGTGGTGCGGCCCCAGCTCGCGCTCGACGAGCTTCATCGCCGCGAAGATCGGACGTTCCGGGCAGCCGGTGCAGAACGCGGGCGGGCGGCCGTGCACCTTGTCGCCGACGGCGGTCATTGCCTCGGCGATCTTCGCCTTGTCCGGCAAGGTCGTGGACGTGACGTTGCTCACCAGCTCGGGGTGATACTTCTCGATGAACTTGCGGACGCCCTCGCGCACCACGCCGCCGGTGTATTCGCCGGCCATCGGCAGCACGTCCTTGCCGTGAACTTTGGTCTGAATGTCGGCACGGCGCAGGATCGTGTTGACCGCCTGCTCGATGTAGTCGGGATGGCCTTCCTCGACGATGAGGATCGCCTTCTTGCCCGCGCAGAAGCGGATGAACTCCTGATCCACCAGCGGATAGGTGACGTTCATCACATAGAGCGGGATCTGGCTGTTGCCGAAGGCGTCAGACAGATTGTTCAGCGTCAGCGCGCGGATCGTCGTGTTGTAGACGCCGCCTTGCAGCACGATACCGATGTCGTTCACCGGGCCGTCGAAGAACTCGTTGAGCTGATTGTCCTGGATGTATTTCACCGCTTGCGGCCAGCGCGTCTCCCACTTGTCCTTCTCGTGGACGTAGGTCATCGGCGGCATGGCGATGCGCGAGAGATCGCGGCGCGGATTTTCCAGCGCATCGGTCAGTCCGAACGCGGGCCGCACGTTGTCCTTGGTCTTGAAGTGTCCGTAGACGTGGCATGCGCGGATGCGCAGCATCATCATCACCGGCGTGTTCGAGGCTTCCGAAAGCTGGAAGCTCTGCTCCACCGCGCGCACGATCGACGGAAGATTGGGGCGAGGATCGAGCAGCCACATCTGCGACTTCATCGCGAAGGCGTGGACGCGCTCCTGCATGATCGAGGAGCCTTCGCCGTAGTCCTCGCCGATGATGACGAGCGCGCCGCCGGTCACGCCGCCTGAGGCGAGATTGGCGAGCGCGTCGGAGGCGACGTTGGTGCCGACGGTCGACTTGAAGGTGACCGCGCCGCGCAGCGGATAGTTCACCGAAGCGGCGAGGGTCGCCGCGGCGGTCGCCTCGCTCGCGGAGTTCTCGAAGTGGACGCCGAGGCCCTCAAGGATTTCGTTGGCGTCGGCGAGCACGTCCATCAGGTGCGAGATCGGCGCGCCCTGATAGCCCGCCACGTAGGAGACGCCCGACTGCAACAAAGCCTTGGTGACGGCGAGGATGCCTTCGCCCTGGAATTCGTCACCGTCGCCGAGTTTGAGCTTCTCGACTTCTTCCTTGAACGAGCGTTCCGCCATGTCACCCTCGCGATCTCAGAATCCCATTATATTCAGCGGCCTAGAGGATCGGAAGCGTTCCAAACAGATGAATTTGTCGCGTCTTTTGCATGGCTTGCGAATAGCCGCGTCTTTTGCGCGCCTTGGCAGATGCTTTGGGCTTCAACTATTGTACCGGCAGGGCTTAGCCGGACGAATTCCGACGCGGGGGACAGTATGAAGAAGCTTGTTTTGCTCACCGGCCTGCTGGCGCTGAGCGTCGGTTCCGCTCAGGCCCAGGAGGTGACGCTGAAGGCCGTCACGTCCTTCGCCGAGAAGACCCAGTTCTCGAAGAACTTCGAGCGCTTCATCGACAAGGTGAATGCGGACGGGAAAGGCAAGATCCAGATCAATTACATCGGCGGCCCGCGCGCGATGCCGCCGTTCGAGGTCGGCAACGCGGTGCGAACCAAGGTGATCGACATCGCGAACGTGACGGGCGCGTTCTACACCAATCTGATGCCGGAGGCCGACGCGCTCAAGCTGATCAACAAGCCGATGAGCGAGCAGCGCAAGAACGGCACCTGGGAGCTGCTCAACCAGCTCCACAATCAGAAGCTCAATTCGTATTACCTTGCCCGGCAGCACCACAACGTGCCGTTCCACATCTATCTGAACAAAAAGCCCGAGAAGCTCGACTTCACCGGGCTCAAGATCCGCGTCACGCCGGTCTACAAGGACATGGTCGAAGCGTTCGGCGGCACGACGATCACGACAGCGCCAGGCGAGGTCTATACCGCGCTCGAACGCGGTGTCGCTGACGGTTACGGCTGGCCGGTGGCCGGCATCTTCGATCTTGGCTGGGAGAAGGTGACGAAGTATCGCCTCGAGCCGGGCTTCTACGCGGTCGAGGTCAACGTGCTCGTCAATCTGGACACCTGGAAGGGGCTGAACGACGCACAGAAGAAGGTGCTCACCGACGCGGCCGCCTGGCTCGAGGGCCTCGACAGTGAAAACGAGGCGATGATCAAGGCCGAGCGCGACAAGCAGACGGCGGCCGGCATCCAGCCGATCACGTTCAGCGAGGCTGACAGCAAGGCGTTCATCGCCAAGTCCAACGATGTGGCGTGGCAGTCGGTGATCAAGCGCGCGCCGGAAACCGGCGCCAAGCTGCGCGCGCTGGCGGGCAACTGATCAAAAGAAAACCTCCGCCCATGCGAATGAGCGGAGGTTTTTCGTTCAACGCGCCGAAAGGCTTAATCGTAGATCGGCTTGGCGGCGCTGATGACGTCCTTGGAAGGATCGGCCTTGCACGCTTCCGCGAGCTTCGTGCCCTTGTCGGTCAGCACCTTGAAATCCAGCACCGGTTCGGCGTCGTCCGCCGAGTAGTAGCCGTAGAGCCACGACCAGACGATGATGATACCGTCCTTGCCGCCTTCGAGCATGTCCTTGCAGCTGAGCTTGGTCATGTCGAGCTTTTGCGCCTGTGCGGGAAGCGCAGGAACGACGGCGGCGAGAGCGATAGCAGTGGCCAGCGCCCGAATGACTTTCATGACTGGAAACTTTCCTCGGTTGGGGTGCCCTCTGTGAAACTAGCCGTGCGCCATTTTCCGGTCAAAAGGAGTCCCGCTCCGTGAAGCGTCTGTCCGCATTTTTTGGCGTCGTGTTTGATGCGCTGGCCGGTAGTGCAGCGCTCATCCTGTTGGCGATGGTCGTGGTGGTCTCCGGGGACATTATCCTCCGCAACGTGGCCGGCAACGGCTTCCCCTGGGCCAACGAAGTTTCAGAATATGCCTTGTATATCATAACGTTATTGACAGCGCCGTGGCTGCTCCGTCGTGGTCAGCATGTGCGGATCGACCTGATCCTGACCTTCGTGCCAGCGCGTGTCGCCTGGCTGATGGAGGGCTTGGGTGACGTGATCGGCTTCGCCGTCTGCCTCGTTATCATGCGCTATGGGGTAAAGATGGTGATGGACAGCGCCATGCTCGGCTCGCTGACCATCAAGAACCTCGTGTTTCCGGAATGGTGGCTGTTGGCGCCGCTGCCGCTGATCTTCGCGCTGGTTGCTGTCGAGTTCGTGTTCCGCTTCGACCGGTTGCGGCGCGGCGCACACGGCAAGCGCACCGAAGCCACGTCAGTAAGCTGAAGGCCGGGTGGGCTAAATGGGCTGGATCGAAGCAAGCCTGATTCTGTTCGGTGGCCTCGTCGGCGTGATGAGCTTCGGCCTGTCCGTGGCCTTCGCGTTCCTCGCGATCAACATCATCGGCGCGCTGATCTTCCTCGGCGGCGAGCAGGGGCTCTCGCAGCTTACGCGCAATGCCGTGCAGTCGGTGACGAGCTTCTCCCTGACACCGATCCCGTTCTTCGTGCTGATGGGCGAGGTGCTGTTCCAGTCCGGTGTGGCGCTGAAGGCGATCGACGCCTTCGCGCTGCTGATCCGCCGCATTCCGGGCCGCCTTTCGGTCATTGCCATCGTGGCGGGCACGGTGTTCTCCGCGATCTCCGGCTCCACCATCGCAACGACGGCGCTCTTGGGCAGCCTCATGCTGCCGACCATGCTGGAGCGCGGTTACGACAAGCGGCTCGCCATGGGGCCGATCATCGGCATCGGCGGCGTCGACATGCTGATCCCGCCGTCGGCGCTCGCCGTGCTGCTCGGCAGCCTCGCGGGCATCTCGATCTCAGGCCTGCTGATTGGCGGTATCCTGCCGGGCCTGATCCTGAGCGTTCTCTTCGTCGGCTACATCGTGCTGCGCGCCTGGCTCAATCCGGCGCTTGCGCCCGAAGAAAAGTTGATCGACGGCCCGCGCGGCTGGAAGCGATGGGGCCCGTTCCTCGTCCACGTCGTGCCGCTCGTCCTGATATTCGGCGTCGTGGTCGGTGCCATGACCGCGGGCTGGGCCACTCCGACCGAAGCTGCTGCGCTGGGAGCGGCCGGCACCATCGTCGCCGCGATGCTCTACCGGAGCCTGACTTGGGCGAACCTGATGAAGGCACTGACCGGCACCGTTGCCGTGTCTGGCACCATCCTCTTCATCATCATCGGCGCGACCACGTTCTCGCAGGTGTTGAGCTTCTCCGGTGCGACCAACGGCATTGTGAACCTGATCGCCGGGCAGGGGCTTTCGGCCACGGTCGTCGTGATCGGGATGATGTTGATCCTTCTGTTCCTCGGCTGTTTCGTCGATCAGGTCTCGATGATGCTGATCACGCTGCCATTCTTCATGCCGCTGGTCGCGCAGCTTGGCGTCGATCCGATCTGGTTCGGCGTCATGTTCCTGATCTGCATGCAGCTCGGCTTGCTGACGCCGCCGTTCGGTCTGCTTCTGTTCACGATGAAGGGCGTCGCGCCGCCGCACATTTCGATGAACGACGTGTTCCTCGCGGCCCTGCCTTACGTCTATTTCGGCTTGGGCGTCCTGGCTCTGGTGTTCCTCTGGCCGTCTCTGGCAACATGGTTGCCCAGCCTGATCGGCACATAGGACATCACATGATCGAGAGCATGATCGACATCCCGACCTCGGACGGGACAATGGACACGTTCGTCGTCCATCCGGAGGAGGGCGGTCCGTTCCCGTGCGTCTTCGTGCTGATGGACATCTGGGGTCTGCGCGAGGAACTGTTCGATATCGCGCGGCGCATCGCGGCGAGCGGCTACACCTGCATCCTGCCGAATTTTTGGTACCGGCGCGGCCGGGTCCGTTTCGAATACCGCGACGGCGAGGGCAAGATGCTCTCGATGAAGGACCTGTCCGCGGAAGCGCAGGCCGAGCTTCATGCCAACATGAAGCTTGTCACCGACACGATGGCGATGGCCGACATCAAATCCGCGATGGCGTTTGCGGAGAAGGTCCCGGTCAAGCCGGGGCCGATGGGCTCGATCGGTTATTGCCTGGGTGGCCGCCTCGCGTTTCAGGCTGCGAACAACTGGCCGGACGTGTTTCGCGCCACCGTGAGCCTGCACGGCACGCATCTGGTCAACGACAATCCGGACTCGCCGCATCGCTTCATCGACAAATACAAAGGCGAAATCTACTGCGGTTTCGCCGAGCATGACTCGCTCGCGCCGCCGTCCACCATCGAAACGCTGGCGAAGCTGTTGTCGGGCAAGAGCGACGTGAAATACAGCGCGCTGGTCCACGCCGGCGCGCATCACGGCTATTCGCTGCCGGACCGCAACATCTTCGACAAGGCGGCTGCGAACCGCGATTGGGAACGGATTTTTCCGATGTTCCGGCGGCAGTTGGGATAGCAACTCGGCAGGCTCTCTCCCGGCCTCATCCTGAGGAGGCGCAAAGCGCCGTCTCGAAGGATGGGGCCGCCCTCGATCCTTCGAGACGCGGGCTGCGCCCGCTCCTCAGGATGAGGGCGGAGCGAGAGCGCTTCCTGGGCCTAAAAATCCCCCAGCGCACGCTTGGGCATGTAGTGCAGCACGCGCTGCTCGGTCAGGATCACGAGCAGATACGCGACGCACCCCACCAGCGTCAGCATCAAGATCGTCACGAACACCATCGGCGTGTTGGCCTGCCCCTCTCCGAACGACAGGAGATAGCCGAGTCCGATGTTGCCGCCGACGAGCTCACCGACCACCACGCCGACGACCGCGAGCGTCGAGCCGATGCGGAGCCCCGCGAATAGCGGGGGTAGCGAGGCCGGAAACTCGATCCGCCAGAAAATTTGCGTCCGCGTCGCCTTGAACGCGCGCGCGAGGTTGATCATGTCGGGATCGACGGTGCGAACGGCAGTCAGCACGTTGACCATCACCGGGAAAAACACGATCAGGATTGCCACCAGTATCTTCGGATAGATCGTGAACCCCATCCAGAGAATGAACAGCGGCGCGAAGGCCACCTTCGGCGCGATCTGAAGCGCGAGGATATAGGGCGACAGCGCGACCTCGGCCGTCGGCGACATGCCGAGCACATAGCCGAAGAACGCGCCGAGCAGCGAGCCGAGGATGAAGCCGATCAGCACCTCCGCCGAGGTGATGCCGGTGTGATAGAGGAGGCCGTTCACATGCCACATCCGCACGGCTTCATTTGCCACGGCCGACAGCGGCGGCACGATGAACGGCGGAATGCCGAGCAGGCCCGGCCCCCACTGCCATGCGGCGAGGAATACGATGAACAGCGCAACGCTGGCGGCGGCGCCTCTTTGCTTAAGTGTCATGCGGAGACGCGCTCCGGCTCGCCGATGCCGAGGCGTTCCATCAACCGGTTGACGTAACTGCTCACCTTTGGATCGGATCGCCGCGCGATCGGATCGTCGCGGTTCGGCAGATCGATGACGATCTCCTCGACGATGTGGCCCGGCCGCTTGCTCATCACCAGCACGCGGTCGGAGAGGGTGACGGCTTCGAGAAGATCGTGCGTAATGAGAAGGGCGGTTTTCCTCTCACGCTGGAGCGTCTGTGCCAGTTCCCGTTGCAGCACCATGCGGGTCTGCGCATCGACCGCCGAGAACGGCTCGTCGAGCAGCAGCACGGTGGGATCGACCGCGAGCGTCCGCGCCAGCGCCACGCGCTGCCGCATGCCACCGGACAACTGATGCGGATAGTGATTGGCGAAGTCCGAGAGCCCGAGCATCTGAAGCAGGTCATGCGCGCGCTTCTTCCGCTCCGCCGCCGGCACGCCCTGGATCTCGACGCCGAACATCACGTTCTCGGCAATGCTGCGCCACGGCAGCAGCAGGTCCTTCTGGAGCATAAAGGCCACATGGGCGTTCGGCCCAGTAACGCGCTCGCCGGAGACGTAGGCTTCGCCCTCGCTCGGCGCGTTGAGGCCCGATCCGATGTTGAGGAGCGTGGATTTCCCGCAGCCGCTTGGGCCGATCAGCGAGACCACCTCGCCATCGCGCACCGCGAGGCTCACGTTTTGCACCGCGGTGAGGCTCTTTCCGGCGGCGTCCGTGAATCGCATCGTCACGCCGCGGTATTCGAGCCTTATGACGTCCGACATTGCTGAACCCGACAGGGAAGGGCGTTTATTGGTCCGCTTCCTGCATATTCCACGCCAAGCGAGTTGAGTATAGTGGCAAACTGCGCGCCCGCCGATAGTCTATCGGCCAACCGTTCTGCGACGTTTTAATCCGCGCTTTGGTTCTTTGGGGAGAGTTGAGATGTCCGCATTGAAAATGTCCCGCCGCCTGCTGATTGCATCGGCCGCGATGCTCGGCCTCGGATGGGTCCCGCAGCCGGCCTCCGCACAGCAGCTCGAAAAGGTCATCTATCTCTTCCCGGCGCCGCCGGTGCTGCCGGCCTTCGGTCCTATCCGCTTGGCGCAAGGCAAGGGCTATTTCAAGGAGGCAGGCCTCGACGTCGAATTCCAGATCGGCCGCGGTGGTGTCGATGTGGCTAAGCAGGTGGGCGCTGGCAACGCGCCGCTCGGCGGCATCGTTGCGGACGCACCGATCATGGTGCGCGGCAACGGCGTGCCGGTGAAGATCGTCGCCGTGTTCGGCGGCAAGGGGTTCATGCAACTCGTCGTGCGCGAGGATTCAGGCATCGAGAAGCCCGCCGATCTCAAAGGCAAGACGATCACCACCATGTCCTATCAGGACACGACCTTCTATGCGCTGCTCGGCCTGATGGCGAGCGCGGGGCTGACGCAGAACGACGTCAACGTGCAGCAGGTCGGCCCGGTCGGCGTGTGGCAGTTCGTCGCCGAAGGCAAGTCGCAGGGCATGGCCGGCGTGCCGGACTGGATCCCGCCGATCATGGCCACGGGCGTGAAGGTGAAGGTCATCCCGACCGAGGAATTCTTCCCGCACATGGCGCAGGCCATCGCGGTCTCCGATCAGGTGATCAAGGAGAAGCCGCAGATGGTCCAGAAATTCGTGACGGCGGCGATGCGCGGCATGAAGGACATCATGGACAACCCGGACAAGTCCGCCGAGGAGTTCGTGCAGTTCGTACCGGAGTGGAAGGGCAAGGAAGGCGGCGTGAAGTTCGCGTTCCAGATGTACGCGAAGTCGGTTTATCCGGGGCAATCCAAGCTCGGTGAGGTCAATGCCGATCGTCTTGCGAAGTTGCAGGACTTCTATCTGGAGAAGGGATTGATCCAGAAGAAGACGCCGGTGGCTGAGCTCTACACTAACGAGTTCATCAAGTAGCTCTGGCCACAGACTCCGCTGTCGTCCCCGCGAACGCGGGGACCCATAACCCCAGGACTAACGATAGAGTTGTGGCTATGGGTCCCCGCGTTCGCGGGGACGACAGTGCCGATGCCAAGGCATCGCAGTATTATTCGGGCCTGATCCTCGCAGCCTGAACGACCTTCGCCCATTTGGCGTAGTCGTCCTTTAGCATCGCCGCGTAATCCGCCGCGCTCGTGCCCAGGACGTCGACGCCGATCGCCGCCATCCGCTGGTGAAACTCTGGCGTCGCGATGATCGCGCCGATCTCGCGGTTCAGCGTCGCGACGATTTCCGGCGGCGTGCCGGCGGGCGCGACGATTCCGACGGCGGAATTCACCTCGACGCCCGGCAGGCCCGCTTCGGCCATCGTCGGCACATCGGGCAGCGACGCGATCCGTTTGCGCGCGGTGATGCCGAGCGCGCGCAGCTTGCCCTCTTGGATGAGCGGCAGCAGCGAATTGACCGCGCCGATGAACATGTCGATGCGGCCGGCGAGCAGGTCGGGAATCGCCGCGGTCGCGCCGCGGAACGGCACGTGGATCAGATCGACGCCCGCGCTCAGCTTGAACAGCTCGCCGCCCATGTGCTGCGGCGTGCCGACGCCGACCGAACCGAAGCTCAATTTCCCCGGCGATGATTTTGCGAGCGCGACAAACTCCTTCACGGTTTTCACCGGCAGGCTCGCCGGCACCACCATCAGAAACGGCACGTCGACGACGAGATTGATCGGTGCGAACTCCGTCACCGGGTTGTAGACCGGGTTCTTCGATAGGTGGGGACCCATCGTGAACGAGGCCGGTGCGACCATCAGCATGTGTCCGTCCGGCGGCGACTTCGCCACGAACGAATAGGCGATCGTGCCGCCGCCGCCAGGCTTGTTCTCGACCACGGCGGTCTGGTTCAGCCGCGCCTGCAATCCGGCTGCGATCTCGCGCGCCACGACATCGTTCGAGCCGCCCGGCGTGAACGGCACGATGATGCGGATGAGCTTGCTCGGGAATGTCTGCGCGGAGGCAGGCGCAACGGAGAACGCGGTCGCCACGGCGAGCGCGCCCAAAAACCGTATGGTCCTCCCCAAGGCCATGCGAACCAAGCCTTCGCGAACCAAGCACATACGAGAGCGTTTCGCGGTCTCGTTCCGGGTGCGACAGGCATTTTGCCGCAGAGCGAGGCTGAAATTCTAGCGCGCTGCGGTCTTGGGTTGTTGCGATGCAACCGGCGTCGTGGGCGCGACGGGATCGTAGATCATCGCCTGCGCCGGATTGATCAGCCCTGCGCCGGTTTGTATCGGCTTGGTGCCGGGAAGGGGTTTTGCGGTGTTCGCGAGGATCGCGCGCACGTCATCAGGCGAGAGATCGGGCCGCTTCTCCAGCATCAAGGCGATGACGCCGCTGACATGCGCGGTCGCAACCGACGTGCCGGTGGTGAGCTGATAGGCGTCGTTTGGCGCGGGCACCAGGATATCCACACCCGGCGCGGCAACGGCGACATACTTGCCCTGGTTCGCCATCTTGAATGGCTGATCGTTCGCGTCCGTCGCCGTCACCGCGATCACGTTGGGATCGGCCGCCGGGTAGAGCGGCGGCGACTTCGGTCCGGCGTTGCCTGCGGCGGCGACCAGGATGATGCCCTTGTCGTGCGCCTCCTTCAGCTTGCGCTCGATCATCACGTCGTAGGGGCCGGCGAAGCTCATGTTGATGATGCGCACGCCCTTCTGGATGGCGTGGTCGATGCCTTGAATGATCTGGAAGCTGGTTGCCTCAGCTCCAGTGTTCTTGTCGTCGAACACCTTGATCGCGAATACGTTGGCCTCCGGCGCGACGCCGAGCAGGCGATACTTCGAGACGATCGCGCCGGCCATACCGGTGCCGTGCAGGTGCGGCGCGCTCGCGCCGCCTGCCGGGTTGAAGCGTTCCTTGATCGCTGGTTGCAGGTCGGGATGCTTGCCGTCCACCTCGGAGTCGATGACGGCGATCGACACGTCGCGCCCGCGCGACTCTTTATGAATGGCCGGGAGGCCTAGCTTGTCGATCACGTATTGCGTCTGATCGCCGGTCGGCAGCGGCGCGCGTTCGGCGTTCTCCTTCTGCACCGGCTCTTCGCGCGGCAGCGAGGCGGGCGCCGCCTGGTTGAGCCGGTACACATAGTTCGGCTGCGCGGACGCGACGATGTTGTTCTGCTCGAGGCGGCGGATCACGTCCGAGACATCGGCGCCATTGGTGGAACGGAACTGGTAGATCGTGCGGCCATTCGCGCTCAGGTTCTGCGACGCCACCATCGTGATGCCGAGCTGTTGCGCGACGGCATCGACCTGCGCGCGCTGCACGGTGCTCGGCATCTGCACCACGACCTCGCTTGGGACGAAGCGGGTCTCGCCGCGCGGCGGCACGCCGCTGAACTGCATCTCGTGGCGTGTGCGGCCGATGCCGATGCCCGGCGGCGGACCGAGGCTGCGTGGCGGCGGCACGTAGTATCGCTGCCGCATCGCGGTCCACGCAGGATTTGGCCGCGCGAAGCCCGGTGCTTGCGCGCGCGCCTGCGGCCCGATGGGGCGTGGTGTGAATTGGCGCTGTGCGAGCCCGCCCGGCGCGTTTGGGCGTCCGGGTTGCGGTCCTGCGTTCGGCCGGCCGGGCTGGTTCGGCGCGATATTCGCGGTCCGAGCGCCGCCGGCTTGCGGCAACGCGTTCGGACGCGGCAGCGCGGTCGCGCCCGGCGGTGTCGTCACGCGCCCTGCAGCATTCGGTGGCGGCAATGGCGTGCGGTTTGCGGTCGCTGGCCCTGGCGGCGGGAGCGGGCGGCCTGCGACCGGCGGGCGATTGCCTGGAGCGTTCGGAAGCGGAGCGGCATTCGCCGGGCGGATTTGCGGCTGCGCGCGCAAGCCGGGCACCGCCCGCGGCGGCTGCGCCACGCGCGGCATCTGGCGCGCGATCGGCGGTTTGACAACTTGGGGCTTGGCGGCGCGGCGCTTGTCCGCCGGTGCCGCTGTGGCGGCGGCAACGCTCAACGCGACGAAAACCGCCGCAAGGGAAAGAAGCCGACCCGACATTCGACCTGGACGCATCCGATGGTCCGACAGCAGAAGGGTACTTCAGGGTAACAAGCCGGAAACCCGATACAAGTCGGTCATAACTGCGTTCAAATCATGGAACGCGAGAAAAGCTTTGAAGCGGAACGGCTTGCGGCGGGCCGGAAGGGCATCCCGCAACCTTTCGATCTATGCCAAGCTTCCTCCCAAGAAAGAAAACAAATCGATGGGGAGCTGAAATGCCGACGATCGGTTTCAGAGCGTGTTTCGTTGCGGCCTGTGTTCTTGCGCTGGCTTCCGCGCCGTCCTTCGCCGACGACTACCCGAACAAGCCGATCACCCTGGTCATTCCTTATCCGGCCGGCGGCGGTGTGGACACGGTCGGCCGCGTCATCGCCGGAAAGCTCACCAGCGCGCTCGGCCAACAGGTCGTGGTCGAGAACCGGCCCGGCGCAGGGTCGGTGATCGGCACGCGCGCCGCGGCGAAGTCCGCGCCCGACGGCTACACGCTGCTGATGATGACGACGGGCCTCAGCCTCGTGCCCGATCCGGGCTACGACGCGATCAAGGACTTCGCGCCCATCGGCACCATCGCCTCGATCCCCATCGTGGTGATGGCCGGCGCCAACGTGCCGGTGAAGACGCTCAAGGACGTCATCGATCTTGCGAAGAAGGAGCCGGGCAAGGTGACGGTCGGCAGTCCGCCGCCGCCCACGCTCAACTATTTCGGCGCCGAGCAGTTCAAGGCGATGGCCGGCATCGATATCTCGGTCGTCACCTATCGGGGCACCGGGCCGCTCACCAACGATCTCGTCGGCGGCCACGTCATGCTTGCCTTCAACACCGTGCCGCCCGCGATCGGCAACATCCAGGCCGGGAAGATCCGCGCCATCGCGGTCTGTGCACCCGCGCGCATCGCCGCGCTGCCCGATGTGCCGACTGCGGCCGAAGCGGGAATGCCCGGCCTCGATGTGGTTCTTTATTACGGCATCGTCGCGCCCGCCGGCACGCCGCGTCCGATCGTAGAGCGGCTCAACAAGGAGCTGCGCGCGATCGTGACGGCAGATGACGTCAAGAGCCGGCTGATCTCGGATGGCGGCGGGCCGCTCGCGGGCTCGCCGGAGGATCACGCGGCCAACATCGCCCGCGAGGAGGGCAAGTGGACCGCGATCATCAAGCGGCTCAACCTCAAGTTGGCAGAGTAGGGAGCCGCGCCGCTTACTTCTTCAGACGATAGCTGTCGGTGCCCTGCCAGCCGTTCTTCGACACGTCGAAGATCACGCCGTCCGGGTCCTTGAATTTGCGCTCGAAGTTGCCGTGGCGCTCGTCGCCGAGATCGAAGAAGAACTTGCCGCCGGCCTCCTCGATTTTCTTCTGCGTTTCGGCCAGGTCATCAACCTGGATGCCGAAATGATGTGCGCCGATGAAGGTCTGGCCTTCCTTGATGTCGGAGGCTTTGCTGCCCTGCTTGCCAGTGAAATTGAGCAGCGCGAGGTTGATCGTGCCGTCGCTCATATAGACGGCCGAGCCGATTTCGAGATCTTCGCGGCCGATGCGTTCGAACTCGAACACCTTGTTGTAGAACTCCGCCGCCTTGTCGAGATCCTTCACGCAGACGGCGATGTGGCGCAGACGGGCCATGAAAACCTCCTGACCGATGACCGTTGCAACCATCATATCGGACCCCCGGCGGCCGGGGCTAGTCAGGTTCGTCCCATGCCATAACATGGCGAAATGAAACGGCATGCGGAAATCGTGGGTGCGGGCTTTGCCGGGTTGACGGCGGCTTGTGCCTTGGCACAGCGGGGCTGGAGCGTGCGGGTGCACGAGCGGGCCGACCGGCTCCGCACCACGGGCGCGGGCATCTACATCTACGAGAATGGCCTGCGCGTCCTGGAGGCGGTCGGGGCCTATGACGACGCCATACGCGGCGCGCCGCACGCGCACACCCGCGAGGTGCGCGACGACCAGAACAATGTGATTTCGGTGCACCGCTGGGGCGGCAGCCGCGTGTTCTCGATCGTGCGGCAGACGGTCGTCAATGCGCTCGGAGCGGCGGCCCAACGCGCCGGAGCGGAGATCGTGTTCAATTCGACCGCCACCGGCGCAACACCGGATGGTGAGGTGGTGTTCGCGGACGGCTCGCGCGCCAAGGCCGATCTCGTCGTTGCCGCCGACGGCAGCAATTCGAAGCTGCGCGACTCGCTCGGCCTGCTCGCGAAGCGCAGATATCTGGTCGACGGCTGCACGCGTCTGCTCATCGAGAAGACACCGGAGGAGCGCGGCACCAATGGCGCGACCACGGTGGAATACTGGTCCGGCAGCCGCCGCGTGCTCTACACGCCGTGCAGCGAGACCGAGGTCTACATCGCGCTGACCATGCTCGACAGCGACGAGGAGGCGAAGGCCGTTCCGGTGCGCAAGGACGCATGGAAGCGCTGGTTCCCCCATGTCGCGCCGCTGATCGACCGCATCGGCGACGACGGCCGCTACGACCGTTTCGACTTTCTGAAGCTGAAGCGCTGGTCGTCCGGCAAGGTCGCAGTGATCGGCGATGCCGCGCACGCGCTGCCGCCGAACATCGGGCAGGGCGGCGGTTGCGCCATGATGAACGCGCTGGCGCTTGCTGTTTATCTCGATCGCGAGCGCGACGTGCCGAAGGCGCTTGAGACGTGGGAGCAGGTCGAGCGCCCGCTCACCGAGCACACGCAGCGGATTTCCTACTGGTTCGGTCTCCCGACGACGTGGCCGCCACGTATCCGTGCGTTCACGCTGGGCATTGCAGGCAAGTCGAAGTGGCTGGTGAAGCAGCGCACGAAAACGGCGTTGCATCGGCCTACTGGCACCTAGCTTCGCTGCCAGCGTTACACACCGCCGTCATTCCGGGGCGGCGCGAAGCGCCGAACCCGGAATCCAGAAGCTTGCGCCGGAGTCTATGAGTGGATTCCGGGTTCGCGCCTTCGGCGCGCCCCGGAATGACACCACCGTCAAAACGGCTGGGTCAGCCCGTCGAGCGGCGCGTCGCAATTCACCAGATCGACGCGCTTCCACGCGATCCGAACGCCGCCGTCGGCCTGCACCAGCCGGTGAAACGCGGTGCCCGCAAACAACCGCTGCGTCTCGCGGCGGTACTCGATCATGATGAACTTCGATCGCACCGTGGTGCCGGTCGCGTCCTGATCCTCGATCGTCACGTTGTCGACGATCCGGCTGCACCGCGAGCGCGGCTCCTGCGAATACATCCGCGGGCTCGCGAGCCGCCGGATGCGCGTCTCCAGCAGCCGCCGGTCGTCGTACATCAGCGACACGGTGTCGTGCGGATTGTCCTGATCCGGCTCGCTCGGCACCCAGTACCAGGCGTCGGCGGAGAACAGGGCGAGCCACTCGTCGAACTTCGCTTCGTCGAGCAGCCGCATCTCGTGCATCAGGAATTGTTCGCAGCGATGCAGGTCGAGCGCCGCCCGGGCAGGGCCGGTGCGTCCGCGCAGTGAGGTCACACGGCGGGCGTTCGGGGCCGATCGTCCGGCTTTGGTCTTTCGCTTCTTCGCCATCGCGCTGATGCCGTTATGAGGCCGCGCGGGCGGATTCGGCCGGCGTCGGGTTCATGTAGCCGAGCCAGGCATCGAACATGTTGCGGATATAGACCTCGCTCGTCGAGTTGACGCCCTTGCGGCCCCCGTGCGCGTCCGGCACGTCGCTCGAATAGCCGCGGCCGATCTGCAGCCACTCGGTGCCTTCGCTCGAGATGCCGAGATCGATGCGGTTGTAGATTTCGAGATCATCGGTCAGCACCAGCGAGCCGGTGCCGTTGACGATGTTGGCGAAGGCGATGGTGTTGCGGAACATCTGCTCCGGCGCGCCCTTGAGGCGGAAGTTGTAGGTGTGCACGACCGTGCGGTTCACCGAGATCGGATGCACCACGCGCAACTGCTGGAACTGGCTCATCAGCGACACGTTCGGATAGATGTTCGAGTTCCAGCGCCGCACCTCGAGGATGCGCTTGACCTCGGTCTTGCCCTTCTTCTTTTCCAGCGCAGCGATGTATTCACGGAACGTCGGGTCCTTCAGCGCGGCGACGAGCTTGGAGTCGTCGTGATAGTCGCCGAGATAGCTGTGGCCGTTCGGATAGGTCCAGATGCCGACCTGCGACTCCCAGAACGAGTAGGGCGCTCCGTTCTGGCGCATCTGGCGGATCGCGATCTCACCGGTGCCGTCCGAGTAAACCTCGTCGGATTGTTTCTGCGCCGCCTCGATCGAGGAGCGATGCACGAACAGCGGATGCGCCGCGTCGCACAGGTTCTCGAAATAGATTTTCCAGTTGGCGTCGTAGGCGTGCTTGAACACGCCGCCTGCGGCTTCGAGCTCGCCGTCCGGCGCGCGGTCGATCATGTCGTCGAGCGAGGTCAGCATGTGGTTGAGCGACTCTTCGAGGCTCGGGCCGTCTTCCGCTTCGCTCGCAAAGATGAAGCCGCGGTAGCTCTTCACGCGCGGCACCTTGCGCATCGAGGTCTTCGGATTGCTCGGGTCGAAGTCGCGCGGGTAGCCGTGGTTCAGCGGAACGGCCTTCAGCTTGCCGTCGAGATGATACGTCCAGCCGTGGTAGCAGCAGGTGAACTCGGGCGCGTTGCCCTTCTCGGTCGCGACCACCATCGCGCCGCGGTGGGCGCACTGGTTATGGACGACGTTGATCGTGCCGTCCTTGTCGCGAACCATCACCACGGGCTTCCGCCCGATCTGCGTCGCGAAATAGTCGCCGGGATTTTTCACCTGGCTCTCGTGGCCGATGTAGATCCAGGCAGTGCCGAAGATGCGCGCCATCTCCAGTTCGAAGATGGCGGGATCGGAGTAGAGCCGCCGGTGCACACGGCCGGGCTGGATGTACTGCGAGAAATCCTGGGTCATGCGGGGAGGGTACCGCAGGGCCCAAATCCGTCAACCGGAGAGAAAACGGGGTAGCCCAACGCTCAGCCGAGTTCTTGCGCCCGCCTGAGACTCGCAATCATCGAGACCTTGAGCATGTAGTCATGGGTCTTCGCGGGATCGGCCTTGATCTTCTGAAGGCTCTCGCGGAACTCTGGTCCCTGCGACTCCAGGTTCTTTTTGTTCTGGATGGTCTGGGTCTGGATCGTCTCGAGCGTCACCAGCCGCCGCTGGCGGTCGTAGCGGTCGAGTTCCGTGTCTGGCGCACCGCCCTTCCAGACGTCGACGAGGCGGTCGGTCAGATTGATGGCGTCGTGGATGCCGCCGTTCATGCCCATGCCGCCGAGCGGATTGTTGATGTGCGCGGCGTCGCCCGCGAGGAACGCGCGGCCTTGCCGGAACGTCTTCGCCACGCGCTGATGCACCTTGTAGAGCGTCGTGTGCGAGATTTCGTAATTCGAAATCCCTGGCACCACGCCCTTCATCAATTCTTGCGCGAACTCCCGCGTCTGGATCTGCTCATCGGTCTCCGTCTCCCGGATCAGAAACATGACGCGCCACAGACCCGGGATTTGCAGCAGGAAGTACCAGCGCTCCGGATCGGCGACGTAGTTCACCGCGGTGAGACCGGGGATCACGCTGTGGAAGTCGAACGGCGTCGACACGACCAGCAGCCGGTCCGGCCAGGTGAAGCCCTCGAATTCGATGTTGAGCGCGCGGCGCACGCTGCTGCTCGCGCCGTCCGCGCCGATCAGCCAGCGGCCCGAGATGGTCTCGCCCGAGCCGTCGAGCGTCACATCGATCTGCGACGCGGTCTGCGAGACGCCTTGCAGCCGGCTGTTGAACCGGATGTCGAAATCCGGATTGCCGCGCAATTGCTCGAGCAGAATGCGTGTCAGCTTCGACTGTTCGCTCTGCACGCGGAATGGGTGCGCGGTCACGTCAGCGATGGTTTCGAAGTCGAACTGCGCCAGCAAACCGTGCGCCTTGGTCCGATACTGGAAGGCCGGTGCTTTCAGGCCTTGCGCGATCAGCGGCTTCGCCGCGCCGAGCTTGTCCAGCATGTCGAGGGTGGGCGGGTGGAACGTCGAGGCGCGCGACTCGACGCTCAGGTCTTGGCCCGCTTCCAGAACCGTGACGGGCACGCCCGCCCGGACAAGAATGGCTGCTGCAACGAGGCCGACCGGTCCGGCCCCCGCGATCAGGACTCGATCGTTTTCACTCAAACCTGAAACTCACTCGATGCGTTCAATGCCGGCCTTGGTGATGATGTCACGATACTTCTTGATCTCGTCGCTTTGAAACTTTTTCGAGGCATCGAGCGGCATATAAAGCACTTCGGCGCCCGCCTTCTCGAAGGCCGCCTTCGTCGCCGGGTCGGTCAGCGCGGCGTTCACTTCCTTGTTCAACCGCTCGAGGATCGGCTTCGGCGTGCCACCAGGGGCGAGAAGGGCGAACCAGCCGTTGACCTTGTACTCCGGAACGCCCGCCTCGGTTGTGGTCGGCGTGTCGGGCAGCGCTGGGATGCGCTTGTCGCCGGCGACCGCCAGCGGGATCGCGCCCTGGGTTTGCAGCGGCCCGGCGACGTTCGGGTACCACTGGAAGCCGAGCGGCACCACGCCTGCGATCAGGTCGGGGCCGTATTGCGCGATGTTGCGGTAGGGGACGTGCGTCATCTTTACGCCGGTCACCTGGCTGAAATATTCGCCGGAGAGATGCTGCGAGGAGCCGATGCCGACCGAGCCGTAGTTCAGGCCTGGATGAGTCTTGGCGTACCCGACCAGCTCTTTCAGATTCTTGACCGGCAGGGTCTTGCTGACCGCGACCACGATGGTGAAGCCCGCGAAGGGCGAGATCATCTCGAGGTCTTTCTCCGGGTCGTAGCCGAGGTTGCGGTAGAGCGCGAGATTCGCCGCCACCGGGCCCGAGCCGCCGCCGATGATCGTGTAGCCGTCGGGCGCGGAGCGCGCGCCTTGCAGCGTGCCGGAGTTGCCGCCCGCGCCGGGGCGGTTTTCGACCACGATCGGCTGGCCCATGTTCTTCGACATGCGGTCGAACATGATGCGGCTGACCACGTCGCTGGCGCTGCCGCCAGCGAACGGGATGATCGCGGTGATGGGCCGGTTCGGATAGTCCGCCTGCGCGTTGGCCGGGGAGCCGCCGATCAGGGCTGCGGTCGCAACAGCCGCGCCGATCAGGATTGTCTTCGTCAGTCTCGATGCCATCGCATCCTCCCCGGAAGTCTTCTTTACTGCGGCTGCATACCCGCTTTCTGGATAGTGCCGATCCACTTGGCATTATCCTCTTTGATGATTTTAGCAAGCTCTTCCGGCGTGGTGACCGCCGGCTCTGCGCCCTGGTCGCGGAAACGAGCCTGGACGATGGGGTCTTTCGACGCAGCGACCATTTCCGCGTTGATCTTGTCGATGACCTCGCGCGGCGTGCCGGCCGGGGCCAGCATCGAGAAGATACCGGAGGCGAGATAGTCGGGCAGGCCGGCTTCAGCGGTGGTGGGCGTGTTGGGCAGCGCCGCAAGCCGCGTCTTCGCCGCGACCGCGAGCGCTTTGGCGCCGTTTGCGTTCAGAGCGGCGACCACGTTCGGATACCAGGAGAAGCCGAGCGGCACCGAGCCCGCGATCAGGTCCGGCGTGTAGTTCGCGATGTTGCGGTAGGCGACGTGGGTGAGCTTTACGCCGGTGAGCTGCTCGAAATACACGCCCGCGAGATGCTGCGACGATCCGACCCCGACCGAGCCGTAGTTCAATTCGCCCGGCTTCTGCTTGGCATAGTCGATCAGCTCTTTCACCGAATTCACCGGCAGCTTGGTGCTGGCGATGATGAGGTTGGGGAAGACCGCGATCTGCGAGATCGGGAGAAGCTCCGTCTCCGGATTGTAGTTGAAGTCCTTCACCAGCGCGCGATTGACGCCGAGCGAGCCACCGCCGGTCGCGACCAGCGTGTAGCCGTCCGGAGTCGCCTTCGTCGCGGCCTGCGCGCCGATGTTGCCGCCCGCGCCGGGGCGGTTCTCGACGACGATCGCCTGGCCCATCGACTTCGACATGCGGTCGAGCATGATGCGAGTGACGACGTCGCTCGCGCTGCCGCCGGCGAACGGGATGATCACGGTGATCGGACGGTTGGGGTAGCCCTGTGCCTGCGCGAGCGTGCTCCCGAGCATTGCTGCGATCGCGACCGTTGCGCCGGCCAGAAGCCGCTGTGCGCCTGCCTTCATCGTCGTTTCCTTCCAATTCGTGTTTTGTCGTTGAATCGCGCGCACCATGCGGTGCTCCGGCAGCCCGCGAAAGCCGCCGATTGCCGCACGCGGAATCATATCAGCTTGGCGTTTTACGCTCTGGCTCGTACTCGCCCGCGACCAGAAGGCGCCGCAGGAGCTTGCCCACGGGCGATTTCGGGATCGCCTCGACGAATACATAACGCCGCGGCCGCTTGTAATTCGCGAGGCCGGAGCTTTTGCAGAACAGGTCGAGGTCGTTTTCGCCGATCTTTGCGCGCCGCTTGATGAAGGCGGTGACGACCTTGCCCCAGCGCTCGTCGGGCAGGCCGACCACGGCCACCTCGGACACCGCTTCGTGTAAAGAGAGACAGCTTTCGATCTCGACCGGCGAGACGTTTTCGCCGCCGGTGATGATCATATCGTCGACGCGGCCGGTCACGAACAGGTCGCCGTCCGCGTCGAAATAGCCGGTGTCGCCCGTGAAATACCAGCCGTCGCGCAGCGCCTTGGCGTCCGCCTCCGGCCGCCGCCAGTAGCCTTCGAAGGATTCGTCGCCCGCGAGCAGCGCCGCGATCTCGCCTTCCTCGTTCACCTTTGCCGCTTCACCGGGCGATGTCGCGCCGAGCTTCACCACGCGCACCATCTGGTTGATGCCGGCGCGCCCCGCCGAGCCGGGCTTCGCGGGTGCGTTCTGGTCGATGGTGAAGGTGTAGATTTCTGACGAGCCGTAGTGATTGACGAACAGCTCCGGCTTGAACGCTGCTTGCAGTTCCTTCAGCAGGCCGTCGGTCATCGACGCGCCGGCAAAGCCGAGCTTGCGCACGCTCGAGACGTCGGTCTTCCTGAACGATTCGTGATGCACCACGTCGTGATAGAGCGTCGGCACCAGATAGAGATTGGTGATCCTTTCTTTCTCGATCAGTTCGAGCGCCTTCTTCACGTCGAAGCGCGGCAGGCAGACGAACGCGCCGCCGATCAGCGACATGGCGAGCAGCGAGCGCACGCCCATGGTGTGATAGAGCGGCATCACGCCGAGCGTGCGTTCGCCGTTGCGGTAGAGATTCTGTGCCACCTGGGCGAGGGCGGCGGCGCGCTCCGCGCGCTGGCGGCGCGGCACGCCTTTCGGCTTCGCTGTGGTGCCGGACGTATAGAGCATCACCGACCAGGCGTCGGCTTTGACGCGCGGGGTCGCGTCCTCGGCCTCGATCGACACCAGCGGCTCGAACGGCAGATCGTCCGGCACGCCGATGGCGATGCGCGGATGCTTCTGCGCTTCCTTCGAGGCGGCGACCGCCTTGGCCGAGACCTCCTCATAGACCAGCGCCTTGGCGTCGGAGTTGTCGAGGCAATAGTCCAACTCGTCCGAGGTCGAGCGCCAGTTCAGCGGTGTGATGATGATGCCGGCGAACTGGCAGGCCCAGTGGATCGTCGCTGCTTGCCAGTTGTTTTGCAGCAAAGTGACCAGATGGTCGCCGGGCTCCAATTCCAGCTCGTCGAACGCCTCGACCAGCGACGAAATGCGGCGATACCACTCGCGGTAGGTGAAACGGACGTTGCCGTCGACAATCGCCAGCGCGTTCGGGTCGCGTTCAACGCTGGCGAGAAAGCTGGTTCCCAGATCAAGCATAGGCCTTTGCGGCTTCCTTGGTGTTCCTTCCGGGCGGAGAATGCTACATCTCTGCTCCATGACCAAGCACGAGATGCCGAACAAACCGCCACACGGTGCGAACGCGCCGCAACCCGTCCGCACGCTGCGCGAATGGCTCGATCATCTGGCCGCGCATCAGCGCCTCGCCGTGATCAAGCCGAACACCGACCTGAAATTCGAGGTCGCGGCCTACGCGAAACGCCTCGACGGCAAGCGCGCGACGCTGTTTCCCAAGCCCTCAGGCCACGCCATTCCGGTGGTGTCGGGGCTCATTTCGGATCGCGGCTGGATGGCGGACGCGATGGGCGTCGAACCGGCGGAAGTTTTGCCGCGGTTTCTGGAAGCGTCGCTCAATCCGATCCCGTCGCAGGAGGTGAAGTCGGCGCCCGCGCAGGAGGTCGTCCACCGCGACAAGATCGACCTCGCGAAAATCCTGCCGCTGCCGACCCACAACGAGCACGATTACGGTCCCTACATCTCCGCGGGCCTGATGATTGTTCGCAATCCGAAAACCGGAAAGCAGAACGTCTCGATCCACCGCTGCCAGCTTGCGGGCCCCAATCGTCTGGGCGTGCTTCTGCTGCCGCGCCACACCCACATGTTCTTCGAGCTGGCCGAGAAGGAAAATCAGCCGCTCGATGCCGCAATCGTGGTCGGCGTCGATCCGCTGACGCTTCTGTGCTCGCAGGCCATCGCGCCGATGGACTTCGACGAGCTTGAGATCGCGGGCGCGCTGCAAGGCCGGCCGCTGCCGGTGGTGAAGTGCGTCAACAGCGAGATCCGCGTTCCGGCCGAAGCCGAGATCGTGATCGAAGGAAAGATCCTGCCGAAGATCCGCGAGCCGGAAGGCCCGTTCGGCGAATTCCCGCAATACTACGGCCCGCGCGCCAACAGCCATGTGATGGAGATCAACGCGGTTACACACCGCAAGGATGCGATCTTCCACACCATCGTCGGCGGCGGCCTTGAGCACCAATTGCTCGGCGCGATTCCGAAAGAGGCGACGCTGATCGCGAATTTGCGCCGCAACTTCCCGAACGTCGTCGACGTCCATCTCGCGCCGGGCGGCGTGATGCGCTTCCATCTCTATGTGAAGCTCAGGAAGCGCCAGGAGGGCGAGGCGAAGAACGTCATCATGGGCGCCTTCGCGGCCTCGTTCGATCTCAAGCACGTCATCGTCGTGGACGAGGACGTGGACATTCACAATCCGACCGAGGTGGAGTGGGCGGTTGCAACGCGCTTCCAGGCCGACCGCGATCTGCTGATCGTGCCGAACAGCCAGAACTCCAAGCTCGATCCGTCCGCGGTGAAGGGCGTCGGGGCCAAGATGGGGATTGATGCCACGAAGCCGCTCGCGGCCGACGAGATGGTGTTCAAGCGCATCCACGTGCCGGGCGAGGAGGCGATCGACGTCGCCGAGGTGATCAAGCGCGACACCAAGACCGACTGGAAGGGCGCGCTTAAATAATACCCGCCCGCGATCGTCAGCCTAATTTCTAGGCATTGAATACCGAATTGTATGCAAGCGCCGCACCCTGTCGGGGCGTGGCGTTTGTGCGCCGCAAAGGGAATTAGGAGAAGCCGGCCAGAGGGTTACGCGAGAACCGCGAGACTCCGCGGAATCTGGCACGCGCCTTGAAGAAGTGTCTCCCGAGAGCCGGAAAGGCATTCGGGGGAGCTTCAAATGAAACGTCGTGACTTCCTGAAATCCACCGCCGCGGTTGCGGGTGCCGCCGTCACCGCGCCCGCGATCTTCTCACCGGCCAAGGCGCAGGCCCGCAACGAGACATTGCTGATCGTCTCCGAAAGCGGCCCCAACAACATCGACATCCACGGCGTCGGCACCAACGTGCCGGGCTACGAGGTGTCGTGGAATTGCTACGACCGCCTGATCAGCCACGAGATGAAGACCGGTCCGAACGGCCAGCCGTATTACGACAAGGAGAAGTTCAAGCCCGAGCTCGCCGACGACATGAACATCGGCGACATGTCGGTCACCTTCAAGCTCAAGAAGAACGCGACGTTCCAGGACGGAACGCCGGTCAGCGCGAAGGACGTGAAGTGGTCGCTCGACCGCGCCGTCACCGTCGGCGGCTTTCCGACCTTCCAGATGCGCGCGGGCTCGCTGACCAAGCCCGAGCAGTTCGTTGTCGTCGACGACAACACCGTGCGCGTCGACTTCATGAAGAAGGATCGCCTGACGATCCCCGATCTCGCGGTGGTCGTGCCCGCGATCTACAACTCCGAGCTCGTCAAGAAGCACGCCACGGAGAAAGACCCGTGGGGCATGGAGTACACCAAGCTCAACACCGCGGGCTCGGGCGCCTATCGCGTCGTGAACTGGACCGCGGGCACCGAAGTGGTGATGGAGCGCAACGACAACTGGAAGGGCGGTCCGCTCCCCAAGATCAAGCGCGTGATCTGGCGCATGGTGCCGTCCGCCGGCAACCGCCGCGCGCTGCTGGAGCGCGGCGACGCCGACATCTCCTACGAATTGCCGAACAAGGACTTCGTCGAGCTGAAGGACGCTGGCAAACTCAACATCATCTCGACGCCGTTCTCCAACGGCTGCCAGTACATCGGCATGAACGTCACCAAGCCGCCGTTCGACAACATCAAGGTCCGGCAGGCGGTGGCCTATGCGCTGCCGTATCAGAAGATCATGGACGCCGTGTTGTTCGGCCTCGGCAAGCCGCTGTTCGGCGGGCCGGAGAAGACCGCGGAAGCCGCGTGGCCAGTCGCGCACAAGTTCAACACCGACATCGCCAAGGCGAAGGTGCTGATGGCGGAGGCGGGCTATCCGAACGGCTTCGAGACCACGCTCTCGTTCGATCTCGGCTTCGCGACCGTCAACGAGCCGCTCTGCGTGCTGGTGCAGGAGAGCCTCGGCCAGATCGGCATCAAGGTGACGATCAACAAGATTCCCGGCGCGAATTTCCGCACCGAGCTGAACAAGAAGGTGCTGCCGCTCTACACCAACGTGTTCTCGGGCTGGCTCGACTACCCCGAGTACTTCTTCATCTGGTGCTATCACGGCAACAATTCGATCTTCAACACGATGAGCTACCAGTCGAAGGACATGGACACGCTCATCGACGGCGCGGTCAACGCGGCCGCCGTCGGCGACAAGGCGGCGTGGGAGAAGGACGTCAAAGGCTTCGTCGACCTCGCCTACACCGACATCCCGCGCATCCCGCTGTTCCAGCCTTACTCGAACGTCGCGATGCAGAAGAACGTGACGGGATACCAGTACTGGTTCCACCGCCGTCTTGATTACCGGTCCTTCTCGAAGGGCTGACGCGCATGACCCCGAAAAGTGGGAACCGGTTTTCGGACCAGGTCATGCGCAAAGAGTAAGCGAGCTTGCCGTGCCCGGACTGCGGGGTGCATCACCCGGCAGCACCTCAAGGTCCGGGCACGGTAACCCAACTGACATGACGCAGAGGGGAGGGTTGCTGTGATCGGAATGGTGTTGAAGCGGCTACTCGTCGCGATCCCAAGTCTGATCGGCGTGGTGATCGTCACCTTCTTGCTCACCCGCGCATTGCCCGGCGATCCGGCGGCCTATTTCGCCGGACCTGCGGCCACGAAGGAAGCCATCGAGCAGATCCGCGTAAAACTCGGCCTCGACAAGCCGCTGATCGTGCAGTTCGGCAACTACGTCAGCGATCTTGCGAAGGGCGATCTCGGCAATTCGCTCACGACTGGCCAGCCGGTCGGCAAGGAGATCAAGAGCCGCCTTCCGGCCTCCGCCGAACTCACGCTGCTGGGCCTGATCGTCTCCATGATGATCGCGGTGCCGCTCGGCATCGCAGCGGCGACAAAGCCCGGCTCTCTGATCGACCACGCCTGCCGTGTGCTCTCGACCGCGGGCGTCTCATTGCCGGTGTTCTTCACCGGCCTGATCCTCGTCTACGTCTTCTACTATCTGCTCGGCTGGGCGCCGGCGCCACTCGGGCGGCTCGACGTGTTCACCAGTCCGCCGACGTCGATCACCGGCTTCTATCTGATCGACAGCCTGCTGACCTGGAACATGGAGACGTTCTGGTCGAGCCTGAAGCAGTTGCTGCTTCCGGCGCTCACGCTTGCGATCTTCTCGCTCGCGCCGATTGCGCGGATGACCCGCGCCTCGATGCTCGCCGTCCTCGCCTCCGACTTCGTGCGCACGGCTCGCGCGAGCGGGCTTTCGACCTACACGGTGATCGTCACCTATGCCTTCCGCAACGCCATGATCCCGGTGGTGACCACGCTCGGCATGGTGTTCTCGTTCCTGCTCGGCGCGAACGTCCTGGTTGAAAAGGTGTTCGCCTGGCCCGGCATCGGCTCGTTCGCGGTCGAGGCGCTGATCGCGTCCGACTTCGCGCCGCTTCAGGGCTTCGTGCTGACGATGGCGATCATGTACGTGGCGCTGAACCTGATCATCGACATTCTCTACGGCCTGATCGACCCGCGCGTGAGGCTCGAAGCATGACCGATATCACCGCACAGCAACGCCCCGCGAGCGGCATCGTCGCGCTCCTTAGGCATGGCCGTTACGTCATCGGCGAGAACAAGGTCACGGGCTTCGCCTTCGGCCTGTTTCTCATCATCGTCATCGCCGCCGTGCTCGGGCCGCACATTGTCCCCTACGATCCGCTCGCGTCCAACACGTCGGTCGCGCTGAAGCCGCCGTCCGCCGCGCACTGGTTCGGCACCGACCAGCTTGGCCGCGATGTGTTCAGCCGCGTCATCGTCGCGACGCGCCTCGATTTCTTCATTGCGGTGGCCTCGGTCGCCCTCGTGTTCCTGATGGGTGGGCTCGCGGGCGTCGCCGCCGGCTTTTTCGGCGGCTGGACCGACCGCATCGTCGGTCGCGTCGCCGACACCATCATGGCGTTCCCGCTGTTCGTGCTCGCGATGGGCATCGTGGCCGCGCTCGGCAACACCGTACAGAACATCATCCTCGCGACCGCGATCGTGAACTTCCCGCTCTACGCCCGCGTCGCGCGCGCCGAAGCCAACGTCCGCCGCGAGGCCGGCTTCGTGCAGGCGGCGCGGCTCTCCGGCAACGGCGAGTTCCGCATTCTCCTCGCGCACATCCTTCCCAACATCATGCCGATCATGATCGTGCAGATGTCGCTGACCATGGGCTACGCGATCCTCAACGCCGCGGGCCTCTCGTTCATCGGCTTGGGCGTGCGTCCGCCGACGGCGGAGTGGGGGATCATGGTCGCCGAAGGCGCGGCCTTCATGGTCTCCGGCGAATGGTGGATCGCGTTCTTCCCCGGTCTCGCGCTGATGATCGCGGTGTTCTGCTTCAACCTGCTCGGCGACGGTCTGCGCGACATCGTCGACCCGCAACGGCGGACGTGAGGCCACTATGACAGCGATCCCGCTGCTTGACGTTCGCGATCTTACAGTTGAGTTCCAGACCCGTCGCGGCATCGTCAAGGCTGTGCAGCACGTCAATCTGACCATCGCCAAGGGCGAGACGGTGGGCATCGTCGGGGAGTCCGGCTCGGGCAAGTCGGTGACGTCCTACGCCGTCATGCGCATCCTCGATCGGGCCGGGCGCATCGCCGAGGGCGACATCAGCTTCACCAACATCGACGTCAAGAACGCGACCGAAGACGAGATGCGCAGCCTCCGCGGCCGCGAGGTCTCGATGATCTTCCAGAACCCGCGCGCGGCGCTCAATCCGATCCGCAAGGTCGGCAGGCAGATCGAGGACGTGCTGCTCGAGCATGTGAAGGCCGCGCCCAGCGAAGTGACCGAGAAGGCCATCGAGATTCTTGATCAGGTGAAAATCGCCCGCCCGCGCGAGCGCTATCACGCCTATCCGTTCGAACTCTCCGGCGGCATGTGCCAGCGCGTCGTCATCGCGCTCGCGCTCGCGTGCCGTCCGCAACTGCTCATCGCCGACGAGCCGACCACCGGCCTCGACGTGACCACGCAGAAGACCGTGATGGAGTTGATCGTCGAACTGACCCGCCAGCGCGGCATGTCGACGATCCTGATCACCCACGATCTTGGCCTCGCCGCGATGTATTGCGACAAGATCGTGGTGATGGAGAAGGGCCACGTGGTGGAGACCGCAAACTCGCGGGCCATCTTCACCGCCCCTGAGCACGCCTACACCCGCAAGCTGATGCGCGCGACGCCGCGCCCGGGCGCCAACCTGCGCGATCTTCTCCCGGAGGGAGAGACGCTGCCGGCGCAGGCGAAGGCTCCGGAACCCATCGCCAAGATCACGCCGCGCGGCGAACTGACGCCGCTGCTGATGGTGGACAAGCTCATCAAGGAATATCCGCGCAGGGGCACCGAAGGCGCCGCCGGCCTCTTCACGAAGCTCATGCGCCGTGGCCCTGCACCTGAACCCGACATCTTCCGCGCCGTGGACGGCATCAGCTTTCACATCGATCGCGGCGAGAGCGTCGGACTCGTCGGCGAGTCCGGCTGCGGCAAGTCCACCACCTCGACGATGGTGATGCGCCTGATCGACAAGACCGACGGCACTATCCTGTTCGACGGGCAGGACATCGGCGCGATCCCAGCGAAGGAGTTCGCGCAGCTGCCGCTCCGCAAGCGCATCCAGATGGTGTTCCAGGACCCGACCGACAGCCTGAACCCGCGCTTCACTGCGGCGCGCGCCATCGCCGACCCGATCCTGCAACTCGGCGACATCAAGGGCTCTGCCGCGATCCGCGCCCGCTGCGAGGAACTGGCAAAGCAAGTGGGGCTGCCGGTCGAGTTGCTCGATCGCTTCCCGCACCAGCTTTCCGGCGGCCAGAAGGCGCGCGTCGGCATCGCCCGCGCCATCGCGCTGAAGCCCGATCTCGTCATCCTCGACGAGCCGACCGCAGCCCTCGACGTGTCGGTGCAGGCGGTGGTGCTCAATCTCCTTCAGGAGCTGAAGGAGTCGATGGGCATGAGCTATCTGTTCGTGTCGCACGATCTCAATGTGGTGCGGCTCCTATGCGACCGCGTCATCGTCATGAAGTCCGGCTCGATCGTGGAGCAGGGGCCGACCGATCGCGTGCTGTTCGCGCCCGAGGCGCAATACACCCGCGACCTGCTTGCGGCGATCCCGCATCCGGACTTTGATACGCGCATGGAGGCCAAGGCGGCGGTGCTATGACAAAAAAACCGAAGAAGAAGACGGCAAAGGCCGCGCGCAAAGTTCTCGTCAAAGCGAAGCCGAAAGCCAAGGCGGCGAAAGTCGCGAAGCCGCATCCGCTCGATCCATACATTCTCAGCGCCGCGAAGGCGCTAGAACTGAAGATTGATCCGGCCTGGATGCCTTCAGTGCGGGCCAATCTCGACGTCACGCTGAAGATGGGCGCGCTGGTCGCGAGCTTCCCGCTCGCCGACGAGGCCGAGCCCGCGCCCGTGTTCGAGGCCTGACGATGGATTGGGCCAGCGCAACGGAGATCGCCGCGGCAGTCGCAGGTGGAGAGAGCGCGGTTTCGGTCGCGGAAGCCGCGTTCAAGCGGATCAAAAAGAACGACAAGGTTCTGAACGCCTTCACCGCGACGTTAGAAGATCGCGCGCTGGAGAAGGCGCAGGCGATCGACGCCGCGCGCTCCCGGGGCGAAAAGCTCGGCCGGCTCGCGGGCGTGCCCTTCGCGGTGAAGAACCTTTTCGATGTAAAGGGCATTGCGACGGTCGCGGGCTCCAAGATCAATCGCCACTATCCGGCAGCGAAGCGCGACGCCACGCTGATCGAACGTCTTGAGGCTGCGGGAGCCGTGCTCGTCGGCGCGCTCAACATGGGCGAATACGCCTACGATTTTACGGGCGAGAACATCCACGACGGCCCGTCGCGCAATCCACATGACACCACGCGCATGAGCGGGGGCTCGTCGGGCGGCTCGGGCAGCGCGGTCGGCGGCGGTCTTGTGCCGCTCGCGCTCGGCTCCGACACCAACGGCTCGATCCGCGTGCCGTCGTCATTTTGCGGCATCTTCGGGCTGAAGCCGACCTATGGACGTCTATCACGCGCCCGCACGTTTCCGTTCGTCGCCAGCTTCGATCATCTCGGGCCTTTTGCCCGCTCGGTGAAAGACCTCGCGGTGTCCTACGACGCCATGCAGGGCTTCGATGCCGACGATCACGCCTGTATGGACCGTCCCGCCGAATCGACGCTATCGGCTCTCGAGAAGGGCACCGATGGTCTCCGCATCGCCCTCGCGGGCGGCTACTTCCGTAAGCAACTCCACGACGAGGCGAGGGAAGCCGTCGCGATCGTCGCCAAGGCGCTCAACGTTAGCCGCGAGGTCGAAATCCCCGAGGCCCAGCGCGCCCGTTCGGCGGCTTACGTCATCACCACGACCGAAGGCGCGGCGCTGCATCTCGATCGTTTGCGCAACAAGGCAAAAGACTTCGATCCTGCTGTGCGCGACCGCCTCATCGCGGGCGCGATGGTCCCGGCCTCGCTCGTCGTGCAGGCGCAGAAATTCCGCCGCTGGTATCGCGAGCAGGTGCTCGAAATCTTCAAGGACGTCGACGTCATCATCGCGCCCGCGACTCCTTGTGTCGCACCGAAGCTCGGGCAGGCGACGTTCAAGCTCGACGGCGTCGAGCTTCCCGTCCGCGCCAACATCGGCGTGCACACCCAGCCGATCTCCTTCATCGGCCTGCCGGTTGCGGCGGTGCCGGTGCCGCTCAAGCCGTTGCCGATCGGCGTGCAGATCATCGCGGCCCCGTGGCGGGAGGACGTCGCGCTGCGGGTCGCTTACGCGCTAGAACAAGCAGGCGTCGCGGTTGCACCGCGGCCCAATCTGTAGGGAGTGAATGCTATGGACATCGACCTGCCGGAGGTCGTGGCTGAGGTGACGACGGCGTTCAACCGCTATGAGAAGGCGCTGACGACGAACGACGTCGCGGTGCTCGACGACACCTTCCGCACGGACCGCCGCACCATCCGCTATGGCGGCGCGGAAATCCTCTACGGTCACGAGGAGATCGCGGCGTTTCGCGCCGCGCGCAACCCGAAAGGGCTGATGCGCTCGATCTCGAAGACCGTCATCACGACCTACGGCCGTGACTTCGCGGTGGCCTCCACGCTGTTCCACCGCGACTCGCAGCCGGGCACCGTCGGCCGCCAGATGCAGACCTGGGTGCGTTTTCCGGGCGAGGGCTGGAAGGTCGTCGCCGCGCATGTGAGCGTCATCGACGAATCCTCGGTGTGGAAGCCGGCATGAACATCGCGCTGCCCCATCAACGCCGCACGCTCGCGGAGGATCTCCGGCTTCAGATCGCCGATGAGATCGTGCGTGGGCAATTGGGTCCCGGTGCGGCGCTCGACGAGATGGAGCTGGCCCGGCGCTTCCGTGTGTCACGCACGCCGGTGCGCGAGGCGATCCGCCAGTTGGCAGCGAGCGGTCTGATCGAGGTGAGGGCGCATCGCGGCGCTGTGGTGGCGAAGCCGGACGCCGAGCGGCTTGTCGGCATGTTCGAGGCGATGGCCGAGCTTGAAGGTCTTTGTGCGGGTCTTGCCGCCGAACGGATGACCGGCGCCGAGCGCCGTGTGCTGGAAGCCGCGCACGAGGAGATGCGCGCGCTCATTCACGTCGGCGATCCGCAGCGCTTCCACGAGGTCAATGAGGCCTTCCACGGCGCGATCTACGCCGGAGCGCACAACACCTACCTCGCGGAATTGACGCTCGCCACGCGTGTGCGAGTGCAGCCGTTCCGCCGTGCCCAGTTCCGCAATCTCGGTCGGTTGTCGAAATCACACGCCGAGCACGATCAGGTGGTGACCGCGATCATGCGCGGCGACCGCGCCAAGGCCGCGAGCCTGATGCAGGCGCACATCGCGACCGTGCGCGATGAATACGAACATTACGTGGAGTCGCTTTAGCTCCGCCGCCGCCACCCACTCAGTGGGCACGTCACTGCCGCCACTCACTCCGCTGTTGCCACATACTCCGCTGTCATTGCCGGGCCGCCGCGCAGCGGCGTGACCCGGCAATCCAGCTCTTCCTTAGAGGGCTTTGCGCAAAGTGCTGGACCCCCGGGTCAAGCCCGGGGGTGACAGCGGTGTGTTGGATGAGTGCGGAGGTTAAGCCGCCGAAGTCTTGGCGCTCGCCAGATAAGCGCGCCAGCCGCCGAAGCTCGAAATATCCCGCGCGCCGTTGACCGCTTCCGGCTCGACGAGGAAGCCCTTCACCGTTCGCCCATCCGCTAGCCGCAATGTGCCGATCGCCATCGGGGACGGGAGCCCGGCGACGAACCGCCCGAAGCCATCCGCCGGCATCGCCCAGATTTCCAACGCAATGGACGCGCCTTCGCCCTTCGCCACGCGCACGAGGCCGGGCTTCGGCACGTCGGTCCCGGCCAACGCATAGAGCCTGTAGTCCGCCGCCGTTGTCGTCGCTTCGAGGAACCGCGCGCGCTCGTTCTTCAATTCACCATTCAGAGGCATCCCCGAGAGATGCGCGCCGACGACTGCAATCGCGATCTCCTCGGCATTCCGCACCGGCGGCAGCGGCGCGAGCGGCGGCTGCGGAATGTTCAGGGCACCCAGCGGTAGTTTGCTCTCGGAATGCAGCACGCGGCCGATGGAGGAGAGCAGCGCGTCGTGTCCGGATTGCGCCAGCAGCGTCACGCCGAACGCCACGTTGTTTGCGCCCATCGCCGATGGCACCGCAAGCCCACAGAGATCGAGCAGGTTCACGAAGTTGGTATAGGTGCCGAGCCGCGAGTTGAGCTGGATCGGATCGGCCAGCACCTGCTTTACGGTGTAGGCGGTCGGCGCAGTCGGTAGCAGCAAAGCGTCGATCTGCCGGAAGATCACGTCGCGCACGCGTCGCAGCTCTTCCAGCTTGTAGAGAGCGGTGAATGTATCGACCGCGCTCTGCCGCGCGCCCTGAAGCGTGATCTCCTTCGTCACCGGATGGATCGCATCGGGATCGGAGGCGAGCAGTGACTTCAGAACGATGTAGCGCTCCGCGACCCAAGGCCCGTCATACAGAAGCCGCGCGGTCTCGTAGAGCGGCTCGACATCGACCTCGACGATCTGCGCGCCGAGCGTGGCGCAGCGCGCAATCGCCGCGTCATAGTGCTTGGCGAAATCCTTGTCGCCGAAGAACAGCCGCTGGCCCGGGATCGGAACGCCGATCTTCAAACCCTTGGCGAACGCGCCAATCGGACCGAGCGGTTTGGCGCGGGAATAGGGATCGTTCACGTCGCTTCCGGCGATCGCGGCGAGCGCCGTCCAGGCATCGTCCGTCGTCAGCGCAAAGATCGACACGCAATCGAGCGAGCGGCACGCGGGAAGAACGCCCGCGGTCGAGACGAGTCCAAGGCTCGGTTTTAGCCCGACGATGTTGTTCAGCCCCGCTGGCACGCGGCCCGACCCCGCCGTGTCGGTGCCGAGCGACAGCGGCACGAGACCCGCGCCGACCGCGACCGCCGAGCCCGAGCTCGATCCGCCGGGCACCAGCTCCGGGTTGAGCGAGTTGCGTGGGATGCCGTAGGGCGAGCGCACGCCGACGAGCCCGGTCGCGAACTGATCGAGGTTGGTCTTGCCGACAACGATGGCGCCTGCTTTGCGCAGCCGCGCGACGGCAGTGGAGTCCTTGCTCGGCTGGTAGGAGAAGGCAGGGCAGGCGGCCGTGGTCGGCAGGCCCTGGACGTCGATGTTGTCCTTCACCGCGACCGGAATGCCGTAGAGTGGCAGGTCCTTGAGCGATGGG